>Ga0102938_10000170_pt1 | contig 44586 bp, 36 predicted proteins | sample SalPonR2_B_D2_MG_FD_84516 | JGI IMG/M metagenome (GOLD analysis project Ga0102938, IMG submission 84516) | Salt pond soil microbial communities from South San Francisco under conditions of wetland restoration - Salt Pond MetaG R2_B_D2_MG | ecosystem: Environmental > Aquatic > Marine >...
AACCAGCGCGCACCACACCCACCCACTCGCGATCGAGTGCCGATGTCACAGCGCCACACGTTACAGCACCTCACACCGAAGCACGTTCCACGCCTTCACGATTGTCTGGAATTCGTCGTCGGATATTCCTCGCGACGGTGCCCTCCGCCGTAGCCTGTGCGGTGGCGTCGAAACCTCTCTTTGCGGCCGCGCGGCAACGGTGGCGAGTCGGCGTGATTGGCCATACCGGTCGAGGCGATTACGGGCATGGCATGCACACCGTGTGGTTGAAAATGCCGGAAACCGAGATTGTCGGTCTGGCCGATGCGGATGGTCCGGGCCGTGCGCGTGTCAAGCAGCAACTCGGCGTGGAGCATGCCTTTGCCGACTATCACCAGATGCTGCAGCAGACTCGCCCGGAAATCGTCGCCGTCTGTCCGCGTCACGTGGACCAGCATCATGCGATGATCATGGCCGCCATCGAGGGAGGTGCGAAAGGGATCTACTGTGAAAAACCTTTTTGCAGCACGCTAGCCGAGGCGGACGAAGTGGTCGCGGCGTGCGAACAAGCGGGCGTTCGCTTAGCGATCGCGCATCGCAACCGTTATCATCCGGTCTTGCCCGTGATCACCAAAGCCATCGAAGCGGGCGTGATCGGTGACTTGCTGGAAATTCGTTGTCGCGGCAAAGAGGATCGTCGCGGCGGTGGAGAGGACTTGTGGGTCTTGGGAACTCACCTGTTTAACCTTGTCGACTATTTTTCAGGTCCACCGATCGCCTGCTCCGCCGTGCTGCTCGATGGGGCAAGGCCGGTCTCGCGAGCAGATGTGGATGTGGGAGCGGAAGGTTTGGGCTTGCTCGCTGGTAACCGGTTACATGCTCGATACCAAACCGAGAGCGGACAGACGGTCTACTTCGACTCCATCCGCGGTCATGGCATCGCAGCAGCCGGCTTTGGCCTGCAACTGATCGGAAACCAGGGCATTATTGATCTGCGAATCGATGCCGAACCGCTGGCACACTTCATTCCCGGCAATCCATTCCAGCCCTCCAAGACGCCTCGTCCCTGGCTGCCGATCACCAGCGGCGGAATCGACCAGGACGAGCCGATCGACAACATCAAGGCCTTGGTGGGAGGCCATCTGTTGGCAACGCGGGATTTACTGTCGGCAATCAGCGAGTCCCGGCCGCCGCTGTGCAGCGCCGCAGCAGGGCGTACGACTTTGGAGATGGTCCACGCCACCTTTGCCTCGCACCTTCAAGACGGTCGACGCGTTGCGATTCCGCTGGACAATCGCAGCCATCCGCTGGCCGCTTGGTCGCCCAATAAGGAAGCCGCCACCCGTTGACCGCTCGATCGCCCAGCAGCGAAGTTTTGCACCCCTGCTTGTGTTTGAGGTGATCGCTCGCCAGGGCTTCGCCCTTCAAACCGAAAACCGTTGCACGAACCGAATGGCCATCGTGAAAATGCTTCGGGAACCCTTTGGAGTGGGAATAAAAACACAACTCGCTTTGCCGTAGGATCCTCTCCGATGTCCATAACTAGGCAGGTTTGCAGGAATCATTCCGCAGAACTCTGCTTAGCCGTTTGGGCGATAGCCACGGTTAAATCCAGGAACCGCGGCTATCGCCAAGGCGGCTCATTTAACCGGATGACTGCTGCCTGCCTGCTTAACCGTTGCGCCGATACATTGCACCTGAAACGCCAACAAGAACAAGACGAGTGAAACAATCGCCGGAAAGATGAGCAACTAAGGGTTACCGACCGAATTACGGTCACGTTTTGTGTCGACATGATAACTGTAGGGATTTCGGGGCTCGGAAGGGAGTCCGACGGGGACGTGAAGCTTCTCGATTGCTCTGCGGGAACGCCCCCGTCTTCGGCAAAGACTTTTCTTATCGACGGAAATTCACAAAAAAAGAATGAGTCGACCGGGTTCTGGCAAGTTGCAGCTTCTTTGATGGGGGGGCTTTTTTGCGGCTGATTACCCGGTTTCGATGCGGCTCGGCTCGGGCCGCGGCGGCGTGGAAGAGGTTGCGAGCGATTTCGATACGGCCGTGTCACTTGCAGCGCCGGTGCGAGGACTTGGTTTGCCGCCGCGAGCCGAGTGGCTTCTTTGAACTGGTGCTCGAACTTTTCCTTCAGTCACTTTACTTCCGCATCCATGCGATTGTCTCCGAAAAGGCTGCCTGTTCGACGACAGTCCGCATCGTTTGATACACCAAACCGGAGAACTGCGATAGCAATTCTCCATAGGTCCTGGGCCACTGCAAAAGCTGACATGCACCCTTCGGCGTGGAGAACGTTTTGGGGTTGTCCTGGTGTCGGAGGATTTCCGCTACAATCTAGGACCCGCCTTGTTTGCTGCGATGTCGGTTGGCACTGGTTTGCCTGTGATGGTTTCGCGGCGCTTCCTAACCTTAGGGTTTCTCTCCAGACCGAATGCTTGAATCGCCTGATGTGTGACTTCCCAGTGCTTCCGGATCAGATCGCCGACGAAGACCAACTCGACGATCTCTTGACAACCCCTTCCGCGGAATTGGTTTCCTTTTGTGCTCGGTTACAGGGCCCGCTGGTCGTGATTGGGGCGGGGGGAAAAATGGGACCTTCGCTTGCCGTCCGGGCTCAGCGTGCGATCGACCAGTCTGGAGCCGAATCGCACGTGGTGGCGGCGAGTCGTTTCTCGGACCCTGCTGCAGCGCGGTGGCTGAAAGAGCGCGGCGTCCAAACCGTCCCCGTCGATGTCCTGCAGCGTCGCTCGCTCGATGCGCTGCCCGATGCCTTAAATGTGATTTATTTGGTGGGGACAAAGTTCGGCACCGGCCAAAATCCGTCGCACACCTGGGCGCTCAACACCTTGGCTCCCAGTCATGTGCTGCAGCGCTATCCGCACTCCACTTTTGTGGCGCTCTCGACCGGCAACGTGTACCCCTTCACGGCCGTCGAATCGGGTGGTCCGGTTGAATCGGACCCGCTCGGTCCGGTCGGGGAATACGCCAACGCCGCGGTTGGCCGCGAGCGGATCTTTGATTACTTTTCTCGCCAATTCGGCACCGCCGTCGCACTGATTCGGTTGAATTACGCGACCGATTTGCGTTATGGAGTGCTGACCGATTTGGCTTGCAAGGTGGCCGCGGGCGAACCGATCGACGTCACGCAGGGTTACTTCAATTCGATTTGGCAAGGCGACGCAAACGATCTAATCATTCGCTCGCTTGACTTAGCACAATCACCTCCCCTGCCTCTGAATTTGACCAGCCCGACCACCCTGTCCGTTCGCTCCGTTGCAGAAACGTTTGGCGAGCTGATGCAGCGTCCGGTGCAATTCATCGGCCAAGAAGCGGAGACGGCGCTGTTGAGTAACGCGGCGGAGTGCCGTCGGCGCTTTGGTCCCCCTGCCACTCCGATCGAAACGGTAATCCGCTGGACCGCGTCTTGGGTTGGCAACCAGGGGCGTCTACTGAACAAACCGACGCATTTCGAAGTTCGCGACGGGGTCTTCTAATGATCTTTCTGGGCCGACGTTCCAGCCCTTGCGATGAGCGTTTCCTTTGCCGGTGGAGACAACGCCTTGATCGCTAACTCGCGTTTCAACGCCATGCTTTGACGCCGTTGTTCTTCCTGGTAAACCTTTTCGAGGGGCAAGCGACTGCGAGTCTATCGGAGGCCGTTCCCGCAGTCTGCAGCTGCAACCACGCTCTGGATCGTTTGTGATTCCGGACACAACGGACCGTCATTTTAAGGAACGCGGCGACGGTCGTCGTACCAAACCGAATGGGTTGGTCGAGCAACGTACAGTCCAACCCAAGACGGAGGGAGGACCGACCGGCGTTAGTAGGAAGATCTGTCATTCCAATTGAAAAACTCGCCATCACGAAACTCGAACTTCATCCGCATTGTCGAGCGATGAAGTTGGCAGCAAAGTCTGCAAAAATGCGCACCGCAGTCGGGGGTCTTGAAGCAAATACCAGTGGAATGCGTGGGGCACCAAGCAGGCAGGCTGGAGTCATCGGGTAAATGAGCGGCCTCGGCGATAGCCGCGGTTCCTGAATACAACCGGGGCTATCGCCCAAACGGCTAAGCAGAGTTCTGCGGAATGATTCCTGCGAACCTGCTTAATCGAGCGGAGAACCTAGCAGGCGCCTGTTTCCTGCAATACCCGCCGAGGTGCTGGTCGGTAAGAAAGGCCCCTGGGCGTATCCGCACGCTTGGTGGGGGTTTTCCTTAGCTTTCATCGCCGGAGTAACGATTATGCCGACGGAAACAGATATTCCGCGATCACGACACTGCTTTGGGGACAGAAGATTGGCCTGCAGGGGCTGGGTTCGACGAGGATGAATTCACTCAGGCGACCTCGAAATCGTCTCGCCATGGAACCAGGTGAACGCTGCGTAAGCATCAAGGAAGTTGCTTGCACGGCGGGCAGTGCTTCGTCTGCCCCTGCGAATTTGGAAGCTTCACCGGTGCCGAAAACCACTTCACAAGGATGCGAACATGGTTCTCTGCGTTAGACGCCTCAACATCCTGTTTTACGTGCTGCTGGTCTTGACCGGTCTTGCTGGCGGAGCACCTGCTGCGAGTGCTCAGACCGCAGATGCAGAACCGGAGGCAGCCGCGAACGTGGTGGCCGCACTGCCGCCCACGACGTTGCCTCTACCCGCTCAAAAACCGTTGCCACCGCGTGACGGCTTGAGCTGCTCGGGACCGCCGGCGTGTGCACCATGCTTTGCCACACACCGCGGGTTCCTCTACTACAACACCTATCCCTGGGACGACGATCCGGTGAACGGCTTCAATGATTGTCCGAGCGGCGAGTGCGGGTCAGCATGCGCGATGCTGTCGCTGGCTTGGATTCGTCATCACCAAAAGTCGATCTACCGGAAAAAACCACCCCATCAACTTTCGCTTGGTTGTCCATCCTGTAACGCGGCTCCGCACTATTTTCCCATCACCGATTCAGATGGGCTGTTTCAGATCACCGGATCGGAAGGAGTCGACCAATGAACCAGTCATGGAAACTAGGCGGGCTGATTTTCGCGATGGCATTACATGGATGTGCATCTCCCAACAACCCGTTAGCATCGACATACGGTGGGACGCGAGAAACGAATCAACCAGCGGTCGATGCATCCGATCTCGCTCACCAACCTGCGCCATCCTCGGCACCGAGTGATGCGATCGAGTTGGTGGCGGTGACGTTCGAAGACGAGGATCCATCCGTAGCGACGCGGGATCAAGCTTCCGCGGATCAGGTGGTCTCCCCACCGCCGCCTGCCGCGGAGAGCTTGATTAGCGAAGCGATCGCTGTCGAGGCACCACCTGCCGCGGGCAAACGATTCCTGCCCACGCCAGACATCCCCTCTGCTCCCAGCGTGGCTTGGCCGATCGAAGAATTGTCGCAAGAGCCAGCTCCGTTGACACTAGCCGCGGTTGAATCGCTCGCGTGCCAAAATAATCCAACGTTGCTGCAAGCTCAGGCTCAGGTCCAAGGCACGTTGGGCAAAGCAATTCAAGCGGGCTTATGGCCGAACCCAACGCTGATCTATAGCGCTGAACAAATCGGTGTGGGAGGAACCGCGGGCGAGTTCCACGGCAGCTTGGTGCGGCAGCGAATCGTGACCGCGCACAAGCTGGACCTCAGTCGCGAGAAGTACGTGGCGCGGACTCGGACGGCACAGTGGGTCGCGTTGCAGCAGCAGTACCGCGTTTTGAACGACGTGCGGATGCACTATTTCCGTGCTCGCGGCCGACAAGAGCTGGTTGGCGTACAGCAGGACCTGCTAAAGAACGCCGAAGATCGGCTGGTCACCTTTCGCGAGATGCACAACGTTGGTCAAGCAACGCGTGCTGAAGTCCACATGGCCAATGTGCAATTGCAGCAGCAGCGATTAAACCTGTTGATGGCGGAAAATGATTTTCGTCAGTCGATCGAGGAACTGGCCGCGATGACGGGCGTGGAGCTTGCGGCCAGTTCTCTGCAGACGCCGCTGGCCGGAGAGTTAGCGCTGATCGATTGGGATGACGCGGTCTATCGATTGTTGAAAGAAAGTCCCCAAATCGCGGCAGCGAGAAGCAAGTTGGAAGCAGATCGCATCACCATCCGACGTGAAATCGCCGAGCCGGTTCCGGATATCGTTGTCGAAGGGGGCGCGGGCTATAACTTTGCCGAAAAAGAAACCGTCGGCATGGCAGCGGTGATGTTGGAGGTGCCGGTGTTTGACTGGAATCAAGGCACGATTCGACAAGCCGAAGCGGACTACGCACGCCAAGAGGGCGAGCTGCGCCGGACCGAGTTGCTGCTTCGTCAGCAACTCGCTCAGCAATACCGCAACTACTTGACGGCGGTTCAGCATGTGCGGAATTACGAGCAGGTTATTTTGCCAGAAGCACAGGCGGCTTACGATCTGCGGCTTCAGGGTTATGAAGCCGATCGAGCCCCCTGGACCGATGTGTTGGCTGCGGAGCAAGATTATTTTCAGCATCGCATACAGTACATTGGCAATCTGATTGTTTGGCGGGAAAGCGAAGTCAGCATTATGGGCTTCTTGTTGCATGGAGGGTTAACCGACCCGCCCAACATCGCGCCACCGGGTCACATCAATGCAGTACCTCAGCCTCGTTGATGGATCCCCTGTTGAGCTTGCACGAGCTTCAAGGCCGTCGATTTGATCGACGGCCTTTCTTTGTGACAATGTTGCTCAAGCACACGCGTTGTTTCTTGACTCGTCAGCCCAACACCACGGTGTTTTGCTGGCACATTCCTGTGAGGGCATACGATGAGCGATTCCAAAAACCGACGTAGCTTTCTGCGTCAAAGTGCTGCGGCCACCGCAGCCGGTATTTTTGGCGCGACGGTGACAGGTCGTTCCGCCGAGGCAGCGAAGCTCGGTCCTTCCAGTCCCCAGACGGAGCCAGAGCCACCGACACCGTTAGCGTCACAGCCATCGTCGGCGCAGGCCGGAGAGCCGTTGCCAGCCGAATTTCAGAGCTACTCGCGGTATCGCCCCAGCTATGGGGGACCGCCCGAAAGTGACAACTTTCTGGGCAAGCTGGTGCCGGGCTTGCGAGCTTCCGGCCAACCGCCGGTGCCCGTCGAGGGGCCCGATCTGGACAAACTGTCGTGGCGAATGATAGATGGCAGAAAAGAATTTCATCTGGTCTGCGAACATGTCGAACGCGAGTTGCTACCGGGCAATTGGATGAACTTCTTTGGCTACAACGGCAGCATGCCCGGCCCGATCATCGAAGCGAATCAAGGAGATCGTGTACGGATCGTTGTCCATAACCGCTTGCCCGAGCCGACGTCGGTCCATTGGCATGGCTTGGAGCTTCCGGTCGAAGAAGACGGGGTGCCTGGATTGACGCAGGATCCCATCAAGCCCGGTAAAACGTTTGTCTACGAATTCGATTTACATCAAGCGGGAACGTTCTTCTACCACTCGCATATGCCGATGCAGGAAGCGTTTGGCATGGTCGGCTTCTTCATTATCCATCCCGCCGTGGCGTGGGACCCGGTGGTGGATCGCGATTTTGTGCTGCTGTTCCAGAATTTTCGTATCAATGCCAACCAGACCATCCCAGACTCCATGGCGATGGAATGGAGTTGGCATACGATCAATGGTCGTAGTGGACCCTACACGACTCCGCTGGTCTGCAAACATGGCGAGCGTGTGCGGATTCGGATCCTCGACTTCAGTCCCATGCAACATCATCCCGTTCATCTACACGGCCACACTTTCTGGAAGACCGGTCATGAAGGGACGCGGATTCCGAAGACGGCGTGGATCCCTCGAAATACCGAACTGATCGCTGTCGCCCAAGCCACCGATTTCGAGTTCATCGCCTTCAATCCGGGCGATTGGATTATGCATTGTCACATGGTGCATCACATGATGAATCATATGGTGCGGCAGGTAGGGCCACGCATCCGAGAAGGTGTCGAAGTAGAGCGTTATCGCGATGGCTTGCAATCGCGGCCGCAAGTGAAATTCCCCCACCACGATCCAGGGTTTTCCGTACCAGGTTACCCACAGATGATGCAGTCCCAGGGTTTCACTAAAGAGGAAATGAAAAAGATCGACGGGCGACGGGCGGTACGCGGGATGCGTTCGAACTGGCACATGGGCGTCAAAGGATTGATGACCGTCGTGCGGGTGCTGCCCGATGATCTGTACGACTTGGTGATGCACAGTGACGAACCGCTACGTCCCGGCCAAGTCTTCGACGCGATCACCGCAGGCAGAGGCAAGTCAAAAGCGGGAGGAAGTCCCTGACCGCCCCTTCACCTCTGCTTGGCACGTCTAACCGCTTGGTGTCGACACGGCGATCGGCTGCCGCTGCCGTCGGAACCGTTGCTCCGCAGACGCCCTTGCTAACGTGCCTTTTTCCCGGCAGGCCGCTACGCGCTTTCTGCTTTATTAATAGGATCGCGTCCCCTAGCTCGGAGAGCGAAACAAGATGTTACGAGTCCAACCGGGGACACAAACCTCTTGCCCATTCAGATCTTTAGCCCAGCGGGCGACACATCTTTGCCGTTGGCGTCAGCCAACGGATAGGTAGGGTTGCGTCCCATAGCCCAGAGAGCGAAACAAAATGTTACGAACATCTGCCGCCCTCTGGGCTTTCACTGCCTTTCATCTATTTTCCGGGGACTTACGTCCCCGGCAATTCTTCTGTCGCTCTCCGGGCTATCGTCCCCGGCAATGCTTCTGCCGCTCGCCTGCCTGCTGCGCCGGCGCGGCGAAGACGATAAACCCCCGGCTCGCGGCGGCAAAACAAGTCCTCGCACCGGCGCTGCAAGTGACACGGCCGTATCGAAACCGCTCGCAACCTCTCACACGCCGCCGCGGTCCCAGTCGCATCGAACCCCGGCAAACAGCCGCTAAAAAAGAAACCCCATCAAGGAAGCTGCATCTTGTCAGAACCCGGCTTGCTCATTCTTTTTTTGTGAACGCCCACCCAATCTTGCCTAAGCTTCCTTTTCGGCTCCTGACCCTTTTTCGTTCCCCATGGCCGGCTCGAGGACTTGCAGTTTAGACTTCGGCAGGTGGTCTTGGACTTGCTGGCAGGTCACCCCGCCAAGCGGATCGCCTGCCGGTGCCGCGGGGCCAACGTTGGCGGTAAGATGCCATCCCAACCCCATCACCAGCAGCGTCAGAAGCACCGCACTGCCTCTCCACATCGCCGCCGGAAGCGTCCGCTTGGCTAGCTGCTGGCGATGAAGTTGCCCGATGGTGCCGGGGGCACAGGGGTGCCAAACATGTTCCGGATTTTTATCTTGGCGGTTCATCACTCGGTTTCTCAATTTAGAAAGCAGAACGAAACGTTTACGGCTGGCGCTCGAAGAGAGACCGTCCGTCGCTGGAACGTGCGCGACACGGCTACACTCGATCGACCTTCGGTCCCTGGATTCGTCATTGTTGGCCCGAACGTCTGTGCTCCAACTCACAGACGTGCCACAGCCGAAGATTTATAGCCGGTTTGTTGATTTGCTGGCTTAACTTCGTCTGGTCACGCTTCATGAGACGACGAGCGTCGGAGCAGTGAAAAATGTTGCAAGGAATAAGTAACTTCTGCGTCTCTCTTAACAAACGTCCTGGATATCGTCCCTCGAGCAGTGAGTTCAATGGCCAACGACATGGAAAAATCGCACCCACAGCCCGCAGCGGGTGCCACCGAGTCGACTTCGCCGGTTGGCAAACCGGAGCCACGGTCGCGAGGTTTGCAGTGGGGGTCGATCATCCGCTTCATTTCGATGCTGTTGATCGTCGGAGCTTTGGTGACGATGCTCCGCTCGCTGCCGTTTGATCAAGCGATGTCGGCGATGAAAGATTGGATTGGTGGGCTGGGTGTTTGGGGGCCGGTTGTATTGGCGTTGCTGTACGTTGTCGCCACGGTGCTGTTTGTGCCTGGGACGATTTTGACTTTCGTCGCGGGGGCGATTTTCGGCTTGGCCCTCGGCACCGTCACCGTTTCGATTGGTTCCACGTTAGGAGCTTGTGCGGCGTTTTTGATTGCTCGATATGGAGCACGGGAGAAGGTTGCCAAGTTGGCGCAAGGTAACCGTCACTTTGGCGCGATCGACCGCGCGATTGCCGAGGGTGGTTGGAAGATTGTCGGCCTGTTGCGTTTGTCGCCGGCGATCCCTTTCAACCTGCAGAACTATTTGTATGGGCTGACGCCGATCAAGTTTTGGCCGTATGCGGTGACCAGTTGGATCGCGATGCTGCCCGGAACGTTTCTCTACGTTTACATTGGGCACGTCACCGGAGCCGCGATCGGTGGGGAACGCCAGCGTTCGGTAGCCGAATGGGCGATGCTGGCGGTTGGCTTGCTGGCGACCGTCGTGGTCACCGTGTATGTGACGCGATTGGCGAACCGCAAACTAAAGGAACAAGTCGACGAATCCAATCAAGGCGATTTGGCAACCAGCACGGTCGAGGAGGTGACGCATGACAAGCCGGCACCGAGCCTGCGGCGAACCGTGATGCTGGCCGTAGTCGCCATCGTGTTGGTGGCCGCAGCGGCTTATGTGCGATGGAACGCCGGCGACATCGAGAGCAAATTGGCTAGCCTGTTCGGTCCGCCTCAGGTCGAGATGCAGGAAGCGTACGCAGGCAGCACGTCGAGCAGCAAGGTCGACCATGCTTTACTGAATCAGTTACTGCAACAGCATGTGGATCGAGATGGCTGGGTCGACTACGCAGCTTTGCAGGGAGAGGAAGACCAGCTTGACGACTATCTCGCCACCGTCGCCGACGCCCCATTTGACCAGCTCGGGCGGAACGAGAAGCTCGCCTTGTTGATCAACGGTTACAACGCCGCGACGCTGAAGCTGATTCTGGATCATTGGCCGGTTGACTCCATCATGGACATCGCCGAGTTGCAGCGTTGGGATGCGGAGCGGTGGATTGTTGGCGGCCAAACGTGGAGCTTGAACCAAATCGAACACGAGCAGATTCGGCCGAATTTCGCTGAACCGCGTGTACACTTTGCGTTGGTCTGTGCCGCGGTCGGCTGTCCGCCGCTAAGGAACGAAGCTTACGATGCCAGTCGCCTGGAGGATCAACTGCGGGAACAGACCGAATATGTGCATCAGCACGAGACTTGGTTCCAGTTCGCACGGGATCCACCAACCTTGCGACTGACAAAATTGTACAACTGGTATGGAGACGATTTTGAGCAGACCGCCGGCAGCGTGCCCGCGTTTGCCGCACGTTACTCGCCATCGCTGCGCAAGGTCTTCGATGCCGGTTCCGTGCCGGCGCTGCGGTGGCTGCCGTATGACTGGAGCCTGAACAGCCGACAAAATAAGCGGCCTCGTTAACCATCGTCGACCACCACGAGACACTCCAGGTCACCACGAAACACTCCAATTGTTTGCAAGGAATTTTCATGAGCCTCCAGACTTCCGGCGCCGTCTCCAACGTTGCGGATCTGATCCAGTTGCAGCCGCATGACGAGCACAACCAGCGTCTGGAGATGAATGTTCATCCGCCTATTTGGAACGCGCCGAACCCCAGCCTACCGTACCATTTGGTTGTGATCGGAGCGGGTACGGCGGGGCTGGTTGCCGCAGCCGGCGCGGCGGGACTGGGGGCTCGCGTCGCGTTGATTGAACGCGAACTGATGGGAGGCGACTGCTTGAACGTCGGCTGCGTGCCATCGAAAGGAGTCATCAGTTCGGCGCGTTACGCCGCGGCTGTCAAACATGCAGGCGGCTTTGGTGTACGTGTTCCCGCTGGGGTGCAAGTCGACTTTGCCGCCGTGATGGAGCGCATGCGGCGCCTGCGGGCAAGGATCAGTCACAACGATTCCGCTGGTCGCTTCCGTGACCTGGGTGCCGATGTTTTTTTCGGTCAAGCTCGCTTTATTGACTCTCAAACGATCGATGTGGGCGGTCAACGGTTAACCTTCAAGCGGGCACTGATTGCGACCGGGGCTCGCGCGGCTGCACCGCCGATTCCGGGGCTCGATGAAGTCGATTACTTGACGAATGAATCGCTCTTTTCGCTGACCGAATTGCCAAAACGGTTGGGGATTATCGGTGCCGGTCCGATTGGGTGCGAAATGGCGCAGTCGTTCGCCAGTCTCGGCGCGGAAGTGTTTCTTGTCGAAACGGCGGATGGCATTTTGACCAAAGAGGATCGCGACGCGGCTGGCATCGTGCAAAAACGAATGGAACGCGACGGCGTTCGACTGCTGTGCTGCGGTCGAGAACTTCGGATCAAGAACGAGAACGGAATTCGATTGACGGTCGAATCGCAGGGAAGACAGTATGACGAGCCGGTGGATCAATTGCTGGTCGCCGTTGGTCGCGCGCCGAATGTCGAGCACCTGAATCTAGATGCCGTAGGAGTCGACTTTGATAAACAGGGGGTGAAAGTAAACGACTGGATGCAGACGACTAACCCCAAAATTTACGCCGCCGGAGATATTTGTTCCAAGTATCAGTTTACCCACGCGGCCGACTTTATGGCGCGGATCGTGATCCAGAACGCGTTATTCGCAGTCGGGCCGTTCGGCAAAAAAAAGATGAGTGACTTAGTCATTCCTTGGGCCACTTATACCTCGCCGGAGATTGCCCACGTGGGGCTGTATGAACACGATGCAAAGGAGCAAGGCATCGCAATCGACACGTACATCCAGCACTTCAGCGATGTCGACCGTGCAATTTTGGAAGGCGAAGAGGATGGTTTTGTAAAAGTGGTCACCAAGGCAGGGACCGATACGATCCTCGGAGCGACGATCGTCGCCCAGCACGCCGGTGACATGATTCCGCAGCTCACCATGGCGATCACGCAAGGAATTGGGCTGGCCAAGATCGGTGCCACCATCCATCCCTATCCCACGCAAGCCGAAGCGATCCGCAAACTGGGCGACCAATTCAATCGCACTCGGCTGACGCCCACCAGCAAACGGGTGCTCGGCTTTCTGCAGCGTTGGAACGTGGGCAAGTAGAGCCGCAGATCGATTGATTTTACCAGGGGGCGTGACGTGGGCCCACGATGGATGATCTCAGGACGTTGCGACAGCGATTCGGAAAAAAGGGTTTTGCTTTGTGAGACAGCTCACCAGACGGCGGGCGGCAAACCGCCGATGAGACATGGGATGTTTCTCCCCGAATCGGTCCAACTAAAAAATGAGTAAGGACACCCATGTTGAGAACAAGGCTCTATCAATCGACTTTCTTCGCCGCCGCTGTGGTCGGCTTGTTTGCAACGGCGGGGTGTCGCCACCCAGGACACTGCTCCAGCGGTTCTTGTTCCAACGGCAGTTGCCACGCGCCGTCAGCCGGCCACGCAGCGTCCAGCTATTCCGACGCGCCTGTCTATGGCCAGCCTAGCCACCAAGGGTCGGGTACCAGGCAAGCCGTGCCGAATTATCCCTCTCCAACGCCCAGTTACTCCGCACCGAGCGGTTCGGGAAGCCGCAATGCGCCGATGTCCGGTGGTTCGGGCACACGTTAGGAGCTCGCTCTAGGCAGGTTAGCAGGAATCATTCCACAGAACTCTGCTTAGCCGTTTGGCGCTAGCTCCGGTTGAACGCAGGAACCGCGGCTATCGCCAAGGCGGCTCATTTACCGGATGACTCCTGAGTACCTGCTTGTCGACCAAGTCAAGCAATACTTCGCATCCCGTTGCGGTGCGGTTTCGTCACGTCCGGAAGTAGTGCCCCATACCTTCGGACGTGGCGACCGCACTTAACTTGGACTCTACGGCCGCAGGCGATGGATCTGTTGCCGACCGCGTGACAACAGTTTCTTGGTTATCGCTGATTTTTGTTGTTAGGTTTTGCACAACGGCCCGTCTTCTATTCGGGGCGGACCGTCGGCGAGTATTTTCCATGCTGGGCGCAAGTCGGATGTAAGGACATTTCGTCCACGCGGCATTCCGTTGTTGCTCGCAGGCAACCGCGGCAATCGTTTTGCGTATGGCGGCGTCCAATCCCATTGGTTTCCTTCCGGGAATCGCATGTTCGTCATGTTCGTCGGCTTGCGATACAATGCGACTTGCGGCTTTTGCGTCCTTTGGCAGCGGGGCGTGTCCTCGACATCGATGCTTCGGGAGCAACACCATGAATAGCCAGCCACCATTTTGCGGTCGATTTTTTTGTGTGCTTTCGCGTTGGCGATTGACCATGTTGCCGCTCGGTTTGATCGGCGTTGTCGCTGGCCTTGGACTGGTGGTGGGCTGTGGCTTAAGAAGCTCCGGGGGGGCGGACCGAGAATTGGTGTTGACCGGTTCCAGCACCGTGGCGCCATTGATGAGCGAAATTGGTAAGCGATTCGAGCAGACGCAGCCCGGCACGCGCGTCGATGTTCAAAGTGGTGGCTCGTCGCGCGGGGTGGCCGACGCCCGTCGCGGTTTGGCGGATATCGGCATGGTCTCGCGAGCCCTGAAGCCCGATGAACAGGACTTGATCGCCATTACGATTGCCCGAGACGGGATCGCAATGATCGTCCACCGCGATAATCCGATTGCTTCGCTGAGTGACGAGCAGATCGTGGGGATTTATCGGGGCTCGATCGAGAACTGGAAAGAAGTTGGCGGAAACGATGCACCGATCACCGTGGTCCACAAAGCCGAAGGCCGATCGACGCTGGAACTATTCGTCAAGCACTTTGGCTTGGAGAATCGCGACATCGTGCCCGATGTGGTGATCGGTGATAACGAGCAAGGTGTGAAAACGGTTGCCGGTAGTGTGGACGCGATTGGTTATGTATCGATCGGGACGGCCGAATACGATGCCGCTGCTGGAGTGCCGATTCGGCTGCTACCGCTTGGTGGCGTGACAGCTTCGATAGAGAACGTTCAAAACGGCAGCTTTCCGCTCTCGCGCCCCTTGAACCTCGTCTTCCCCAGGGCAAGTTCTTCGCTGCCCGAGGGGGCCTCGGTGCCGGTGGGAATCGCTGGCGAGCTGATCCAATTCGCACGTTCGGCCGCAATGCACTCGACGATCAAGGAGCAGTATTTTGTTCCCGTCGCGCCGTGATTTTTTGCTCACCTGGGGACTGCGTGGCTGTGGCGTGTTGACCGCGAGCGTCGTGCTGATGATCCTTGGCTTTCTGTTGCGCGAATCGTTGCCCACAATCAGCCGTGTCGGGATCGATCGCTTCTTGGGGGATGCAACTTGGCATCCGAGTTCCGGCGCCGAAGGCGGACAGTTTAATCTCGTGCCGATGATCGTCGCGACACTATTGACGACGGCCGGTGCGGTGTTGGTGGCCGCTCCGGTGGGAATCGCAGCGGCGATCTTTTCGCACTACTACGCTCCGCGGTGGCTGGGGGTCGTTTTTGCAAAGATCATTGAATTGCTGGCGGGGATTCCTTCGGTCGTCTATGGGTTGTGGGGCCTGACCGTGCTGGTGCCGTTAATTGCGCAGTGGCAACCTCCTGGCCCGAGTCTGTTGGCGGCGGTGATTGTGTTGTCGATGATGATCGTTCCCACGATCGGTTTGTTCGCCAGCGCCGCCTTTCAGAGTTTGCCGATCGAGCATCTTCATGCCGCTGCCGCGCTCGGATTGTCGCGGCCGCGGTTCATCCTCAGCGTCGCCCTGCCGGCAAGTCGATCGGGATTGTTCACTGCGATCATTCTCGGCACGGGACGAGCGATCGGAGAAACGATGGCGGTCCTGATGGTTGCCGGCAACGTCGTGCAGACTCCTGACAGCTTGTTCCAACCGGTCCGCACGATCACCGCCAACATTGCGCTGGAGATGGCGTACGCAATGGGCGATCATCGCGGTGCCTTATTCGTCTGTGGCCTGTTGTTGATGGGGATGGTGATCGTATTAGTCGCTGCCGCGGACCGGCTTGGCCGAGGAGGCGCACGTGCCTGACAGCAACTCCCCTGAGGCGCGTTCGAAGGACGGATTGGACCTATCCGGACTGTCCGCTCGTCCACAATTCGGCGCGGCGTCGGCTCTGACTACGATCCCAGGATTGCTGCTGGCCACTGCTGTCTGGTCGGTTGCAGCGATCGTGAGCGGTCTGTTTTTATGGATCATTGCCGACATTGTGGTGCAAGGATTGCCGTCGCTGTCATGGACCTTTTTGACGGAGTCGCCGCGGAATGCCGGTCGCGAGGGAGGCATCGCGCCGATCATCGTTTCGACATTGCTTGTGCTGGGTGTTGCGATTGTGGCAGCGGTTCCGTTGGGAGTTGGCACGGCGGTCCTGTTAGCCGAGGTGACTCAGACGGAGAACTGGTTTGCACGTTTGGTGCGGCGCAGCTTGGATGTCTTGGCAGGCGTGCCGTCGATCGTGTTTGGACTGTTCGGTAACGCATTCTTTTGCATCACCCTGGGGCTTGGTTTCTCGATTCTTTCCGGTGGGCTGACGCTGGCCTGTATGGTGTTGCCAATTTTAATTCGGGCAACGGAAGAGGGAATTCGTGCCGTGCCGAGAGAGTATCGCAGCGGCGCCGCGGCACTGGGGATCTCACGTACGATGACCTTGTGGCGATTGGTTTTGCCCGCCGCGGTCCCAGGCATCGTTGTCGGGTTGGTGCTAGGGATTGGCCGAGCACTCGCCGAGACGGCGGCATTGATTTTCACCAGCGGCTACGTCGATCGCATGCCGGGCTCGCTATTCGATTCAGGCCGCGTGTTGTCGGTGCACATTTTTGATCTTTCCATGAATGTTGCCGGAGGCGATCAGCAAGCCTACGGTGCGGCATTGATTTTGATTCTGATGTTGCTGGTGATCAACATCATCGTCAGCTATGTCGGGCAGCGTTACTTGCGACACACTGCTTCCACCTCCTAAGCTGAAACGATGAACGCCGAAAAATCCGAAGTGCCTGATGAACCGGAAGCGGGAGCCACCCTAGGTCCGGTCGAAGCGGGACCGCCGTGCTGTGTTCCACAACCATGGATCGATGTGCAGGACTTGGCGGTTTATTACGGTTCCAAACAGGTGTTGGCGGGAGTCTCTTTGACCATTCACCGCGGATGCGTAACGGCGCTGATCGGACCGTCGGGCTGCGGCAAAACGACTTTCCTGAGCAGCTTGAATCGGCTGACCGACTTGATCCCTGGCTGTCGCGTGGCAGGTCGCATTACCATCGGGTCACTCGATGTACGAGCGACGAAAGACGTGACGTCCCTGCGACGCAACGTCGGCATGATTTTCCAAAAGCCCAACCCATTTCCGCTGTCGATCCGAAAAAACATCGAGATGCCGTTAAAAGAGCATGGCGTTCGCAGCCGACAGGAACGGACTGCCATTGTGGAAACGGTGTTGCGTGAGGTTGGATTGTGGGAAGAAGTCAAAGATCGGCTCGACGCGTCGGCCTTGTCACTCTCCGGTGGCCAACAGCAACGGCTCTGTATCGCCCGTGCGATTGCCTTGCGACCCGAAGTGTTGCTGCTCGACGAACCTTGCAGTGCGCTCGATCCGATTGCCAGCAGGGTTGTCGAAGAATTGCTGACCAGTTTTCGCGGCCGATATACGATTGTCGTCGTGACGCACAACCTGCAGCAGGCTCGCCGGATTGCCGACTACGCCGCCTTTTTCTGGGCCGCTGGTGGGGCGGGTTCGCTGATTGAACATGGTAGCGGCCAACGGATCTTCGATGCTCCTGAACAACCTTTGACGATCGCCTACGTAAACGGAAAAGCCGGTTAGGAATGCGCCGATGAGCCCGATAGAACATGCCTTGCCGCAGCGGCAGCGGCCTTCCTTTGCACAACCGCACCGCGTGATTGTCTTTACTCGTTATCCCGAAGCCGGCGTAACAAAAACGCGTTTGATTCCAGCCCTCGGACCTGAGCGTGCGGCAGAGGTGCAGACTCAGTTGACGAAGCGAACGCTCGAGACCGCACTTCGGCACGGCGGGGAGGCCCACTGCGATATAGAAGTTCGCTTTGCCGGTGGCGATCGACCATTGATGGAAGCGCTGTTCGGAAACACAGCTCAGTATCGGCGTCAAGATGAAGGAGATTTAGGGCAGCGACTTGAGAAAGCCTGTCAGACCGCCTTTGCCGAAGGAGCGGAGAGCGTGCTGGTAATCGGTTCGGACTGCCCCGATCTGAACTGTCAGATTTTGAGTCAGGCGCAGGCAGCGTTAACCGAAGCCGACGTGGTAATCGGCCCGGCGCTCGATGGTGGATACTACCTGATCGGCCTTCGGGCCGCGGCCCCTACGTTGTTCAGCGATGTCGACTGGGGGACGGAGCACGTGCTCGCACAGACGATTGAAAAAACGAACGCAGCCGGCTTGACCATGAAACGGCTGCCCGCGTTGAGTGACGTCGACGAGCCCGAGGACTTGTTGGTGCTGCGACGTCTGGGCGACGATTTCGCCAACGTGTTGCCTCCGGCACGTTTGGGTCGGATCTCCATCGTCGTGCCGACATTCAACGAAGCTTCACAGATCGCGGCGACCCTTGAACCACTGTTATGCATTGACGATGTCGAAGTGATTGTCGCCGATGGTGGCAGCGAGGATGATACCGTGGGCATCGCTAGTCGTTTGGTAGCGGAGCGTATGAAAGCGGGGCTCGTTGAAGCTAAAGTTTTCCGTGCTGGTCGAGGCCGAGGCCGTCAGATGAACGCAGGCGCGGCACTGGCCAGTGGTGACGTGTTGCTGTTTTTGCATGCCGATTCGCGGTTGCCAGAAGACTTTCCGCGACAGGTGCGGCGCGTGCTGGAAAGGGGTGCCATTGCCGGAGCCTTTCGGTTGGAGATCGACAGTCATCGATTCGGATTGCGATGGATCGAAAAGGCGGTCAACCTGCGCTCCCGACTGCTTCAACTGCCATATGGCGATCAAGCAATCTTTGTGGGTGCCGAACGTTTTTACCGCATCGGCGGGTTTCCCAATTGGCCCTTGATGGAAGACGTCGAGCTTTGCCGCAGGCTCCGTCGGGAAGGCACCATCGGTCAAGCTCGGTCGAGCATTCAAACCTCGGCCCGCCGCTGGGACAAGCTAGGCATTTTCCGAACCACGCTCACCAACCTAACCTGCCTGACTGCCTACCACCTGGGCATCCCACCCCAAACCCTAAACCGCTGGTACCACAAAAAAGGGGACGGGGGTCTTTTTTAGAGATTTGGCGATAGAGGCGGAGATCGGGCCATGAATGGTTATCATTTAGGTCTTGTTGGAGAGTACATCACGCTTGTTCGTAAAGGAGGCATTCGGATGTTTGGCCACGACTTGCAGCGACGATCGAAACCAGTTCTCAGGATGCTGTGCACCCTTGGTTTATTGTTTCTTATCACAGCGGCGCCGGGACGAAGCGAAGAGGCAACCCTGGCGACCAAAGCGGATGCTGTGCGAGCGTTGGTCGCCGAACGGATGTCCGTGGAGGGGCCCGGTTTAGCGTTGCGGGTGAGTGTGGGCGACGAGTTATTGATCGACGAAGGGTATGGCTTGGCAGATTTGGCTCATGCTGTACCGGTCACACCGCAGACCAAGTTTCGCATCGGCTCGATCACCAAGAACATTACGGCTGCAGCCATTCTGAAGCTTCAAGAAGAAGGGAAGCTGAGCGTTTCGGATAGCCTCTCCAGCGTGCTTCCGGAATTTCCCAACGGAGACCGAATCACGATGGAGCAGTTGCTGAATCATACCTCGGGGATTCCGTCGTATACCAATTCGCCCGAGTTCCTTGCGACGGTTCAGCTTGCCGTTTCTGCTGAAGAACTGATCGCGAGGTTCAAAGATCTGCCGTTGGAGTTCGATCCCGGGAGCAAGTTTGCCTACAACAACTCGGGTTACTTTTTGTTGGGGCAGATCGTCGCCAAGCTTTCTGGGAAATCTTTTGAAACTTACCTTGAAGAGGCGTTCTTCGCGCCGTTGAAGATGAGCGATACCGGTGTTCATCGGGCAAACGAAATCATCAAGCATGAAGCTTACGGGTACACGTTCACCGGGAACGGTTATGAGAAGGCGTTGAATTGGGATATGTCTCAAGCCGGAGGTGCCGGCGCCTTGTATTCAACGGCTGCCGATTTGGAGACCTGGATGCGAGCTTTTCATGCCGGCAAGGTCTTGAATCAGGAATCGGTGCGGGCGGCATGGAAGCCAAACATGATCGGTTCGGAGAACACGCGTTACGGTTACGGTTGGTTTATCGATGACCAGCGCGGGCTCGCTCGGATCTCTCACGGCGGTGGGCTGAATGGATTTTCAAGCCACCTCGCTTATTACCCCAGTGTCGACCTCAGCATTGTGACGCTGCACAACGCGATGCCATTTGCCATCTCAACCGGAAAGCTTTCCGAGCAGATCGCTGAAATGCTGTTCGGCGACAAAATGGATCCTGTTCCCGAATACGTCGTCGACGCGTCGGTGACGGAGAAAGTTCTGCAAGAATATGTTGGTCGATACGACTATCAATCGGCTGTGATGGAAGTCACGTTGGAAGAGGGCCAACTGTATGCGCAGTTGACGGGGCAACCACGGCACGCGATCTATCCGATGAGTCCGACAAGGTTTTTCTGGAAAGTGGTCGATGCGCAGGTCGAGTTTTTGCAGGATGAGCAAAACAAGACGGTGGCGGCAAAGCATACGCAAAACGGAACCACATTCCGGGCTGCCCGCTTGCCCGATCTCGAGCTGGTGAAGCTGACTGCGGAAGTGCTCGATCGCCACGTCGGCAGCTATCAACTGAAGGGCTTGGGCGTGATGGTGGTCGAACGTGTGGATGACGGTTTAATGGCAAAGCTGGGAAATCAACCTTCATTGCCGATCTTTGCGACATCCGAAACCGAGTTTGCTTACAAGATTGTGCCGGCGGCGATCGTCTTTGGCGAAGCGAAAGAGGGAAAAACGCAGGCGTTGACGTTGGAGCAGGCCGGGCTGCGGTTCAGTGGCAAGCGGACCAGTCCGTAGGCGGTGGTCTGAACGGACTTTGTTTGCCATTAAGACGAACGCTCGCGCGAGGCGTGTGAGCTGGAACCAAATCGGGCGTATTGCCGGCCATAATTGCAGCGCCGGGGCGAGATGGTTTTCGTGGCGTGAAGGCGCCCGCTTCTGCGTTGTTCTGTGGTTCGTTGTCTCAATAGGGTGGTGCGGAGAGCTGATCGACGGTGACAAGCATTTGGAGTAACTCCACTGGATCGCCGAACTGGTTGTAGACTGCGACATCGGCGGCATCGCGACCGTAGGCGATGGCGACACGGGCACCATGTAAGGTGTCTTGAGTGGGATCAAAGGTGTACCAACGCCCACCGACGTAGGCTTCGAACCAGGCATGCAAGTCCATCGGCTGAAGCGTCGCGAGGTAGCCGACCACCATTCGAGCAGGAATGCAAAGGGCGCGACAAAGCGCGATCCCCAGGTGGGCCAAGTCGCGACAGACGGCCTGAGACTTCTGGTTGACTTCGCCCGCGCTGATAATCTGCTCGCCACTACCGGGGACGTATTGCAATTGGCTGCGAATGTAATCGACGATCGCGGTGCATTGGTCATAGCCCGGTGCCCAGCCGGCGACGATCGACGACGCCATTTCGCTGAAGCGATCGGATTCACAGTACCGACTGGGAAGCAGGAACGGCAGTGTTTCGATCGGCAGTTGTTGCACTTCGACAAAGGGGGCGCCTGGCGCAGCATCTGCGGCTTCCGCGGCTTCGATGTCTGCGGAGGTACGGATGGAGAAAGAACCCTGCGGTGCGACTAAACGCTGACATAGATTACCAAACGGGTCGGTGAACTCCACCGCCGGGACGCTCGGTATCAAAGCGTACTGTTCGCGCGCGATCCACTGCTGGACGCCACTGCGAGGACGCAGCATTAGCAAGAAGGGCGTGGGAACCGGAATCTTGAATTCGAGCGAGCAAGCGGCATGTACCCACATAGATCGTGTCCGGTGCAAGGGAAGCGAAGCGGAAGGCAGCGAGTTGGCGAGGTAGCTGAATGGTGCACAATCGCGCCGCTGCAAAGATGCAGACTAGCGGTTGCCGGCCTGCAGGAGAATCCTGGCTGCCGTTCCCCACTTGCCGCGGGTGTCTGGGGCACGGCTTGTGATCGCGTTTGAGAACAGGATGTTTTCAGCCGCGCTGCGAAGGGGCTCGGAAACGCCGGGTTTGACCGCCAGGGTTGGCAGCGGCAAAGCGGGATTCGTGTTTGGTCGCTCGACCATGCGTTCTCTTGCGCCACATTTTGAACGAGTTCGCAGTCATTTCGCGACGCATTAGTTTGATCACTTCACCGGGCGTTAAGCCAAACTGGAGGCCGATCGCGTCGAAGCTGGTGCGATCCTCCCACGCCATCATGATGATGCGGTCGAGTTCGGCGCGGGTGAATCGAGGCTGTGGACTGGGCATGGGGGGATACAACGCACATCTAGTCGGACAAAGGAGCGGACGTTCCATTGTGGCTGCGAGTCAACGCTGAGGGGGTGGTGGTGTGGCGGACCACAGTCCTCGGCGGGACGACTGGAACCGTGCAGTAAACTCATCACCACCCCGCGTTCAACAGTTCTCGGTCGCGGATGGAGAGCCAGACATCTCGACCGCATCGTCATTTCGCTGCACTGAAACGATGTTCGAGACCGATGGACCGCCCGATAACCCGAGAGCGCAGCCGCCCGCGAATATCCCTATCGCAGTCAACAGTTCGGATCGAATCAGCCCGATTGCGCCGCCTGCCAAGCGTGCTGGCTCGATCGGTGGCTGAGCAACGGCGTTGGTTAGCTGCAGGGTCGAAATTTCACTCCAGAAACCGGCCAGCAGGAAAATCAGGCAGCAGCAGGCAGCCACGAAGGAGCTGAGCGATAGAAAAGAAAACCTTGTCGCGGCCGAACGTGTTGCCATCGAAAGATAGTCCGCGACAAACATCAGAATCGCACCACCGACGACGCAAGACCATCCAAACATCAGCCAGAGCTTCGCCGTCGCAACGCCTTGTTGAAATACCGCGGGCTCCATGACCGCGGCCGTTGCCAGAAGGGTAAAACTAGCGTTCAGTCGCCACGCACCGACCCCAATGGAAACCCCCGCGATTAAGAACGCAACGGCCGCCAAGAGACGCACCACCTTTGCACTTGCGGCAGCAGGCTCTCGAATCAGCGCCGAATTCAAGACACCTAAACCAACCAACAGCCAGCCGATTCCGCCGACAGCATGCTTGCTGGGAAAACCCGCCGAATATTCCGGATCGAGCAACCGCCCGAATTCCGCCAGCCATGGATCGGCTCCAAGCGAATTGAAGAGCAGAATCCAGACCGCACCAACCGGAGCAAGCAGCGAAAGCAACAGCGGCGGTCGGAACATTGGCGACGCTTAAAACGAGAGGACAGTCGAAACTTCGATCGTAGCGGCGGTTGCTACGGCAGATAATTCAGCGTGTAGTAGGCTTTGCTGTGCAACAAGGGTTGGCCATCCGCGTTGCGGATTCCCTTGCAATTCAGGTCGTGCACGTGGCCTTCTTGCAGGCCTTCGACCTGCAACGTGACGGAAGTGCCGTTGTTGCTGACGGTGGCCGACTTGATGGTCGGCGTGGTCTTGTCGACCGCGGGGCTGCCGTATTGTTCGCGGTAGATATAGGTGTAGGTCGAGATCTCGTAGCTGGCCAGGTCGGTTGCTGAGTCCGCCGTTACGGGCTGGGTAAAGTCGAGTTGGAAGCCTCCCGGCACGGCGTGCATTTCGTGGATCTCGAACGGAAGTTTCCCTGTCCAATCGAGTCGTTCCACGGCGAACGGTTGGCGGCCGCGCGAGCCCCAGCCACGATTGGTTCCGCCAACAAACATCGCACCCGATTCGGTCAACTCCACGCCGACATTGCCCGAACCGAAGCCCGAGCGGAAGGGAAAGACCGCGCCTTGGTAGTGGCCTTGGACCTTTTCCAGGAAGACACGCATGATCGTGCTGTGACCTTGATCGGCGACAAACAGTTGGCCTTCGAAAGGCCCGAACTTGCCACCGGTCACATCGCAGGAGATACCCGATGAGGACTGGCCCATTTCTGGATAGGGAAACAAGATTGCGGGCGGTTCCAGTTCGGCAATCTTTTTAGCTTCGGTCATGATGCGACTATCGGACAGCGGCGTCTGCGGTTGCTTGCCCATCGTTGCCTCAGCCAACTCGTACCATTTGAAGCCACCGGGATGACCAACGAACTTGCCCGGGATCAGATGCTTCAGCCCGCACGCACCGTTCCAGGGTCCTTGGTTGTCGGTGTAAAAGATGTCTCCCACCGCATTGCGTCCGATACCCCCGGGCGACCGCACGCCACTGGTTGTCGGGATCATTTTGCCATCCGGAGTGATGCGAACGCACCAGCCTCGATAGGGAACTTGACTGCTGAAAGAACCGGTCAGGCAGAGCACCACCCAGCGGTTTCCTTCCGCGTCGGCTTTGGAGCCAAACGCGTATTCGTGATAATCACCACTGATACCCCATTCGTCGTTGATCGTTTCAAAGAGGTCAGCGACCCCGTCTCCATCGCTATCCTTGACCCGCGTCATCTCGGGGCGTTGGGTCACAACCAGCCAGCCGTCTTCGTAGTCCAGGCTGAGCGGTTCATGCAGACCGTGTGCGAAGCGTTTGAAATTCTTCGCGGGAACGGTTTTGGCGAGCGGTTGATCGACCATCCAGATTTCGCCACGACGTGAAGAAATCGCCAAGCGACCGTCGGGCATCATTTGAAAACCACCGACTTCCAAGACCACGTCGGCGGGCACTTCCAGCGGCGTGATCGTGTAGTAGTCGTTCTCTGTCGGATCGGCGGCAAGCAGGGCCGACCCAACCGACGATGCAGCCATGCAGGCGACGAGCAGAAAGGATCGCAAGGTTTTGACTTTGATTGCGGACATGGGATTGAACGTGTTTCGGAGGAGAGAGTTAGATGAAACAGGCGGGTGCGAGTTGCTTACCACTGGAAGGTTGCGGAGACGGTGACGTTGTTGGCTTTGGGTAGATTCCATCGCAACTCTTGGCCTCCATCGACATCCACCAGCTTCGGTTTGGTATCTCCTGCCACGGTGACAAGCGGGCCACCACTGACGCGGTAACTGCCATCGGGCTGGGGAGCGATTTGACCGGCAGCGAGTCGCAGGGTGCGGTCGTTGGTTGGTTGATCGGCGGTAACGGTCCAGGTGCGCTGAAAGCCGCGCTGCTGGGGCTGGCCACCGAGCGGTTGGCAGAACTCCTCGATCGCGTTACCAGCGATCGCGTACCGGAAGATCGGCTGACCGAGTTCATTCAGCCGGTAGCCGAGGAACTTGGCACCTTGCTCGCGAGCCGGCTGTTTGGGCCATGGTGCATCGGCCGTAGGGAGCACCGCGAACGGCGAGTGCCGATCGACGAACACCACCGCGTCACCGAGCGGAGCTTGGTTACCTGGACCGCGCCCCACCCAATGCTTACTCGCATCGATAAAATCGTTTTGCCACATTTTGACCAGCCCCATCGTGTGGGCATCCCAGGCCATGTTGACACCTTCTGGGTAGCCGACAGCGATTCCCCGCGGGCTGACATCGGTCAGGAAGTTACGGTAGATGATCGGTCGCTTTTGCGGCGTCAGGACGATGGCCCCCTGAATCAAACCTTGCGGCGGCTTGGGTTTTTCCGCCGACAAGTATTTCCACATCGCGTCGATCTGACGAGCCGGATCGCCGTCGTAGATATCGGTGATCGCCGATTTGCCATCGACAAAGCTGACCGGCATGCGCGTGCCCGGACGATACTTTTGCGGGTCCATCAAGTAGCGATGGAACCAGTCCTCACGCAATCGCTGGGGCATCTTGAGCGCGTCGAGAGCCCGGATGCCCTCGACACCAACGCCATCGTAAGTGTGGCACTTAACGCAGGAGAGGCCTTTCTCGCCGATCAATTTTCTTCCGTTGGAGATCGTTAACGTAGGCGATTTTGCGTCGTCAGGGATAGTGACTTCGGTGCGGCGATCAAGATCATTGATGTGGGCATGCAGTGCCTTGAGCGGTTCGTAGCGAAACGCTGGCATACGGGTTTTCATGTAAGGCCGTTCGTTGGCACCGTTATCCAAGATCAAAGCGACGTAAGCATCGTTCAGCTTGTCGCCCGCGCCGGTGAGGGTCGGCGGCAAGCGGCCTTCATTCCCCATTTCAGGAGTCGTCGTTTGGAACCAAGCCTCGCGAACCGTTTCAGGGCCGCCGACTCCATCACGTTCGTGACAGGCGACGCAGTTCATCGCAGCGAGCGTCAACCGCGTCTGCGTGGCTGGTGGGATTACTTGATCAGCTGCGGTCAATGCCGCGACGATCGCGGAACGCTGCGTCGGCGAGAGTTCGTAGTTAGGCAGTCCCTCGGCTGGCGATTCGGACAAGCAGCCTTGAGTGGCGACGCTGGCGAGTTCTACGAGCGGCTTGTGCATCGTTTTCGGCGCGGCACCATCACGATCGAGTTGGTGACAATTCACGCAGCCTTGCGAGGCAAAGGCCGCTGCACCCTCAGCCATCAACGACGCATCGGCGACGAACGTCGAAGGCACCAGTTCCAGTTGCTTCTTGCCTTCTGGGTCGCTGGTAACCAGAGCCGACAATTCGGCACCGCCCATGTCGGGCCCGTCCACGCTGACAGCCAGCGACTCCTCGCCCGTTTTCTCGAAATACTCGATCGTCAGTTTATGCGTTCCCGCAGGCAGCTTGACCTTGCCCGATCGATTGGAGTGGGGGTGGATCCCATCGTGCGTGACGACCGCCTTGTCATTGACCAGCAAGCGACTGCCGTCGTCGCTACCGATGGTGAAGGTGAATTCTCCCGGAGTGGAGACCGGCAGATAGGTTTCAAAAACCAAGCCAAAGTTTTCCTTCAAGCCGTAGGCCATCACGTCGAGGCTTTTCGCCATTCCCGATTCGGCAGGCTCGAGGTCGGCAAACACGGGCAGTTTGTCCCAACTGCCTTTGTAAAGCTTATAGGTGAAGCTTTCGCCACCGGGGACCAAAACGATATCGCGCAGCAGATAACAAGCCACGTCGCGAGCTTCGGCGCCGTCGGCGACCAGTTTGGGCATGCGGCCTCCGGCGCGGACGGCGTGAGGATCGAGCAAGAACTGCGTCAGCGAATCGAGCGTGTATTTTTGCGAGAGGTTACCCAGCGGCACGGAGGTGGCCAGTTTGGGAGCTTTGTCCTGCATGGAATCGTGGCAGGCGACACAGCCGATGGAGTGATAGAGCGCGTCGCCGCGCTGGGCGGCTTTGGTGTCACCCGGTCGATCGTTCACCGAAGCGTTGCCTTTGAGGTAGCTGGCGATGGCACGCGACAAGCGATCTTGATCGGCCTCCGAGGTTCCTGACCAAGGATCTGGCATGGTTGTGCCGGGCTTGGTGCGGTGCGGATCCGCGATCATAGCCAGTAGGTGATCGGCACGAACCCGAGTCGCCACATTGGTCAAGTTGGGGCCTTGTTTGGTAGGCAATGCGGAATCTCCCGCATGGCAGGCGTTGCAAGCGAGCGACGAAATCAGCAAGTGGCCGGCTTCGACGGCATCCCCGGTACCCGCTGCATAGAGCCGCTCAAAACCGGGCACCCGCGGCCGGCGAGCTTCTTTTTCTGCGTCGCGAGGAAGGACCCAAATGTTTCGGTAGCGAACCGGATTGCCGTGGTCTTGGATATAGATCGGCCCGGGCTGAGCCGATTCCCGCAGCGGCGCGGCGGTCGTCGTACGGGGTGCCGCCACATCGGGTTGAACCACAACGCCGTTCAGCCGCACGGTGAGCCGTGCATCGGAGATTTTCTTGCCGCTGTCATCGAACCGCGGCGCGGTGAAGTCGACATCGTAGGTTTGCCACTGCAACGGGGGCAAGCACATGTTCAAGTCGGGAGCGCGGACAGTATAGATCCCGCCGGACTCATTGTTTTCCCCTTTCAAACCAAACGAATCGAGCACCTGGGTCTCGTAGCGGCCTTGATGATAGATGCCGCTGTTGCCGCGACCTTGACCGCGGGCTGCTGGCATAAACGGCGTGCGAAACTCGGCGTGCAGGGTGTAATCGTGAAACGTATCGGTCGACGTTGCGCCTTGCTGCAGTAGACCATCGGCAGTGATCTTTGCGCCAGGTTTCCAGTGATCGTTCAGGCTGGCAGCGGTGCCATCGAATAGCACCACAGCATCCTCCGGCGGCGCTGCGCCGAGAGTCGGACTGGTCCGTTCGACCTTCTTCAGCTCCATCGATTCGACCAGATCAGCCACCGTGTCGGCATCTCCATCGATACGCCGAGGATTGACGCGATCCCAGCCCGCACCTGGCAAACCGCCCTCGAAGATGACGATTTCGAACTCGCCCGATCCTCGTGCGACGACCTGCAAGCCTCGTTGATTGCCCGCGTACTCGCCCTGCACCGCGAAGTCCTCGTTCGCTGCCGCGGCATCGGGGTTGTCGAACGTCTGAGCCGAACCATGGTTCTGGGTAGCGACCGTCAGGAACAGGAAACAACCGATCACGGAAGATCGCAACAAAAACCGCAGTCGATGCGGCACGCCGAGTGGCTTCATGGAAAGGAACCTTTGCAGAACACGGAAGGGGGCGGGGCGGGGTAGTCGGGGAGTCGCAGGAGCGTCCGCACGTGGTATTGTAGTGATTACGGAACGGCGTGAAACGACCGTTCGTTACGGCGACAGAGCGAAGGAACGGCGACAGAGCGAAGGATTATATCCTGCTTTCATCGCGGTGTGGGCCTGCTTGCCGTCACCCCCAGCAGGGTAGATAATCAGTCAGAGTACTCGGGGCTTTTTAAGCCATTGGGGTGCTCTGCGTTAACCTTTTCCTCGCACCCTGGCAACTAGCTTCATGGCAGACGCGACGCCGCTCGATACGACGACCGAAGTCGTAACGCCGGAGAATATCGCGTTCGAATATCAGTTGGCGGGACCATTTCGGCGGCTGCCCGCATACGCATTGGACGTGGCACTTTATACCGGAGTGCTGGTGTTGTTGGTCTTTTTTGGTTTGCTGGTGTTTTCCGCCACGTTGTCAGGAACCCTGGTTTCCATGTGGGTTTTTGTGGCGTTGATCATCTGGTTTGTGTTCGGGTGGTTCTACGGGGCGCTGTGCGAGACCTACTTTAACGGTCGCACGATCGGCAAATGGGCTTGTGGATTGCGAGTCATTAGCGTGGATGGGCGGCCGTTGTCGGGGATGCAGGCCACGATCCGAAATTTGCTGCGCGTTTCCGACATTGCTCCGTATGCAGCCTTGCCGCAAGCCGAATCCGAGATTGCACCGGTGTTGATGATTCCAACGGCTATCATAGGCCTGTTGGCGGTGATTTTCACGCGTCGCATGCAGCGATTGGGGGATTTAGCCGCGGGGACGATGGTGGTGGTCGACGAGAAGAGCTGGCGGTTGCCGGTGGCTCGTGTCGACGACGCACGGGTTCCCGCGTTGGCGGCTTACATTCCGGGAGACTATCGAGTGACGCAGAGCATGGCGCGAACTTTGGCGGCCTATGCCGAGCGGCGGGCGTACCTAACTCCCCCACGACGCCGAGAGGTTGCACGTCATCTAACCACTCCATTGATCGATCGCTTCGAATTTCGGCCCGACATTGATCCCGACTTATTGATGTATGCTTTGTATTACCAAACGTTCCTTGCCGCGGACAATCAAGAGCCGGGCGAAATAGGTGCATTGGCGGGGTTCAGTCCGTTGCGAAAGGATATGGCTCGTGCCTCGCTCGTAGCGGCGCCGCCCGCCGAGATGCAGCCCCGCGGCACCGCGCGGGCCGCGGCGGTCGTGCCGTCGATGGAGCCCACTGATCGTGCGGTTGCGTCTGCCGATCAGCCGCCGGCGCCCGAGACACCCGATCAGGGAGAGACGCTGTGAATGTCGCCACCTTGGTGGAGAAACGCCGTACGCAATGGACCGAATTGGAGCGATTGTGTGATGGCTTTGTCAAACCCGAAGACGCGGCTCGGTTTGGTGCCCTGTACCGCGCCGCTTGTGCTGACCTCGCACTAGCGAACTCGTACCAGTTGCCGCCCGGCACGGTGACTTACCTGCACCGCTTGGTGGGACGCGCACACAGCCGGTTGTATCGTAGTGAGCGGTTTGATCCGCAGTCTTGGTTCAACGTGATCTTTATCGACGCACCGCGGCAGATCTTTTCCGATCCTTGCGTCCGGATTGCCGCCGTGTTGTTCTTTGGCCTGTTTTCGCTGTCGGCTTTTCTGGCTTACAACGAAGAGCGGTTTCCGACCTATGCCGAGGACATGGTGGGGGCGGCGCAGTTGGAACAGATGGAGACCAATTTTCAGCAAGGTCTCGATGGCAACTTCAGTCACTATATCGTGATGGCAGGATTTTACATCAAGCACAATACGGGGATCGGGCTGCGCTGTTTTGCATTCGGCATCTTGCTGATTCCATGCCTATTTATTTTGTGCGACAACGCCGTCAAGTTGGGTGCGAGTTTCGGGTACATGGCGAGGGAAGGGGTGCAGGGTGGCGATACGTTTTGCATCTTCGTGACCGCCCACGGTCCGTTTGAACTGACCGCGATCGCATTGTCCGCCGGTGCGGGGCTGCGATTGGGAATGGGCCTGTTCCGAACCGAAGGGATGACGCGGCTCGATTCCCTGCGAATCAATGCCTTGCGTGCGGTGCCGATCATGGTGGCGGCGGCAATCATGTTCTTTCTAGCGGCTTTCACCGAAGGATTTATCTCCCCGAGTCCGCTGGTTTATCCACTCAAAGCGGCTTGGGCGATCGGTTCTTCAGGCGTATTGATGTTCTACTTTGTCGTGCTCGGCTTTCCTCGCGGGGAGCCCACCTAGCGATGCAACTGGACCGCACCCACGTCAAAGTCCGCGCGCGTAGCTTGGCCGAAATCGGCGACCTGTCACTGTTGTTGGTACGTCGCTATCCCGGCGCCTTGATCGTCGGTTTCACGTTGGGCGCGTTGCCATGGGCGATCCTGAATTTCTTGTTGATCGGTTTGATTCCGATCACCGAAGCCCGGGATGGGATCTTCGATGAGCAGACGTACTACGAGCGTGCCCGTTACGTTTGGTTGATGGCGGCGTTGATTTTTTTGCAGACACCGTTGGCAGGCATGTTCACCACGTTTTACATCGGCCAAGCGGTCTTTGAAGAGCGACCGCCTTGGCGCGCCGTGATCCAAGCTTGCCGAGAGGTGTGGGCGCCGGTGTTGGTTGTGCTGGGGTTTTGGCGAGGACCGTTGGTCGCGATGGCGGTCTTAGCCACCAACTGGGGCGGCGACTTCGCGCCGGGCCGCGAAGTCTTTTGGCTGGTTGTGGTCGTACTGTGGGCGATGGGGCTCCGTGCGTTCCGCCCCTTTGCCCCCGAAATCTTGTTGCTCGAGCGCTGCCCGCTGCGCAGTCGTACGCCTGGAGCGATCACCGCCTCGCGACGTAGTAGCTTGTTGCACTCTCCGATCGCCGGGGACCTGTTGGGGCGGTTTCTGATGGTCTCGCTGATCGTCACCGCTTTGGCACTAAGCGTTTTCTTTGGCATCATGTCGGCACGCGGGATCTTGACGACGCAGGTGAATTGGACGTTGCAGATTCAATCGCTACTGATTCCCGATGTGCTGCTGGTATGGGTGCCACTAGCGATGTGGATTGTGGCGGGACTGAGCATCTTCATGCGGTTTTTGGGTTACCTGGACGCTCGTATTCGCCTGGAAGGTTGGGAAGTGGAGTTGGCGGTTCGCGCCGAAGCGCTGCGGCAGTTTGGCAGCGAACAGTCGCCGGCCTTGACGCCTCCGGCCGCGGAGGAAGCCGCCTGATGCCTCTTTGCCTCCGGCCGCGCGCCGACAAACCGCCGAGCATCGAGCCGTGGGGACGCCTCCGACGAGGCACCCATTGCGTCTTGCTCATTTTATCGCTCGCTTTTTCCGTAGCGTTTGCGAGCGATGCGTCGCCCGTGGCTGCTCAGACGCCCGAGGCTGCTCAGACGCCTGAGGTGGCGCCTCCGATTCCCGATACGCCCTGGTACGATAGCGAAACGGGTCGCCTGCGTCCGGTCACGGTGAAGGAGTCGGCCCAAGATGTGGAGAACCGCGATAGTCGCTGGCGCCCGAAGCCCAAAAAGATACGACGCTCCACCACGACAGGTGGAGGGGGTGGTGGAGGAGGTTTCGGGTCGGGCTTTGGGTCGGCTGGCAACTTCCTGGGCTGGACCATGATGGGAGTGGGGGCGGCGCTGGTCATCGGCTTGCTGATCTATTTCTTCTCTCAAGCCGATAACGAATTGGAAATCGGCCAACGGCGCGGCGCCGGTCGCGATAGCCGCTTTAGCGAAGAAGAGCTGGCCGAGCGAATGGAGCAACTGCCGGTCGAAGTTCGGCAGCAGGGGACTGACATGCGGGGCGAAGCGGAACGGAGCATGCGCAGCGGAGACCTAGAGCGGGCGATTATTTGCCTATTCGGGCATCAGTTGTTGCAACTTGACCGCCATCAAATACTGCGACTGGCTCGCGGTAAAACCAATCGCAGCTATATCCGCGAAGCCAACGCGCACGGACAACCGGGGGACATTTTGCGAGCTACGGTCGAAACCTTCGAAGCGTCCTATTTCGGGAAACATGCAGTTGCACCGGAGAGGTTTCAGTTTCTTTGGGAACAGAACAGCCAACTGGAAAGCCTTCTCCGGCAGACTCGGGAGACCGTGGTATGATTCGCAATACATCGACACTTAGCCTGTTGCTGGTGGCGCTGCTGCTGGTCGGTTGCTCGCGAGGCACTTCGCTGGAGACCGGCTACGGCGACTCGCATGGTCGATCGGGATACAACAGCATCAATGGTTTTGGGGCGTTACGCGAGTCCTTTCATGATGCTGGCTGGGAATCCCGAACGCTTTCGCGATTGGGCGAGCGGATGCTGCGTTTGGATGCCATGGTTTGGACTCCGTCCGATTCCACGGGGATTCGTGGCGCGGAAACGGCGTGGTTCGAGGACTGGTTAAGCAGCGGCAATAAAACCTTGATCTACGTGATCTACGACGGTGGCAGCGAAGCCGACTATTGGCGGAACGCGATTCCCTTCGCCCCACCAGGGCAGCGTTTTGAATATCGACGTCGCGAAGCACGCGCTCAGATCGAACGAGAGCGGTTGCTGACGACGCGTTATGTGCGTCCCGACAATGGCTGGTTCCAAGCGGCCCCGTTGCCTTATCCCCAACCGGTAACGCAGACGTTCGGAGCGTGGGCGACAGCGGAAGAAACGCACCAAGGGGAGCTCGCTGACCCGGACACCGGGCCAGCAATCCCCAGGGCTCCAATCCCCGGAGTGGCAACTGGAGAATTGCAGGTGTTGGTCCGTGTTGGCAACTTCCAACGCTCTACCGTTCAGCCTGGCAATGCCACCAAACCAGCAGGCACTGCGTCACAAGCGACAAACGGGCCGGTGCAAGTCGATCCTGCGCAATTCGCTCCGGGAGCAAATCTTCCCGATGAAAACCTATCCAGTTCGACCACCAAGACGAAGCTGCGAGCAGTGCTTGCTAACGAACAGGAAACACCCCTGGTGACCCGCATCCGCTCGCCGGATTGGAAGCAGTCGCAGATTTTTATCGTCAGTGGCGGCAGCTTGTTGAACAACTATGGCTTGACCACCAAGGCAGGCCGAGAGATTAGCACGAAGTTGCTGGCAGCGAGCGGTCCGCCGGGCGAGCTCGGTTTCTTGTTGTCCGATGCATCGGGGGTTCGGATCAGTGATTCTTTTTCCGATGCTGACCGCAAAACCGGAATGGAACTGCTGACGGTCTGGCCGCTGGGGCTGGTCACGATTCACCTATTGATGATTGGCATCATTATCTGCTTCATCCTGTTCCCCATCTTCGGGCGGCCGCGGCAACAGGAAAAGCCGAGTCAAAATGATTTCGCGGATCACATCGACGCGATCGCGAACTTGATGAAGCGGATGGATAGTGACGACTATGCTAAACAACGCATCAGTGAGTACATGCGGCGCGTGCGTGGCGAAACCCGCGGCCCGTGGCTGTTACCCGAACCTCCACGTCGTGAAACGGAGCCACAACGGTCCGCCGAACGCGGCCCCAACACAGGCGGAGATCCTCCCAGTGGATCTCCACCGATACCGTCTTGAACCGTCAGCTCGCGAGTTCGCCTGGCGTTTTTTCGCAATCTTTTCACTTAATCGATCAAGCTAGCGCAACCTGAGGAGTTTCCTTTGACGCACGAACTGTACCGCCAGACCGCCCCACCGAGCGAGGCGTTTCAAAACCTGCGCGACCTGTATGGGCAGATCACCCAGCAAGTTCGCAAGCTGTATGTTGGCCAAGATGAGCTGTTGCTCGGCACGTTGACGGCTCTGTTTAGCGGCGGGCATGTGCTGATCGAGAGCGTGCCGGGACTTGGGAAAACCCTCTTTGTCCGGGCACTCGGCCAGATTCTTGGTTGTGAATTCGGACGGGTCCAGTTCACCGCCGACCTGATGCCTTCGGACATCACCGGAGCCCCTGTTTACGACATGAAGGAATCGGAGTTCCGCTTTCGTCCCGGCCCGATTTTTACTCAATTGCTGTTGGCTGACGAAATCAATCGCTCCCCCGCCAAGACCCATGCGGCACTGCTGGAAGTGATGCAGGAATATCGAGTCACCGTCGACGGGACAAGCCATCTCGTGCCGCGACCTTTCTTGGTGATGGCGACGCAAAACCCGCTTGAGAGTGAAGGGACCTACAACCTTCCCGAAGCGCAACTCGATCGGTTTATGTTCAAGCTCCGCGTGGACTACCCGACGGCGGCGGAGGAGATGAACATCCTGCGGATGCATAGTCAACAGGTCGATCTGAATCAGCGATTGCGAGACGAGGTGGAAACGGTCGCCAACCCCGAGATGTTGATGGCGGCGATTTCACAGTGCAGCACGGTGCGGATCGAAGACGACTTGACCGACTATATCAACAAGATCGTCCGCATGACTCGGCAGTGGACGGCGTTTCATATCGGTGCGTCACCGCGCGCTGGTATCGCGCTGATGCAAGCCGCCCGGACGCTGGCCGCGTTTTCGGGACGCGATTTTGCGACACCCGATGATGTCGTCGAGATCGCTTTACCGGCGCTCCGCCACCGCGTTCAACTCACCGCTGAATCAGAGGTGGAAGGCCGCGACGTCGATGAAGAATTGCGCAGTTTGATTCGGGGCATCGAAGTGCCTCGGGATTAAAAGCCGGCTATTTGAGCGGCGAGCGACGCGGCAATAGATCGGTGTTTGCGAGGCTAAATCGGCTTGGATGGTTTTTGTGAGATTGAAAATCGCGTAACGAGAATGGCTGCAGTCGAGCGAACCGCCTTTCAGCCTGTCAAGCATAACGGGCCGCTGTTTCGTATCCTGCGCTCGATGCGGGAACTCGACGAACTCGCACCCCGCCAAGACTAGGCGTCGGAAATGTCGATCATCCAACCGAAGGTCTCCGCAATCTGCGGATCGGGCGTTTGGTCGCTCCAACTGGGAATCCAGGCAACGGAACGCCGCATTGGCTGATTCGATCTGACCGTCGGCGGCTTTACTCAAAATGGAATCGGGAACTGATTCTAGTAAGTTTCGAACCGACTCGCCTGCACCGTCCCTCGCTGCACAAACGTCGAAAGGGCGTTTCCTTCTAGTGTGAAATTTCGGTGATTTTCTAAAAAAAACCGATAAATTCCACAAAAATACCTGCCCACTCAAATAATGGTGTTCGATTTGCCCCCAAAGTAACGATACAAAAGAAGCAGCGAGGGGCTCAGTGGGGCAGGTACTGAGCCTCCCCGCTAGCTCCAAGGCACTTCCTGGGGCAAGAAAGGCCTTGTTTACAAACTGCGGTGACGCATTGCGCTTCACCGCAGTTTGTTTCCTTATCTATCGCCAGAACGGCGAGCTGGCTTTCCTAAAAACGAAACAGGCATTTTGCTTTGGAGCCCCTCTTTAGCGGTGGTCTGAATAACCGTTACAAATGGGCCGTTTCCATCCGGGTAACCATCAGTGATCCACCCTCTTAGTCCCTGGACGCTAGCCGGGAAATTGCAACCGGAGATTAGCTTTGTCCCCCAGAGCGAAAGGCTTAGTCCTGACAGGTAATGGAGTTATTACCCATCCACGTCCGCATAGGCCTAAGGCCTCGCAATGACAAAGCGTAATCGAATACGACATTCTCTGAACCGCTTCCGACGACACGCCCTTGATGTCGATTTCGACAGCCGCACGTTAACCTCCGACGGTGACCCGCTGCCGCTGAGGAAAGTCGATCGCAGGATCTGATCGGACGTGTCGATCAAACGATCGGTGCGAGCTGCGTGGTCCTCCTTACACCGCTTCATCACAAGCAGAAATGCTTACCAACCGGATCTTTAACGTCCCCGCGGGCGATGAAGACGGCAACGGCTTTGTGATCGAATGCTCGATACGTTGGTGCGACAAGACCGATGTTGTTTCGAGAAAAGGAATCCAGCTTGGGGGTGAGGGACTTGTGCGTCCAACCGCTTCCAGAACATCGAAATCAGCTTTTCTGAATCGTCTCCGCAGAGTAAACCCGCGAAATCGAATCGACACCGGACAGGTGGAATATCCCGCCTAAGGCGCGGACGCTGACCATCGAAAGACCAGTCCCAAACTACTCGGTCACTTCAACGCTTTCCGGCTCTGCGGAAACTTCCAGCACGTAGGGCTCGTCAATCTCCGGTTCGAGCGTCTCTCGATAACCATCTCGATCCATCATGGTTAGACCGAGAAACAACGTTAGGAAGAACACGCTAGAGAGAAACACAATGACATTGAAGGGTTTTTCCCAGCCCAGGTGCATGAAAAAGTACATCACCAACGATGCCTTGATCGTGGCGATGAACAGGCTGAGCCAAATCTCCCAATTGCCCAAACTAAAGTTCGACTGCAAGACGGTGATAATGGTCAGCAACACCAATGCCACAAAGACGCCTAGCAGCATCGAAACGGGCTGAGGATGTGAAAATCCGTGCTCTTCGTGGTGATCGGGATGCGCCGAGGTTGCTTGGTCGGTCATCAAAGGGACTTTCGAGTGCAGTAGAGTATTCAGGTTGGTCTTCGGTACGTTACGTTCTGAAGACGCAATCAACCGATCAGATAAAGTAACGGGAACAAGTAGATCCAGATCAAGTCGACTAAGTGCCAATACAAACCGACGTAATCCACCGGACCGAAATAATTCTCATTGAAATCGGCTTGGACAGCACGGATCAGCAACCAAACCATGACTCCCATACCGGCCAAGATGTGGATCGCGTGAACCCCTGTCATGCAGTAGTAGATCCCAAAAAAGACTCCCGCTTGCTTCGGCGTGTTGATCGGCACCGTTTCGGACGCCGTTGGCATCGGTGTTTCCTCTGATTTCAACACGGTGCCGCGGGCGACTTCTTCCTGTGTAGCCAGAGCCTCCAAAGCATCCTGAGCCCCGGGATTACTTTTGTCCCGAGCCAGAAGTTCCAAGCCCGTCAGTTCAGCATCGTCGGGGGCGATCGCTTCCACAGCCTGCTCACCCGCACCGACCAATTCAGGGCTCTCCCCGGTCTGATGTACATGCGCCACCTTGTCAACATCCACGGCACCATGTCCCTCAACACCGCCCGATTCCAGGACCATGCCCAAACCGATGCCGACGAAAAAACAAGCAGCAGCGACGCTCAGCGGCATCAGCACTCGCACCTTGAACTTATCACCTTGCAAAAAAGCGACGGCTAACCACCCCACCACACCCACCAATATCAGGGCGAAGGGCAGACTAATGTAAAGCAGGTAATTCGGTGCATCCGGATGATGGGGATGCAAAGGGTCATAAGAATACAGACCCGCCGGCAGCAATCCCATGCTCCACTTGTGCGAATACTCGATCGCCTTCACGCCCAAAAAGATCGCGGCACAAGACAGCGTCGCCGCCAGCATGCCGACCAGCATTTTGTGTTGGCGCAACTGGGAGCAGCGAACAGCCCATGCCATCGTCAGAGAACTGAACAGCAACACACCGGTGTTAATCGCCCCTAGCTGAGTGTTCAGGAACTCGCTACACCCAGCGAAGATCTCAGGCCGCAAGTTCCGGTACAACGCGTAGGCGCAAAACAAACCACCAAAAAACAAAACTTCGGTGACCAGAAAAATCCAAATGCCCAGCTTGCCGGCATCGAATTGCTGCTCGTAGGAATCGAAGTGATGAGCAAGGTTTTCGTGATGCTCGTGATCATGATCGTCCAGATCGTGACCCGCCTCTTCAAGTGTTTGTGCCATCGGCTGGCTGCTTTTCGCAAAATCGAAGTAAGGAATTTGAAAAACGGAACAGGAGCACGTTTACGCCTGACCACCAGCCGAAGCTGGGGCGGGCTCATGTTCGTCTGGAACTAATTCACGCGGTAGGTCGGTGAAAACATAGTTATCCGTCGCGGAATCATACTCGACATTGGCGAATTCGTAAGGATCACCAACGGCTGGAGCATGCTTAAAGTTGTAAAACGGCGGAGGGCTGGTGCAGTGCCATTCCAAGGTCGCTCCGCCCCACGGATTGGCAGGTGCTTGTTTGCCACGAAAGAGCGAGTGGAGCAACACCAAGCCGGCGGTCAACAAGCCGATGCCAAGTGTAAAGGCACCGATGCTTGACAACTGGTGCAGCCAAGCAAACTCAGGATCATAAGTCGCATAACGTCGAGGCATCCCCTGATTGCCGAGCAAAAACTGTGGAAGGAAGGCCATATTGAATCCAACGAATACGATCGCAGCCGAAATCCGACCGCCCGTTTCGTTAAACATCTTGCCCATCATTTTAGGCCACCAGTGGAACAAGCCACCCAAGAAGGCGACCATCGTTCCGCCCATCATCACGTAGTGGAAGTGAGCCACCACGAAATAGGTATCGTGGAGATGCAAGTCTGTGCTCAGCGTTCCGAGGAACAGTCCGGTCAAGCCACCAATGGTGAACAGGAAGATGAACGACAGGGCGTAGCACATCGGCGTCGTCAGGCTGATGGAGCCCTTGTACATCGTCGACACCCAGTTGAAAACCTTGATTGCCGACGGCACCGAAACAGTAAAAGTCAACGCACTGAAGATAATCACCGTCACCTGGCTCATCCCACTAGTGAACATGTGATGTCCCCAGACCAAAAAGCCCAACAGGGCAATGGCAATCGACGAGTAAGCGATGAACCGGTAGCCGAAGATGCCCTTGTGGCTATGAACGCTGATTAATTCGCTGATGATGCCGAAAGCCGGCAGAATCATGATGTAAACAGCCGGGTGACTGTAGAACCAAAAGAAGTGCTGAAACGTTACCGGGTCGCCGTTGTACTCGGGATCAAAAATCCCAATATGCATCGTCTTCTCAGCGATCAACAACAGTAAGGTGATGCCAAGCACAGGCGTTGCCAAAACTTGAATAATGCTGGTCGCGTAAGTGGCCCATAGAAACAGGGGCATCCGGAACCAAGTCATCCCGGGTGGCCGCATCGTGTTGATCGTGACAATGAAATTCAAGCCAGTGAAAATCGAGCTAAACCCGAGGATAAAGGCTCCCAGCGTCGCCATGACAACCGAAGTGTCCGTGGAGGTGCTGTAGGGCGTGTAAAAGGTCCAGCCCGTATCCAGGCCGTTCATCATCAAGGCCCCGACGAAGAAAAAGGCTCCGCCCAGCCATAAGTAAAAACTACAGAGATTTAAACGCGGAAACGCCACGTCTTTCGCACCCAGCATCACAGGTACCAAAAAGTTCCCAAGGGCCGCGGGGATGCTTGGAATGATGAATAGAAAGACCATGATCGCGCCATGCAGCGTGAACACTTGGTTGTACGCGTCATTGCTGAACAACAAACCATCGGGCGACATCAAATGCCACCGAATGCCCATCGCCAGCAAGCCACCTGCAAGGAACGAGCTTAGGATGCCTACTAGATACATGACGCCGATCCGTTTGTGATCGAGCGTGAAAATCCAGCTCAGCAAACCGCTGCTATTCTTCAAGTAGTTTTCGCTGTCGGAAACGAAACCGGCATCTCGGCCACCGCTCTGCGCGGGCACTGCACCTGTCGCCATCGTTGATCCCCTAGATCGGAAACCCCCAGGCTAAACCTGGGGTATAAGCATTAAGTTTATTGTTGTCTGTCTTCGGCTTATTCTTTAAACCCTAATTGGCTGCCGCTTCCGCAGCCGCCGGCTGATCATCCCCGGCAACTTCCGCTTCACCTTCGGAAGCGGTTGAATCATTCGCTTGAGCCGCATCACTGGCTGTTTCCCCACGGTCGCTGAGAGACTTCATGTAGGCGATCAGCGAAGCGATGTCGTCATCGGAGAGCTGACCTTTGAAACTAGGCATTTGTGGGTTGTAGCCCTGCACAATCTTTGCCTTTGGTTCCAAAATCGATTCCCGAATGTACTGTTCATCCGCGACGACCGTTTGCCCCGACTGCAGAGGTCGCTCGTACCCATAGAGATTATGGAATGTCGGACCAACGACCACTTTATTGGGCTCGTTAGAATGACAGCCGACGCAATTCCGAAGCTTATACAGCTTTTCACCATATTCAGCCGGCGGCGTGTCGCCGCGACTGCTGATCTTTTTGATCCAAGCGTCCAAGTCTTCTTGCGTCTCATGCACCACAACGTAGGTCTGCATCATCGAGTGATCGCGACCGCAATATTCGGCACAGAACAGATCGTAATAGCGATAGCCGTCTTCGGTGATTTGATACTTGTCGTAGTTCCACGTCGCGTCACCCGATTCCTTGTGCGCCGCGAGGGCTGCGTCGAGCTCTTCGTCGCTTGCCTTTTCGCTAGGAATCGTCGCCTGGAACCAGACAATGTTGTAACGCCCCGGGACGATGTCGCGTTTGATCCGGAACGCCGGCACGTAAAACGCGTGCAGCACATCCTTTGAACGCATCACCAGCTTCGTCGGCTCATTGAGCAACACGTGCAGCTCAGGGTGAATTGCGCCGTTGCCGTAATTCATCGACCAAGCCCACTTGTAGGCTTCGACATCGATTTGACGCGTTCCTTCGGGAGGCGTTTGCATGTCGAGGTAACCCCAACTGCCGCGAACAAACATGATCACGAGGAAAAAGCAAGGCACGACTGACCAAGTGATTTCCAGCAAGTTATGGTGCCGCACACGGCTGGTTGCCTTGCCACCCTTCGGCTTGTGATATTTAAAGGTGAAATAAATCATCGGCCCCAAGACGAGCACGAAAAAGAATGCCGACACCCACAAGATCATTGCGTAGGTGCCGTCGCTTTCCGCGGCGTAGGTCGAAGCCTGATCAGGAAACCACAATGCCTTAGCATCGTCGCCAAACAGACCGGGTCCCAAAATTTCAAGTGCGTTAAACATTATCTTCCATTGTCCTAATCGATCGCAGCCAAATTAACGCCGTCTTATCATTCCGCTTCGCTCTGTTTCGCTTCCGGCCCGTCTATCGGGGCGGGTTGACGCCTTCCCAACCAGTACGGCGTCAAAGCCGCAGCCAAAATCCCAATCGTGACCAAACCGCCGACACGCATCAATTTCCATGCTTCGGCGGTGTACCGGCCACGATCCGGATCGTAGCTAAAGCACCACATCACAAACTGATCGACCGGCGAACCGATCGTGCCGTCTCCGGCGGCCAACAGCGAGCGTTTCAAATCTTCCGGGGGAAAATCGACTCGCAGTGAGTAGCTGGTAATCTTTCCTTGCGGCGACACAAACGCCAGCATCGCTGGGTGGTAATACTGCTTTGTCTGGCGATCGTACCGATATTTAAATCCTAACGTGTTGGCTAGCTTTTTAATCGACGATTGCGACGCCGTGGCGAAATGCCACGCCTCCGCAGCCTGCGGTTGCTCGGTCAGTTGGCCGACGTAAAGATCCTTTGTTTCGCGAATTCGCTGCGTCGCTTCCTTCGGGTCAATACTGACGCTCAGCATCTGGAAGTCGTCGCCTAAGCTCAGACCCACCTCGTTCAACGATCGGCTTAAGGCGTTCAACTGCACGCTGCAAAGCACTGGGCAGTCGCTGTAGTTCAAGGTCACGATCACCGGGCGGCGACCGTCAAAGTAATTGGCTAATGGCACCTCAGCACCACGCGTATCGACCACCATCAAATCGAGCGGCAGCTTTGCCCCCAAATTCTGCTCAACGGTGACCCCCTTCACTTCGGCGGGAATGTCATTGTTCAGTTGTGCAAAGGCTGCAGTCGCCCACAGGAACGTCAAGCCCAGTGGGACTAAGGACCGCGGCAGTTTACGTTTCGCTAGCTTCGGTTTGCTGGTTCTCATTTGCTTTCTTGGTTTGTTCTTCCGCCAAAGCCGACATCACAACGTCCACGGGAACTTGGACCTGTCCCGTCTCTTCATTGACGCCGTAGCTCTGTAATGCCTTGGCTTGCGCTTCAAGCACTGCGTTGCCTTCGGTGTACCGACCCTGCTGCACCTTGTGCTCTTCCTGACGCTCGGCGAGGGCATAGTAAATGACCTGACACGCCAAAATCGTGATGAACGTCAAAGCGACAGAGATGATCGCCACCGTGAATATCTGGCGGGTGTTCAAATCGTCGTAGCTGGCCATAGCGGACTGCCTAAATGGAAATGGTCTATTGGATTGTAGGAAGCTGTCTAAACGTTTTCAAAAGCAAGCGACTCGACCAACCGCGGGTCACGTGCAGGAATCAACGGCACGTCAGCAGCCATCTTGAAAATGCTTCCGAGGTATAAACCGAGCATCCCCAGCCCACACAACAGTACGCTGACAATTCCTATACCACCGCCCGAAGGACCTAGCGTCTCGGAAGCCTGCGGCATTATTGCCCAGAAAAGGTCGACAAAGTGAAGGACAATTACATACAGCGCCCACCCCGCCACCCAGCCTGGCTTGCGGCGTAGGTTTCGGCTCATCAATGCCAAGAAAGGCAACAGCCAGTGCAGCAGCACCAAGACCACCGAAACCGCCCCCCAGCCGTGGGACTGACGGTAGAAGAACCACTCGGTTTCCTCTGGGATGTTGGCGTACCAGATCAGCAGGTACTGGCTAAAGCTGATGTAGGCCCAAAACACAATGAATCCAAACGTGAGCTTGGCAAGGTCGTGGTAGTGTTCGACGGTGATCTCATCACGGACCTTTCCGCTGGACTGAAACCAGTACACAAGCACCGTGATCGAAGCGATTGCAGATAAAATCGAACCGGCAAAGATGTATACACCGAACATCGTGCTGAACCACAGTGGTGCGAGCGACATCACCCAGTCAAACGCGGCGATCGAAGTCGTCAAGGAAAACAAAATGACTCCAGGGCCGCTCCAGAACTGCATTTTCTCGGAGATACTGATCTCGCCGGTTTCGTCTTGCCGTCTGCTCTGCCCGCAGAAGTAACGCACCAGCCCGACCCAACAGAGGAAGCAGAACACAGCGCGCGCTGTGAAAAACAGCGGATTCAGGTACAGCGCCTTCGCTTTAGCGACCTCCATCGACATGAACTCTTCGCCTTGCCAGGCGTACATCGTCTCGCCACCAACCCAAACCGCGATCAGGATCGGCACAAACAACACGCCCATCAGTGGCAAGGCCTTGGCAAGCAACTCGGCCGTTCGCCGCACCGTGGTGCTCCATCCGGCACGAGAAAGATGCTGGATCAGCACGAAGAACAGTGCTCCCAGGCTGATCGTGAGGCAGAACATGTAAGCCGACAGATACGCCAACATGGCATATCGCACGCCTTCCATTGCCGTGGCACCAATCGCCCAGCCAATCAGCAACACAACCGCCCCACCGCCCAGCAAGGGCACCGACAGCTTTGCCAACGAAGCTGGCAGTTGCAGCGAATCGTGGTTTGGCGCTTTGACTTTAATAGATTCTGAGTGGCTCACTTCGGATCACCAATTACGTTTTTTAACTAGCTGTTTTGCGATTGCGTGGTAACTTCGGTTTGAGCCGCTTGGCTGGCGGCTTCCGCGGCTTGTTTAGCTTCTGCTTCAAGCCGCTGTTTGACAGCTTCTTTCAACTGTTCGATCTCTTCGAGACGTTCGCTGGGGATCAGATCCTTGCCCAGCATGTCGGCATTTCGGCTGGCCTGGAGCGCACGAATGTAGGCGACGATCGCCCAGCGGTCCTTGGCACCGATCTGTGCTCCATAGCCTGGCATTTTGCGAATCCCGTGCGTGATCGTGTTGAACAGCTTCCCGTCGGGATACTGCTCGGGACCAAGATCCACGTTATAAATCCGAGTCGGCGGAACCCAGGTCGGCGACAAAATCTTTTGAGCACGGCGAGCCACCAGCCCGGTTCCGCTACCGTCCCGACCATGGCAGACCGCACAGTAAATATTGAACTGCAATTGACCGCGTTGGAGATTGGCAATCGTCAACGGCAGCGGGTTTTCTTGCAGCCAAGGTGTGTCGTCGACGGCTACGTCAGCCATTGCGGCGGCTTCGCCTTGCCCTGCTTCGGCCGGAGCCGCTTCGTCACCGGCAGCGGCTGAATCTTCCTTCATCTCCGACTCGGCCACCGGGATGGCTTCCACCTCAGCCTTCTCGGATGACTCTTCCGCAGGAGGTGTCTCTTTCTTCTCTTCTGCAGGCGACTCCTTCATCTCTGCAGCAGCATCCTCAGACTTGGAAGGTTCTTCCGCGGGTGGTTCTTCCGCAGGTGGTTCTTCCGCGGGTGGTTCTTCCGCAGGTGGTTCTTCCGCAGGTGGTTCTTCCGCAGGTGGTTCTTCCGCAGGTGGTTC
>Ga0102938_10000172_pt1 | contig 44520 bp, 40 predicted proteins | sample SalPonR2_B_D2_MG_FD_84516 | JGI IMG/M metagenome (GOLD analysis project Ga0102938, IMG submission 84516) | Salt pond soil microbial communities from South San Francisco under conditions of wetland restoration - Salt Pond MetaG R2_B_D2_MG | ecosystem: Environmental > Aquatic > Marine >...
CTGCTTAGCCGCTTCTTGCACCTCGGCAGAGGCTATAACTGAATCCGGCACATTGAATTTATCGCGGATTTCTAGGGCATCATCAACCCGACCGTTAGAGAACGCCTTAATCATCCCCTGCTTAGCCGCTTCTTGCACCTCGGCAGAGGCTATAACTGAATCCGGCACATTAAATTTATCGCAGATTTCTAGGACCTCATAAAATTGACCTTTAGATAAGCTATCAATCAGCCTCTGCTTAGTCGCTTCTTGCGCTACTTTTTCCGGCACATCAAACCCATCGCGGATTCTTATGGCCCTATCAACGCAACCGTTAGATAACTCATTAATCACCCCCTGCTTAGCCGCTTCTTGCGCCACTTTTTCCGGCACATTGAATTTATCGCGGATTTCTATGCCCCGATCAACCCAACCGTAAGATAAGCTAAAAATCATCCCTTGCTTAGCCGCTTCTTGCACCTCGGCAGAGGCTATAACTGAATCCGGCATATTGAATTTATCGCGGATTTTTATAGCATCATTAACATTACCTCTAGATAAACGATAAATCATCCTTGGCTTAGCCACTTCTTGTGCCACTTTTTCCGGCACATTAAATTCATCGCGGATTTCTATGACCAGATCAACCCAACCGTAAGATAAGCTAATAATCATCTTTTGCTTAGCCACTTCTTGCACCTCGGCAGAGGCTATAACTGAATCCGGCACATTGAATTTATCGCGGATTTCTAGGGCATCATCAACCCAATCTTTAGATAAGCTCTCAATCAGCCCCTGCTTAGCCGCTTCTTGCACCACTTTTTCCGGCACATTAAATTTATCGCGGATTTCTATGGCATCATCAACCCAACCTTTAGATAAACAATTAATCATCCCCTGCTTAGCCGCTTCTTGCACCTCGGCAGAGGCTATAACTGAATCCGGCACATTGAATTTATCGCGGATTTTTATGGCCCTATCAACCAAACCTTTAGATAACCAATTAATCATCTTCTGCTTAGCCGCTTCTTGCACCTCGGCAGAGGCTATAACTGAATCCGGCACATTGAATTCATCGCGGATTTCTATGGCCTTATCAACAAAACCTTTAGATAACCAATTAATCATCTTCTGCTTAGCCGCTTCTTGCACCACTTTTTCCGGCACATTAAATTTATCGCGAATTTCTATGGCCAAATCAACCCTACCGTTAGATAAACAATTAATCATCCCCTGCTTAGCCGCTTCTTGCACCAATTTTTCCGGCACATTAAATTTATCGCGGATTTTTATGGCCGAATCAACCCAACCTTTAGATAACCAATTAATCACCCCCTGCTTAGCCGCTTCTTGCACCTCGGCAGAGGCTATAACTGAATCCGGCACATTGAATTTATCGCGGATTTTTATGGCCAAATCAACCCAACCTTTAGATAAACAATTAATCATCCCCTGCTTAGCCGCTTCTTGCACCACTTTTTCCGGCACATTAAATTTATCGCGGATTTTTATGGCCCAATAAAGATCGCCTTTAGATAACCAATTAATCATCTCCTGCTTAGCCGCTTCTTGCACCTCGGCAGAGGCTATAACTGAATCCGGCACATTGAATTTATCGCGGATTTTTATGGCCTTATTAACATAACCTTTAGATAATGTTTCAATCATCTCTGTCCTTGCCTTTTCTTGCTCCGGAGTTAATTCAGGCTGTTTTTCTTTTTCAGGTTTTGGTTTTTGCTCTTTGGCTTTTGGCTGATCAGGAATTTGTTTTTCTTGAAGCATATTTTTTATTATTACTTGTTTTTTCTTTTATTATTATAGCAAGCCCAAAATAAACAAACAATTTTACTGTTATTCCTTAGCCACCCTCTTTTTTAGCTTAAAAAGTAAATTTAGTGCTTGCAAAGGAGTTAAGTCCTCAGGATTAAGTTGTTTTATTTCTTCCAAAACTTGTTTCTCCTGTTTATCTAAGGATTTTAAAGGTAAAGTTTTTTGAATCTCTTTTTCAGACAAATCAATGTTTATCTTTTTTTTACCTTCCAATGACTTTAGAATCTCTTCGGCCTGATTAATTAAATTATCAGGCAAACCGGCCATGCGCGCCACTTCCAAGCCATAACTTTCCGAAGCCGCCCCTTTGACTATCTTGTGCAAAAAAACCACGCCTTTTTCATTTTCACTGACCGCCACACAATAATTCTCCGCTCGGGGTAATTCATCCACCGCTTTGATTAATTCATGGTAATGAGTGGCAAAAAGAGTTTTAGCCTTTATTTTCTCGTGAATATACCCGATTATAGCCCAAGCCAAGCTTAATCCGTCATAAGTGGAAGTCCCGCGTCCCAACTCATCAAGGATTATCAAAGATTTATCCGTAGCATTGTTTAAAATATTTCCGGCCTCCAACATTTCCGCCATAAAAGTGGAAACTCCTTGACTTAAATTGTCCGAAGCACCCACGCGAGTAAAAACGCGATCAACCACAGACAATTTAGCTGATTCAGCCGGCACAAACGAACCGATCTGAGCCAAAAGCACAATTAAAGCGGCTTGGCGCAAATAACTGGACTTACCACTCATATTCGGCCCGGTTAAAAGAATAAACTGATTTTTTTGACTAGCCATTTGCAAATCATTGGGCACAAACCTTTTATTTTGGACTACTTCAATCACCGGATGACGACCTTTTTTTATATTGATCTCGCCATTATCCGTAATTTCCGGACAACAATAATCTTTTTCCACAGCCAAAAAGGCCAAAGAAACCAACACATCCAATCTGGCCACAATATCCGCCGCCTTTAATATTTGAGAAAAATATTTAGTTGTTTTTTCCACAATTTGTTCAAAAATTTTATGTTCCAAATCAAAAATTTTTTCCTCAGCTCGGAGAATTTTTTCTTCATACTCCTTTAATTCCGGAGTAATAAAACGCTCGGCATTAACCAAGGTCTGTTTACGAATATAGTTTTCCGGCACTTGCGATAAATTGGTTTTACTGATTTCAATATAATAACCAAAAACCTTGTTGTATTTTATTTTTAACGAAGATATACCACTTCTTTTTATTTCTTCAGCCTGGAGTTTGGCTAACCAATCTTTTCCTCCGCGAGATATTTTTCTAAGCTCATCCAACTCTTGATTATAACCGTCAGCGATCAAACCGCCTTCATTGATCATGGTCGGAGGATCTTCAACAACTGACATCTCCAAAAAGTCAACCAATTCTTGCAGATCCGGGAGATTATTTTTGAATCCATTCAACAAACAAACAATATTTTCTTGATCCAAGTTGTCCTTTAATTTTGGAATTAACTTCAAACTTTGTCGTAAAATGGCCAAATCTCTTGCATTACCTCGTCCACAACCCAACCGACCGACCAACCTTTCCAAATCATTAAACCGCTTTAACAATTTGGTTGTTTTTTTTATCAAATCAGTATTTTCCTTAAAAAAGCCCACCGCCTCATGTCGCTGTTCAATGTCCTTTTTGTTAATCAAAGGCAAGGTAAGCCAACGACGCAACATTCGTCCGCCGGCTCCGGTTACGGTTTTATCAATAACCGACAACAGACTGCCTGAAAATTGTCCACTCACCGAAGAAAAAATTTCCAAATTACGAATAGTGGCCTCATCCAAGGCCATAAAATCCTCAAAAACATAACGCTTTATTTTTTTAAAATGTTTAAGATCATTTTTTTGCGTCTGTTGTAAATAATCAAAAAGCAAAGCGCCGGCCTCGACCCCACTCTCCATATTTTCCAAACCAAAAACCTGCAAATTCTTTACTTGAAAACAGTTTCGCAAAAACTCACTACCACTACCGGTAAATTCCGGTTGATGAATATGCGGATTATTTAAGCGAGAAATAAACTCTTGGTAATCTTCATTGTTAAAAAGTTTTTGAGTAATAATAACTTCGGAAATATTAAAACGAAAAAGTTCATTGGCCAAAAGATTCAAGTCCGCCGTCTCGGCCACCTGCAATTCTCCGGTACTTAAATCAGCCAGAGCACCCCCCCAAAAACCTTTTTTGTAAAAAAGTCCGGCAATATAGTTATTAGCTTTATTTTCCAAAGTACCTTTAACCAAAGTGGTACCCGGAGTAACCACTTGAACCACTTCCCTTTTAACAATGCCCGGTAAATTGGGATCACTAAGCTGCTCGCAAATGGCCACCCTTTTTCCGGCTTTTAATAATTTGGATAAATAATTTTCCGCAGCATGATATGGCACGCCGCACATGGCCGTTTCGTTTTCCCTCCCCTTATTTCTGGCCGTTAAAACTATATCCAAAATAGCCGCCGCCTCTTTGGCGTCATCTCCAAACAATTCATAAAAATCACCTAAACGAAAAAATAAAAGTTCATTGGGATACTTTTGCTTTATCTCATAGTATTGTTTAAGCATGGGCGTCAACTCCGCCATATTTTTCAAAAAAATGGTTTAATTCTATTTTTATATTATCAAATAAGCCTATTACAAGCAAACCATTGACAAAAATCCTATCTTCATTAAGATATAATGAAATTTGTTCTTTAACCAAAAGGAGGTCTTTATGAAAAATGCTGATAACATTAACTTGGACAAATTGATTGGGCGTCAAAACCTCAAAATCGTTTCCATTGATTGGCGCAAAGCCGGAGGTTGGTTTATTTTCAAACCGCTAACCTTGATTGCTTTGTGGTTTTTCCAGTTTGGAATTCTCATTCATTATGAATTTCAGACAAAATTATTGCTCTATCTTGCCGGTATTTGGATTTTTATTTTGTTATACTTTCGCCAACCCGAAGATTTCAGCGACATCACCAAGAAGGCCATTATCGGCAAAATCCAAATTCCGATAATTGAAAAAAACAAAAAAGGCATCTTGGTGGCTAACCAAGAGAACTCTACTCAACTCATCAGTTGGCGTAAGGTTGCTCTGATAATTGACAAAGATGTCCCTCGCGACACTTTGCAAATCTCCGGTGATTTCAGTAATCCCAAAATCATTCTATTTATTCCCCGCTATCAAAAAAAATAAAGTTCAAAAAGCGTTCCTGCATCAGGAACGCTTTTTTCATAATTAATTTATGATTGCTTTATTTTTTACCCGCCTGTTCATAAATATTATCCAATTGCTCAGCCCATTTTTCTTCTTTTTCCTCTTGATTGTTGGTTTTTTTCAAGTGGCTATTCTCTTCCGACTCATAAATATCCTTTGGCTGAGACGGCTCATTGGTTTGTTTTTTCCCCTGTTCTTTAACCACTTTTTCTTGCGCTTTTTCTTGCGCTTCCGGGCTACCAACGCATTTATTGCAATAATCAGGATTTGTTTTTGACTGGCGCACCCCGGCCAAAGCGGAAAACCAAGCCCAAAAACCTTTGATCGGCGCGCCACATTTTTTACATTTTTTTGTCATAAATTATAAGTCACAAATTAAACTTTTGTGCTTCTTATAGTATAACCGGTTTCAACAGCTACTGACAAGGTTTAACCACCTTTAACGATCTCTCCTCCGCCAAAACATTGCGAACCTTTGTAAAAAACACAAAATTGTCCTAAGGCCGGAGCTCTCTGAAATCGCGTAAAGTCCACTTGGTATTTTTTCTCCGATAATCGGTAAACCCGAGCCACACTTAACCGGGCGTTGTATCTTATTTTACATTTAAATCTTGTTGGAAATTTTTTCGGTTTTTCCAACCAATTTATGTTTTTAACGGTTAATTCTTTTTTATACAAATCTTTTTCCTTCTTAGAAACCAAAAGTGCGTTTTTCTTTTTATCAAAACCAGCCACAAACCATGGTCCATCCGATAATTTTAATCCTTTTCTTTGACCAATGGTAAAATGAAACAACCCTTGATGCTCCCCCAATGTTTTACCATCAGCAATATTAATAATCGGGCCCGACTTGAAATCAATTTTTTGTCGCAAAAAAGAAGCCAATCCTTTGGATGGAACAAAACAAATTTCTTGAGATTCTTTTTTTCCGGCAACCGGCAAATCCAAATCACCGGCCATTTTTCTTACTTCCTCTTTTGTGTATTTCCCCAAAGGAAAAAGAATATGTTTTAACTCTGTTTTTTTCAGTTGATGTAAAAAATAAGTTTGATCCTTTTTTCTGTCTTTGGCATGACAAAGTTTGAACTGACCGTTTTTTCCTTTTTTTATTTGAGCATAATGACCGGTAGCAATAAAATCAACCTTTAACTTTGAAGAGGCTTGTCGCCAAAACTCACTAAACTTGATAAATTTATTGCATTGAACACAGGGATTGGGAGTTAAAAGTTTTTTATAACCAGCAGTAAAATAATCAATAACTTGTTTTCTAAATATTTCTTTGACATCAAAAACATAAAATGGAATTTTCAAGAAGGAACAAACTTCTTCAGCTTGCTCTTGATCCTTTTTGGAAGAACAAACCTTTTCCCTCCCCACATTAATTGATTTGTCATGACCAAAATCAAAAAACACACCAACCGCTTCATAACCCTGTTTTTTTAATAAACTGGCCGTCACGGAAGAATCAACTCCCCCGCTCATACCAACGGCCACTTTTCCTTTTTTATTTTTGGACATACTCTTTTTTAAAAACAACCAACTATCCCGCTTTTCTCAATTTAACCGAAACCTCGGGTAAAAATTTATTTTCATACTCATCAATCACCTCCACTTTATTGTTTTTTAAGAGTTCGTTCCACATTAAATCCGACAAAACCTGTTCAGAATCACGAATATCGGTTTTTAAATCGTCCAATTGCTCAAATTCACTACCATACTCGGAGCGCACAGTCAATTCAATTTCCTTTTTTCGAGCCCTTAGTCGGCTGAGTTCTTCGGAAAGATCTTGGTATTCTTTGTTTTTCTCATAAGCTTCTTTGATCACTGAATTGATTTCCTTTTTCTTTTTTTTGTTTTCACTGATTTCCTGATAGAGATTTTTGATCTTGCTTTGAGCGTCGGACATAATAATTTTATTTGTTTATTTATTAAACAACAAATGTAATTATACCAAAAACAAAAACCGTCGGCAAGACCAACGATTATATTTTTTTATTTAAATCCAAAAAATTACAAATTTTTTTTCAACAGGCTGTAAACCTCATCATAATTTTTATCCTTTTGCGAGCCCATGACCAAGGCCAGAATTTCCTTAAAGCCTTTTTTGGCTTGAGAAACCAAACAATAACCAGCCTCACTTGTCCACCCGGTTTTGCTACCGGTAATATAAAGATCTTTATTTAAAACCTTTTCACTGGTGCTTTTTAACTGATAACTTAATTGACGGTTTAACAATTTTAACCGATAACTCGGCGAAGTGGAAGCTTTTAAAATATCAAAATCACCAAAAGCCTGACGTGCTATAACGGCCATTTCTTTAGCAGTGGAAACATTTTCACGACTAAGACCGGTCGGCTCCACAAAATGCGTTTTTTTTAAGCCCATTTTTCGGGCTTTATCGTTCATTAATTGAATAAAATCCTTACGGTTCAATCCGGTGGAGCGAACCAAGGCTTCGGCCGCATTATTACGCGAAGCCACCAAAGTGGCGTAAAACAAATCGCGAATAGTTGTTTGATCTCCCGGATCAATCCAGAGAGTGGCTCCGCCAACAAAGTCTGATTCTTGCATAATTACCATTTTCTCCCAACCCGGATTATTCTCCAAAAAAACCAAAGAAGTCATTAATTTGGTTAAGCTGGCCACCGGTCTGACTTCATTAATATTTTTTTCATAAACAATATCCCCGGATCTTTTATCCAAAACCACAGCGGAAACAGCGGTCAGCTCATCAAAGACTTTTTCAAACAAAGCCACTTTGGCACAGGGAAAAACGGTTCTAACCAAAGCTCTTTTTTTTCTCCAATCAATTTCCGTAGGTAGTTTTTTCCAATTTTTCTTGGTTTTGTCAAAATAATAAGCCTGCTTGTCCAATTTATTGTCAGAAGAAAAATTAAAAACCAGCAAAGCCGGCTTAACTAAAAAACCCGGTTTGTTTTTTTTGATTTTATAAATATACTGTGCGGAAGCTAATTTCATTCCCGCCGGAAAAGGTCCCGGCTCGTCAACTCGCTTGATACTCAACCTTACCGATTTTTGATATTGCCCGGGAAAAACCGGCATCAGTAAATGTTTATCCTCGCTTTGCACGGTATAGCCTTTATTAACTGTTTCCCGATCAAGCTTAACTTTAACGGAATTAATGGTTTTTGCCTCCGTGGACTGATACAGACCAAAAACAAAAACTATGATGGAAAGTAAGATTATCCAACGTTTTATATCCATTTATTTAGCTCTTAATAATTTTATTCCTCTTGGCGTTAACTCATAACAACCGGCCTCAGGATGTGCGGAAGTTCCCTTTTCCAAAGTAAACAAAACTCGATAATCAGATTCTTCCAAGTTAACAAAAGTATAATTACATCCGGCTTTTTGACAAACCTCCAAGTCCGAACAAACCTTGGTAAAATCAGGATCATTAAACCCGGCCAAATCATTCATTATTTTTGTTAATTCGGATCTTTTATTTTTAGCGCAAGAACTTACCAACCCGGGCTGACAAAAAGTCTGCTTATAATCGCCGGCCTGGTTTTTTACCACTTCCATAGCACTACGCAAAGCCTTTATATCACTAACTCTTTTTACATCGCGAACCCCGGCCTGTTTGGAATTCAAGGCCAAAACCAAAGCGGTCAAAATCAAACCAACAACACCGGCCACTATTAAAATCTCCACCAAACTAAATCCTTTATGGTTTTTAGCTGTTTTATTTTTCATCAAATTTTTATTATTTCTTGCTATGAACTCTTGGAAATACCTTTCTCCGTCAACTCATAAAATCCGGAATTTTCAAATTGACCGGCTCCATTTTCCAAGTAAAACTTAACCTCATAAGAGTCCTCACCCGTAGTTATCTCATATTCACACGGTCCGTCAGTCGCGGTTCCGCAACCGGTTGACGGAGATAACGGATCTTTTAAATTAGACACACCGGGCAAAAAGTCCTCAATTTCTCCGCCCGTACATTCATAAACCAAACTGCCGTCCGCACAAGTTACATCATAAGAACCGTATTCAGTATTAATTAGTTCCATGGATTTTTGCAAAGCATCCATGTCGGAAAGTCTTCTGGCGTCTCTCCCTTTTTCTCGAATGTTGCCCAAAGAAACCACGGCCATAGCCGACAACAAACCGATGATGGCAATAACCACCAACAACTCAACTAAAGTAAAACCTTTGTTTCTCATATTTTTTTTAGCCTTTAACACTTAGCAATTTATACAAATCATACAAAATTGCCAAATGTTAATTTATGTATTATTTTTTTTCTATCCCTTTTTCACTCAACATATAACAACCGGGCTGGTCAAACTTTCCCGCGCCCTGCTCCAAGTAAAAATTCACCTCAAAAGAATCGGCTGACAAAGCAACAACACTGTATTCGCAAGGGCCGGTACAATCTGCCTGACAATCCACACTTGGGTCGGCGGGATCTTTCATGTTTTTCAAGCTTGGTAAATAATTTTCCAAAGCTCCGCCGGTACACTCATAAACCATATCCCCGGCCACGCAATCAGAATCCTCGTCATTATCATAACTGCCGGCTTCACTGTTTACCAACTCAAAGGCGGTTTTTAAAGCATCCATATCCGAAAGACGCCTGGCGTCACGGCCTTTTTCCCTGATACTACCCAAAGAAACCACGGCCATAGCCGACAACAAACCGATGATGGCAATAACCACCAACAGCTCAACTAAAGTAAAACCTTTGTTTTTCATAAAAATGAAATTAATTTTTTATATTTCCTAAGTAAATTATATCACATATTGGAGGAAACTTCATACATAGGCATAATAATGGCGACAATCATTACGCCAACAGCCACTCCCAATACAATCATAATAAAAGGTTCAAGCAAGGACATTAAATTTCTAATTATATTATTCAGTTCTCGAGTATAAAACTGACTGATTTTTTTTAAAACAGATTCCACCTTGCCTGTTTCTTCCCCTGTATCCAACATTTGAGAAACCATTTTTGGAACATGGGGACTTTTATAAAAAACTTCCCCGATTTCTCCTCCGTCTTCCACTGTTTTTTTAGTTTCCAAAATTAAATCTTTATAAATAACATTATTCATCATTCCTGAGGAAATGGTCAAGCTCTCCACAATATCCACGCCTCCTTTTAATAAGGTGTTCATCCCCGTACATAATCTGATTATAGCCATGTACGAATATATTTTTCCAAAAATCGGCAATTTTAACTTAAACAGATCCAAGTATCTTTTTCCTTTTTCTGAACGAGAAACCATATAAAAACCGGCCACAATCAAAGCTACAAATAAAACAGCCAACCACCAAAAATTAACAAAAAAATTACTGATTCCAATTATCCCCCTGGTGGCCAAAGGCAAAGTGGCTCCCGTTTCAATCAACATGGCGGTTAATCTAGGAATCACAAAAATCATCATTAAAATACCAATAACCAACAAAGAACCGAAAACAAACAAAGGATAAATCATGGCGCCTTTTATCTTGCCTCGAAGATCATAATCTTTTTCCAGTTGATCAGCCAAATATTTAAGGACTTCATTTAATCGACCAGAAACTTCCCCAGATCTAACAATATTAATAAAAAAATCATTAAATACCTTTGGATAATTTTCCAGAGCTTCCGATAGTCTGATTCCGCCTTCCACTTCACCGGCTATTTTATAAATAATTTTTTTTAATCTGGGATTGGGGGTCTGTTCCACAACATTCCTTAGCGCTCTAACCAAGGGAACTTCAGCGGAAATCAAAATTGACAATTGCCTGGAAAAGATAACCAAATCTTTAATTTTTATTCTTGTCAAAAAATCTTCAATATTGGCCAATCCTTTTTTCTTTTTTTCCAAAAATAAAACTACAAACCCTTTATCTTCCAATATACTGGCCGCCTGTTCTTTTGAAGAGGCTTCCACCAACCCGCTTTCCGTACCCTCTTCGGACTTTAAACTTTTTATTCTATACTTGTAAATAGACATAGATTTATAGTTGAGAAATCATCTCATTCTTGTTCTTTTACTTCTTTGCTAACCCTGAAAACTTCCTCCAGAGAAGTTATTCCCTGCAAGGATTTTATAATTCCATCTTGCAATAAACTGATCAATCCCATTTTGTCTATAACTTCTCTTACTTTTTTAGAAGGAAACCCATTGGCTACCAGTTCGCGCATTTTATTATTTATCGGCAAAACCTCAGCCAAAACAATTCTGCCACTGTATCCGGTCCCCTTACAAGCGGAACAACCCTTTCCTCGATAACCGATTAATTTTTTTTCTAAATCAATTTCTTTGGGCAAAGCTCCTGCCGGTAAACTCTCCAAATGATTTCTGACTTTCTCGGCTGTTTCTTCCGGCAATTCAAAAGACTCTTTACATTTGCTACAAATTCTCCGGCTTAATCGCTGGGCAATTATCAGATTTAAAGTTGAAGCCAACAAAAAAGGCTCCACTTTCATATCAATCAATCGGGGAACTGCACCGGCCGCATTATTGGTATGCAAGGTGGAAAAAAGCAGATGTCCGGTCAAAGCGGCGTGAACAGACATTTCCGCAGTTTCCGTATCTCTGATTTCTCCAACCATAATAATATCAGGATCTTGTCGCATCAGCGCCCTAAGGCCTGAAGCAAAAGAAAAATCAACCTCCGGTCTAACTTGAGCCTGATTAATTCCCGGAACATAATATTCAATGGGATCTTCCAGAGTTGAGATATTTACGCCCTCTTTATTCAATAAACTTAAAACGGAGAACAAAGTGGTTGACTTACCACTACCGGTCGGACCGGTAACCAAAATCATTCCATAGGTTTCTTTAATAGCTTGATGTATTTTCTCTTGGATGCTTTTATTAAAACCAAGCTGTTGCAAAGTAAGAGCTTTTGAAGATATATCCAAAATTCGCATTGTGACCTTTTCATTCCCGGAAAGCGGCATAATGGAAACCCTTAAATCAAACTCTTGATTCCCCGCCTCAAACTTGAAGCGGCCGTCTTGCGGAACTCTTGTTTCATCAATTTTCAAATTGGACAATACTTTTATGCGTGAAACCACGGATTCATGTATATAAATAGGCAAATTCAGTACGGTATTTAAAATTCCATCAACTCTGAAACGAACCCGCGAACTGTTTTCATAAGGCTCTATATGAATATCCGAAGCTCTGTTTTCTATGGCATGCTTAACTATCATGGAAACAATCTGAGCCACCGGAGCTCTTTTTATCACCTCCTGAATATTATCAGTTGAGACTTCTCGGGCTTCTTGCTTTCTTTCTTTTTCAACTCGGCTTATAGCTGTTTTAACTCCGCTTTGAAAAGCGTTGTAACGAGCAAAATTTTTCTTCCAAGCACTAAAAGAACACATATAATATTCAAGGACATAACCTTTGGTGGAAGCCCAAAAATCAATAGCCTCTCTGGCGTCATAATCTCCAGGATCCGCAAGCGCCACTTTAAGCACTTTTCCTTTTTTATCAAAACATATGGCTTTATGTCGCTCGGCTAACCTAAAAGGCATTATTTCCCTAACTTCTCGAACAATCTCTTTTTCCGACAAATCAACATAGGGATAATTAAAAAACTCGGCTTCTTTTTCAGCCACGGCTTCACTTTCCATAAACCCCCCTTTTACCAAAACTTCGCTCAAATCTTTATCGTTTGAACTTTGCAAAACGGACTTGATCTCCTTAATTTGGTTAGAGGATAAATCATTGTTCCGCACAAGGTATGTTAAAAACCTGTTGTTGTTTTCACTCAACATTTATATATCCATTTTCAAGTCTTAACTTGATTTTAAAGTAAAATTTTTATTTTTGTTGTATTTTTTTGAATGGATTTTCTCCGGATTTTAAAAACATATCCGTTTCCACCGGCCAATCTCCAAATTTTTTGAATTTTTTCAATTTATCGCTCTGCATTAAGTCTTCACTTTCCTCGGCATAATCTTTTACTGAAAAATCGCTCTTGGCTGAAAAAACAGCCTTACTTAAAAGTTTCGGCTCACCGGAAAAATAAAATTTATGTGCAGCCAAAACACCGACAATAACAATAATAATTAAAAATAAAATTATTAAAGAATTTCTTTTTTCTGATTTGGCCACTTGGTTAAGCATAATCTAATTTTTAAAATAATAAGTGCTTAAAGACAAACTATAAGAATCTTCGTCCGGACTGTAGATCAACGAATTAACATCAAAAATCCGAAGATTATATTCCAAATCCTTTAAAAAATCCTTTAATATAAAATAATCTCCTCCCTTTAAATTCAAATTCACATCCAAACTAGACAATTCACCCGCTTTCACTCCTTTTAACTCAAACCGGCTGGCTTGTTTGGAAATATCCACCATTTCCAAAGATATGTTGTTTTTAAAAGCAATACTCTCCAACTGCACAAATAGTTCCGGCAAATCCTTATCTCTTGGCAACATATCAAGTACTTTTTTTGAAGATTCCCGAAGATCATCATAAACAAATTTCACTTGTTCAAGCCGCTCCAGCTCATTGCTTTTTTTTGACAAAAGAGACTCTTGTTCTTTGATCATGTCTTTAATATCCGCTATGTAGGTCTGATAAAAGTAACCCATGGTAAAACTCCCAACGACCAAGACCAACAAAACAAAAAACAAAGCAATACTGCGATAATATTTAATAAAATTCTCAGAAAAAGTCATCCCAAAAGATCCGGCGGAGCGATTGACCGGCTTTTCATTTTTAAAAACTTCCTTTTTTTCCAGTTCCGGTAATTTGGTTTTTTTAGTGTTTTTTAAAGACATAGTTATTCAATCAATAAACTGTCGGGTTTTATAAACAAAAGTATGTTAAAATTTATTTCTCTAGGTTCTTCTCCGGAAATATTATCATCTGAATTTTCCGGACTGGAAATAGCAGTCACTTTGCCGGCTGAATTTATTTCCACCGAATCAACAAAATCAGCTTCCTGTAACACGGCCAGCTGGGTAGCCAAATCAGCGTATGTTTTAGCTCTAGCTTGCAAGTTAACCGAAAAATCCTTGTTTACCACCATATTGGTATAATAAACATTTTCTATTGTATATCTCTCCATCTTTGATAAAAACGCAGTCCAACGCAAATGATTGTCCACCAAAACATGCAAAACATCACTGCGTTTTTTTAATTTCTCAGCTTGCATTCTTCCCGTATCATAAGAATTTATTTTTGCTTGTGTTTGGCTTATCTCTTGCACTGTTGAATTGTATTCTTTTACCAACTCAACATTATGAAATTTAAAAATCAAGGAGCCTGCAGCCACAATCAAGGTAAAAATAAAAATCACCAATAACAAAATTTTCATCCTTAACCATAACTGCGCGTTCAAAACCTCTCTATAATCGGAAGAAATAAGATTTATTTCAGCCGGTGTTTTTTTTAATTTCAGCTTTTTTCTTCTTTTCTGAAAATATTCACTCAAAGGTAAAGAATGTTTTATCTGTGAAAGTTTATCTCCGGCTTCCCTAACCACCCTTTTTCCATGCTTATCCAATTTTTTACCCTTTTTCGGAATCCTCATTTTAAAATCATTATTTGATTTTTGCTTTTTCTGAGAATTTGACTGTTTTTCCGTTTTGTTTTTTGAAGAATAATCATCGTTTTTAACTTTTTGATCTTCTTTTACCGTTTGTGCGGGCTTAACTTTTTTATGATGAATTTTAAATTTAGCCTTTTTTTTATTTTTTGTTTTACTGTTATTTTCCGCACCAATCTTTACCCAATCTTTTTTCTTTTTTACCGGTTCTTTTCCCTTGGCACTTTTTTGTTTTTCTTTATCGGGTAAATGCATTGAAAATTCAGGCGAACTCATGGATTCACGAGTTTGCTCTCTGGCTTGTTTTTCTTTTTCCCTCATTTCCTCCGGAAGCAAGCTTGTTCCGTTGCTCATAATATATATTTATTTTATTATATTGCGCATTGCCAAACCTATGGAAGTAGCCATACGATTTCCGACCTTATCCAAAACCGGCTGTAAATCCTCCGGGTAAATAACCCTGGCCCACGGATTCCCCAAAAATGTCCTGATGCCCAAGGTTTCCGTAAAATACTCAGCCACATTAAAAAGATGAGCCGTTCCTCCACTAAGAACTATTCTTTCTATTCTTTTGTCCTTGTTTCCGGGCTGATCAAGATAAAAATCCTTGGTATAACGAATTTCGTCTATTATGGCTTGGATTGGTCGCCGAATTATTTCGGGCAACTCATTGTCTTCTCCTCCAAGTTGCTCATGGCTAGCCAAGTCACGCTTGTATTGCTCAGCTTGTTTTAAATCCACATTCAAGGTTTCCGCAATAGATTTGGTTATTTCCAGCCCCCCGATTCCCAGGCTGCGATTTAATAATGGAATGGAATTTTCCACCACCGCAATATCGGTATTGCCGGCGCCTATATCCACCACAATAACGGTTGATTTGTCTTTGCCCACCAAAGCTCTGGACAAGGCAAAGGATTCAGTTTCCAAACTTATCAAATTCAAATCCGCTTTTTTGAAAATCTCAATATATTTTTGAACAACTTCCTTGGCTGCTCCGGTCAACAACACTTGTAGATCTTTTATTTTATCCGACTTGCCCGAGGACTTTGTTTTTTGTTTTAGCAAAGAATCCGACCCCAAAACCTTCCAATCCAAAATCATTTTTTCCAAAGGCAAAGGCAAAACCTTTTTGGCTTCCCATTCAACCGCCGCGGTAACTTTTTTGGGCGAAGACAAGTCTTTTCTACTAATCTCAGACAAAGAAATAATTGAACTGAAAACTGCCGGAGCCGGCAAAGCGGTAATCGCCCTTTTGGTTAAAACCTTGCTTTGTTGGGCTACCTTTTTAATCATTTGCGCAGTTTCATCCGGACGATCAATCAGCTTGGCTCCTCCTTTTAACGAACGCTCCAAATAACCGTAAGTTACCAATTGAGCGCGTCCGTTGTTATTGGTTAATTCCACCATTTTTATACTGCTACCACCAATATCAACGCCTAAATAATCCGTATCACCGGCTTTATTTTTTGAAAATATTCCCATATAATCTTGTGGTTAAATTTAGTGTCAATTATACTTTATTTTAAATTTAATTCTTTTATATTATAACATTTTTAAAAGATTTAGAAAAATGTTTATCCACTAATTATTGGTTTTTGTTGAACTCGGGTAACCCGGCGATTAAATCGGAAAATCCGGGAGGCGGATTACCAAAAACTCGACCGTCATAAATGATTCTTTCTGCCGGTTCCTTGGTTTCCAAATCAACATAACCTCTTTCAAATTCAAACTTCTCAGCCAACATCAAGCCATTCACGCTCAACCGAGTATTATTTTCTTCCGATTGATAGCCAGTATAAATTGTATCTTCAGCATAAAAATTACCGGACAAATAGCCCACATCAGGCTTTATATAAATATTTCCTCCGGAACCGTCTTTTTTCTTAAGAACCAAAACCCCAAAACAAGGTAAATTTTTTAAATTTTTAATTGAAGATCCTGCATAAAAAATGTTCCCGTTTAAAACCAAATCCCCTCTTACCACCAAAGTGCCTGAGGCTTTTTCTTGTCCCAAACTATTTAAAAAACTATGCTGGTCAAGCACAAAATCATCTCCGGCATAATAAACCCTTCCTTTTAAAACTTCATCTATTTGATCACTTGAATTAACGGCTTTTACCGGTCCGTATTGACCGGCCAGCAAACCTTTTATATCCAAATGACCCAGATTTTGATTGTAATAATTACTTTCTTGATCAGGCAAAAAAAGTTCATCCATTTTCTCGCTGACCCAGCCTTCTGAATAGTTACATTGACCGGTTTTTTGACAATAGGAATCAAAATGCACAATTGAACCGTTACTTTGAATCATATAAGTGGCATTGGGCTGATCCTCCGGCGCGCTGGGCTGATAAATATCTCCCAGTCCCTTTTGAGCGTAAATATCGCCACCAACGGTTTGCAAATAAGGTTGGTTGACCAAAGCCAGATCATCAGAAGCAGAAAAACGTAACCAGCCAAAACCAACTCCTTCATAATCAGCGCCCCAAGCCCAACCGACCAAGGCGTTGGTTTCCGCGTCCAAACCAACTCCGTACTTATAACATTCTTGGCATTCCGAGCATTCTCCATCCAAGCAATCACTGCAATTAGCGCAAATACCTCCGCTGCCTTGATTAATTTCTTGCGTAAAACAAAAACCACATTTTTCTTTTTCTTGTCCTTTATATTGAACACAGTTTCTACATTGAACTTTTGGATCTGAGTTGTTATAAACCTCCCCTTGCAATTTAACCCAACCATTTTTACCCAAAACCGGCCAACCTGCCCAGCCCGTTAATAAATTATTTTTGGTTATCTTAGCTACTATTTGAGCATCGTCGGGAGGCAAAAACATATTTTCTTGCGTTTCATCGCACGAAGAACCAAAACATAACCAACCGCCATACTCTGACCAAGAATAACCGAAGACTTCTTTGGTTTCGCGATCAAAATCAACTCCGTAATCAGAATTTAGACATTTATTGTTTAAACCGGAATTATAACAATTCAAAGATACCCAACCGATATTTTCCGACCAAGCCCAACCATTTATTTTATGAGCTTTTTCAGCCGATGAATCAGCGGTAAAAAAAACCAAGACACTGCAAACCACTATTAATCCTATTGTGAGAGTCTTTTTCATAATCTATAAATACATTATAACATATTCACCTGTTTTTATTAAAAAAAACCAGACATAAAATCTGATTTTAAAAAATAAAATTCAATTTTCTTTATTTAATTTGATTGTTTTTTTAACTTTTCATCCAAAGCCTTATTAACCATGGCGTCGGCTTCTTTGTTTTTCTCGCGATAAACATGATGGAAAACCACTGAATCAAACTTACTACGAAGATTATATATTTTCAAAAACTCTTCCGCCAAATCCTTGTTTTTTACTTTGTATAAACCGTTTATCTGCTTAACAACCAATTCACTATCAATATAAAACTCCAAATCATCACCGCCAAGCTCCAAAGCTTTTTCCAAGGCTGAAATTACCGCTCTATATTCCGCTATATTATTAGTGGCTGTACCGATATATTCCCCATACTTGAATAAAATTTTTTTATTTTTGTCTTTTATAACATACCCAATGGCCGCCGGACCGGGATTTCCTCGAGCTCCTCCGTCACAATTTATTATCAAACGCATAAATTTTTAAATAAATAATTATAATGGACTTATTTTAATAATACCAAATAAAAACGCTTGAACAAAATCAACCCCCGACTTTCTCTTGCTTTTTTAATAAATAAGTCAAAATGGGTGGAGTAAGCAAAGTGGTGAAAATTACCATTATAACGATTATGGAAAAAATTTCATCGCTAACCACTCCCAATGATTTTCCAATAGTGGCAAAAATCAACCCCACCTCACCCCGAGGCACCATACCAAAACCAATAATTGACTTATTCACTCCTTGACCACCAACCAAGCCGGAAACATATTTGCCAACAAAAGCCACCAAAGTAACAACTAAGGCCACCAAAACCACCTTTGGATCTTTTAATGTTGCCAGATTAACACTCATTCCGGTCATAACAAAAAATATCGGAATTAAAAAATTACCCAAAGGTTCGATAAAATCTTCAATATGTCTATGAGAATGTGGCGCTATAACTTTGTTTATTTTCTTTCTTTCATCAACTCTTATTTGTTTTAATTCCTTTTTTAGATCCTCAACCAATCCATGATCTTTAAAGTAACGAAAATGAACAGGATCCAGAATCAAACCGGCGGCAAAAGCTCCAACAATCGGAGCAAGGCCTATTTTTTGAGCCAAAAATGAAAAGATCAAACAAAATCCCACGACAATAGTAAACTTCATAGCCACTCCGGTATTTATTCTGGCAAACCATTTGCTGATTTTTCGAGCAAAAAATTGTCCCAAAACTATAGCTCCGAGCAAAAACAAAACAGCTTTGGCAATTATCCAACTTATCATTCCGATTTTCACCGCTCCCAAAGTAACCATGGCTGAAACAACCGCCAATATCATCAAGCCGATTACATCGTCAATAACCGCCGCGCCCAAAATAATCTTCGCTTCTTTGGTTTTTATTTTGCCCAGATCCTGAAAAACTCTGGCAGTAATACCAACGGAAGTAGCGGTCATGGCCGCACCCAAAAATAAATAAGCGTTTAAATCCAATCCCGGCATCAACCAAGGACCGATTAAATATGCGCCGGAAACAAAAGGAATAATCACACCGATAATAGCCACAAGCATGGCTTTAACTCCAACTTTTTTCATCTCGTGAATATTGGATTCCAATCCGACTTGAAACAACAGTATAACCACACCCAACTCCGATAAAAATGAAACTATCTGATTGTGTTTTAATGGCTCAAAAAAATCCACGCCAAACAATACCAAATTACCCAAGACAACACCAACAACCAATTCACCCAAAACCGCGGGTTGCCCAAACTTTTCAATAAGGCTTGACAGCTTGGCCAAAATTAAAATTAAAGCCAACCACATAAAATTCAAAGCAGCTCCGGCTCCATGACCTTGAGCTTCGGCTCCTCCACTCGCTTCAACAAAAGGAAAAAAAGTTAACACCAGACAAAGACCAAACAAAAAAAACAGACCTTTTTTATCAAAAGTCTTTTTAACAAAATTCAGCCCTTTAACAAACCCGACTTTGTTCATAAACCTTTTAATTATTTTTTAAAACAAAAATACGATGATATTCTATCGTATTCAATAAGATATTTCAAGAGCTAAACAAGCTTAATATCCACAATTTTATATTCCGGTTCTTCATTCCCGTTCCAACGATTTATGCCCAACTGACAAACCACTTTAATTTTGTCTCCGACATCTAACCTTTCAAACCATTCCTTTCCTCTGGAAAATAAAATCATTTTGCTTAAAATCGGTAAATCTTGTTTTACCATCAACCGTAAATGATTTTGTTTCTTTCCTATCAAGTCCATCGCCGCTATCTGCAGATCGTTGATAAGAAAAAGAGGCTTTTCGTTTTTCTCGCCATAAGGGGAAAAACGCTCCAAAGACCGCAACAAAAAAATATCAACTTCTCTTAATTTTATTTTCATATCAACAGTTAAAAAAGGCTTTAATTCTTTTCCTGATAGATCCCGCTCAATTACTTGTTTCATCTTTCTTTCAAATTTTTCTTTAACCGCCGGACTTTTCAAAGTAAAACCACAAGCGCCGGAATGACCGCCAAATCGCAACAAGTATTCCCCCGCTCGCCGGAGATTAAAAATAATATTAACCCCCTCAATACTGCGTCCGGAACCGACTATGCCGTTAACACTACTGGTCATAGCCAAAACCGGTTTGTAATATTCTTCAGATAATCTGCCGGCAATTAATCCGACCACTCCTGGCAACCATTCTTCATGATATAAAAACAAAATTTTATCCCTCTGAATAACGGTCTGTCTTGCCTGAATCATGGCCTTTTCCACAATGTCTTGTCTTTTTTTATTGTTTTGATCCAAATCACATACCAACCGCTCGGCTTCTCCCTCATCCTCTGTGACCAAAAGCTCAAAAGCGTTTTGAGCGCTTTTCAATCTACCGGCAGCGTTCAACCTTGGTGCTATTTGATAACCAATTGTAAATTCTTCCACTTTGGCAGTATTTAATTTTTTAAATAATTTTTTAAGACCGATATTTTTCGTTTGATTTAGAACAACCAGTCCCCACTTAACCAAAATACGATTCTCTTCCAATAACGGAACAATATCAGCCACGGTTCCCACGGCCACTAAGTCCAGAAGCCATTTTTTAAAACCTTTAGTCTCTCCGAATTGAGAAAAATCAGCCTTTTTTAATCTTTCCGGCTTAGCCGTGTCCAAGAGCGCCACAGCCAATTTATAAGCCACACCGACTCCGGCTAACTCCTTAAATGGATAAGAACATTTTTCAACTTTGGGATCCAAAATAGCCACCGCCTCGGGTAGTTGTTCAGGCGGTTCATGATGATCAGTGACAATCGTTTCAATCCCTTGGTCAGCTAAAGCTTTTATTTCTTTAACATTAGTAATTCCGCAATCAACGGTTATTAATAAATCAACCCCGGATTCAACGAATTTTTTAATATTTTTTGTATTTAATCCATATCCGTCTTTTTCTCTATGCGGGATAAAAACATCCGGAGTGTTTCCCAATTTCTTTAAAGTTTTATACAAAACCGCTGCGCTGGTCACTCCGTCAGCGTCATAATCACCATGAATTAAAATCTTTTCTTTGTTATCAATAGCTTTAAAAATTCTTTTAACCGCTTTTTTCATGTCAGAGAAAAGAAAAGGATCATGCAATTCATCATACTCAGGGTTAAAAAATTTTTCAGCTTGATCTTGGTCTTTTAATCCCCTATAATACAGTAGCTTGGCAATCACCGGATGATAACCGTAAAGTTCGCTCCTTTGTTTTTGAAAAGTTTTATTTTTTAATTTCCACTCTTTCATTTTAAAAAATTAAAATTAAATATTAAATAGATTAAACTCGTAATAAACATTTTACTATGAAAAAAAGTAAAATACAAAAAGCAGTCTGGATAATTATTGTAATTATTATGATTTTCTCCATGCTAATGTGGACCATGAGTTTTGCTATTTTTTAAATCGTCAAAATAAAAACCTCGGTTCTCCCAAAAAAAACCAGGTTTTTTAATTTAAACTCCGGCACAAAAAAAATCCTGCTTGCGAATGAGTTCGCAAGCAGGGAAAAGGTTTACTTGATCAGCCACAAGGCCATCCCTTTAACAACCGGGACGACCCACTTCGCGGCTGCCCAAATCGTGCACACTATCATCGTGCACACAAGGACACCCACAAAAATGGCTTGGCCGACAGCCAAAATGGCCTGTATTCCAACGGCCAATCCGAATATCAGTCCGATTAACAGACTGAAACCCAGAGTGAATGACATGGCCGCAAGTATGGCCAGCTTTAGGCCGTCGGCCACTTTGTCTGCCTCGCAACCGCAACAAAGTAAGCCACAGATAAAGGGAACGGCAACAAAGGGGCTGACGAACCCTCCCGCGATGAAACCGCAGGTCATGATCGTCTCTCCGGCCCACATCAGCAGGCTACCAAACAAGCCTGCTATTGCCGATCCGTAAAGGCCTCCGAAGATTGCTTGATCTTTTTCCTCCTCGAAACCCTTAGGAGTCAACAACTTGGAGGTGAAAATCACCACCAACAAGGTTGACCAAATCGGCCCAATGGCAATATCCCACCAATGGGATACTCCACCTGTGGCCAGGTCACTCTCAACTACCGGAACTTCCCCGGCAGCGAGATACCAGATTGCCCAGAACAGGGTAATCAGCCCTGCACTGAACAAAGACAATTTCAAAGAAACTTTCATTTCTTTTTTCATTTCTTTCATAATTCCCTCCTTTAAAAATACAATTGTCAAAACTACATCTTGTTAATATATCACATTTTTTTATTTTTGTCAATAGATAGCGGTAAAAAATTTTATTTTTACAAAAACTTACCTTAATTTACAACAATAAAACCCCGACTTGCTCAAAGCCCGGAGTTTTTATTTTAAATTTTAAGCTTGTTAACGCTTCATTACCGATAAAAAAGCTTCAGGTGGGATATTTACTTTGCCTTTCCCCTGCTCCATCATTTTCTTTTTGCCTTTTTTTTGTTTATTCAAAAGTTTTTGTCTTCTGCTCCAATCACCACCATAAAGTTTGGCAGTTACATCCTTTCTCAAGGCCGAGATCCTTTCGGCGGCAATAATTTTCCCGCCAATAGCTGCTTGTAATTTTATCACAAATTGTTGGCGAGGAATTGATTCTTTCAAACTCCGTACTATTTTCTTTCCGGTATTAAAAGCTGAATCCCGATAAACTATGCTGGCAAAAGCTTCCACCGACTCCTCGGCCACCAATATATCCATTTTTTGCAAATCAGCTCGCTGATACTTTTCAAATTCATAGTTCATTGAGCCATAGCCGGAAGTTACTGTTTTTAATTTGTCGTAAAAATCAACAATCAACATGGCCAAGGGAATCCGATAATGCAGAACCGCTCTTTTTTTATCAATATATTCAGTATTGATATACTCACCGCGACTATCTTGAACCAAAGTCATCACATTACCTATATAATCCTGTGGCACCACCACATCCATTTTAACAATCGGCTCCTCCATATGATCGATAAAACTCGGATCAGGAAATTCATTGGGGTTTTTCATTAAATAAGCGTCATCAGCAATTATTTGCTCTTTTTTTATATTATCCGGAAAACTGTTGGGACTTTTTAGAATAACTTTATAAGCCACGCTGGGCACGGTAATTACCAAGTCCAAATCAAATTCTCTTCGCAAACGCTCTTGAAAAATTTCCAAGTGCAACATCCCCAAAAAACCGCAACGAAAACCAAAACCCAAAACCGGTGAATTTTCCGGTTCGTAAACCAAGGCGGCGTCATTTAATTTTAATTTGCCTATGGCTTGACGCAATTCATTGTAATCGCTTCCTTCGGCAGAAAAAACTCCGGCATAAACCATAGGTACGGCTTCTTTGTAGCCCGGTAAAGGTTTTACGGACAAATCCTTACTTTCTTGTCTGATAACGGTATCACCTACCCGGCATTGTTCAATATCTTTAAGCCCGGTAATAATATAACCGATCTCTCCGGTTTTTAAACTATCTTTTTTGGTTAAGGTCGGCTGTAAAACTCCGCATTCCATAACTTCGCTTTGCGCCTTTGTGCCAAACATATAAATAGCATCATTTTTACCAACTTCTCCGTCAACGATTCTGGCATAAGCCACTACACCTTTGAATTCATCATAAAAAGAATCAAAAATCAAAGCCCGCAAAGGTTTTTGACTATCACCTTTTGGCGCGGGAACCTTATTAACGATCGCTCGCAAAATAGCTTCCACTCCTTCTCCGGTTTTAGCACTGCATTTCAAAATCTCAGACTGATCACAACCAAGCAAATGAATTATTTCTTGGCTGGCTTGCTCCACATCAGCTGCCGGCAAGTCAATTTTATTTAATACCGGTATTATTTCCAAGCCCTGCTCAATGGCCAGATAAAGGTTGGCCAAAGTTTGAGCCTGAACTCCTTGCGTGGCGTCAACTAACAGAATAGCCCCTTCCACCGCCGCCAAACTGCGGGAAACTTCATAGCTAAAATCAACATGTCCCGGCGTATCAATCAAATTTAAAAGATGATCATCATATTCCATTTGCGCCGGTTGCAGTTTTATGGTAATACCTCTTTCTTGTTCCAAATCCATGGTATCCAAAAGTTGCTCTTTCATTTTTCTTTGCTCCACGGTTTTAGTTAATTCCAAAAAACGATCCGCCAAAGTGGACTTGCCATGATCAATATGAGCTATAATACAAAAATTGCGGATTTTATTCATAAAAAATTATTATTATATCTTTAATGACACAATAACTTAATTTTACAAAAAAATCAAACAAAAAAAGACGGTTTGCCATCTTTTGACCTTCCTCTTTACTAAAATTATTCCCTCAGTCTTATCCCCTCTTTTTTGAATTTCACTTTATTGAATAACTTTCTTTTTAACCCGGCAAGAAAATTAAACAACTCCGGTGTTTTCAAAAGATAAGCGGTAATCCCAAAAACCGCCAAACCAATCAAACCGGCGGTCATTCCCTGGAAAGCTATACCCCAAAATTTACTCATATCAACCAGTCCACCCAACCAAGTTTTAGAGTATTGCGCAGACACCCCCATAAAAACCGAAGCTATAGATATTTTAACCAAACTTTTTATTATTTTATCATGAAAAAGACCACGGGTGGTTAAAGCCAAGAAGACCACTAAAATCAAAAAATTTAATATTGAACTCAAAGAAAATCCCAAGGCTAAACCAAGCACACCGATTTTTTGAATAAAATACCAGCTGAAAAATATATTACTGACCAATCCGATAAAAGCTCCGACAAAAGGCACAGTAGTATTACCTTTGGCATAAAAGGCGCGAGCCAATAGTGGCAAAAGACTTTGTGCAAAAAGACTGAGACTGAATAACCCCAAAGAATTGGCGGTTAAAATCGTATCCTGCCAATCAAATTGTCCCGTACCCAAAACCACTCTAACAATTTGCGCACGCAAAATAATAAAGAGTATGGAAACCGGAATCACAAAAAACAATATCTGTTTAAATACCGCCTGAAAATTTTTATTAAACGATTTTTTATCTTTTTGAGCGTAAGCCTTGGATAAAGCCGGAAAAACAGCTATGGCATAAGCCACCCCAAAAAGTCCGATCGGCAAATGTTGCAAATTATTGGCAAAATTAAACACGGCCAGACTGCCGGCGGCCAAGGTTGAAGCAAAAACCGTAATAACAATCAAATTCAGTTGAGAGCTGGCCAACCCCAAAATCCTCGGCCCCATCATTTTAGCGATTTTGATAAAATTTCGGCTTTTGAAATTTAAAATCGGTTTGTAGCGAAAACCCAGTTTAAAGACTGGAGGTAATTGAATAAACAAGTGTAAACCGGCCCCGATTATCACGCCAAAAACCAAACCATAAATATCAAACTTGTCGGTTAAAAACAAGGCTCCGAAAATAATACCCAAGTTGTACATAACCGGAGCCAAAGCAAAAGCCAGAAATCTTTTAAAAGATTGTAAAACTCCGCCAAAAATCCCGCTAAGACCAAGTAATATCGGGCTAAAAAACATCAACCTGGTAATTTGCACGGTTAAAGCCAATTTTTCTCCGGAAAATCCCGGAGTTATCAGGGGAACTATTTTATGGCTGAACACGGCCAACAAACCGCAAACAATCAATAAAACTAAACCTAAAATGTTTAAAATATTATTAACTAAATCCCAAGCCGTTTTATTGACTTTATAATCGGCTTTTTCTTCTTTTTTCAAAAGTCCGACAAAAACCGGAATAAATCCGGCGGAAAGCGCTCCCAAAATAATTAAATTGTAAACCAAATCCGGCACCCGAAAAGCGGCATAATAAACATCCAGCTCATTGCCCGCGCCAAACTGTCCGGCCAAAACCCGATCCCTGATTACGCCTAAAATTCTGGACAATAAACCGGCCGCGGCAATAACTACAGCGGCGGAAGAAATGGAATTGAATTTAGTGGAAAATATCTTTTTAAACATTAAATTTATCTTGGTTTAGCAATTCAAAAATTATCCGGGACAAAACATTTTGTTTTGTCCGAATCTCCGGGCAAAAATTCAATCCGAATTTTAATCAATCAATATCCGCATATCAACTGCTTTTAATCCTTGTTCATTAACCAAAGCCGGATTTATATCAAGTTCTTTAATTTCCGAAAAATCCATAGCCAATTGAGATAATTTTAAAATAGTCGAAACAATGGATTTTAAATTAACGGCTTTTTCCCCACGAACACCGGTCAGTAATTTATAGGTTTTAATTTTTTTTATCATATTTTCCGCCTGCTGACGACTGAGTGGGGCCAAGCCAAAACTAACATCTTTTAAAACCTCTACATAAACGCCACCCAAACCAAACATTAAAAGCGGACCAAATTGCGGATCGCGTTTTAAGCCAAAAATTAATTCCCGTCCTTTGAACAAAGGTTGAATTAAAACTCCGGTAATCTCGGCTTTTGGTTTGTTTTTTTGACAATTCTTTATTATTTCAGCATAAACTTCTTCAACCTCGGCCTTGGTTTTTAACCCGATTTTTACACCACCAACATCAGATTTATGCAAAATATCTCGGGAAATAACTTTCATGGCCACCGGGAATTTTAATTTTTGAGCAATTTCCCCGGCTTGTTTTCCGGATTGAGCCAGGCCCGAATTTATTACCGGAATATCATAACTTTTCAAAATCTTTTCAGCGCTGAGAAAATCAACGGTTTTATCAGCTTTGGCCAATATTTTTTTAACCTTGATCTTATTTTTTTCAGCAATATTTATTTTGGCGGGCGGTTGTTTTTTTCCTTTACATTTTTGATAAGAATAATATTTTTGTAAACCGTGCACCGCGGTTTCCGGATATAAATAATGCGGGATTTTATTTTTGCTTAAAAGTTCAATACCCTTCCTAACCTTGGATCCGCCGATAAAACTGGTCAATATCGGTTTTTGGGTTTGTTTACTTTGCTGAATAATAACCTTGGCGGTTTTTTCCACCTCGGTCACTGTTTGCGGAGTCAAAATCGTTATGGCCGAACCAACATTTTTATCGTTTAAAACTGTTTTCAAGGCCAATTCATAACGATCTGCGTCAGCGTCACCAATTACATCAACGGGATTATTAATCCCGGCGGAAAAAGGCAAATCCTTTGTTAATTTATCTTTGGTTTCTTTGGTTAAATCGGCTAAGCGCAAGTCACTTTCAGCAATTGAATCAGTGGTTAAAACCGCCGGTCCACCGGCATTGGCTACCACGGCTACTTGGTTATTTTTTATTTTGTAATCCCTGGAAAAAAGTTTTATCAAATTAAACAAATCAGTTAAGTTTTCCGCAACCACCGTATTGGTTTGTTCAAAAGCCGCCTTAACCGCACTGTAAGATCCGGCCAAACTGCCGGTATGAGAACTTATAGCCTTTTTGGCCACTTGAGTCTTACCGGATTTAAGAATAATCAAGGGTTTTTTGGCTGATAATTTTCTAGCTAAGTTTAAAAACTTTTGCCCATCGAAAAAACCTTCCAAATAAGCCAGCACCACCTTGGTTTTTTTATCGTTAATAAAAAATTCAATCAAGTCATTTTCATTAACACCCGCCTTATTGCCTAAACTGATAAAACGGGAAAAACCAAATCTTTTTTCTTGAGCCCAATCAAGCATGGCTGAGCAAATGGCTCCGGACTGCGACATAAAAGCCACTTCTCCCGACTTGATCATACCTTCGGCAAAGGAAGCGTTCAATTTAATTGTGGAATCCAAAAGTCCTAAACAATTTGGACCCAAAAGGTTTATTTGATATTTCCTTGCAATTTTTTGCAATTCTTTTTCCAATTCTTTCCCCTGTCCGCCAACCTCTTTAAAGCCGGCGCTGATAACAATAACATTTTCAACTTTTTTTTCTCCGCACTCTTTTAAAACTTGGTTGACAAATTTGGCCGGAATGACAATTATAGCCAAATCAATTTTTTTTGGCACAGCCTTAACCGAAGGATAGGCTTTTAATCCTTGAATTTTTTTAGTTTTTAAGTTTATCGGGTAAACTTTTCCGGAAAAACCGTAATTTATAATGTTTCTCAAAATCGTATACCCCAATTTCTTTTTTTCGGCTGAAGCACCGATCACGGCGATTGACCGCGGATTAAAAAAGTTTTTAAGCATAAAAAAAATTAAACAATAAGTTCAGCTTCGGTTTCCGTGCTTACTCCGGCCGCATTGGCTTCATCTCTATCTATATGGACAACCAACTCCGCATTTTCCTCTACCCTGACTTCCACTTCTTCAAAAGTAAGAGCTCGCGGACCATCAATATGTACTTTAATATTTTGTTTGTCTCTAAGATTTAATCCGGCCGCTTGCTCAGGCTCCACATGAACATGCCTTTTGGGGACAATTAATCCCTCTGTCAATTCCAACTCCCCTTTTGGCCCGATAAGTTTTATTGCACCGGAACGAATTACCTTGCCGGACAAACGCAAAGGCGCTTCAACCCCCAACCTTTGACTATCTGTGCGACTGACTTCTATTTGAGAATAACCACGACAAGGACCGTAGATTGGAATATTTTCCAATTTACCAGACTTTCCCTCCAAAGTAACCGTTTCACTTGACAAAAACATATCAAAACCGGGAAAATCTTTTTCTTTTTCCAATTTATAACCTTCGCCAAACAATTTCTCCAAATCAGACTGAGTCAAATGCGCATGGGCGGAACAAACCTCTACTTTTATTTTAAACATATAAGTTCAGTTATTTTTTTAACAAATAAACTTACGGTATAAAACCGCTGTATAATTAAATTATAACATTGATCCCAACAAAAAAAAAGTTTATAACTCAACAAAAAAACAATGATAGTAAATCAAAACATTGTTTTTTTTATTAAAAACCTATAATTTAACTTCCAAAAGACCGTTTTGCGCACCCACACGAGTTAAAACTCGAGCGCTGTTTCGAATTCCCAGCTGAAGAGCTTTTTCAAAATTATCCCACTTTACCAGTCCGGCTACCAAACCCGAAGAAAAAGCATCACCCGCGCCCACGGTATCCACGATTTTTTGTTTTTGACCGGCCGCCGGCAAATAATAGTACTTATCAAGCTGATCAATGGCCGCCGCCCCTCTGGCTCCCTGGGTAATAACCGCTTTTTGCACACCAAATTCACGCAATTTTTTTAACAAAAACTTAGTATTGGTTAAATCTTTTTTAGCTGTTTTCGGCTTAGCTCGTTTTACCAGCTCCAGAGCTTCATCTTTATTTAAAATCAATACTTCAACAGACGGCAAGAATTTTATTAAAACCTCCCAATCCTCTAACTGTAAATTGCCCGGATTCCAAGCTATTTTTGTATTTCTTTTGGTCTGGCGAATAATTTTATCAAATTCCATGGCCCAGCTCTGATTGCTTAGTGCCGAAACATAAAACCATTTGGCCTTAAAATTGCGCAAGCTGTGAACCTCCAAACTATCCGTTGCTCCTTTGTGGGTAAAAATAGTATGTTCTTTTTCTTTGACCGCGGTAATAATCACGGAAAAACCGGTTTTTTCCTTTTTATCCACCGACATTAAATAAGTGTTTATCTTTTTTCTTTTTAAATAACTGAAAATCTCTTGTCCCACCAAATCATCACCAAGACAAACCATGGGCGCCACATTAAGACCAAAATTTTTAAATCCAACAGCGGTATTCAAAGCTCCGCCTCCGTAATTAACAAAAATATCTTTGATCGGAATCTTGGCGCCATATTCCACGGCCATTAATTTTTGCCTGGTTAAATCTTTTTTGTTTTTAACAATGCTTATCTGGTCACTGTAAAACATAATATCTTTAAGTGCACTGCCCACAGTAACCACTTCAAATCTTTTCATATTGATTTTATCTTTATTTTTATTTTTATTATTTTGACAATATTATTATACAATAAAATCAAAAAAGGAGCAAAAAACCTTGCTCCTTGAAAGCGTTTATCTGTAAAAACTTTAATATAAATTATATTTCCGACCCGCTACCCACTTTTTCCAGCATTTTTTTTACCATATTTTTGTGTTTTATGCTTATATATAAAAATGCAACAATTTACTGCGCCAATTTTTCATCAAAATATTTTTCCAGATCCTTGATCTTCACTCTTTCCTGCTCCATAGTATCACGATCACGCACAGTCACCGCCTGATCTTTTTCCACGGTTTCAAAATCAACAGTCACGCAATACGGGGTACCAATCTCGTCTTGATAACGATATCTTTTGCCAATATTGCCCCGATCATCCCAAAAAACCATATATTGTTTATTCAAGTCTTGATAAATCTCTTTGGCTTTTTTAACTAATTTTTCCTTGTTTTTCAGTAACGGAAAAACCGCGATTTTATAGGGAGCCACCTCAGGTTTTAATTGTAAAACCACACGGATTTCATCTTTACTCACTTCTTCTTCACGATAAGCGCTGCACAAAACCGCCAAAACACTGCGATCCAAGCCCAATGAAGGTTCAATAACATGCGGTAAATATTTTTCTTGAGCTTGCGGATCAAAATACTGCAAATCCTCACCCGAAGACTCCTGATGTTTTTTCAAATCATAATCAGTACGATAGGCCAACCCCCAAAGTTCATCTTGGCCAAAAGGAAATTCATATTCAAAATCAATAGTTTTTTGAGAATAATGAGCTCTTTCATCTTTCGGAATATCCACGGCATAAAGTTTTTTCATATTAATACCAATCTCATCGGCATAATCCCTCATGTTTTTTTGCCAAAAATCAAAATCCTTTTGCCAATCAGAGTCTGGTGAAATAAAGTACTCCAACTCCATTTGCTCAAACTCCAAAGTACGAAAAATAAAATTTCCGGTAGTAATCTCGTTTCTAAAAGCCTTTCCGGTCTGAGCAATGCCAAAAGGAATTTTTTGATTAGTGGAATCCAAAACATTTTTATAGTTCACAAAAATAGCCTGAGCTGTTTCCGGACGCAAATAAGCGGTCAAAGCTTCTTCTTCCACCGGACCGATAAAAGTTCTAAACATGCCCAAAAATAATTTTTCTTCGGTTAAATTCTTCTTACCACAAATAGGGCAAACATTCGGATCATCCACTTTGTCCGGTCTAAATCGAGCATGACACTCTTTGCACTCTTTTAGCGGATCCTTAAAATTTTTCAAATGACCGCTGGCTTCCCAAACCTTCGGACTCATAAAAATTCCACCATCCAAACCAACCACATTTTTGTTTTCTCTGACAAACTTTTTCCACCAAATTGTCCTCAGATTATTTTTCAGTTCCACTCCCAAAGGGCCATAGTCATATGTATTGGCCAATCCGCCATAAAGATCAGAACCGGCATAAACAAAACCTCGTCTTTTGCACAAACTAACTATTTTCTCCATTTTTTTTTCCGACATAATTATTCAAACTTAATTCTAAATTAAACCGACATTACTTGTTTTTCTTTTTCCTCGGCCATATTTTCAAGTTTTTTATTCAATTCAGACACTTTTTTATCCAGATCTTCTACAAAATCATATTTATCATCTTCCGTAATATCTTTGGATTTTTCCGCTTCCGTAATATCTTCTTTAACCTTTTCCCTAATTGAACGAACAGCCACCCTGGCTTCTTCCAATTTTTCCTTTATTTGTTTAACCATTTCTTTTCTTTTTTCTTCGGTCATTTGCGGAACAGTGACTCTGACCAAGGTACTCTCAGCCGAAACACTTAAACCCAAATCAGCCGCGGAAATAGCTTTTTCCACCTCTTTAATCAAGTTTTTATCCCAAGGCTCCACTTCCATACTCCGAGCTTCGGGAACAGAAATACTGGCCACTTGTTTTAACGGCGTCTTTACACCGTAAGCATCAACCGCTACGCTGTCCAACATTGACGGATTAGCTCTACCCGCCCTTACGGCTGAAAGTTCTTTTTCAAAATGTTCTACCGCTTTATTAAATTCCTCTTGATGTTGTTCAATAAATCTGTTTGACATATTTTTTATAGTTTAATAATTAAATTTAAAAATTATTTCTTCATTTGTTTAACTCCAACATAAACCTTTGAACCGTCTTTCGGATGAATCAAAAATTCGCCGACCACTCGAGTAGTTGGCGTTTTCTTTACTACCCAACTATCTCCACCGTCAATAGATTTATAAACCGCCTCGTCCGTACTGTAATAAATATAATTCTCGCTCTGAGGATCAATTTCCACGGAATAGATCCTTTCCTCTCCCGGCTGAGTAACCAGTTCGATCGGCATCCATGTTTGCCCCTTGTCATAACTGCGTAATACTCCGTAGTCATTGGCATATATTATCATATCTCGACGGCTTTTGGAAAGTGAAAAATCATAAAATTCATCAGCATTTTTATAATCATCCATAGCCTTATTCAAATCAAGCCAATTTTCTCCTTTATCATCAGTTCTGAAAAGGCCTTTTTCCAAAATTCCGGCATAAACCACGCGCGTATCATATGGATCAACCATTATTTTATGAACTCGGTTTTCAAATTTTTTTGATAAAGACCAACTCTCCCCTCGGTTAACCGTTTTCAGCAAAGTTCCATCGGTCAAACCGGCATATAAAACTTCCGGGCTATACCAATCAATATCCATAGAACTTATCTTTATCTCAGGATTGTCCGAATAAAAAATCTTTTTCCAAGTTCTGCCGCAATCTTCGCTTTTAAAAATCCTGGTATGCACGGCGGCATATAAACGGCATTTGTTTTCCGGATCAATAGCCATATCGCGCACAAACCCAGTCGGCAGGTTTTTTAATTTATTCCAGCCTTGACCGGAATTATATGAATAAAACAAACCATCGGCGCGCGTACCGGTATAAATGGTTTGATCGTCGCTCGGATCAAATTTCATAAAATAAACATCCGTATTGCTTATTGATCCGGGTTGCTCTCCGGGAGTCATGAGTAAAGACTTGGTATGCCAGGTTTCAAAACGATCATCAGTAAAAAATACTCCGCCCAAATCAGTCACTTTGGTTTCACTGCTTTTAAATTTTATACAGCCTCCAAACCCCAGGATTACGGAGACAATAATCACCGTTAAAACAACTTTTTTGTACATAGGATTATTTTTATTTTTTATTAATTATTTAAAAGCAAATTTTCCAGCACCAACCGAGAATTAATATTGGCTTTTATATACTCTTTTGCTTGCTCGGCTCCGTAAATCAATCGACACAATTCACCGGTACTTTTTTGTTCCGCAAAAACTGAAAGTTCCTCTTCCAAATACGGATTGGCCAAAAGTTCCCTTTTGTAATTTTTCACCAACAAAACATCTCTGAGCAAACCGGTCAAGTAAGTCAACTTTTGCTGAATCTTTTCCTTATCTTGTCCCTTTTTTGTGTGCTGTTCAATTTGCTTAAATTTTTCTATAACATCATTTTTCAGTAAACCCAAAATCTCTTTATTCATTTGTCTATATTCCCGCAAAAGCTCTTTATCCGTAAAAAGTTTCATCGCCACCGTAGGTCTTCCATGAGCCATAAAAGAAAGTTCTTTGGCCAACTCCCTGTTTGCCCCTTTTTCAACCAAATAATCGTAAATGGCCGTCCTGGCCACCGGCAAAAATTTCAGAATACGACTTCGCGATAAAATAGTCGGTAAAATATTTCTTTTTTCTCCGGCTATTAAAATAATAACGGTCTTGGCAAACGGTTCTTCCAAAGTTTTCAAAAGACTGTTGGCCGCCTGAACAGACAAATATTCAGCTTCGGGAATAATTACCACTTTATAGGAATTCAAAAAACTTCGTTTGTTTATTCTTGTCAAAAGATCACGAACCTGACTCACACTGATCTGTTGTTTTACTCCTGACTTTTTAGCGCTTTCTCTTTCTAAAAAATATAAATCCGGATAAATTCTGTTTTCCACTTGACGACAAGCTGAACATTGACCACAGGGAGTTGTATCGTCACCGGCTTTGCCATAAAATCTTTTTCGATAATTTTCACACAAAATTGATTTGGCAAAAAACTTGGCGGTTAAAGTTTTCCCTACTTTTTTCGGACCGTAAAAGAGATAAGCATGAGCCATGCTCTGATTTCTAATTCCGGTCTGTAAATTTTTTTTTAACTTGTCATGGCCAATAATCGGCCAATTAAAATTCATTTCAGCTATCATACCTTTATATTAGCAAAATTTTGTTTCTTTGTTAAGTATTTTCCAAAACCTCCAAAGTCTGATCTGCGCATTTTTTCCAAGAAAAATTTTTTACCCGCTCAAGACCTTTTTTAACCAGCTCGGCTTTAATATAAGCGTCGGTTAAAACCTTTTTCATCTGCTCAGTCATTTGCTCAACATTTCTCGGATCAAACATCAAAGTAGCTCGCCCGGCCGCTTCGGGTAAACTGGTGGAATCTGAACAAACCACCGGACAACCGCAAGCCATAGCCTCCAAAACCGGAATGCCAAAACCTTCAAATATTGAAGGAAAAGCAAATAAATCCGCGCCGTTCAACCAAACCGGCAATTCCTCATCTTTAACCCAACCCGGAAAAATAATTTGTTCATCAAGTTGGTATTTTTTTATTTGTTTTTCCACTAAATTAAAAGTTAAGCCCTTGGAGCCGATCAAAACCAGTTTATGCTTTAATTGCGGATTTTGTTGCTTTAACCGGGCAAAGGCTTTTACCAGTCTTGGAATGTTCTTCTTTAATTCCAAGCGACCGATAAATAAAATATACGGTTCTTTTATTTTTGGCTCAAAGTCTTTGATAAGGTGGTAGGTTTCCTTGTCATATCCGTTGTAAACAACTTTTATCTTTTCCATGTCAAGATTATAAACATTGGAAATGTCTTTTTTGGAATACTGAGAAACCGTAATAATTTTATCAGCTTTTCTTTTTATGATTTTAATTGCCAACTTATGATAAGACTTGTCAGCCCAGTGATAAAAATCCGGAAAATGTTCAAAGCCAATGTCAAGAATGGTCACAACCGCTTTGTCGGGTTTAGCCAAAGGCAAGGTATGAGAAGGTACAAAAAGCAAATCCGGTTTTTCCTTAGCCGAAAGCATTTCCCAGGTCAAGCGTCCCATGGTCCAGAAACGAGATAACGGCCAATTTAAAACTTTTTCTTCAAAATTTAACGGACACTTGGCCAAGTCGCCTTTTAACGGTTCATTGGTATACAAAAAAAAGCGGTTTTTCTTATCAATTTTTTTAAACTGCTCAATCAAATGATAAGAATACCACTCCACTCCGGTTTTTTTATTTTTATTGGCACGCGAAGCGTCAATGCCTATTAACATAACAAATTTTTACAAATTATATTTTCGCTCCTTATTCAAATCCTCGAATATTTCATCAACTCCTGTCTTTGAAAGCCCTTCTACATATTCACAATTAAAATTATCACAACTCTTCAATAAATCTTTTTCTTGTTTTATTTCTTTGATAGAGCTTTCCATGTTCTTGAAAAAGGTTTCTATCCCCTTTTTAACAGTTTTAACTCTTTCATCTAATCCATTATGAGCCAACCTATTATTTCTTACTCTTTTTATAGATTTCAAAAAATCTTCTTGCTCCCCTAATCTTTTCTTTATTCCAGCTTTTAATTCGCCTTCTTCCAACAACTCGAGAATATAATAAACGGAAAGTCGTTTTTTCTTTTTGTCTCCTTGGAAGTATGGAGGTTGTATTAATCTTTCAACCGATAAAATAAATGAATGTTGCAAAGAAAGCAAGCAAATATCCCAAAAATTTTTATATCTGCATCCCGGTATAATATTCCCCTTATATCGAATACAATTAGGATCCTTATTAAATTTTTTTTGATACTCAACAAATTTATTGTATGAATACATCCAAACACAAAATTGTTGCCAAGCTTTATCAACTTCTTTTATAAAAGCATTTAATAATTCTTTCGATATCATACTTTTTACTAAACCCGAACAATTATTTACTTGGTGGCCAGAATGGATCGTTTGTACAATTCCAAATTTTCCAAAGCTATACCGGTTCCCTTGGCTACACAAAGTAGAGAGTCATCAGCCACATAAACCGGTACACCAATAACCTTGGAAACCAACTGGTCAATATCTCGCAACAAACTGCTTCCGCCAGACATAATAATGCCTTTGTCTATAACATCGGCGGACAGCTCGGGCGGAGTATCATGTAAAACCTCTTTGGCCGATTCTATAATACCTTGCAAATCTTCTTGAAGAGCTTCGGTCACATCATTGGAATTAATGTTTATAGTTTTGGGCAAACCGGAAATCATATCCCGACCGCGAACCTCCATAACAGTTGGTCCTTCGCTGTACATGGCCGAACCGATTTCTATTTTTATGTTTTCCGCGGTGCGTTCACCCACGGCCAAATTATATTTTCTTCTGATATATTCGGCAATAGAAGTATCAAACTTGTTTCCACCGATTCTAACGGAAGAAGAAGCTACGATTCCCCCCAAGGAAATAACCGCTATTTCCGAAGTACCGCCACCAATATCAATAATCATATGTCCGGAAGCGCTGCCGATCGGAATATTAGCGCCGATGGCCGCGGCCACCGGTTCTTTGATAATATAAGCAGCTCTGGCTCCGGCGGCAATAGTCGCGTCAATAACCGCTCTTCTTTCAGTGGAGCTGACTCCGGCCGGCACAGCCACCATCACTTCGGGCCGAAAAAGTTTTATTCCGCCCACTGCTTTATTGATAAAATATCTCAGCATAGCTTCAGTGGCTTTGTAATCAGCGATCACTCCGTCTTTCAATGGCCGACTGGCAATAATACTATCGGGAGTACGGCCAATCATGTCTTTGGCCTCATCGCCCACAGCTAAAATTTTCTTGTCGGTTTTGGATATAGCTACTACCGATGGTTCGTTTATCACAATACCTCTTTTGGGCAAATGCACCAAAGTATAGGTTGTTCCCAAATCAATTCCTATTTTACGGATAAACATAAATAATAAAAAAATTAAATCACCCCCTATTATTCAGAAATAATTTAAATTAAGTTACAGTTCTTCTTGTTTTTGTTTTTTGTAATCAAGCAATTTATCAGCTTTGATCTTTGATTCCTGTTCCAAGAAAAATTTATTTACTCCCGGAATCATTTTAAGCCAGTCGGTTATCAACTTAACGACTTTACTCATTTTTACTTTGGCTTTATCTAAAAGTTCTTGAACGGCCTTGGCGGTTTTTTCTCCCTTTTGCCTAAACTCTTCTCGTCTATTTTGTGGTAAACTTTTATACAAATCTTCCAAACCTTCTGATAAAATATATTCAATGTCTTTTAGTTCTTCTGCTCTAGGATCATCTATTACTTGTTCTGATTCGGCTACCGCCGAAGAGACTTGTTTTCCCGCTTGTTTAACTTTTGCCCTTTTTTCCTTTTTTGACTTTTCCAATCGTTCGGCTAAAACTTCTTGTTCAAAGGCTTTTTTTTCTTTTTGATCTTCTTTTGTCTCAGATGTTTTTTCCGTTTTCGGTATTTTTTCCTTGGCGGAGGTAGGTGGAATAGTAGTCATACTTGATAATTATTTTACTTGTTTTTATAAATAAAGGCAAATTAGCAACCCTTAACAGTATACAGCATAAAAAGCTTTTGAACAATAAATTTGGGACAAAATTAGCTAAAACCAACCCACCTATTGACAAAATATTTTAATATTATATAATATTAAAATATTTTAAGTTTAAGGAGGTTTTTATGGAACCGATTGAAACTCTGGCCTACTTTGTTATAACTGCGACTTTTTTGCTTTGGCCGATGCATCTTGTTCTCTCTAAGATCGGCTATAAAAAGACTATCCCCAACTTGGTTAAAAAAATCCTCAAAAATTTTTTTGACTTAGTTATTGTTCTTTTGAAGACCTTTTTTAAGGGACTGTTTCACTTGATTAAATTCAGCTGGAACAGTTTGCTACGTGGCCGGCGTGGCACTTCCCATTTGTAAAGACAAGCCTTGGCCACACCCGGCCAAGGTTTTTCTTTTTTAAATATTTTTTAATATTTGTTTTAATTCTTTGATTGATTCCACTCTAACCAAACGACTTCTCATTTTTGCCGCTCCGGAAAAACCACGAAAATACCAACATAAATGTTTGCGCAATTCCACCAAACCGTGATCGCCCTTATTTTTATAGGCATATTGCGCTTGCTGTAAAACCGTTTTTTTTATTTTTTTTAAATCCGGTTCTGAATATTGGCCTTTTTTTAAATAATCCTTAATTTGAGAAAAAAGCCAAGGTCGACCATAAACTCCACGGCCAAGACCCAAACCGTCGGATTTAACTTTGGTTAAAATTTCTTTGGCTTTTTCCGGTGAATCAATTCCACCGTTGGCTATAAATACGCCTGAAAATTTTTCTCGAGCCTTTCTTAACATAGTCCAATCAACTTCTCCCTGAAAGCCTTGCTCATAACTGCGGCCGTGCAACATCAAAGCCTTGACCGATAAATCATTTATCTTTTCAATAAAATCCAAAACCGTTATTTTCTCTTGTGAATTTTTTAATTTTATGGAAGTGCGGGTTTTAACCGAAACCGGCAAATCGGTATTTTCACAAACAGCGCGTACCAGCTCATAAGACAAATCCAAGTTTCTCAGCAAGGCCACTCCCCCACCATGACCGGCCACTTTTTTGGCCGGACAACCAAAATTCAAATCCACTCCGTCAAAACCGGCCTTATTAACTTTTTCCATAGCCTTGACAACCAGCTCCGGCCTTTTTCCAAAAAGCTGAATCACCACCGGTTTTTCCTTTTTATCAAATTCCAACATTTTCAAAGTTTTTTGGGAATTATAATGCAAAGCGTCAATAGAAATCATTTCAGTATAAACCACATCAGCGCCGTTCTCTCGACAAATATGTCTAAAAGCCGAGTCGGTAATTCCGGCCATGGGAGCCAAAGCCAAAAACGGTTTTTCCAATTTTAACCAAAAATTATTTTTCATAAGCACCAGATAAAAAATCAGCCCCGTTTTTTGCAGGGCTTTTTCTTTATTTTATTTTTTTAACCTTGGTGGTGTCAGGAGCATCTTCCACCAACCAGCCCTTTTCTTTTAATTTATCTCTAAGCTGATCAGACTTTCCCCAATCTTTATAAAGTCTGGCCTGCTCGCGCTCTTTGACCATTTTTTTAATTTCTGCCGGTAATTCAGGCTCACTCATTTTCAACTTGTCTAAATCAAAGCCAAAGACCTTATCAAATTCCAAAAGCGTGGCCCTTTTGTCAAAATCATTAAGATCAGATCCAAGGACTTCCCACATCAAAGCCAAGGCTTGAGGCGTATTTAAGTCATCATTTATTATTAATTTAAATTGTTCCAAAAATTTTGAATCAACTCGGCCGTTTTGCCGACCCAAATCCAAAAATTTGTTTTGCAATTTTTTCCAGCTTGATTTGGCATTATCCATGGCTTCCCAACTGAAATTCAATTTGCTGCGATAATGCGCGCCCAAGCAAAAAAATCGGTACACAAAAGGATCAAAGCCTTTTTCTTTTAGTGTTTCCAAAGTTATAAAATTACCTTCTGATTTGGCCATTTTACTCTCCTTAAAAACCAAAAATTCATTATGCACCCAATAATTAACAAATTTTTTACCAGTTGCCGCCTCGCTTTGAGCTATTTCATTGGTATGATGAACCGGAATATGATCAATGCCACCGGTATGAATATCCAAAGTCTGACCAAGATATTTCATACTCATGGCCGAACATTCCAAATGCCAACCGGGAAAACCTTTTCCCCAGGGCGAATCCCATTCCATTTGTCTTTGCCGGTCTTTTGGCGAAAATTTCCATACGGCAAAATCAGTGGGATTCTTTTTTTCCGGATTTATCTCCACGCGCGCGCCTTCGTCCTGGCCTTTTAAATTCAATCTGGCCAGTTTTCCATAATTTTCAAACTTAGCCGTATCAAAATAAAGCCCGTCGGAAATTTGGTAAACAAAGCCTTTTTCTTGTAATTTTTTTATCAGTTCAACCTGATCGTCTATGTGTTCACTGGCTTTGGCCCAAATATTGGGAAAAATAATGTTTAGCTCTTTAAAATCGTTTTTAAAAGCCTTGGTATAAAAATCCGCAATTTCTTGAGCTGATTTGGCCTGACGACGAGCACTTTTTTCAATCTTGTCCTCGCCCACATCATTGTCACTGGTCAAATGTCCCACATCGGTAATATTCATCACCTGTTTAACTTCATAACCGTCAAATAACAGGGTTCTTTTCAAAATATCGCTAACAACATAAGCCCTGAGATTACCTATATGCGCGTAATCATAAACCGTAGGACCACAACTGTACATGCTCACTTTTTTATCTTTTTGCGGAATAAATTTTTCCACTTTTCTGGATAAAGTATTATATATATTTAACATATTTTTTAAACTTATATTATTGTTTCAACTTTTTCAAGGCACTTTATTTATTGATTGATTCCCGCAAACCAACTCAAGTTCACAAAAATTTTAATTGTTCCTTTTTTCTTATCTAAAGGTTCCAAGGCTTTACCCACTACTGAGCAAGGCTCGACCGCCTTCATGCCATAACCCTTTTTGGAAGAAGCGGTAATAAAATCACCCGGTTCAATATACCCGTTTTCATTTACCACTTTAACCGATACCAAACCGGACAAAGCCAACGGTCTGGTTTTATCCTTAATCTTTTTGCTTAAACCTATACTCGGATTTGTACTGATCACGCCTATGACCGTTTTATTATTTTTATCCGCTTTTATCAAATTCATTTCATTATCCACGGCTACAATATCTCCGGCCTGAACATCCGAATGACTAAACATGTTTTCCGCCAAATCTCCACATCCGACACACCCCTGCTGAACAAATAAAGTCTTAGTGGTTAAAGCACCCAGAACAGAAACATCACCCTGAAAATTACCGGCTAAATTCTGGCCGGAAGCAGTCAACCCAATTCCGTTTCTGGCCAAAGTGGCCGCAGCTCCCTCAATCTCAGTGTTCAAGCCCACCGGTTGCTTACCGTCAAAATAACTTATAGTAGTTTTCGCCAAATGACCGGCGCCATCGGTAAAAAGATTGGCAGTGACGGAAGTTTCATCGGACTGGGTTATTAAACCGCTTTTTTGACCATATATTTCAGCGCCAACTTGTGTACTGTTTATATAAGCACCATTTCCTTTCCCACTGAGATAAATCCCGGTATTTTCCGTTTGATTGGTCAAAACCTTTAAACCCAATTTATTAAGTCCGATAACATCGGCACTGTAAGCGCTCTCATCAGTCATAATCGTAGCAAACCTTTCTTTGGTGTTGTTCAAAACTTTTATCCCCGCCGTATCCGCTTGTTGCAAAACCAATCCATAATCCGAACCGGGATCAAATCCACTCAAACCCAGATGACCTTGCTTTACTTGAGCATTCGAACTGACATTTATCGGAGCGGGCACATTATCGTTTGGCGCCGACGCAGTCGGTTCACTCCAAGCGGCCGCTTTTTCAATTAAAATCCCACTGGCCGATAAAGTGATTATTAACAAAAGGTTTAAGAAAAACAATGTTTTTTTCATATTTCTTGTTTATTTTACTGATGCTATTGTATCATTATTTAGGCAAAAACACAATTCATGTTATAATATAAAAAATCGGATATAATCATTAAATTATTATAATATGAAGAATCCGACACATCTCTTCTTTCTGGCCACATTAATAACCTTAACCGCAATCATTGGTTTTTTGGCGGGAGCTTTGTGGACAAAATCATATCCGAGTGAACCAAATCTTGAAGCGGTAAAAAATCAAGCAATGGAAAAATTCGCCGAGCAGATCAAAACCTTGCCCGTTTATCAAAAAGCGGCCAAGCCGGCCGACAATCTGCTTTCCGGTGAAATAAAAAATCTGGGCAATGATTTTTTGATTTTAAAAATAAAGCCGCAAACCGTGGATCAGCTTTTACCCGGGAATAAAAACAAGCGAAAAATCTCAATCACTTCAACAACCGAGATCTTTCAAACCACGGTAAACAGCGATATAAATTTAAGTGATCCGAAAAACTACAATAAAGTTGTAAACAAAGATATTTTGAAATTTTCCGATCTTCAGTCGGGTAATCAAGTTTATATAACCATTGATCCTCAAAATAAAAATCAACAGCTCGTTGTTGCAAAAAAAATAGAGTTGCGTTAAATTTAGACGGATAAACAAAAAACCCCGAATCACGGGAGTTTTTTTATTATTTTATTTATTGAAATTTATTGATCAAAATCCTGAAGCAATTTTTTTTGTTTTCTGGACAACCGTTTGGGAATTTTAACATCAGTAACCACATACATATCTCCCTGACGCGAACCTTGCAATTCCGGAGCTCCTTTACCTTTTATTCTGAACTTTGTTCCCGGTTGTGTACCGGAAGGTATTTTCAAACTAATCTCTCCGTCCAAAGTCCTCACATCAATTTTATCTCCCAAACAAGCTTGAGCTATGGAAATCGGCACGGTTTTGTAAATATCGTTACCCTTCCTTTCATAATCCTTTTCCGGTTTAACTTGAATATTAACATATAAATCGCCCGGTACTCCGCCATAAGGAGCTTCGTTTCCGTGACCGGCCAAACGCAAGGTTGAACCATTATTAATTCCCGCTGGAATGTTTATTTCAATTTTTTGTTTTTCCCTGACCACTCCGGTTCCGGAACACTTGCTACAAGGTTTTTCCGGTTTTTGACCTTGTCCATGACAATCAGGGCAAACCGAACGGCTTTGAAAAGCACCCAGCATAGTTTTTTGCACTCTGGTCACCTGTCCGCTACCTCCACAGGTAGAGCATTGAATAATTTTAGTGTTCGGTTCGGCCATATTACCTTCGCAATGCGGACATTTTATAACTTTCAAAAGTTCAATTTCTTTTTTTATACCAAAAATAGCGTCCTTGAAATCAATTTGCAAATCAATTTGGATATCTTCACCTTGTTTTCTTCCTCTTTGTCGTCCACCGAACCCTCCTCCGAACATCTCTCCAAAAATCTCACCTAAATCTATTCCACCAAAATTCATTCCTTGAGCACCGCCACTACGAGCCTGACGCATAAAGTCTTCCCAGCCCATACCACCGCCAAATCCGCCTTGCTGATCAAAGGTGGAGCCAAACTGGTCATATTGTTTTCGTTTTTCCGGTTTACCCAAAATCTGGTAAGCTTCATTAACTTCCTTGAATTTTTCCTCATTGCCGGTTTCTTTATCCGGATGATATTTATGAGCCAATTTGCGAAACGCCTTTTTAATATCATCCTGACTGGCGCTTTTTTCCACGCCTAAAATTTTATAATAATCTTTGCCCATAAATAAATTATTTGTTTACCTCTAAATAATGTTTTAATTCCTTATTCTTATATTTGCCAACGATTTTATGATTTTCCGCACCCAAGGTTTGATAAAAAAACTTAGCCTTTTTTCCTTGGAGTCACGAAAATGCAAAATTTATTTTTTTTATTTCCGACAATCGCGCCCAAATATTGGCAATAATTTTTTGCATAAGTTTTTCTGCCAAACCTTGTTGTCTTTTTTTTGGCTCCACGCCCAAGGAATCTAGAACAAAAATGTTTTTGCTATTTTTTTTCAGGCGACCAAAGACAAAACCGTTTAATTTTTCATTTTCTTTAATCAGGACAATCAAGGGCTTTCTTTTTTTTATCTTTATAATACTTTTCCGAATAATTTGCTTCTGGCAAACAAAGGCGATGAAGTTGTTTTAATTCTTCAAAATCCTTTTTGCTCAAAGTACAAAATTCCTTGACCTTAATCATATTTTAATTGAAAGCTTTTTTAAAATTTTCAAATTCTTCCAACTGTTCTTCCACCTCCTTGTCGGTCAACAAAGGATTTGGTTCTTCTCCTGGCTCTGTTTCAATCGGTCTTGGCCGTAAAAAATCAAAATCTTCTGATTTTTTAAATTTTATTCCTTTTTGCTTAGCTAAATTTAAAAGTTCCCGATCCGAGCTGATTAAAACATAGTATGAAGGAGTATGACACATTTTAACAATTTCAGCAATACGCGCGTCAGCATCCCCGGCAAACTCCACCTGAACACTAATTGTGCTCAAATCTTCCGGAGAATATCCATCAAAAACTATATGCGCTTTTTTCCCTTTATAATCGCAAAAATCGGTCAAAGCACCAACTAATTCGTCCCTATTTGCAAAATCCTTTTGATAAAATAAATTATAGCCGTCTATTAAGTACATATAAGGAAATCCTTGTTACTGGCAAGGATTAAGACTTTCCAACCTTTCAAAGAGTCCAAGCCACAACAAGATTGGGCTCTTTTGTTTTTAAATAAAACTAACAACAAACAATTGTCATACTGAGCCTGCCGAAGTACGACAATTATTAAATCAACTTAAAAAAATTATACC
>Ga0102938_10000173_pt1 | contig 44516 bp, 28 predicted proteins | sample SalPonR2_B_D2_MG_FD_84516 | JGI IMG/M metagenome (GOLD analysis project Ga0102938, IMG submission 84516) | Salt pond soil microbial communities from South San Francisco under conditions of wetland restoration - Salt Pond MetaG R2_B_D2_MG | ecosystem: Environmental > Aquatic > Marine >...
CTCGGACCCACCGAGAGTCTCGTGATCGCCGACGACTCCGCGGACGCGGCGCTGCTCGCCGCCGATCTGTTGATCGAGGCCGAGCACGGCACCGACAGCACCGTCGTGCTCGTCACCGATTCGGTCTCGCTCGCCGACACCGTCGACTCTGCGCTCGAGAAACAGCTCGCGCGGCTGGACGAGGTGCGTGCGACTGCTGCACGGGCGTCGCTCGGACCGAACGGCGGTTGCGTGCTCGTCGACTCGCTCGACGTCGCGGTCGACGTCGCGAACGAGTTCGCCGCCGAGCACCTGCAGGTCGCCGTCACCGACGATGTCGTCGATCGGGTGGTCGACGGTCTGGTCAACGCCGGCGAGATCCTCATCGGCCAGCACACCCCGTTCAGCGCGGCGAACTTCCTGATCGGCTGTCCGGCATCGTTGCCCACCTCGGGCTTCGCCCACGTGTCGTCGGGCATCACCGCGGACACGTTCCTCAAGCGCACCGCGGTGGCGCGAGCCGATGCAGCGGCCCTCGCGCGAATGACCCCGTCGGTGCTCGCGCTCGCCGACCACGAGGGCTTCCCCGCCCACGGCGACGCCCTCCGCCTCCGCCAGCGCTGAGTGTCCGCACCCGTAGTTCGAGCGAATGACGCCAGGGGTCAGACCCCAGGCGTCATCGCCCGTCGGTACAGGTCCGCCGAAGACGATCTTCAAGTCGTCCGGGCCGGGTGCCGATGACCAGGTGATGGAATCGACGCTTCGCGCACACGGCGACACCGGCGTTGTCGGCACCACGACGGCTGTACTGCTGGTGGAGGACGACGAACGCATCAGCGAACCGCTCATCCGTGTGCTGCGCTCCGAGGGCTTCGAGGTACGACACGTCGACGCCGGACTCGCTGCGATCGACTCGGTGCTCGACGCCCGCCCCGATCTCGTCCTGCTCGATCTGACGCTGCCGGACATCGACGGTCTCGACGTGTGCCGCAAGATCCGCGCCACGCATCTCGACCTCCCCATCATCATGCTGACCGCCCGCGCCGAAGAGATGGACGTCATCGTCGGACTCAACGCCGGCGCCGACGACTACGTCGCCAAACCGTTCCGACTCGCGGAACTCGTCGCACGGATCCGCGCCCGGCTGCGCATCGTCGAGCACTCGTCGACGACGAGCGCGAGCGCTCGGCTGAGCGGCGCCGGGATCGACCTCGACACCGAGGCGCGACGTTGCTTCGTGACCGGCATCGGCGGCCGCAGAGACGAGATCGAGCTGACCACCAAGGAGTTCGACCTGCTCGAGTTGCTGATGCGTCAGCCGGGCGTGACCCTGAAGCGCGAGCAGATCATGAGCGACGTGTGGGACGAGAACTGGTGGGGGTCGACCCGGACGCTCGACACGCACACGTCGACGTTGCGACGCAAGATCCTCGACGACACCGACCCACCGTCGAAGATCGTCACCGTACGCGGTGTCGGCTTCCGCTTCGATCCCACCGTCGGACCGGCCACACCGTCACCACAGGGCTGAACCGGTGCGCCGCCGCCTCGTCCTCTCGACGATCGCCGTCGTGCTGGTCGTCATCGTCGTGTTGACGATCCCGGTGCTGTTGATCGTGCGCGACGCCGAGGACGGTGAGTTGCCCGGCAGCGTCGTCGCGCGGCTCGCGGTGATCGCCGTCGCCGCGATCGGTGCCGCCGCGTTGCTCGCCGGCGTGCAGGCGCGGCAGTTGGCGCGGCCGCTCGAACGGCTCGCGCGGAGCGCGTCACGGGTCGGCGACGGCGACTTCAGCGCGGGAGCGACGCAACCGTCCGGGATCGGAGAGATCGATGCGATCGCCCGCTCGCTCCGACTGAGCGCAAACCGCGTCGATCGCATGCTCGAGTCCGAGCGCGGGTTCACCGCGGACGCCACACATCAGCTCCGAACCGGACTGACCGCCATCGCCATGCGCCTGGAGCTGTTGGAGCGCGCCGGTGATGCCGATGTTGCCACCGAGGCGGCCGCGGCGCTGGCGCAGACACACGAACTGAACACCACACTCGACGAGCTGCTCACCGTGGCGCGCACCGGCTCCACCAAGGAGCGCACCGAGGTCGACCTCACCGCTCTCGTCGATCACCAGGTTGCCGACTGGCGACAGCGGTTCGCCGAGAAGCGTCGCCAGGTGGTGGTGACCACTGGGGTCACGCAGCGAGTGATGGCGACGCCGGGCCTCGTCGGCCAGGTCCTGAACGTGTTGCTCGAGAACTCGTTGCGGCATGGTCGCGGCACGGTCGCCGTCCTCGTGCAGGACTCGAGCGTGACGCTGGAAGACGAAGGCTCCGGTGTGCCGCAGGACCGTGTCGCGACGCTGTTCGACCGGCCGAGCGACCATCGAGCCGCCCACGGCCGTGGTCTCGCTCTGGCGCGACGCCTGGCCGAATCGGACGGCGGCCGCCTCGAACTCGTCCAACCGAGCCCGGCGGTCTTCCGCCTCGTCCTCGTACCGATCACGCCGGGGGTCAGACCCCAGGCGTGATCGATGACGTCTGGGGTCTGACCCCTGGCGTGATCAGGCGGCGGTGACGTGGAGGCCGTCGTCGGCACTGCCGGCGCGCACCTCGATGGTCCCGCCGTCGCCGACGTCGCCACTGAGGATCAGCAGCGATGCCGCATCTCCGATCTCGCGCTGGATCACCCGCTTGAGCGGTCGGGCGCCGAACGCCGGGTCGAAACCCTCGCGAGCGAGCTGCGCCATTGCACCTTCGTCGATGTCGAGCACGATGCGCCGGTCTGCGAGCCGCTTGACCAAGGTGGCCAACTGCACCCGCACGATGCGCTCGAGGTCGACCTCGGTCAGCGAACGGAAGCGGATGATGTCGTCGACACGGTTGATGAACTCGGGCTTGAAGAACTCGCTCGGATCACCCGGCAGGTTCGACGTCATGATCAGCACCACGTTGGTGAAGTCGACCGTGCGACCCTGTCCGTCGGTGAGTCGACCGTCGTCGAGGAGCTGCAACAACACGTTGAACACGTCGGGGTGCGCCTTCTCGATCTCGTCGAGCAGCACCACCGAGTACGGCCGGCGACGCACCGCCTCGGTGAGCTGGCCGCCCTCGTCGTAGCCGACGTAGCCGGGGGGCGCCCCGATCAGGCGCGACACCGAGAACTTCTCCATGTACTCGCCCATGTCGATGCGCACCATCGACTTCTCGTCGTCGAACAGGTACGCCGCGAGCGCCCGGGCGAGCTCGGTCTTGCCGACGCCGGTGGGGCCGAGGAACATGAACGACCCGATCGGCCGGTTGGGGTCGGACAGCCCGGCACGGCTGCGGCGGATGGCGTTGGCGACCGCCGTCACGGCGTCGTCCTGGCCGATCACCCGCTCGTGGAGCAGCTCTTCGAGGTGAACGAGCTTGGATGTCTCGGACTCCATCAACTTGTTCAACGGGATGCCGGTCGCCTTGGCGACCACTTCGGCGATGTCCTCGGCGTCGACTTCCTCCTTGAGCATCGCACCGTCGCTCTGGATCGACGACAGGTGCGCCGTCGCCTCCTCGATGCGGCGTTCGAGTTCGGGGATGCGGCCGTATCGGATCTCGGCGGCAGCCGCGAGGTCGGACTCGCGTTCGACCTGTGTGCGCAAGCCCTCCAGCTCTTCCTTCAGTGAGCGGATGGCGTCGATCGCCTGCTTCTCCTGCTCCCACACCTGCTTCATCTGGCCGATCTGCACGTTCAGCTCGGCGAGCTCGGTGTGCAGGGCGTCGAGGCGTTCCTTCGACGCCTCGTCGGTCTCGTTCTCGAGGGCGACCTGTTCGATCTCGAGCTGCAGGATCCGACGCTGCACGACGTCGATCTCCGTCGGCAGCGAGTCGATCTCGATGCGCAGTTTCGAGGCCGCTTCGTCCATCAGGTCGATCGCCTTGTCGGGCAGGAACCGGCTGGTGATGTAGCGATCGGACAGCACCGCCGCACTCACGAGCGCCGAGTCCTGGATGCGCACGCCATGGTGCACCTCGTAGCGCTCCTTGAGGCCGCGCAGGATGCCGATCGTGTCCTCGACCGACGGCTCGCCGACGTACACCTGCTGGAACCGGCGTTCGAGGGCGGGGTCCTTCTCGACGTGCTTGCGGTACTCGTCGAGTGTGGTCGCGCCGATCATGCGCAGCTCGCCACGAGCGAGCATCGGCTTGATCATGTTGCCGGCGTCCATCGCTCCCTCGGCGCCGCCGGCGCCGACGATCGTGTGCAGCTCGTCGACGAAGGTGATGATCTCGCCCTCGGCGTCGGTGATCTCCTTGAGGACGGCCTTCAGCCGCTCCTCGAACTCGCCGCGGTACTTCGCACCGGCGAGCATCGACGCGATGTCGAGCGAGATCAGCCGCTTGTTCTTGAGACCTTCGGGCACGTCGCCGTCGGCGATGCGCGCAGCGAGGCCTTCGACGATGGCGGTCTTGCCGACGCCCGGTTCGCCGATCAGCACCGGGTTGTTCTTGCTGCGCCTCGACAGCACCTGGATGCAGCGCCGGATCTCTTCGTCGCGGCCGATGACCGGATCGATCTTGCCGCTCTCGGCGAGTGCGGTGAGATCCTGGCCGTACTTCTCGAGCGCGGCGAACTTCTCCTCCGGATTCTGGTCGGTGACACGGTGCGAGCCGCGCACCTCCTTGAGCACCTGGAGCAGCTCCTCGGAGCCGACGTCGAGGCGGCTGTTCATCGCGAGCAGCAGGTGCTCGACGGACAAGAAGTCGTCGCGGAACTCCTGTTGGTACTTCTGGGCGTTCTCGACGACGTTGTTGAGCTCCTTGCTCATCCGTGGCTCGGCGCCGCCGTAGGCGTTGGGGAGCTTCTGGACCGCTTCGTCGGCCCGGTTGCGCACCATCAGCGGTGCCTGGCCGAGCTTCGCCAGCACCGCTGGCACGACGGTGCCCTCCTGGCGCATCATCGCTGCGAGAACGTGATCGGGGGTCAGCTCGGGATTGGCGCGTTCCTTGGCGTCATCGATGGCGGCCGAGAACGCCTCCTGGGTCTTCAGCGTCCACTTCTTCGGATCGATGGCCATGTTACTCCTTCACAGTTTGTATCAGCAATCTTGAGTCTGAGTGTATCAACTCGTGCCCGAAATCCCTCGAAGGTGCTCGATCACCGCATCGGCCATGGGTGCCAGCCCCTTGTAGTCCCGAACATCAGCGGGCAGCGATGCGACCGCACGGGCGAGGCGAACTGCGACGTCGCCCCCATCGGACACGGCGGGAAACGGCGCCACGTAGGTGCGCACGGTGAAAAGCACCACGCCGGTGACCGGAAACCGACGCATGGTCTCGCGCTCGATCCGGAAGAAGAGACCGTCGGGCTCGGGCAGCACCGGACGGGGAGCCTCGGTGCCGTCGACGGGCGTGTACTGGTCCGGCGTGTCGAGGATGTTCCAGGCGAGACGCCAGTAACTGCGCTCCGGTGCGAGCCGGGCGAAGAACCCGTCGATCGGATCCTCGAGCTGGTCGTTCAGGCGGGCGACAGGGGCGTGGACCCGCGCCATCGACAACCCGAGCTTGGAGCGCAGGTCCCACCGGTTGGGGAAGCACACCGAGCCCCCGCCGAACACCAGGCCCTCGTCGCGCTCGACCAGGAGGATCAGGTCCTCGGGCACCAACCGGGCCGCTGCGTCGAGCGGATGCAGGCTGCGGTCGAGTTCGGCGGTTCGGTAGCGGTCAGGCCATCGCTGACGGAGGTGCCCGACCAACGCGTCGGCGACCTCGCTCGACTCCGGCTCCACGTCGTCGAGCACGGCGAACACGGTGTCGGGGTGCTGAGCCATCAGCAGCGGTTTGGCAGCGATCGCTGCGTCGGAGTCGGAACCGAGCTCGATCCAGTCGCGCAGGTCGAGTGGTCGGACACCGAGCCGCCAGCGAAAGTTGGCCTCGCCGCTCGGCGCCGGCCCGTCCATGAACGGCAGGTACGGCGGCGTGGGTACGACCGCACCAACAGGCTTCATGCCCCGAACGCTAACCCGCCTCATCTCGCGCCGACGACGAGCTCGACGACCGGAGACGACCACTTCGCGCGTCGCTGGGGTGCGTCGGAGCGGGTCGGGCGGGCATGCTGGAACGATGAACGGCTCGATCCCACTGTCGATCCTCGACCTGGCGATCATCGGGCGCGGCGACACCGCTGCCGATGCGTTCACGAACAGCGTGACGTTGGCCCAGCGGGCCGAGGCCAGGGGCTACGAACGAGTCTGGTACGCCGAGCACCACAACATGGCCTCGATCGCATCGTCGGCCACCAGCGTGCTGATCGCCCACGTCGCCGCGCACACGTCGACGATTCGCCTCGGCGCCGGTGGCGTGATGCTGCCGAACCACAGCCCGCTCACGATCGCCGAACAATTCGGCACGCTCGCCACCCTGCATCCGGACCGGATCGATCTCGGCCTCGGTCGGGCGCCCGGCAGCGATCAGAACACGATGCGAGCGATGCGGCGCGACGCCCGCTCGTCGGATCGTTTTCCGGACGACGTGCTCGAACTGCAGGGGTTCCTGCGGGGCGAGTCGAAGATCCCCGGTGTCACCGCCGTTCCGGGCGCCGGCACGAACGTACCGCTGTACATCCTCGGCTCGTCGCTGTTCGGCGCCAAGGTCGCGGCTCTGTTCGGGTTGCCGTACGCGTTCGCGTCGCACTTCGCGCCAGGTTCGCTGATCGACGCGATGCAGCTGTACCGGCGCGAGTTCCGCCCGTCCGAGCAGCTCGCCGAACCGTACGCGATCGCCGCAGTCAACGTGATCGCCGCCGACTCCGGCGACGACGCGAACGAGCAGTGGACGACCGTCCGCCGCAGGCGGATCGCCCGCTTCGTCGCGCCCGGGCGCAACCTCACCGACGACGAAGCCGATGCCGTCCTCGCCTCACCGCAAGGTCAGCAGATCGCGCAGATGATGCACTACTCCGCCGTCGGCACACCCGACCACGTGGCCGCGTATCTCGACGAGTTCGTCGAACTCGCCGGCGCCGACGAACTGATCACCGCCCACGCGTCGCCGACCATCGACCAACGCCTCCGCTCGGTCGATCTCCTCGCCGACGTGCACGACCCCGTCTCCGTGTCCGCCGCCGGCTGAGCAACACCATCGCCCGCCGTTCTCACCCGGGTCGAGGGCGGGCGATCCGCTCGCCCGCTTCCTACGCTGAGCGGGAAGGGTCATGCTCGCCGCCACCGACACGTTCACACTGACCGCCGGAGTGCTCGCCGTCGCGGCTGTCGTCGGCTTCGTCGCCTCACGGTTGAAACAGCCACTGATCGTCGCCTTCATCGCGGTCGGCATCATGGTCGGGCCGACGGGGTTCGGATGGGTGCGCGACACCGAGCCGTTGGAGTTGTTCGCCGAGATCGGCATCGCGATCCTGTTGTTCCTCGTCGGGCTCAAGCTCGACGTGCACCTGGTGCGCACCACGGGACGCGTGGCGTTGATCACCGGGCTCGGCCAGGTGCTGTTCACCTCGCTCGTCGGATTCCTGCTCGCCTGGCTGCTCGGGATGGATCCCACCGTGGCGCTCTACGTGGCGATCGCGCTCACGTTCTCGTCGACGATCATCATCGTCAAGCTGCTGTCGGACAAACGCGAACTCGAGGAACTCCACGGCCGTATCGCGCTCGGCTTCCTGATCGTGCAGGACATCGTGGTGGTCCTGGTGATGATCAGCCTCAGCAGCTTCGGTGGCGACCGCGAGGGTTCGGTCGCCGCCCAGTTCGGCCTGGTCGCACTGCAGGGCGCCGCGCTGCTGGTCGGCCTCGCAATCGTGATGCGGTGGGTCCTGCCGACGGCCATGAAGTACGTCGCCACATCGAGCGAACTGCTGGTGGTGACCGCGGTGGCGTGGGCGGTGTCGATCGCCGCGCTCAGCTCGTGGCTCGACTTCTCGGTGGAGGTCGGCGCGTTCCTCGCCGGCTTCGCACTCGCCTCCACCCCCTACCGCGAGTCGCTCGCGTCGTCGCTGTCGGGGCTGCGCGACTTCCTGCTGCTGTTCTTCTTCATCGAGCTCGGCGCGCAGCTCGACTTCTCGGCCATCAGCTCGCAGATCCCCGTCGCCATCGTGCTGTCGCTGTTCGTGCTGATCGGCAACCCGCTGATCGTGATGGTGATCATGGGCATCATGCGGTATCCGAAACGGGTGTCGTTCCTGTGCGGATTGGCCGTCGCGCAGATCAGCGAGTTCTCACTGATCCTGATCGCGCTCGGCCGCGACCTCGGCCATGTCGACAACGAAGCGGTCGGCCTGGTCACACTCGTCGGGATGATCACGATCGGGATGTCGACGTACCTGATCCTGTACTCGCACCAGATCTACGAACGGATCGCACCGCTGCTGTCTGTGTTCGAGCGCGAACGGACCCGCGACCTGCCCGAGGCAGAGCCGGTCGACGTCGACGTGATCGTGTACGGCTACGGCCGTTTCGGCCGTCACCTCGTCGAGCGACTGCTCGACGACGGTCGGGGCGTGCTGATCGTCGACTGGGACCCCCGACGTGAGCTGACCCCGGCCGCGACGGCGCACGGTGATCGAGTGTCGGTCGTGTACGGCGACGCCGACGACGCTGCCTATCCCGAGAGTCTGCCGCTCGCCGCCGCAACCTGGGTCGTGTCGACGATTCCGAGGGTCGAACCCAACAAGGTGCTGGTCTCCTCGCTTCGCAACTGGGGCTACAGCGGCAGCGTGGCGGTGACGGCGCACACCGACGAGGACGCGGCGATGTTCGATGCGCTGGTCGACGCCGGAGTGATCGACGAGGTGGTCCAGCCGTTCGACGACGCTGCCGACGACGCCTTGCGCACACTGTTCGCCCGCAACGACGGCACCGCCGACGTCACCTGACAGGGGGCGACGGCAGAGCGACGTCGTCCGCGTCGGCGCCGGCGACCGCGAGGCGCGACACTGTTGGCTCGTCGCAGTGTCGGCGAGGGGACCGAGCGAAGGGGAACGTGATGACCGAGAGCAACACCACCGCGGACGTCGATGTCGTAATCGTCGGCGCCGGGTTCGCCGGGATGTACGAGTTGGTGCGGATGCGTCGCGCCGGGCTGAGCGCCGTGGTGCTCGAGACCGCCGACGACGTGGGCGGCACCTGGTACTGGAACCGGTACCCGGGCGCCCGCTGCGACATCCTCACCGTCGACTACTCCTACAGCTGGGATCCCGAACTGCAGGAGGAGTGGACGTGGTCGGAGCGCTACGCCACCCAACCCGAGATCCTCCGCTACGCACAGTTCGTCGCCGACAAGCACGATCTGCGTCGCGACATCCGGTTCAACACCCGTGTGATCTCGGCGGCGTGGGACGACACCACCGACCGTTGGACGATCCGCACCGACACCGGCGACGACGTCACGGCGAAGTTCTACGTGATGGCCACCGGCTGCCTCTCGATGCCCAAGGTGCCCGACATCGCCGGTACCGACCGATTCGGCGGCGAGGTCTACTTCACCTCCACGTGGCCGCACGACGGCGTCGACTTCACGGGCAAACACGTCGCCGTGATCGGCACCGGCTCGTCGGCGGTGCAGTCGATCCCGTTGATCGCCGAGCAGGCCGACGAGCTCACCGTGTTCCAACGCACCCCGAACTTCTCGATCCCCGCACGCAACGGCGCGATCTCCGACGATCGCCTCGAGGCGTACCGCGCCGACCCCGCTGCGTACCGCGAAGCGGCACGCTGGTCGGGTGCCGGAGTACCGCGGGAGAAGCCACTGGTCGGTGCGCTCGACGTGTCCGACGAGGAACGCACGGCGCGCTACGAGGAGATGTGGGAGGCCGGCGAGCTGCTCGGCATCGGTGGCGCGTTCACCGACATCCTCTCCAACGCCGATGCCAACGACACGCTGCGCCGGTTCATCCACGACAAGATCCGCGCCACCGTGAACGACCCCGAGGTGGCCGAGGCGCTGTGCCCCACCAACCACTACGTCGGCACCAAGCGACCGTGTCTCGACACCAACTACTACGAGACCTACAACCTGCCCCACGTCCGCCTCGTCGACCTGCGCACCAACCCGATCGAGACGATCACCGAGACCGGCATCGACACGTCCGGTCCGGGCGGCGAGTCGGCCGAGTTCGACGCGATCGTGTTCGCCACCGGTTTCGACGCGATGACCGGAGCGATCGTCGGCGTCGACATCACCGGCCGTGACGGTGTGAAGCTGCGCGACGCGTGGGCGCACGGGCCCGAGACGTATCTCGGTCTGATGACCGTCGGTTTCCCGAACCTGTTCATGATCACCGGGCCGGGGAGTCCCTCGGTGCTGTCGAACATGATGGTGTCGATCGAGCAACACGTCGACTGGATCGCCGACACGCTGATCATGCTGCGCGACCGCGATCTCGACACGATCGAGCCGACCCCGCTCGCCCAGGAGCGGTGGGTACAGCACAGCAACGAGTTCGCATCGCTCACGCTGATGCCCATGGCGAACTCGTGGTACATGGGGGCGAACGTGCCGGGCAAGCCGCAGGTGTTCCTGCCGTACCCGGGCGGCGTCGACCGCTACCGGGCAGCGTGCGACGAGGTCGTGGACCGCGACCATCTCGGCTTCGTCCTCGACGGTCCCGGCGGCCGGCAGGTCAACGACGGCATCATCCGCGAGCTGAAGCCCGACGTGCAGGTGCTGCTCGAGACGATGGCCGAGATGCAGCTCCCACCGCTGGAGACGATGGGCGTCGACGGCGCCCGCATGTTCATGGAGGCATCCGGTGCCGCGATGCCCCCGGGGCCCGAGGTCGGTCAGGTCGTCGACGGCACGCTGCCGGGCGCCGACGGGTCGAGCCTCGAGTACCGGCTGTATCGGCCGCCGACCGAGGGACCCCATCCGCTGGTGGCGTACTTCCACGGCGGCGGGTGGGTGCTCGGCAGCGCAACGTCCGACGACCCGCTGTGCCGCTACCTGTGCGTCAACTCGAACTCGATCATCGTGTCGGTCGACTACCGCCATGCCCCCGAAGCCCGCTTCCCGGCGGCCGCCGATGACGGCCTCGCCGCGGCCACATGGATCGCCGACCATGCCGACCGACTCGGTGGTGTGCCGGGCCGGATCGTGGTCGCCGGTTGGAGTGCCGGCGCGAACGTGGCGGCGGTCACCGCACAGCAGGCGAAGCTGGCCGGCGGGCCGACGATCGTCGGCCAGGTGCTGCTGAACCCGGTCACCGACGGCACCACGCACCGGCCGTCGCACACCGAGAACGCCGACGGCTACGCCCTCACCATGGACGTGATGAACTGGTTCTGGGACCACTACTGCGACCCGACGGACCGGGCTGATCCGAAGGCATCACCACTGCTCGCCGACGACCTGTCGGGGCTGCCACCGGCACTGGTGATCACCTGCCAGTTCGACCCGCTGCGCGACGAAGGCGACGCCTACGCCGACGCGCTCGCAGCCGCCGGCGTGTCGGTCGAGCACCTGCAGTGCCCCGGCCAGACCCACACGGCGATCCCAGCGGTCGATGCGATGGTCACCTCGGAGTACGCCCGGGTTGCGATGGCCGACGCACTGCGCAACTTCGCAGGCGTCCCCGTCGACGCCTGAACTGTCGAAGTCGGCCCGACACCGTGTGACAGGTGCGGGCAACGATGTCACACCCCGTCGGTAGCGTCGGTCGGATGGCTTCGCTGTCGCGGCATCGGCCTGCGCACGTCGCGCAGGGGACGTGGCGCAGCGGCGCGCTGCACGTGTGGGGCTGGAACGGCATCGACACCGCACCCATGGCCTGGCTCTACGGCGGGTTCCGCGCGCTCGATGCCGACGGGCAGCGCACCGGCTGGCACGACACACCGGTGTCGTACGGCGCAATCGGGCGACTGAGCCTCGACATCGACGGACGACCCTCGCTGCACGCGTCGTCGGTGCAGCTCGACGCGATGGGCACTGCCGTGTGGCTGTCGGAACTCCCCGGATCCGAATTCCTGTCCGACTCGCTCGCCTGGTTCGCCCGGGTCGCCGAACTGGCACGCCGCACCGTGTCGGCCGGGCGCATCACCCCGGTGATCGTGAACGAGGGCCCGTTCACCGTGGCCCGATGGACGCCGATCACCACCGAGTCGATCGACACCACCATCGCCGCGCTCGACACGTCGATGCCGCCGATCTGTACGGCTGGCTCGGGCGTCGCCGCCGGCACGATCTACGCGCAGCTCGTCGACGGCATCGCCCGTGCGTTCCTCTTCCAGTACGGGTGGAAGGCCGACCTCGGGCGCCAACGCAAACCCGAGATCCAGGTCCTGCGCGCGGCGTTCGGCGCACTCGCCAAGCCCGACCACGTGGTGCGCGGCGGCACCGACGAGTTCGACGGCGCGCTCCGTCAGCTGCGCGACGAACTCGACCGGCACCACCGCCGACTCGCCGGCGAACCCGTGGTGGTGCCGCGCATTCGCCTCGTGATCTCCGACGACCCCGGCGACTCGTGGGTCGTGCGCCTGGAGCTGGTCGACGACACCGACAGTTCGCGGTGGTGCACCGCGAACGACGTGTGGGACGCCAATGACACCGCCACCGAGGTCGCCAAGGGCGCGCAACACCTCGACCGGTTGCGTGAGCTCGTCGGTGCCACCGTCGAGCAGGTCAAGGTGATTCCCGGCCTCGCCGATCTGGCGCTCGAACACGAACCCACCCAGATCGAACTCGAACTCGACGTCGCCGAGGACTTCCTCGACATCGCCCCGGTCGAGCTGCAGCGCATGGGCATCGAGCTGATCGGACCCGAGCGACTCGTTCGCACTCGGGTGAGCATCAACGGCGAGGCCACACCGTCGCCGGCCGACGACCGCAAGAAGCAGTTCGGCAAGGAAGCGCTCGTCGAATGGAAGATGGTGATCGGCAACGAGGAGATCTCCGATGCCGAGATCGCCCGGGCCGAGGAGGCCGGGGCGTCGTTGCTGCACACCGGCCACCGCTGGGTGCGCATCGACGCCGACGAACTGCGTCGCAAACGAGCCAGGCTCAACGAACTGCAGACCACCAAGGCCGTGGTCACCCCCATCGAGCTGCTGCGCCTCGCCAACGACGAGAGCCTCGGCGACGGCGGCAACGATGCCGACGGCGACCACCCGGACGACGCCGCACGCGCGCCGCTGATCACCGTGCACGGCGAGTTCGACGAGACCGGTTCGGGCGCCGGCGCGGCGACCGAGACCGACTGGGTGCACAACCTGCTGGCCGGCCTGCCCGACGAGCGCCTCGACGAGGTACGCGAGTCGCCCGAGTTCACCGGCGAGCTGCGCCACTACCAACGACGCGGGCTGTCGTGGCTGCAGTTCCTCGCGAAGCTCGGTCTCGGCGGCTGCCTCGCCGACGACATGGGTCTCGGCAAGACCGCCACCACCCTCGCCCACCTGCTCGAACGTCCCGGCCCCCACCTGGTGGTGTGCCCGCTCAGCGTGGTGCGCAACTGGAGCCAGGAGGCCGCCCGCTTCACCCCGAAACTCGAGGTCACCATCCACCACGGCGCCAACCGCAAGCAGGCCGCCGCCGACGACATGCTCTTCACCACCGATCCCGAGCGCCAGCTGGTGATCACCACCTACGGTCTGCTGCCGCGCGACCTCGAACATCTCGGCGACGTCGACTGGTCGACCGTCGTTCTCGACGAGGCGCAGATGGTGAAGAACCCCAACACCAAAGCGGCCCGCGCGGTGCGCCAGCTGCGTGCTGGACAGAAGCTCGCCCTCACCGGCACGCCGGTCGAGAACCGGTTGAGCGAGCTGTGGTCGATCCTCGACGCGGTCAACCCCGGCCTGCTCGGGAGCCTGCAGAAGTTCCGCGAGCGCTTCGGCACACCGATCGAACGCCACGGCGACGCCGAGGCCGCGGCCCGGCTGCGTCACATCACCCGGCCGTTCATCCTGCGGCGCACCAAGGCCGACAAGCGGTTGCTGCCCGACCTGCCCGACAAGATCGAACAGATCGCCTACGCCAAGCTCACCCGTGAGCAGGCCACCCTGTACCAGCAGGTGGTCGACCAACTGCTGGTCGACGCCGAGCAGGCCAAGGGCATGCGCCGCCGCGGCCTCGTGCTCGCGGCGCTGATGCGCCTCAAACAGATCTGCAACCATCCGGCCCACGCGCTCGGCGACGGCTCGCGCCTCGCCGGTCGCTCCGGCAAGCTCACCCGTTTCGATGAACTGGTCACCGAACTGCTCGACGCCGATGAACGCGCCCTGGTGTTCACCCAGTTCCGCGAGATGGGTGAACTGCTGCGCAGCCACGTGAGCGATCAGTTCCACTTCGACGCACCCTTCCTCCACGGTGGTGTCTCGCGGACGGGCCGCGACCGGATGGTCGACGCCTTCCAGGATGGCTCCGGGCCACCCCTGCTCCTGGTGAGCCTGAAGGCCGGCGGCACGGGGCTCAACCTCACCGCTGCCAGCCAGGTGATCCACTACGACCGCTGGTGGAACCCGGCGGTCGAGGACCAGGCCACCGACCGGGCGTGGCGTATCGGCCAGGACCGCACCGTCAACGTGCACAAGCTGGTGTGCGAAGGCACCGTCGAGGAACGCATCGGTGTGGTGATCGATGACAAGCGCAAGCTCGCCGAGTCGGTCGTCGGCACCGGTGAAGCCTGGCTGTCGGAGCTGTCGACCGACGAACTCCGCGACCTCGTCGTGCTGGAGACCGACTCGTGACCCGGCCACGCAAGCCGTTCGGGGCCAACCATCCGGGTCGTCTCCCGGCGACGATGATGAAGGTGCTCGCCGCCGAGATGACCGATCCGTCGCGCCTGCGTCGCGGCAAGCAGTACGCGAAGGACGGTTCGGTGCTCGACATCGTGATCGACCCGGGCACGGTCACCTGCGAGATCCAGGGCTCACGATCGACCCCCTACATCGCGGTCGTCACCGTGACACCCGGCGACGGCATGCCGCTTCGTCGTGACGTGCAGTACACGTGCACCTGCCCCGACGGCGACAACTGGGACAACGACGCCTGCAAGCACGTCGTCGCCACGCTGTTCACGCTCAGCGACGAGTTCCTCCTCGAACCCGAGCTGCTCGATCTGTGGCGCAACCGGGCCGATGCCGACGATCCTGACCTCGACGACCCTGACCTCGACGAGCCGAAGCTCGACGACGCCGACGAGACCGGCGAGGGACCGGCCCGAAGCGAACGCCGCCGAGGTCATCTCCGACTCGTGGGGTCGGAACCCACCGATCGGGATCGACGGTTCACACCGACGGGGCCCCGTGCCGACCCACTCGCCGACCTCCTCCGGATTCCCGACGGCACCGCCCTCCCCGACGTCGGCAGCATCGATCGCATCGAACCGCAGCTTCCGAGGTCGCGTGAGTTGGCGAACGTCCTGCGCGACGCCTTGGGCAACCTGCGTATCGAATGGGACTGAACCACGCCACCCTTTCGGGATGCCCTCCACGTAGCGTAGGCGCACCCCTACACTCAGTGCATGGTCGCCAACACCGCCCGGGTCGCTGACGCGCTGCTGACGAACGTCGACCGAGTCGTCCGGGGCAAACGCGACGAGATCCGTCTCGCCCTGTGCTGTCTGCTCACCGAAGGACACCTGCTCCTCGACGACGTCCCCGGCACCGGCAAGACCAGCCTCGCCAAGGCGCTCGCCAACTCGATCTCCGGCACGTGGACCCGTGTCCAGTTCACACCCGACCTGCTGCCGACCGACATCACCGGTGTGATGGTGTTCGACCAGCGGACCAGCACGTTCACATTCCGCGAAGGCCCGGTGTTCACCAACGTGCTGATCGGCGACGAGATCAACCGTGGCAGTCCGAAGACACAGTCGGCACTGCTCGAGGTGATGGAGGAACGCCAGGTCACCGCCGATGGCGTCAGTCGCCTGGTACCGCGCCCGTTCCTGGTGATCGCCACCCAGAACCCGCGCGATTTCCAGGGCACCTTTCCGCTCCCCGACGTGCAGATGGACCGATTCTCGATGCGCCTCACGCTCGGCTACGCCGACCCGGACACCGAGGTGTCGATCCTCGAGAACTTCCATCGCCACCGTGCCGGTGACGACATCGGCGCTGTGACCGACCCCGAGGAGATCGATCGGGCGATCACCGAGGTCGACGGCGTCAGCGTCGTGCGATCCGTCCACGACTACATCGTGCAGATCGCCAACGCGACGCGTTTGCACCCAGACCTCCGGCTCGGCGTCTCGACGCGGGGCACGCTCACGATGCTGCGCGTCGCCCGAGCCTTCGCCGCGACCGACGGACGCGACTTCGTGTCACCGGACGACATCAAGGCCGTCGCTGCACCCGTGTTCGGACACCGCATGGCACTCACCGCCGAAGCAGAGTTGCGGGGCGTGCGGATCGAGACGGTCCTCGCCGACGTCATCGACGAAGTCCCGGTACCGCGCAACCGCGAGAGCTGACGGTGCTGACCAGGTCGGGTCTCGGTGCGGTCCTCTCCGCCGTCATCCTCGCCGCGTTCGGATGGTGGTGGGGCTACGAGGAGATGATCGTCGCCGGGATCGGCGTGGCGGGGGTCGTCGTGACGGCGATCTGGATCTCGCAACGCCCACCGCGAGCCGTGGTGCGACGACAGCTGTCAGCAGTTCGGATCCCGCGCGGCGACCCGATCCAGCTCTCGTATCGGGCGAGCAACGCCACCCGCTTCGGATCAGCCGAAGCAACCATCATCGACCGCTGCGACGGCGTCGAAGCCACGACCGAGCTCCCCCAGGTCCCACCGAACACGGAACTGGTGGTGCCCGGCACCATCGCGACGCGTCGCCGCGGCGTGTTCGACGTCGGGCCGCTCGAGATCCAACGGATCGACCCGTTCTGGCTCAGCGTCGGACGCCGCCGCGACGACCGGCTCAGCCAGGTCATCGTGCACCCGAAGATCTACGACCTCGTCGGCCCGCACGGGGCCGTGCGGGTGGTCGAGAACGAATCGGTGCTCCGGCGAGCGACGTCGGACCCGATGTCGGGATTCGTCTCGATGCGCGAATACGTGGCCGGCGACGACCCCCGCATGATCCACTGGCCGACCACCGCCCGAACCGGAACGCTGATGGTACGCGAACACGTCGAGGTGCGCCGGCCCGAGTTCACCGTCGTGCTCGACACCGCGGGCAGCGTCGGGACGCCCGACGACTTCGAAGAGGCCGTCGACGTGGCAGCGACCTTGGCGGTGCACGCCCTGCGCACCGGCCTCGACGTCGTGGTCAGGACCACGAACCGGGCCCACACAGGTCGGTCGTCGCCGCTGACCGATGACGCCGACGTGCTCGACCTGCTGACCCCGGTGCAGCAGTGCAGCGGGGTGGACGTGCTCCCCGTGAGCGCACTGTTCACCGGAGGATTCGATCACACATCCGTGCTGATGGTCACCGGCCCCGCGGGCCCGTCCAGCCGTTTCGCGTCATCCGAGCGTTTGTCGATCGTGCGGATCGGTGTCGGGGCGACAGCTGACCGGGGCGTCGTGCTGGCCGCCACGGACGCACGGGAGTTCGTGCGTCGTTGGAGGTCGTGGGGATGACCGACACGGGAATCGCACGGGCCCGCATCCTCGTGCTGATGGCGATCGGGGCCATCATCGGCGTCGCCGCCGGCGGCATCTTCGACGAGTACCAGTGGCCGCTGCTCGTTGCACCCCTGGCTCCCGGCGTCGTCATGATCGTGTTGGTCGAGCGTGGTGCGATGGTGCGCTCCGTTGCGACGGCACTCGCCGTGCTCGTCTCGGTCGGGGTGGCCCTGTGGGGTACCGACGGTTCGGTCGATGACCTCGTCGACGCGTTCACGGCCGGGCCGCAACGCCTCCTGTCGACCGAATGGCCGAGCCCGGTGCGAGCCGATCTCGTCGGAACGATCGCGGCCCTGACGGCCACGGCGACTGCGCTCGCTGCCGAGTTGGCCCGCCGGAAGCGGTGGCATCTCGCACCGCTCATCCCGCTGGTGGTGGTCGCCGTGATCGTGGTGGGGCTCAGTGCACCACTGGGCGTGCGGTGGGGGCTGGTGATGGCGATGGGAGCAGCGGCGATCGTGTTCGCGAGCCTTCGCGACGACGAGGGGCTGCGTCACCGCCTCCGACTGTTGCGCGGCGAGCGACGGCTGGCACCGTTGCTCGCGGTCGCGGTCGCCACCACGGCGATCGTCAGCCTCCCGATCGCCATGCAGGTACGCGCCGACCCACGCCGCAACGACGCTGCCCAGCAGACCGCACCACTGCTCGACCCGATCGAAGCCACGAACGCCCTGCGCTCCCTCGAGCCGTCGATCGTCCTGCACGAGGTCGACGCGTCCTGGTCGGGGACCGCCCCGCGCCTGTGGCGGACAGCGGCACTGGAGAACTACGACGGCGTCCGATGGACACCCGACCTCACCCTGCGGCCGATCGGCAGGACACTCGGCCCTGCGCAGGATCCGGTCATCGACTACGACATCAGCTTCCTCGACGACGACATCTCGCTCGTTCCGTTCCCGGGCAGCCCCGTCTCGGTCGATGCCGGCGTGGAAACCGACCCGGAGCGCACCGTGGTGCGGCTCGTCGGACGACCGGACGTCGGCGACGTCATCGCCGCCAGCGCCACTGCAGTGCCGACACCCGACGACGCCGCGGTGGTGGGGCTGGCGGTGCGGCCCGTCCAGGACGAAGTGTCGGGCCTCTCCGAGTTGGCCCGGGAGCTGGGGGGCGAGGGCACCATCCTCGAGCAGCTGCGACGGATCGAGTCGACGATGCGCGACGATTGGCAACTCGACAGCGACGTACAGGGCGGTGGCCTCCAGCAGGCGCTGATCGAACGGTTCCTGCGCGACACGAACCGCGGCAACTCCGAGCAATTCGCCAGCGGGTTCGCGTTGCTCGCCGGATCGTTGGGTGTGGATGCCCGTGTCGCCACCGGCTTTCTGATCGAGCCGACGACCGCCGCCACGTTCGGCCTCGAATCGGCCGATGCCACCGTCTGGCCAGAGGTACGCCTCGACGACGGACGTTGGTTGCCGTTCGGTCCCGTGCCATTGCAGGAGGTGTCCGGTGGAGAACCGCCGCCCCCCGAACCTCAGGTGCAGTCACCGGCCGCCCCGCAGCCACCGATCGCACCCCCGCCCGAACCAGCCACCGATGCCGGCGACACCGAGACCGACGAGCAGCAGACCACCGAGAGCGCACTGTCGACGGCACTCACCTGGGCATTGCGGGGTGTCGTGGTCGTCGGTCTCGCAGCACTGCCGGTGCTCCTCGCCGTCGCGACGATCCTCGGTGTGAAGTTCCGTCGTCGGCGACGCCGGCTGCGCGCCGCGAATGCCGCGGCGCGCATCAGAGGGGCATGGGCGACGGCCACCGACGCGCTCGTCGACGCCGGCTTGTCGATCGGGCCCTCGTCGACCGACACCGAGATCGCCGGGGCCGGTGAGGCGATGGTCACGGGCGCCCGGCGTCCACTCAGACGCCTCGCGTCGCTGTCGACCTCGGCCACGTTCGGGGTGCCCGCGCAACCCGAACTCCTCGCCGACGACGCCACCACGTGCCTGGTGACCGTGGAAGCGGCCATGGCGGAGGAGCGATCGTGGTCGCAGCGTGCGCGATGGCGTCTGAGTCTGCGGTCGCTGCGCCCCTCGACGCGTTCGCCCGTGGCCGACTGACCCCGATCAGGGCACGGTCGTCGCGGGACTGGTCGGCGGACTGGTCGGCGGAGTCGTCGTGGTGGGGGTCGTCGTCGTGGTGGTGGTTGTCGTGGTCGTCGTGGTGGTGGTGACCGGTGGCGAAGCACTGACCGTGACGGTGGCGGTGCGCGAGGTGTCACGGGTGTCGCTCACCCGATAGGTGAACGATCCGGATGCCGGCGCCGTGACCGTGTAGGTCAATGCGTCGACGGCCTCCACGACCAGTCCGCCCGACACGACCACGAGGTCCTCGACCACCAACGGGTCGCCGTCCGGGTCGCTGGCGTCGAGGGTGAAACTGGTCGGGGTATCGATGGTGACCGTCACGGTCTGGTCGGCGGCGGTGGGCGCGAGATTGCGTCCCGTCACCGTCACGGCGACCGGCGCAGAGACGCCACCGTCGGCGTCTTCGACCGTGTAGCTGAACGAAGCCCGCCCGCTACCGTCCTGCGGATCGACGGTGACCGATCGACCGTCGCCACCGATGGTGACGGTGCCGTCGGCCCCGTTGGAGAACGCCACGGTCGCCGGAACGCTGCGGATCTGGAGTGCGGCGTTCGGGCCGTCGCGGTCGGTGTCGTTGTCGACGAGCGACACCGTCGTGGCGTGGCCGTCGGACACGTCGATCCGGTCGGCGACGGCAACCGGGGCCGAGTTGGCGACGACGACCGTGACGGCGACGCTGGTGGAGAGCCCTCCAGGATCCCGCACGGTCACGGTGAAGGTCGTGGGTCCGACGGGTACCTCCACGCCCGGTGCCACGACCACACGCGCCGCTTCGACGCTCACCCAGCCGGGCGCGTCGAGAACATCGACGATCGCGAGCGGCTCGTCGTCGGTGGCCAGGTCGGTCACCGGCACTTCACGCGACGTGGTACGAGCCAGGTTGATCGTCTTCGGCTGTGCGACCGGATCCTGATTCACGTCGATGGTGATCCGACCGCTCGTCCGCAACCGGCACGAATTGACGACCGAGTACGTGATCGTGACGTTGCCGTTCTCCCCCGCCGGTGGCGTGTAGACCCCGTTGGCGTATCCGGTCGGGGCGACCACGTCGACGATGGCTCCGTTCGACACGTAGACGTTGGGATCGATCGCGATCGGCTGCTGGTAGCCGGTTCGCAGGAATGCATCCTCGGCCACCGGCGTCGACTCGGCACACGGGCGCACCGAGATCCGCACGACAGCGTCGTCGCTGAGCTCGCCGTCGCTGACCTGGTAGCCGACGATCGCAGTGCCGCTGGCCCCTGGGGAGGCAGTGAACGAGATCGTGCGGTCGGAGGTGACGTTCGCCGTGCCGAGTTGCGCGTCGGGGGCACCGACGATCGTGAGACTGAGAGCGTCGCCGTCCGGGTCGCTGTCGTTGAGCAGGACTGCGACGCGTGTCGTTCCGCCGTTGACGAGGTCTGCGGTGTCGTCGACGGCCTCGGGTGGACGGTTCAGCGGGGGTTCGATGCGCAACACGATCTGGGCGGTCGCCGTCAGCCCGTCTCCGTCGCTGATGGTGTACGTGGCGATGGCCTCACCGACGAACTCCGCTGCCGGTGAGATCGTCACCGTCGAACCCGTCAGCGATGCACTGGCGTCGCCCGACACCATCGAGGCCGACACCACACTCAACCCACCTGGCGTCTCATCCGGGTCGGAGTCGTTGACGAGCACGCTGAACTGCTGCGGAGTGCCCGGTCCGAAGATGCTCCTGGTGTCGTCGACGGCGATCGGTGGCTGATTGGCCTTCTCGGTGATGCGGATCAGCAGACGACCGAGCGAGACGGCACCTTCCTCGTCGGCAACCTGGTAGTTGATCGTCGTCGTCCCGACGATCGACCCGGCGACGAAGGTGATCGTGTTGTTCGTGCGCTGCGCCGTCCCGAGGATCGGCGCCGTCGACGACACCACTTCGAGCGCCGAACTGTCGCCGCCGGGGTCGACGTCGTTGCGCGCCACGTTGATCGAGGCCGTCGCCCCGACCTCGACGGTGAGCGAATCGTTGTTCGCGATCGGCGGCTCGTTGGTCAGCTGCGGCTCGCGGACCGAGACGATGATCGACGCCGACGCCCGCAAGCCCCGTTGGTTGGTGACCTCGTAGTTGCAGCGGAACGCCCCCGACTCGCCCGGCGGCGGGTCGAAGCGGACCTGGTTGTCGGCCGTGACGGTTGCACTGCCTCCCGATGGGCAGCCGACACGACCCGCCAGCGTCGGGCGGCCACCGGACGGGTCGCCGTCGTTGCGCAGCACGTCGATCGTCACGGGCACGTCGACGAAGGTGAACGTGGAGTCGTCACGGGCGAACGGCGGCACCAGCAGGGCCTCGGGGAGCACGGTGATCGAGACGTCGCCCTCGACCTCGTGGCCGTTGCCATCGCTCACCGTGTAGGTGAAGCGGGCGCTCACCTGTTCGGTGTCGTCCGCGAGCGCCGCAGCAGTGAACTGGATGCGCTCACGGTCGAAGATGACAACTTGGCCGCCCGAGTTCTCGGGTTGCGTCACGGCGACGATCGTCAGCGGATCGCCGTCGGGGTCGACGTCGTTCGACACCACGTCGACGACGACGGTCTGCCCCACCACCGCCTTGTCGGAGTCGGCGGTCACGACGGGTGGCCGGTTGGGTTCGACGTCGTCGATCACGTCGACCAGTACCGAGCCTCGAACCACATGCCCACGTCCGTCGTCGATCTCGTATTCGAAGGGTGTCAGTGCCGGCGCGCCGGCGCGGGCGACGATCGAGAGCTGTTCACCCTCGACGTCGACGTCGAGGCCCTCGGGAAGCGGCTCGATCACGGTGAGGGTGAGGGTGTCGCCGTCCGGGTCGGAATCGTTGAGCAGGACCGGCAGCGGGGTGACCACGTTACGACGGAGTCGCACCGAGTCGGGTCGCGTGGTCGGGGGACGGTTCTCGTCGTCGATGCGGGCAACTTCGACACGTACCTCGACGTCGTCACCGACCGCATCCCGCGAGTCGACCGGCCGGTACGAGAAGAGAGCGGCGCCCTCGAACCCCTCGACGGGGGCGAAGCGCAGTGCCGGCAACCCCGACGGACCGACGACCTCGGTGACCTCGCCCAGCGATGCCTGGCCGACACCTTCCGGCGGCGAGAACCCACCGATGCGGAGCGCATCTCGTTCGGGATCGACGTCGTTGAGCAACACCTCGACGATCACTGGCACGCCCGCACCGGTCTGTGCCAGATCGGCCACGCCGACCGGCGGTTTGTTGGTGGCATCGGTCGCGAGCAGCGCGATGCGCACGGTGGCTGTTGCCGTAGTCCCGTTGCCGTCCACGATGGTGTACTCGAACTCGTCGTCGCCGACGTAGCCCGAATCGGGTGTGTAGACGACCGTCGAGGCCGTCTTGATGTCGACCTGACCGTGACCGGGCACACCCACCTCACTCACGGCGATGGCCTCGCCGTCAGGGTCGTAGTCGTTCGCCGTCACCTGCACCGGCACGGAGGCGCCCGACCGGGCAGTGACCGGGTCGTCGATGGCGACGGGCGGATCGTCGATGCCGTCGCCGTCCGGTTCGCGCACCTCCGGCTCGCTGGCCGCAGAGTCGTCCGCCCCGGTGGTGTCCCCTGTTGCGGACTCACCGGCGTCGACGACGTCGCCACCCTCGTCGATCACCAGGATTCCCTGGGCGGCCTTGTCGACCGCTTCGAGCCGCCAAGGATTGATCGCCCACACGAAGTCGCCGGCGCTGTCGTCGACCCACACGAGATCGGTGGTGCTGTGCACGCGCAGTGCGGCGTCGGACGACACCGTGGTCGACTGATCATCGAGGATCCGCCCCGCGCGCCAGTCGAAGCGAACGATCGAGCTCGGACCACGGCGCACGACCGCCGCGGCATCACCGGCGATGGCGAGCGAATCGGCACCGTCGAGTTCGAGACCGTCGATGGTCGACGACTCGTCGATGCCGTTCGTCGAAACGCACCACAGGTCGTCGTCGGCACCCACCCATCCGCAGCCGGCGGCGGGGCCCTGGACCTGGGCGATGATCTCGCTGGCGTCGGCATCGGTCGCCAACGCCTGCCACGAGCCGCCGGCCAGCCTGGCCCGGCGATTCGCCCGGTCGACCACCAACGGTCGGTTGCCGACGAGCGTCAGCACGGCGTCGTCGGTGCCGAGCGGTTCGCTCGTCGTTGCCGACGAGGTGGTCCTCCGGAGGTCACCGTCGACGATGGACCAGATCGATCCGTCAGGTGCGATCAGCGTCGACGAGCCGATCTCGACAGGAAAGCCGAGCGGTTCACCATCGGCAGGCACGAGTGTGGCCGCGCCGTCCACAGGGTTGACGACCACCAGTCCCGCTTGACCGACCGCTGAGATCGCCTGTCCGTCACCGAGGGTCGCCAGACCGAACGGCGTGCCCAAGCTCAGTTCTGCCGAATCGATCGATCGGGCCTCGGCGGTCGTGTCGTTCAACACGTAGGCACCTGCGCCGGCCTCGGCAACACTGAGTCGCTCGCCCTGGACCGCGGCGTCGAGCCCGGCGAGGGCGCGTCCCGCGTAACCGTCGATCAGCACGACCCGACCCGTGGGCTGATGGACGAACCAGCGGGTGGCGCGCGCCGACGCGGCGTCGACCGCCGCCAGCCCGTCGGACCGGACGACGACGGTGATGGCGAAGATGGCCGCGACCGTCAAGGTGATCGCGGCGACCGTCTTTCGCCAGCTGACCGTTGACGTCACGAACCCTCCTCCTGGATCTCTCCGATTCACTCCGACTGCCGCATCTCACCGAAGCAGCCATGTTCGTCATCGGCAGGTAGGGGTCCGAACTCAAGAAGATGTTCACGTTTCGTCAACCGACGCGCCCCGGGGGCGTCGTCGCAATCGCCGCCGGGTGCGCGTCAGCAACGACGGGCGCCGTTCGGGGACTTCGAGCGATGAGTCGCTGAGGCGTTCGATCACCCACGGTCGCCGAACGACACCGTCGAGGTGGCGCACGGAGGTGACCGCGTCGACCGGCAGCAACCGTCCGGCGAGGCCCGCAGCACCCAGAGCCGCTCCCAGTGCGACCGCCACCCGTTGTGGCGCGCGGAGGTCGTGCGCAGGGAAGGGCGGATACGGCTCGTCGAGCACACGGAGGCGGACGTCGAGTTCGGTCCCGGGTGGCACGTGGCCGAGTTCGTCACCGACGAGTCGCCCGACTTCCTCGGACAGCTCGTCCGCTGCCAGCGTCGACTCGAGTCGGTTGACACCGAGGGGAACATCGGTGACGGTGACCGACGGGTGTTCACGATCGCCCTGCTCGATGACGGCCGCCGCCACCGGGACCCGGCCGTCGTAGGCCGCGGCCCACGACGAGTCCTCGCTGACGTCCCGACGGGCGATCGTCGCCCCACGGGGTTGGACGCGTTCGAGCGAGATCGGCGCCGGCTCGATCGACACGTCGACGAACCCGGCTCGCTCGGCGAGTTCCTGGACCCGCAGCGACTGGCCCGCGTCCCAACGCAACGCCAGCATCCACCGCCGAGCGTCGACGTCGACGAGCATCGACGAGAACACTCCGTGCTCGTCGGCGAGTTCGTGGCGGAGCTGGTTCAGCTCGGGGCCGGTACGACCCGTGACGTCGACGCGTTGCAGGGTGGTGCCGGCCGGGAACCACGCGACCCTCGTCGGTGCGTCGTGGTCGCCGAGGCGGCCACGGGTACGCACGAGCGCATCGAAGAGTACGGCGTTGTCGTCGAACCGGGCCACCGGCACCTCGCACACGGCAACCACCCGTCCGGCATGGTCGCTCGACAGACGCACCCCGCGCACGAGGTGGCGTGACACCTCGAGACCGATCCCGTCACCGCGCTTGGCCATCAGCGCTGCCCATTGTTCGCGGGTACGGGTCGGCTCACGGCCAGGATCGGGCTGACGTCGCCGTCGACGACGAGCAGACCACCCCCGGGGCCGAACCTCGGTAGCCGGGCGCCGAGCGACACCCGGATGATCTCCCCGTCGGTGGCAGCCGGACGCAACAGCACGCCGTGGCGGAATCTGATCAACGGGCGAGTCCAGTGACCCGCTGAACGCAGGTCGTCGTTGCGTCCTGCGACCACCACGATCAGGTCGTCGGAGCGCAGTGCGGCGAGACGTTCGAAGCTTTGTCCGCCGAGCCGGTCGGCGTCGTCGATCAGGACGAGCCGTCGACCGTCGTACTGCTCGACCCGGTCGACCCATGCGCTGATCTCCCCCGGCGTCGCCGGGAGATCGACGTCGACGAATTCGCCCAATGGGCCGCCCCGCGCCGCCACTGCAAAGGTCGCCAGACCCGGCTCCACCAACTGCGCGGCCGCAGCGAACGCCGCCAGCACCGTTGATCGTCCGGTGCCTGGCGAGCCGGTGACGACGAGATTCTCGCCGAACGGCACCTTGGCCGACGCCGGTGCCGCCGTGCGCAGGTCGAGCCCCACGGGAACCGACAACACCCGGTCGGAGCAGTGGGAGGCCTGCACGACGTCACCGATCGTGACGTTCGCCGGCATCGGCTCGATCCGGGTGACCGGACGCTCCCGCGGTCGGTCAGCGCTCAGGTCGGCGATCCGGTCCGCCACCCCCGCCGGCGGCTCGACGACCTGCAGCTCGACCTTGTCGCTGGGCCGGACCGCCCTGCCCGGGACGAACTCCGGTAGGTCATCTGGCCGCAAACCGAAGCCGGCGTACCCGGTCCGGTCGTCCAGACGCATCACCAGACGATCGGGTATCCGGGCAGCAATCGACGTGGGGACCGCTCGCTCCTGCTTGGCGGTGACGACAGCGCACATCCCGAACGAGCGACCGTCGCGGATGACCTCGTCGAGCATGGCCCACGTGCCTTCGAGGTCGTGGCGATCGTCGAGCTGGCGGCGCAACGAAGCGAGGTCGTCGATCATCAGCACGATCGTCGGCTCGCCGGCGCGGACCGCTACCGGGTCCAGCTGCTCAGCGAGCGTCTTGCGATGCGTGAGCACGCTCGACAGGTACACCGCCACCCGGTGCACGCGTTCGAGGTCGTCGACCCCGACCACTGCTCCGGTGTGGGGGAGCGCAGCGAGCGGCGCCAGCGTGCCCGTGTCCGCGTCGATGCAGAAGAGGTGTGCATCGTCGGCCGCATGCCGCTCCGCCAGCCCGAGCGCCAGGGTCACCAGCAGCGACGAAGTTCCTGCACCCTCGAGCCCGTACACGAGCAGGCTGCCGTCTGCTCCGGGGATCCACCAAGCCGCATCCTGGCGCTGTTCGTCGGGAAAATCGACGAGCGCGAAGGGCACGCCGTCACCGGGATGACGGCGGTTGAACTCGTCGTAGGGCAACGACGTCGGCAACGGATCGGGGAACAGGCGCCGCTGTCCGGTCTGCTCCAGGTCGGCAGCGGCGGCGGCGATCGCAGCGACCAGCCGATCGAGGTCGGTCGGAACGACGGCTGCCGACTTCGGATCGAGCGACGACCGCACGAGTCGGTTCTCCATCGGTGTGAGCTCGCGTCCGACCACGAACGGTCGGACGTCGACGACGTGCTCGTCGGTGGCGGCGTCAGCGACGGCGACACCGCTGGAGTACGCCGACTGGAACATGACCAGGTCACCCGCTCCACGACGCGCGTATCCGCGTCCAGGGGTGCGTCGGGGGAGCAGGGCGGCGTCGTTCGACCCGAGCACGTCGCGCGAGTCACCGTCGTCCTGCACCCGTAAGGCGATCCGGAGGTTGGTGTTCGCCTTGATCTCGTCGTCGAGCACGTCGGCCGGGCGCTGGGTGGCCAGCACCATGTGCATTCCGAGGCCGATTCCCCGTTGGGCGATGTCGACGAGCGACGGGACGAACTCCGGGAGTTCGGCGGCGACCGAGGCGAACTCGTCGATGACCAACACCAACCGGGGCAGCGGGTCGGCGACGGCGAGTTGCCGATGGTCGTCCAGCGACGACACGCCTGCGTCGCGGAGCACCCCCTCGCGATGGTGCAGCTCGGCGCGCAGACACCGCAGCACCCGACCAGCGAGGTGCTTGTCGAGGTCGGTGACGAGTCCGACGGTGTGAGGGAGTTCGGCACACGCACCGAATCCGGATCCGCCCGTGCCGTCGACGAGCACGAAGTTGATCTCATCGGGTGGCAGCTCTGCGGCGAGACCGACGATCAGACTTCGCAGCAGCTCGCTCTTGCCTGCGCCGGTGGCTCCGGCGATCAGGGCATGCGGACCGTCGTCGACGAGATCGATCACGAGGGGCCCGGAGCCAGTGACGCCGATCTGGACCCGCGGGTGCGGATGGCGTGCGCTCGTCCACCGGCTGGCCAGCACGTGAGCGTTCGGTCGGTCGAAGCCGAGCAGCCCGAGGAGGGGGACCGCCGACGGAAGCGACGACTCGGACACCACCGGCACGTCGGGATCGTCGAGTGGCGCGAGGCGTCGGGCCGCGTCGTTCGCCAGGGTCTGCGATGCCAGCAGCGGCCGGACACCATCGACGTGGCGACGTTCGGTCAGATACTCGACGACGACGTCACCGCTGGCCTGTTCGGCGATCACGGTCGTGCACGCCGCCGGAACGTCCTCGACCGCATCGGTCAGCGCGACGAAGCGCAGCGGCAAGGTCGGATCGGCGAGCAGTGGGCGCAGCGGCGCGGTGCGCTCTCGCCACCACGTCGGTTCGTCGACGACCACCAGCGTGAGGTGCGAGGGGATCGTGGTCGGGCTGGGTCGCTCCCACCCCGACGTCACCGCCGACGCCCATCCGTTGACCTGTTCGTCGGTGACGAAGACCCGAGGCCAGCCGCCTGGACGGGTGTGCGGCAACCACTTCGCCCACTCCCACGCCTCGCACCGCTCCGGCGACGTCAGCACGACCACGTCGAGGTCGGCGGGACCGTGACCGACTGCTGCTTCGAGCATCAGACCACGCGCCAGTGCTCGACGGAAGTCGGCGTTGCCGACGATGCCCACCCCGCGTTCGTGGAGTAGATCAGCGACCACGGGAACGGCCGGGAGTGGCCCCTGGGCGTCGACGATCGAGGCGGCGCTGGCAAGCGATCGTCCGGTGTGCGCCAACGGCGGCGTGAAGTCGAGGTCGGCGAGGCCGAACGCCAGTTGGAACGCGTCGGGATGGTCCGGTCGACGCTGCCACAACTCGACGCCCGCCGACGTTGCGAGGTCGACAGCGGCGGCAAGGTCGGGGTGGGCCGATCGACGACGACCGACCTCCTCGCGATGACGCCGGCCGACCATTTCCGTGAATTCCGCGACCCCTGCGGTGTCGGCTCGCGTCGAGGTCGGCCCGTCGAGTCGGTGATTGCGACGACCGGAGATCCAGTTGGCGCCGGCCGTCACGGGTGACAACAGACCGATGAGCAGCAACCAGGGGTTGCCCCACAGCAGCGCCATGGCGACGGCGATCGGCAGTGGAGCAAGCACCGCGAGCATCGGGAAGGGCTGCGCCACGCGCACGCTCTCGCCGCCGTCGGGAACTTCGAGCGGCGGCGGTTCGGCTTCGAGGGAACGGCGGGGCGGCCGATTGAATGCGGCCGTCCCGTCGATGCCGACTGCGCCGAACCGGTGGCCCGCGGCAATGGTGGGACGAGGGTCACCGCGGCGAAGTTCGAAGACGCGACCACCGACGTCGAGCAGTCCGTTCCCCCAGGCTGTCGCTGCCTCGGCCGTGAGGCCGACCCCGTCGAGGCGCAGGCCGGGGTCGACGGGACGTACACCGACACCGGCGTCGGCAGCCACGTCGATCTCGAACATCGGGTCGTCGACCGGTGCCTGGTCGAGTTCCGGTGCGCTGACCCGCCGGCCGACACCGATCCGGTAGCGACCCGGCGTCAGCCAGCGACGTGCGCCGGCTCCGTGACCGGCGACCTGCACCAACTGGACGACGGCGTCGCGTGGCGGTGACTCCGTCTCGTCGAGGGTGGTGATCGTCGACCCTGCCCGCAGTCCGCTCGTACCGATACCCGTCGATTCGGGTACGGCGCGCCCATCGACGAACAGCACGCTGGGTGGGGGACGCCCGGTGACCCGTTCGACGAGGTCGCCGATCGTGAGGTCGCCTCGGCCTGGCGCCACCGACAACTCGGCCTCGCCGTGTGGAGTTCGCAGTACGACGTCCATGGGTCTTCGCAGGTTACGGGACCGCAAGGGTGCGCGGATTCTTCTGGACGGCTCGACTCCCCGATGACCGGTTCGCCGGGCGAAGACCGCGTCAGTCGTCGTCGAAGATCGACGGGCGCTGCCCGAAGACCGCAACGGCCTGGCGCAGCGGAACGAGGTCGCCGGCGTTGCGACGCCCCTCGGCTGCGGCGATCGCGTGCTTGGCGATCTCTCGGGCCTGATCGAGCTCGGCACGCAACCGTGCGTTCTCGATCTCGAGGCGCATCACACGCCGGATCCCTTCGAGGTTCATGCCTTCGTCGGTGAGTTCGGAGATCCGCTTCAAGACAGCGATGTCCGCGTCGCTGTATCGCCGGTTGCCGCCCTCGGTGCGAGCAGGCGTGACCAGACCGCGGCGTTCGTAGATCCGCAGGGTCTGGGGATGCATTCCGGCCAGCTCCGCCGCGACGGAGATCACGTACACCGCCCGGGTGTGGGACCGTTCGTGCTCGTGTGTGGTCATGTCAGTGAACTCCTGGGATTCACGGTAGTCGCCGCAGCGAGCTGCTCGATCGCCGCTCGCTGATCGTCGGTCAGGTCGGTGGGAACGTGCACGTTGACGGTGACGATCAGATCACCGGTGTGCTTGGGGGTTTCGATGCCCTTGCCGCGCACCCGGTGGCGGCTGCCGGTCTGCGTGCCGGGCTTCAAGCGCAGGGTCACCCGTGGCCCCTCCAGTGTCGGGACGTCGATGTCGCCGCCCAGTGCTGCCTCGGCGACGGTGACGGGAACCGACACGGTGAGGTTGTCGCCGCTGCGACCGAACAGCGGATGCGGCATCACCTTGAGTTCCACCAGCAGGTCGCCGGCGGGACCACCGTTGCGACCGGGCCCGCCGCGACCCTTCAGACGGATGGTCTGGCCATCCTTGACGCCGGCGGGAATGCGCGTCTTCACTTCGCGTTGGCGCGGCTCGACGCCACTGCCGCGGCAGGTCGGGCACGGGTCGTCGATGCGGCTGCCCTGCCCCCCGCACACCCGGCACGGCGACGAGAACGAGAACATGCCTTGGTTGTCGTCGACCACGCCTCGGCCACCACACGCCGAACACGTCACCGGCGACGTGCCCGGTTTGGCTCCCGAGCCGTTGCAGGTGGAGCACTGGGCGTCGGTGGTGAGATACAGCGTGGTCGTGATGCCGTGGACGGCGTCCTTGAAGTCGACGGTCAGCTGCGCCGTGATGTCGGCACCGCGTCGCGGGCCGACACCCGAAGCGGCGCCGCTGCGACCACGACCGGGCGCGCCGCCGCGTCCGAACATGTCGCCGAACAGGTCGCCGAGGCCGCCGGCGCCGCCCATGTCCTCCATGTTGAAGGTGAAGCCGCCGGAGCCACCTGGACCACCTGGACCACCCCGAGCGCCAGGGCCGCCGAAACCGCCCATCGGGCCGACGGCGCGGACCTCGTCGTACTCCTTGCGCTTCGTCTCGTCGCCGAGCACGTCGTACGCGGCGGCGACCGACTTGAACTTCTCCTCGGCGGCGCTGTTCCCCGGATTCTTGTCGGGGTGGAGGTCGCGGGCGAGCTTGCGGTAGGCCTTGGTGATCTCCTTGTGCGTTGCATCCTTGTCGACACCAAGTGTCTGGTAGTAGTCGTTCTCGAACCACTCTCGCTGTGCTGCCATCGGCGATCACCTCCTCGTCTGCGATGGGGACGACACGGGTCCGGCCCGTGTCGTCCCGGTCATGATCAGTCCTTCGTCCTGACCATGGCGGCGCGCAGGACCTTGCCCTTCCAGGTGTAGCCGCTGCGCAGCACCTCGGCCACGATCGGCTCGCCGCCCTCACCGGGCTCGTGGGCCACGGCTTCGGCCAATTCGGGATCGAAGGGTTGGTCTTCGAGCGCCATGGTCTCGAGACCGTGCTTCTTCAGCTCGACCAGCATCTGATTGAGCAGCGGGCCGACCTCGTCGGGGTGGCGAACGTAGGCCGCTTCGGCCGCGTCGAGCACGGGCAGGAGAGCCTCGACCAGACGGCCCGACGCCCGATCGGCCTCGGCCAACGACTGGGCGGCAGAACGCTTGCGGTAGTTGTCGAAGTCGGCCTGCAGTCGCTGTGCCAAGCCCTTGTACTCCTCGCGTTCTGCGAGCAGGGCGGGGACGTCGACATCGGAGTAGTCGAGCTCGCCGACGATCGAGTCGAAGTCGTCGACGTCCGCGCCGGCATCGGGCCGCCGCATCGAATCGGTGAGGTCGTCGATCTCGCTGGCGCGTTCGGGGGCGTCGTCGCCGAGCGCCGGCTCCTCCGACGGCACCGTGGCACCGTCGGGGAGGTCGGCTGCGTCGTCGTCGTGCTTGTCGGGGGGATCGACCATGTCGCCATCCACGACAGCGTCAGGCCTTCTCGCCGTCGGCGTCGTCGACGATCTCGGCGTCGACGATGTCGTCGTCGTCCACCGAGCCGGCACCGGTGTCGCCGCCGCCCTGACCGGATGCGGAGGTCCCGTCGGCGCCCGAGTCACGAGCCGCTGCTTCGTACAGCTTCTGGCTGAATGCCTGGCTGGCGGACATCAGCGTGTCGGTGGCGGCCTTGATGGCATCGGTGTCGTTGCCCTCCATGGCCTTCTTGAGGTCGGCGAGGGGCTGCTCGACGGCATCCTTCTCTTCGGCGGTCACCTTGTCGCCCTGCTCACGGAGCACCTTCTCGGTCTGATACACGATCGAGTCGGCGTTGTTGCGGACCTCGGCTTCGTCGCGGCGTTTGCGGTCGTCCTCGGCGTGAGCTTCGGCGTCCTTGACCATCTGGTCGATGTCGTTCTTGTCGAGCGTGGACTGCCCGGTGATCGTCATCGACTGTTCCTTGTTGGTGGCGCGGTCCTTGGCCGACACGTGCACGATGCCGTTGGCGTCGATGTCGAAGGTGACCTCGATCTGCGGCACACCACGCGGGGCGGGCGGCAGGTCGACGAGCTGGAACTTGCCGAGCGTCTTGTTGTAGCTGGCCATCTCGCGCTCGCCCTGGATCACGTGGATCTCGACCGACGGCTGGCTGTCTTCGGCCGTGGTGAACACCTCGGTGCGCTTGGTGGGAATGGTGGTGTTGCGTTCGATGAGCTTGGTCATCACGCCGCCCTTGGTCTCGATACCGAGGCTGAGGGGGGTGACGTCGAGCAACAGGACGTCCTTGACGTCGCCGCGCAACACGCCGGCCTGGACGGCGGCGCCGATGGCGACCACTTCGTCGGGGTTGACCGTCTTGTTGGGCTCCTTGTTGGTCATCGACTGCACGAGTTCGGTGACCGCCGGCATGCGGGTCGAACCACCGACGAGGATCACGTGGTTGAGGTCGCCCTGGACCACGCCGGCGTCCTTGAGTGCCTGCTCGAACGGGATGCGGCAACGCTCCATCAGGTCGGAGGTCATCTCCTGGAACTTCGAGCGCGACAGCGACTCGTCGAGGTGGAGCGGGCCGTCGGCGGTGGCGGTGATGAACGGCAGGTTGATCTGGGTGGTCTGCACCTGGCTCAGTTCGATCTTCGCCTTCTCGGCGGCTTCCTTGAGGCGCTGCGCGGCCATCCGATCAGCAGCGAGGTCGACGCCGTGGGCGGCCTTGAACTGCTGGACGAGCCAGTCGATGATGCGCTGGTCCCAGTCGTCGCCACCCAGGTTGGTGTCGCCGTGGGTGGACTTGACCTCGAACACACCGTCGCCGATCTCGAGCACCGAGACGTCGAAGGTGCCGCCGCCGAGGTCGAACACGAGGATCGTCTCGTCCTCGGAGCCCTTGTCGAGGCCGTACGCCAGCGCCGCGGCGGTGGGCTCGTTGATGATGCGCAGCACCTCGAGACCGGCGATCGTGCCGGCTTCCTTGGTGGCGGTGCGCTGGGCGTCGTCGAAGTAGGCGGGCACCGTGATGACGGCCTGGGTGACCGTGTCACCGAGGTAGGCCTCGGCGTCGCGCTTGAGCTTCATCAGCGTGCGCGCCGAGATCTCCTGGGGCGTGTAGGTCTTGCCGTCGACGTCGTCGGACTTCCAGCTCTCGCCCATGTGGCGCTTGATCGAGCGGAACGTGCGATCAGGGTTGGTGATCGCCTGACGCTTGGCGACCTCACCGACGAGCACTTCGCCGGACTTGGAGAACGCAACGACCGACGGCGTCGTGCGGGCGCCTTCGGAATTGGGGATGACGACGGGGTCGCCGCCCTCGAGAACCGAGACCACCGAGTTGGTGGTTCCGAGGTCGATACCGACTGCCTTGGCCATGCTGTTGCTCCTGTCGCGGGGTTGGGGATGAGTTCTGCGATTGGAGTACCAACGATAGGGCCGGATCAATCACATCGCAACGCAACAGTGAGAAACCTTGAGTCTCAACGACTCATGTTCGTGGAGTGTCAGTCGTCACCCAGGAACTCGGGACCGAACGAGTGCGGGAGGAGCCGGTCGACCGTCGTCGACCACGCCACCCCGGACGTCGCAACCGAGTGCACGGCCACGTTCGGGCCGGCGAACTCGCGGATGCGCTGACGGCACCCGCCGCACGGCGTTCCCGGCTCGTCGCCGTCGGTCACCACCACGATCTCGGCGATCACACGCTCGCCGGCAGCGACCATCGCCGCGATCGCTCCGGCCTCGGCGCACGAGCCGAGTGGATACGCAGCGTTCTCGACGTTGCAGCCCACGACGATCGCGCCGGATCCTGTTCGGATCGCGGCGCCGACGCGGTAGTGCGAGTACGGACAGTAGGCGCGCAGATGGATCTCCTGCGCCGCCGCCAGCAGTTCCCGGTCGATCTCGTCTGCGCTCATGGCCCCATCATGCTCGCACCCGACCCCGAATTGCTTTCCGCGGCCGACACGGCGTCGAGGACGGTCGGCCTCAGACTCCGGCCAGGCGATAGACCAGACCGGTCAAGGAGAGGCCGTCACGGATCCGCCCGGCGCGGATCTCCGTGCGGATCGTGTCCCACGACAACCACTCGATCCGTTCGGCTTCGTCCGGGTCGGTCGGCTCGCCGACCTGCGTCGCCGACGTGGCGAGGAACACGTTGAACGTGGTGTCGCTCGTGCCGTTGTGGGCAAAGTAGGTCGTCAGCGGTGTCAGCGGGCCGGGTCGCCACCCGGTCTCCTCGAGCGTTTCCCTCGATCCGGCCTCGATCGGCGACTCACCCTCGTCCACGCGCCCTGCCGGAAGTTCCCAGCCCCAGGTGTCGGTGATGAAGCGGTGCCGCCACAGCAGCAGCACCCCCCGATCGGGGTCGTCGACCACGACACCGGCCGCTTCGGCGGGCATCCGCAGCACGTGGTGCTCGAACCGGGCGCCGCTCGGCAGTTCGACGTCGACGAGCGCGAGGCGCATCCACTCGCTGTCGTAGACCGTCCGCTCGCCGTGCACCGTCCACTCCATCACCAGCACCGTAGACGCATCGAGGATCTCTGAGACCGGGTCTCGTGGACCGGCGCTCAGATGCCGAGAACGAGGGGGACCACGATCGGGGTCACGATCAGCGTGACCAGGCTGAGCGGCGCGCCGACGACGGTGAAGTCGCGGAACCTGTAGCCGCCGAGGCCGTACACCATCAGGTTGGTCTGGTAACCGATCGGCGACAGGAACGAACACGACGCGCCGATCAGCACCACGATCGCGAACGATCTCACGTCGAGGCCGGCCTCGAGCGCGGTTGCGGTCGCCACCGGCAGCATCAGTGCCGCCGAGGCGTTGTTCGACAGCAGCTCGGTGAGGATCATCGTGGCGAGCAGCACCGCTGCGAGTCGGCCGACGTCACCGAACGGATCCCCGAGGTTGCCCAGCAGGGTCCCCATCTCGGCGGCGAGTCCGCTGACGGCGACTGCGGTGCCCAGGCTGATCGACATCGCGATCGTGAGCACCACATTGAGGTTCACGGCTCGGCGCGCCTCGGTGGCGCTGATCACTCGAGTGGCGACCAGCACGCCGGCGGCGAGCAGCGAGGCCTCCATGAGGTCGAGCACGTTCGTGACGACCATCGCGATCATCGCGACCACAGCTGCGATCACGAGCCCGGTTCGGTCTCGACGAGCCGGCGGCGGGGCGTCGAGAGAGGCGATCACGCTGAAGTCGCCGTGTCCGCGCCACTGCCGTTCGAACTCGGGAGTCGCGAGCACCAGGAGAACGTCGCCGGGACGCAGCACGACCGAGCCGAGCTTGCCGGGCAGGTCGTCGTCGTGGCGGCGGATCGCGAGGACTGCCGCGTCGTAGCGTCCCCGGAATCCTGCATCGCGCAAGGTGCCACCCGCCAGCTCCGAACGCTCGGACACCACCGCCTCGAAGAGCCCGGCGTCGGGACGATCGCCGGCACCCACGAGGTGAGCGTCTTCAGCGCTGGACATCCCCTGGATCTCGAGCAGGTCGACCACGTTGACCACGTCACCGGCGAAGTAGCAGACATCACCCGCGCCGAGCATCGTGCCGGGGCGGGCAGGCACCACGGTGCCGGCTCGTTCGACTCCCGCGAGGAACACACCTCGGAGATGGCGCAGGCCTGCAGCGTCGACCGTTCGGCCGACGAGCGGCCCGGCCTCGTCGACCCGCAGCGCGATCGTGTACGGCTGGGTCGTCATCGCATCGTCGGGCGCGGCGCCGCGCCGGTTGCGCAGCAGCCAGGGCGCCGTGAGCACGAGCACCACGATTCCGACGGTGGCCACGGGCAGCCCGACGCCGGTGATCTCGAACACGCCGAGCGGGTCACCTCCCTGGGCCACCAGCAGGTCGGAGACCACCAGGTTGGTGGACGTGCCGATCACCGTGATGACTCCGCCGAACACCGCTGCATACGACAGCGGGATCAGGTAGGGCGACGCCGAGACGCCGGTGCGCCGACACCAAGTGACCACGCGCGGCGCGGCGAGCGCCACCAGCGGAGTGTTGGGCAGGATCGCCGACAACGCGCCGCTCACCACCGCGAGGCGGCCGAGTCGCGCCCGGCTCCGGTCCGACGCCGAGCCGGCTGTCCGTCTGGGAGATCCTTCGAGCACACGATCGATCAGCGGCGACAACGCCCCCGTCACGGTGGCCGCTCCCGCGAGTACGTAGAGCGCCGCGATCGTGATCGGCGCCGACGACGACAGTCCCGACAGCGCCTCACCCTGGTCGACGACGTTGGCCAGCAACAGCACCCCGACCGCAGCGCCCATCGCCGCTGCGGTCGGCAACCGATCGAAGGCGAGAACACCGAAGGTGGCGAGCAGCACCAGCAACGTGATCCAGGCGTCGGTCGTCACGGGGGCGTCCTCACGGGTCCACGTCCATGACGTTGGCATCGGCACGCTCGAGCACGAACTCCAGCGAGTCAGCGCCCGCGCGCTGGTGCTGCACGCTCACCGTGATGCGGGCACCCTCCTGGGCCCTGACGAGCCACGAGCAGCTGACTCGATCCGGAGTGCCACTGGTGCTGTTCGTGAATCTGGCCGCCGACGACCCTGCGAGCTGTCCGAGCTGGCGACGCGCTGCACCGTCGATCACCTCGACCCCAGCCCCGACCGCCTGCCCGGCGAGTTCGGCGATGATCGGCCGTACAAGATCGTCCTGTCGAGCCCGCGAGCTCACCGTGGTGGGCAACCACCCGGTGTTGGCAACACCGATCGCCACGCGCCAGGTGTCACGACCGACCTGCTCGATGCGGGGGTGGCGGATCTCGACGCACGGCGCGGCGAGCGCCTGGGCGACCGCGAAATCGGCGTGCCGATCGACCTCGGCGAGGAGCCGGTCGGGCGGCGGGTTGGTCCACGAGTACAACCCGTTCCAGCCACCGAGTTCCACGGGGCCGAGCTGAGGGTGGTCGAACGGATACCAGTCGACGAAGCCCCTGGTGAGGTCGTCGGTGGCCCGCTCGTCGAGCCAGCGCACGACGGCGAGACGTTCGGCATCGGTCGGCCCGGTGTACCAGAAGTGGTTCGACTGCTTCTTGCCGGTGGCGGCGTGGACGACGTCCCAGAACTCGGTGGTCCAGCCGAACACGCCGAGGTGCTCGTAGGCCCAGTCATCGGACGCTCCGCTCATCGTCTCGGTCGGATCCCACGTGAAGTCCTCGTACACCGAGTGCGAGGGACATCCGGTGAGTTCCGTGCCGATGGCCGCGAGCTGCTTCCACACCCACACGTCCCCGGGCGGGAGCTTCGAGTCGGGCAGGGTCGACGATGGCCGCAGGATCACGCCGCCGCTGGTGTGGAACGCGTTGAAACCACACACGTTCGGGCGGGCGACGATTGCTCTGACCAGCGAGTCGATCTCGGGTTCGGACAGCGGATGGTCGCCGGCGCCGGGCACCTTCGCTCCCCATCCGGCCGGATAGTTGCGGTTGAGGTCGAGGCCTTCGGGGGACGGCGCTGACGGGACGTCGAATCCATCGAAGCCTTCGATCGTTCCCTCGTCGAGCACCCGGTAGCGCGCGACGCCCGCAGCGACGCCGGCCGGTGGGACCGGCACGAGCAGCCGGGCGTCGTCGGGGTGCGCGACCCAGGGGCCTTCGGGGTCGGTGAAGCGCATCTGCAGGATCCGACCGTCGGCGTCGACGTCCTCTTCGTGCAGGCCGGGCCAGCGATGGGCGTCGGCGTGGGGCCACGGCCGCACGCTCGATCGTCGGAACCGGGGCCGGTCGGCCAGCACCCACTCGGCGCCGTCGGGGTTCACTCGCGGCACGACGTAGAAGGTGCGGGTGCGCAGCGCACGGGTGATCGTCTCGTCGCCGGCTCGGTACCCGTCGACCAGTCGTCGGAGCAACCGGCATGCTGCGACCGTCGCGGTGAGTTCGACGGCGTGGATGCTGGCGTCGACCCAGTGTGCGGGTTTGGTGTCGTGGCCGCCGGTCGCCGAGTCGGTGACGGTGACGAGCAGGAGGTCGCGCCCCTCGAACGACGAGCCATAGGTGTCGACGGCGACGAGATCGGGGTGCCCCGCTGCGAGCCCTCCGATCCACTCGACCAGTTCCGGGTAGCGCAGGAACCGATCGAATTGGTAGTCGTCGAACAGGCTGGGCACCCGTGCAGACTACGTTCGCGCCCCGTGATCCGAGACGACATCATCACCCTCCCCGATGGTCGTGCCGTGGCCTACACGACCATCGGGCGGCCCGCCGGCCGCGTCGTGTGCCACCACCACGGCGCTCCTGGCGGACGGCTCGAGCTGGTCGGCCTCGACGCCGAGTTCGACCGGGCCGGGGTGCGCGTCGTCACCGCCGATCGGCCCGGGTACGGCGGCTCGACACCGTTGGCCGGACGTGCAACCGTCGACTGGGTGGACGACGTGGAAGCGCTCGCCGACCATCTGGGCGTCGAGCAGTTCGGGGTGATGGGGCTCTCGTCGGGTGGCCCGTACGCGGTGGCGTGCGCGTCGCTGCTCCGAGACCGCGTGGTCGGTGCAGTCGTCGCCGCCGGCAACACCGACATGAGCTGGCCCGGCGCCCGTGACGGCTATCTCCAGTCGGAGCTGGACGTCATGGCCCTCGACGACGCCGACGCAGCGGCTGCTCTCTGTACCGAACGCCACGGCGCCGACGGATCCGGTTTCTTCGGCGCGGACGGCGGGACGGACCTGGGGGCAACCGACGACGAGTGGCTGGCCGACGAGACGAACACCACGACACTGTTGGTCTCGATGAACGAGGCGTTCGCCCAGGGCGTGGTCGGCTATGCCCACGACATCTGGGTGCAGGGTCGGCCGTGGTCGTTCGACCCGTCGACCATCACATGTCCGGTGATCGTCGTCCACGGCGACGACGACCAGCTCGTACCGATCGCCCACAGCCGCCACACCGCATCGCTGATCCCCGGCGCCGAACTGCGCATCCTCCCGGGCGTCGGCCACCTCAGCCTCATCGATCAGCTTCCCGCCCTCGCCGCCGAACTGGAGTGACGATTGGTGTCCGACCCCAATCGTTGCACCTACGATCGGAGGATGACCGGAACGCTCGTCATCCTCCGTCACGGCCAGTCCGAGTGGAATCTCGCCAACCTGTTCACTGGCTGGCACGACGTGCCCCTCACCGACAAGGGAAGGAACGAGGCAACAGCCGCCGGGGTCACGATGGCCGATGCGAAGATCCGCTTCGACACCTCGCACACCTCGCTGCAGGCCCGCGCCGTCGTCACCCAGAACCTGGCCCTCGACGCCATGGGCCAGGCGTGGCTGCCGGTCGACCGCAACTGGCGGCTCAACGAGCGGCACTACGGCGCACTGCAGGGCCTCGACAAGAAACAGACCACCGAGCGCCACGGCGCCGAGCAGGTCCATGCGTGGCGGCGCAGCTACGACACGCCGCCACCGTCGGTCGAGCTCGACAGCCCCGAGCATCCCGCCAACGACCCCCGCTACTCGCACCTGCCGCCCGACGTGCTGCCCGCCAGCGAGTGCTTGAGGGACGTCGTGGATCGGGTGCTGCCGTACTGGTACGACCGGATCGCACCACAACTGATGGACGGTCTGAACGTGTTGGTGACCGCTCACGGCAACTCGCTGCGAGCGCTGCTGAAACATCTCGAGGGCATCAGCGACGACGAGATCGCCGAGGTCAACATCCCCACCGGCGCACCTCGCCAGTACTCCTTCGACGAACGCCTCCAGGTGGTGTCGGCCGACTACCTGGGCGACGCCGACGCCGTTGCAGCAGCCGCGGCTGCCGTCGCTGCACAGGCCGGCACGGCACACTGACGAAGACCACGCCGGCTCCGAGGCACCCGCCTGTCACCGCGGGCCCGGCACCCCGTGACACCCGGGTGAGCACCGTGTGTCACTCCACTGCTCACCTGCGGTGACAGAACCGCCTAAGGTTCGGCGCATGGCCAGCAAGAAACAGCATCTGGAAACCCTTCGCGGTGTCGCACTCTTCAGCGGGTGCAACAACAAAGAACTCGAGAAGGTCGCCAGGGCGAGCGACGAGATCCGCATGACCAAGGGCACTTTGATCGTCGATCAGGGCCAGACCGGGCGCGAGGCATTCGTGGTGATCGAGGGCGACGTCGACGTCAAGCGCAACGGCCGCAAGGTGGCCACCCTCGGACCGGGTGCCGTCGTCGGTGAACTGTCGTTGCTCGATCACGGCCCGCGCACGGCGACCGCCGTCTGCGCCAGCGACTGCACGTTGCTGGTGATCGACCAGCGCCGATTCCTCGGCGTGATCGACTCGGTGCCCGCGATCTCGCACAAGTTGCTCTCCAGCCTCGCCGCGAGAATTCGCGATCTCGACCGCCAGTACTTCGGCTGAGCGAGCCGGGATGTGCGCAGCACATCTCGCACAGCGGACATGACCGCTCACCGCACCAACGGCTAGCGTTGGCGCGGTCATGAGCACCACGGTCGAGAACGACGCCCCCACCAGGTCCGACGAGCCGAAACGCCCCGTGCGCGTACAGCCCCACCGGCTGATCCCGGTGCTCGGCGTCGCGATGGGTCTGTTCATCGTGGTGTCCGGCATCCTGCCGCAGATCACGGGTTGGAAGAACGACAACCCGGTGCACCGCACCGTGTTCGTCAACATCCCCGGCCCGATCCAGATCGCCTTCTACACGGTGATCCCGGTGATGATCATCTGGGTGTCGCTGATGTTCGCGAACCGGATGAAGAACTGGGAGCGTGGAGCGCCCGCCCAACGCCACACCACCAAGAAGAACGCGGCACAACGGTTGAAGGACTTCCGCGCCGGTGTCTACATGAAGACCCTGCTGCGCGATGCGGGCGCCGGGCTGATGCACTCGATGATCTACTTCGGCTTTCTCGTGCTGCTCGGCGTCACCACCGTGCTCGAGATCGATCACCAGCTGCCCGAGTCGCTCAAGTTCCTCCACGGCACCACCTACAAGGCCTATGCCTTCGTCGGCGACGCCGCCGGCGTGGTGTTCACCCTCGGTGTGGTGTGGGCGATCGTCCGCCGCTACGTGCAGCGTCCGTACCGCATCCGCATCAAGTCGAAGCCCGAGCACGCGGCGATCCTGTTCACCCTGCTCGCGGTCGGCGTCACCGGCTTCGGTGCCGAGATGTTCCGTATCGCCCAGGAAGGCATGCCGAGCTACGAACAGTGGGCGTTCGTCGGCTACCCGCTCGCCCTGCTCGTCGACGGGTGGTCGCAAGGCACCCTCGACACGTGGCACCAGTGGTGGTGGATCCTCCACGTGGCCAGCTTCATCGCCTTCCTCGCGTTGCTGCCGCTCACGATGCTGCGCCACATCTTCACCTCACCGATCAACATGTACCTGTCCGACAAGGAACGGCCGAAGGGCGCCATGCGCCCGATGCCGAACCTCGAGGAGACCGAGCTCGAGAGCTTCGGCGCCTCCACCGTCGAGGACTTCACCTGGAAGCAGTTGCTCGATCTCGACGCGTGCACGATGTGCGGCCGCTGCACCAGCGTGTGCCCGGCGCACGCCACCGGCAAGTCGCTCGACCCGCGCGAGATCGTGCTGAAGGCCGGCGAGGTGATGGCTGCCACCGGTTCGCCGGTCGTGTCGCCGCCGCTCGGCACCGATCCGGAGATCACCGTGAGCGCGAACTCGCTGTTCGAGCGCATCACGCCCGAGGAGATCTGGGCGTGCACCACGTGCAAGGCCTGCGACGAGATCTGTCCGGTCAACATCGAGATCACCGACAAGATCTTCGACATGCGCCGCTATCTGTCGCTGATGGAGTCCAACTTCCCCGCCGAGCTCGGCAACGCCTACCGGGCGATGGAGAACCAGATGAACCCCTGGGGGATGAACCAGGGTGAACGCGGCGACTGGGCCGACGGCATCGACGGCGTCGACATCGTCGATCCGGGCGAAGCGCTCAGCTCCGAGTACCTCTACTGGGTGGGCTGTGCCGGTTCGTTCGACGACAAGAACAAGAAGGTCACCCAGGCCATGGCCGGTCTGCTGCGCCGGGCCGGCATCGACGTGTCGATCCTCGGTCCGTCCGAGATGTGCACCGGCGACTCGGCTCGCCGGTCGGGCAACGAGTATCTCTTCCAGATGCTGGCACAGCCCAACGTCGAGATGCTCAACGGCATGGGCGTGAAGAAGATCATCACGCAGTGCCCGCACTGCTTCAACACGCTGCTCAACGAATACCCGCAGGTGGGTGGCAACTACGAGGTCATCCACCACACCCAGCTACTCGAGGAACTGATCGACTCGGGCCAGCTCGATGTCACCGACGCCACGCTCGAAGAGCGCATCACCTACCACGACTCGTGCTATCTCGGTCGCCACAACGACGTGTACCTCGCGCCGCGCAAGGTGGTGGCGTCGATCAAGGGCGTCGACGTGGTCGAGATGCCCCGCAACGGCACCAAGGGCATGTGCTGCGGCGCCGGTGGTGCCCGCATGTGGATGGAGGAGAACACCGGGACCAAGGTCAACGACGAGCGCGCCGCCGAGGCGATCTCCACCGGCGCCAGCCGGGTCGCGACCGCGTGTCCGTTCTGCTACATCATGCTCGACGATGGCGTGAAGGGCGCCGGTGTCGAGGAGGAACAGGTGCGCGTGGCCGACATCTCGATCCATCTGTTGGAAGCGATCGAGGCCGGCGAGGCCGCCCGCCACAACGCACCCGCCCCGCTCGCCGGCGGCTGGGACACCGACGAACCGGTCGCTCCCGTCGCAGGCGACTGAGCCCACCCCGAAACACCTTCTGCGCGGACACCACCCCACGTTTGCGTGACAGTTCCGGTGGGGTGGCCCACCCGGAATGCAACCCGAACGGGTTGATCGGCTCGGTCCAGGGGTACTGCGCCGGCAATGTGTCTGTCCGCCGAGGTCGACCTGGTGGCGAGCGTCGCGATCGGCGCCGTCGCCGTCGACACCGTGCGCCACGTCGCGCAGCCCCGCGAGATCCTGCTCGGTTCGCTTCCGGCGCTGTTCGCGATGCACCAGTTCAGCGAAATGTTCGTGTGGTGGAGCCTCGACGACGCGGTCAGCACCGAACTGGGCCGGGTGATGATGTGGGTGTACCTGACGTTCGCCCTGGTCGTGCTGCCGTCGTACGTGCCCGCCGCGATCGCGTTCGTCGAGCCGGACGAACGGCGTCGCCGGGCGATGTGGGGCATGTTCGGCATCGGTGTGGTCACCTCGACGGTCATGGCCTGGCAGCTCTACGACGGCACCGCCGAGGCCCGTGACAGTGACCTCCACATCCAGTACGTGTTCGGCCTGCAGTGGCCGATCTTGGTCGTCGCCGGTTATCTCGTGGCCACGTGCACACCGCTGCTCCTGGCGAGTTGGTCGTCGCTGCGCTGGTACGGCGTCGCGAATGTCGTCGCCGTCGGCGTCGTCGGCGCATTCGCGATCGGTGGGATCGTGTCGCTGTGGTGCTTCTGGGCGGCCGCGTGCAGCTTCGCGATCGCCGTCAACATGCGTCGGCGACGCGACCTCGACGAACTGCACACCGTCGACGGCCGCATCGCCGAAGTCGGCGTGGGCTGAGCGCTGGTGGCGCATCCGCAGACGCGCAACCGACCGCTTCAGCGCGAATCGAGCGCGTCGCGTTCGACGGTGATGCGGCTGCGCAACACCGCTGCGTTGGCGACGGTTGCGGCGGCGGCAGTACGCCATGCACCCAACGCGAGTGGCAACGCCGCGAGTTCGACGACCACAGCGACGTAGTTCGGATGGTCGAGGAGCCGATAGGGCCCGCTCGTCACCGGTGGCTCGCCCGGTGGGACGAGCACCCGGGTGCTCCACCGGTCGCCGAGCGATGCGATCGCCCAGTAGCGAAGAGGCTGAGCGGCGACGAACGCTCCGAGCGCCAGGACGCGCAGCGGCGTCGGCACCGTCGCGGGACGGCGGGTCTCCACCACGATGCCGGCGAGCCAGGCGGCGTGCAGCGCCACCATCGCCGGATAGTGCGACGCGCCGTACTCCACCGCTCCGCGTTC
>Ga0102938_10000176_pt1 | contig 43960 bp, 36 predicted proteins | sample SalPonR2_B_D2_MG_FD_84516 | JGI IMG/M metagenome (GOLD analysis project Ga0102938, IMG submission 84516) | Salt pond soil microbial communities from South San Francisco under conditions of wetland restoration - Salt Pond MetaG R2_B_D2_MG | ecosystem: Environmental > Aquatic > Marine >...
CCCGCGGTGCCGATTCGACGGGACCTCGTGGGTTGGATGCGCAACCAGGCTGCACTCGGGGGCGAACCGGTGGAATCCGTGGCGGATCGGGCGATCAGTGCGTATCGAGCCGGGTTCAGCTGTGTCGACGAGCCGATCGATGCCGGGACTCCGGCGAGCGCGGTGGAATTCCCCGCCCCGGTCGACGAGCAGGACGACCACCCGTGAGCCGGGGCCGGACGGCGCCGTGGGCCGTCGTGCTCGATGGCACAGGCCACGACCCGGCGTCGCTTGGCGGGAAGGGTGCGGCGCTCGACCGCTTGATCGGATGGGGCATCCGCGTTCCCGACGCCGGCGTGGTCACCGCCGAGGCGTACAAAGCCGTGGCAGCACAGCCAGGGCCGGCCCGTCTGATTGCGGGATCGGTCGCCGGCGAGCAGTTCGGCGTCGAAGCGATCGACCGGGCATTCTCCGAAGCGCAACTTCCCGCTGCCCGCCGCTCCGACATCGTCGCGTTGGGACGCCGGATCAGCGCAGGACATCGCCTGGCCGTCCGGTCGTCGGCAACGGTCGAGGACCTTGCACACTCGTCGTTCGCGGGGCTGTACCGATCGGTGCTGGACGTCGACCCGGACGATCCCGAGACCCTGGTCGACGCCATCCTGAGCGTGTTCGCCTCGCTGTGGCACCCGCAGGCGAGGGCGTACCGCGCCGAGTTCGGGATCGACGACAGCGACGCGGCGATGGCGGTCGTCGTGATGCGAATGGTGTCGGCAGAGCGCGCCGGTGTCACCTTCACCGTCGATCCCGGTGACGAGGCCGGACGGGCGCGGGTCGCGGCGGTCGACGGGCTCGCCGAGACCTTGGTCTCCGGTGAGCGCACACCCGACGATTGGCTGCTCGATCCGTTCACGGAGCATCCCGACGCCCCGCCCGAGATCCGAGCGGCACTCCGAGAGGCTTCGCGCATCGAGGTACTCGCCGGTTCCCCCCAGGACGTCGAGTGGGCATGGGCCGACGGAACTCTCTGGATCGTGCAGGCCCGCCCGATCACCACGGTGGGAGACGTCGGCGACGGATTCGACTCGCCGATCACCGAGGCCGAGCTGACCACGGCGGGTATCGAAGAGATGCTGCCGGGCGTGCTTCCACCACTGCTCTGGGAGGTGAACTCGCACCTCGTCGACCATGCGTTCATGACACTCCTCGATGCGCTCGGCCTCGCGGTCGACGAGTCCGGCGCCGACGGACTCGTGCGTCGTGTCCGAGGAAGGGCGACGCTCGACTTCTCCGCACTCCACCGGATGGCGTCGCAATTGCCGGGCGACGCCGCCGAGGATCTCGAGAACCAGTACTTCGGATCCCGAGCGGCAGGGCGGCCCGTCGCCCACGTGACACCCTCGCGGACCAGGCTCTCGACGATCCGCCACGACCTGCGAGTGCTCGTCCAGCAGCACCGAGCCACCGAGGACGCCGACATCGTCGGCGTTGCGGTGGCCGAGATCCGACGGCGACGCCCCGATCTCACCGGGCTCGATGACGATGCCCTGACCCGCTATCGGTTTCGCCTCGTCGACCTCGGTGTACGAGCGATGACGGCGGAACTCGCGTCGGCAGCGGTCGCAGCTGCCGCATTCCGCCGACTCGAACTCACACTCGTGTCCCACTTCGACGACGCAGAAGCAGCCCGTCTCGCCGGCACGGTCACCTCTCGGGCCGCGATCGCTGCCGTGCCATCGGTCGATGCTTCGGCGGCCGTGTTCGCAGGACCGACCTGGGAGGAGACGGGTCGGCATGCACCCGCTCCGCACACTCCGACCGGCGACGCCGTCGATCCCGTCGACGGCCTGCGCGAGCAGCTCGGTGCCGTACCCGAGTTCGACGCCGATTCGCCGCTCGGATGGTTCCGGAGACGGCGCATCGAGCGGATGGCCCTCGAGGCCGTCGAGCATCTCCAGCGCCGAGAGCGGACGAAGACCGCGGTCCTCGAACTGGGCGGCGAGGTCCGCCGCGCGCACCTGGAACTCGGCGCACGACTCGTGGCTCGCGGTGTGTTGGAGAGTCGCACCGACGTCGATCTGCTCACCGGCAAGGAGCTCGCTACGGGTCTCCGAGGCGCCGGACCACCGATCGGGCTGATCGCCAGACGGCGCCGAGCGAGACGCCGGTACGAGGACGAGGGGTCACTGCCCGTCCGGTTCGAGGGACGTCCGCACCGACAGGTCCCGAGCCTTCCACCGGGGAAACGGCTCGAGGGGTGGGCCTCGAGTGCCGGACGCTGCACGGACCGGGCGGTCTTCATGAAGACACCGGGCGACCCACTCCCGAAGGGTGCAATCCTCCTCGCCGAGGCGACCGATGCGTCGTGGTCGCCCGTCTTCGTGGACGCAGGGGCCATCGTGCTCGAACGTGGCGGACCGTTGTCGCACGCCGCGATCCTCGCGCGGGAACTCGGTGTCCCGGCCGTCCTGAACGTGGGAATCGGTGTGCGGGCGCTCGACGGTCGTCTGCTCACCGTCGACGGCGAGAGCGGCCTCGTGGTGATCCACGACGAACAACTCCCATCGTCTCCCGATGCTCCGGCACCACGCCGGGAGGACCGATGAGTCGCCGTCCGACGCTGCGCGAGCTGGGGCTCGACCGCTTGAACATCTTCGTGCCGGCGTTGATGTCGGTCGGGCTCCTCTTCTGGTTCGCGGAGGTGCTCCGCGACGCACTGCGCTGGCGCAGCGACCGTTCTCGACGTCACCGCAGCGTGTTGTTCGGACGTGCCACAGCGGAGAACACGATCGGCGCCAGCGGCGACGAGCGCACCGAGACGGTGGGGCTCCACCCACGGCCGGCGTACGCCATCTGGGCGGCGGGCTTCATCGTCGTTGCCTCGTACATCGCGATCGGATCGTTCCTGAACTACACCCGCGTCGGCGGGTATGTCTCGGACATCGCATGGCTGCTGGCCGTCGCTCTCGTCGTCGCCGCGGCGTTGGGATTCGCGGCCGGCATCAGCACCGCCCTGTGGCTGCGATGGTCGAATCTGCCGACATGGCTGCGCGCTGCCGCGAGCCGCACGCGTCTGGCGAATGCCGAGTTCGAGAACGAGAACGACCGTGGCCCCGGCTGGCTGCTCACGACCGCGCTGGTGGTGGTGGCGGTCGGGGCGGCCATGTTCTCGCTGATGGTCGGCTCGTCCCCACACGTCGTGGAGCGGGTCGACGAGTCGGTCTCGTCGTGGGTCCGATCCCGGGAGTCGTTCGACTCGCTCGGGTTCCTCGACCCGTGGGGATCGATCGGCGTCTCGTTGATCCTCGCCGTCGTGATCGGACTGGCGGCGCTCCGATGCCGCCCGGCCGCCGCGATCTTCGCCGGTTCGATCCTCGCAGCGATCGTCCTGCACGTCACGCTCCGCTCGATCGTCGAACGGCCACGACCAGACCCCACCGACGTCACCACCTCCTCGTTCCCGAGCGGCCACGTCCTGCAGGCCGCCGCGCTCGTGGGCCTGCTCCCGCTCGCCCTCGTGGCGATCACGGGCCGGCGACGGCTCGGGCTTCCGTTGGGGGCGCTCCTCGGCGTCGTCGCCGTCGCCGGTGCGACCCACCGCGTGTACGTGGGCGCGCACTGGCCCTCCGACGTCGTTGGCAGTGTTCTGATCGGGTTGGCGATCGCGCTCGGGAGCTGGTGGGGGATCGAGCACCGCAGCTGGCATGCGAGGTGCCGCGGCTGTGTCTGGGCACCAACCGGCCACGAGCGACGGCGCCGCGGAACCGTCCGCGTCGCACATCCCCGGCTCGTGACGATCCGACGGCTCGCACATCTGTCGGCGGCCGTCGCCGCGCTCGGGCTGGCCGCGCTGACGTTGACGGTCGGCGTCCCGGAGAGTCCCGAGGGCACGGTGTTCGGACCGGAGATCACGACCCCGGCACAGCTCGTGCTCGCCGGCCTCGTCTCGATCGGAGCGCTGGTGTCCTGGCGCTGGGATGCTGTCGGCGCGGTGTTGATCGCCCTCGCTGCGGCCGGACTCGGGATGTTCGCCGCCGTCGAATACGCCCCGGCGATCGCGGTCGGGCTGACCTCGGTCCTGTTCCTGCCGGCACTCCTGCTCTGGATCGGCTGGCAGCACGAGCGGACCTGGGGAGAGGTGGTCGGCCTCGCGCTCTTCACCACCGCCCTGCTCGGCGCGACCGCCATCGGCGCCGACCGGGTCTACGACCTCTACTACGGCCCGACGCATCCGGACAGCACCGCTGTCGATCTGCCCGTCGAGACGGTGGAGTGGATGTGGACCGGCGGGCTGCAGAGCGACGCCATCACGATCGTGGCCAAGCTGGCCGACTCCGACTCCGACACCGACACGTCGGCCGAGGTGCTGCTGACTCCGGAAACGGGACCGACCGTACGAGTCGACTCGCTGGTGCCCGACGAACGCGGGATCGTGCGGGCGAGCGTCGGCGGGCTGCGGCCGTCGACGACCTACCAGTTCGCTGTCGTCGTGGACGGCGAACCCGACGCCACGCGTGGAGCCGGCTCCTTCCGCACCCCCGGCATCGGTGCCGAGTCGTTCCGTGTGGCGCTCTCGGCGTGCGCCCGAGTGGGCTCGAACGCCCGCGTGTTCGATGCCATCGCCGCTGCCGATCCGCTCGTCTACCTCCAGATGGGCGACCTCCACTACGCCGACATCAGCCGGAATGCACCGGACGCATTTCGAGCGGCATACGACACGCTGCTGACCGAGCCCGGGCAGGCAGCGCTGTACCGCCAGGTGCCGATCGCCTATGTCTGGGACGATCACGACTACGGCCCCAACGACTCCGACAGCACGTCACCGTCGCGACCGGCTGCCCGCCAGGTGTACCGCGAGGTCGTTCCCCATGCCGGGGTCCAGCCCGGCGACGCGCCGATCAACCAGGCGTTCACGATCGGTCGGGTGCGCTTCGTGATGACCGACAACCGCTCGGAACGCACGTCCGGCTCGATGCTCGGTGCGTCCCAACTCGCATGGCTGCTCGAGGAGCTGACGGTCGCCAGCCGCACTCACGCCCTCGTCGTCTGGGTGAACCCGGTGCCATGGATCGCCGAGCCTCGTGAAGGTGGCGACAACTGGAACGGCTACCCGGACGAACGTCGGTTGATTGCCAACACCATCGCCGAGGCACGGATCGACAACCTGATCATGGTCAGCGGGGACGCGCACATGGTGGCGCTCGACGACGGCTCGAACAGCGACTACGCGAGCGTGGGCGATGCCGGGTTCCCCGTCTTCCATGCAGCGCCACTCGACCGTCCGGGCAGCATCAAGGGCGGCCCGTACAGCGAGGGCGCGTTCGACGGCGCCGGACAGTTCGGTCTGCTCGACATCGCCGACGAGGGCGACACGATCTCGGTCACCACGACCGGCACGAACTGGGAGGGCGAGATCCTCGTCGAGCGGACGTTCACGTTCGAGGTGCCCTGATTCCCTGTCCGGCGAGTCGTCGACCGGAGCGCCGCCGCACCAGCCACCGAAACCGCGCCACGATCAGCGGCGCTGAGGTAGGGGGATCCGATCGAAGTCGGCTGCCACCACGATGTCGCCGTCGTACTCGAGCGCAGCTTCGTCGGCAAAGAACTGCTCGTTGCCGTAGCGGGCCGAGAAGTGGGTCAGCACGAGAAGTCGGACCTCGGCTTCTGCGGCGAGTCGGCCCGCCTGGCGGGCGGTCAGATGGCCGTGCTGCTCGGCGAGGTGCGCCTCGGTCGACAGGAACGTCGACTCGCAGAGCAGCATGTCGACGCCGGAGGCCAGCTCCACTGCTTCGTCGCACCACCCGGTGTCGAGAACGTAGGCGAACGACTGACCCCGCCGGGGTTCGGTCACCTCCTCCAATGTGACGGTGCGACCCTCGACGACGATCGCACCCTCGTCTCGGAGACGGCCGACCGACGGACCATCGATCCCGAGTCGATCGAGACGGTCGACCACGAAATGCAGCCCGTCGGGTTCCTCGAGCCGGTAGCCGATCGTCTCCACCTTGTGGCGCAGCGGTGCGGCACGAATGGTGAATTCAGGATCGACGTGGATGACGCCGGGCTCGTGCACCGGGCACGCGACGACCTCGGCGTCCTCCTGGCCGGCCGTCGCCAGGCAGAGTCGCTGGAAGTACTCCTCACCGCCTGCTGGATAATGGATCGGCACGGGGAGGTGACCCTCGTCGAGGGCGAGCCGCATGATCATGCCGGGCAGCCCGAGACAGTGGTCGCCGTGGAAGTGGCTGATGCAGATACGAGTCGTCGCCGCCGCCGTTGCGTCGACGAAGAAGAACTGGCGCTGCGTGCCCTCGCCAGGGTCGAACAGGATTCCCTCTCCGTCCCAGCGCAAGAGGTAGCCGTTGTGGTTGCGTTGCCGAGTCGGTGACTGACTCGAAGTACCGAGGACGACCAACTCCCGTGACGACACACCCTCGTGTCTACACCGACGCGTGGGTTTCCAGCGAGGGCGGAACTCCGCATCCAGCTGCATCCGCCCCCGTTGACGGGGCGGGAGGTACGGGCGCGATCCGGTCGTCGCACGCCTCGACCGGGTGGTAGGTATGGGACATGGCCGGGATCGTGGTCCTGCTGGCAGTCGTCACGATCTCCATCGTCGCGACGAGAGTGGCGACGGTGGCGCTGACGATGACCGGGCTGTCACGCGACCTGGCCCGCTTCCAGGCGCGCTCGGCGTTCTCCGGCGTCGGATTCACGACTTCGGAGGCCGAGCAGATGGTGGATCACCCGGTCCGTCGTCGGATCGTGATGATCCTCATGCTCGCCGGCAACGCCGGACTGGTGACGGTCGTTGCGTCAATCGTCTTCACGGTCGTACGCACCGACCAGTGGAGCAGCGCGATCCTGCGTGCCTCGGTGCTGTCGACGGGTCTCGTCGCGCTGTATCTCCTCACCCGCAGTGCTCACGTCGAGGCCGCGCTGCGCCGACTGATCGGCAAGGTTCTGCGTCGCTGGACGCAACTCGACGTCTACGACTACGAGATGCTGCTCGACCTGACCGGCGACTACAAGGTCACCGAGATCGACGTGGAGGAGGGTGAATGGGTCGCCGAGCGGCCGATCGGCGACCTCGACCTCCCGGACGAGGGAGTGTTGGTCCTGGCGGTACGACGTGCCGACGGAACGTTCCTCGGCGCACCGGGCTCCGAGATCGTCCTCGAACCGGGGGACACGATGATCGTGTACGGGCACGCCGACGCTTCCCGGGACCTCGGAGGTCGACTCGGCGGGGCGGAGGGGGCCGAACAACACGACCACTCCAAGCGCCGCCACGATGCATCGCAAACGGAAGAGACCCGTTCCGACACCGGTCCACGTCGGCCCGAGGAGTGACCGCGTCCACCGGCTCGGTGCGGGGTCGGCGGCGACTCCGAGCTGCAGCGCCGGCAGAGCAGCCTCATGCGCTCGGAGGGCCGCTCGCTGGGAGCGTGTCGCCGATCACTCGAGGTCACCAGCGATGGTTGCCATGAGCTCGGCGCTCTGCACCGCAGTGAGGCCGTGTGCGAATCCCGACAGATTGACGGCTGCGAAGCGGCCGCTGTCGAGCAATGTGCGGCCCATCGCGACTGCAGCGGCGATCCCGGTAGCGCGGGGTGTGACGGAGCCGAGCACCCGGTCGACGAGTCCGTCGGCGAGCACGAGTCCGGGAAAGGCCGCCAACGACTGCGCCGAGCGTTCGTCGGTCACGACCGGCACGGGGGCGACGAGTGCCAGTGTCGCTCCGGTTGCGGCGACACGATCAGCGAACCCGATCAGGTCGTCCGCCGTGCCGGAATGGTTGAGGATCGCGAGGTCGGCCCCCGCGCGTTCCTTCGCTCCGAGCCGGGCCGGGCGATCAGCGGTCGGTGGCGCCGCCGGGCTCTCGCCGACCGAGACGTTCGCGCCGGCGGTTCGTGCAATCGTGGCGAGACGGGTGCCGTCGAGGGTGAACGGAGCAGTTGCGTGGGGTCCGAACCGCGCGGCGGGATGGTCTCCGGTCACGCAGTGGACGGCGATCACGCCTGCGTCGATCAGCCGGGCGATCTCGTCACCGTGTTCGTCGGTCGAACGCCACCGGCCGGTGACGGTGACGATGGCAGGCTGCTCGAGCACCGCGAGGCGTCGGGCATTGACGTGTGGAATGTGTGGTCGTGGGTCGTCGAGGTGTTCGCCGACGAGCGCGATGGCCCCGAGCGAGCGATAGATGTCGGTGATCGCCTCCAGCTCGTCGTCGGCCGGAGGAAGCACCAGGTCGATGACGGCCGTGCCGAGATCGAGTGATCTGGGTCGGTGACCGGTCTCGATGGGTGGTGGCACGACGACCGCGTCCGCGAACGGGCATGGTTCGGGGGCCGCCTCGCAGTCGCCGTTCGGGCGGACTCCCCCGCACGGTCCGTAGACCATGTGCTTGGGGCAGCTGAAAGGGTGCGCGGTCGGCATCGCCGTCAGCTGCTCAATCCGGAATCGACTGATCGAAGGGCAGGTCGACGAGGCGCACGGACCGCTCGCCCTGTCCGCCGGGCAGGACCACGATGCCGATGTCACCTGAGGAGCAGCCAACGTCGATCAGGGCCAGCCCGATGTTTCGTCGGAACCGGGGCGAGTACGTACCGGCGCGCAAGCGGCCGACGTCGATGCCGCCGACCGACAACGGCACCGGATGGGACAGCGTGTCGATGTCATCGCCATCGATGACGCAACCGGTCAGCTGCCGACCGGGCCCGTCGGCGGCGATGCGCCGCAGCGCGTCGCGCCCGATGAAATCCGAGCCGTCGAGGTCGATCGTGTCGACCATGCCCAGCTCGATCGGGTTCGCGTCGTAGCCGGTGTCGGTGCCGTAGGACAAGAAGGTGTTCTCGATGCGTTCCGTGGCGTTGGGGGCGCCAGGGCCGATGCCGAACGGCTCCCCCGCTGTCGCAATTGCCTGCCAGAGCGCTTCGGCCGCGCCGATGTCGTCGCAGAAGAACTCGACACCACCCTGGTTGCTCCATCCCGAACGGGAAACGACGACGTCGATCTGCGCTTGGTCCGGCGCTGCGATCGTGGCCGGGCGGAGCTGGAAACGGTCGAGTCGGGTCGTCCACCCCAGGCCGAGTACCGCAGTGACATCGTGCGCATTCGGCCCCTGGACGGCGATGGTGACGGTGTCGAGCTCGCGGACGGCGACGTCGAGTCCGCGCCCTTGAGCAAGCCCCTTGAGCCACAGTCCGACATCGGCGTCGGCGACCGAGAACCGCCAGGTCCGATCGATCCAGTGCAAGAGCACCGGGTCGTTGATCAGTGTTCCGTCGCCGTCGACCATCGGCGCGTAGATCGCCTGGCCGGGCGGCGTGTCGCGGACGTCGACGGCCGTGACGAGCTGGGTGAGTCGATCGGCGTCAGCGCCCTCGACGCTGACATGACGTTGCGCGCAGACGTCCCACATGGACACCCGTTGCGTGAGGCGCTCGTACTCGGCGTCGAGGTCCCCATAGCTCATCGGCAGCCACATGTGGTTGTACGTCGACACGGCACTCAGCCCGGCCCGAACCGTGCAGTCGAACAACGGGGATTTCCGCACCCGCGGACCGACAGCTGCCAACAGATCCGGATCGAACACGAACACCCGGTGAAAATCCCCCGGAACCCGGACGCGGAAACCCCTGTCCTCTCGCGCGGTGCTTCGTCGTGGATCTTTCGCTCGCTGCGCGGCCAGACCCGAACGAGACTTCGTTCGACCTGCTCGGCCAGCTCACAGGTACCCCACGGCTGGATGTCGAGCACGCCGCGCAAGGTCCGGCGTCTCGACGACGGTGGCGTGCGCAACCAGAGGACGACTCGGACATGGACGGCACCCCGTCTCGGGCACGCTCGTTGCGGCGCCGATCGAAGACGTCGCAACATGCATTCCGTTGCTGATCGACGAGTGCCTCCCACGAGACCACCCGCTACCGCCCCGGGCGCCCCGACAGATCGCCGAACAGCACGCCGATTCCCGGCGCCCATGTGATGGCACCGAGAGTCGACGATGCGTCTGGCGGGCTTCAGTCGGCAGCCACCATGGCCGCTGCGGCGAGACCGAAAGCGATGACGCTGGCTGCGGTGCGGAGGCGGTGGAGCCGGTTCCAGGGCTGTTCGTAGGTGATTCGCCGCTCGGACAGGTCGTCACTGGCGGCGGCCGGCAGGTCGAAGGCGTCGAGGGCGTCGTTGAGGGGGATGTTTCCCCTGATCGTCACGCCGAGGACGCCGACCAGGTACGTCGCTGTTGCTCCGACCAGCAGCACGCCCTGCCGGCTGTCGCCGGTGCGGAGGTGCAGGATCGATGCGGCACCGAGCGCGAGCGGTACGCCCATGAACGGGATGACGAAGGCCGGGTTGATGATGGCCCGGTTGATGTCCTGCATCGTCTCGACGTATGTCTGGTCGGCGACCCGGGTCGTTCCGGGGATGACCGAGACGGCCCAACCATAGAGGAGCCCCGCGACGAGACCGGTTCCGATGACGCTCGTGACGAGAAGCGTGTCGTGTGCGTTCATGATTCGCTCCGTCAGGCCGTCACGGTGACGGGCATGTCCCAGGCACCTGCGGAGGCCGCATGTCGGACGTAGTCGGCGAAGTCCCGGGCGGGGCGGCCGAGAACCCGCTCGACACCGTCGGTGACATGGGCGTTGCGACCGTCGAGCGCCTCGGTGATCACGTCGGTGAGATGGTCGGCGACCTCGGCAGGCAGGCCGGCAGCCAGCAACTCCGCCGTATACGCAGCGTGGGGCATCGGGACGTAGCGCACGGGACGCCCGATGGCGTCACCGAGGATGTCGGCGACCTCCTCCATCGTCACGATGCGGGGACCGGTGAGCTCGTGGAGTCGACCGATGTGTGAATCGTCGGTGAGGGCCACGACGGCGACGTCGGCGACGTCGTCGATGTCGAGGAACGGGTCGGGGCCGGCGGCCTCGGGCATGGCCATGATCCCGGCCCGGATCGGGTCGGCGAAGATCTCGCTGAAGTTCTGAGCGAAGAACCCGCAGCGCAGGATCGTCCACTCGGCTGCCGACTCCATCAACAAGCGCTCGGCCCGCTCCGCCCCCGCTTCGCCGCGGCCGGCGAGCAGGACGTGCCGGCGCACACCCCGATCGAGGGCGACGTCGACGAAGGCACGGACCGTCTCCGCGGCACCGGGCAGGGCGAGGTCGGGGAAGTAGGTGATGTAGGTGGCATCGACGCCGTCGAGCGCATCGACCCACGACTCGGGGTCGGTCCAGTCGAAGTAGGTCTCGCTCGACCGCGACGCCGGCTTGACCGGCACGCCCGACTCACGGAGTCGAGTCGCGACGCGAGAGCCGGTCTTGCCGGTCGCGCCGATGACGAGAGTGGTACGGGTGGTGTTGTCATGTGTGATTTCCATGCGTCGAGTGTCCGGCATTCCGTGCGATCAGGGAATCGCTCAGACGCTCGAAGGCATGCGTGACCGTCTGAATGTCGCCGCCAGGTGTCATAGGCTCGACCAGATGGACGCGCTCGCCGGACTCCTCGACGGCCCGCGTGCACGGGGGGCCTTCCTGCTCCGCTCGAGTTGGAGTGGGCGGTGGGGGTTGCGCATCCTGGCCGAATCACCACTCACCTTGCTGGCAGTGCCACGCGGGGAGCTGTGGATCCTCCCCGACGGCGGTGATCCGCTCCGTGTCGGCGCCGGCGACATCGCCATCACTCGAGGACCCGACCACTACTCGGTCGTGGATCACCCCGATACCGAGCCGACCATCACGATCTTCCCGGGCCAGGACTGCCGCGACGAGAACGGCGACACGGTCGAGGAGTCGATGTCGTTGGGTGTGCGCAGCTGGGGCAACCACCACGATGGTGAGACGATCATGATGGTCGGCGCCTACCACTCCTTCGGCGAGATCGGTGACCGACTCCTGCGCACACTGCCCCCGGTCCTGGTCTTGCCCGAACAGCAGTGGCAGTGTCCCCTCGTACCCGTTCTCGACGACGAGGTGGTCAAGGACCATCCCGGCCAGATCGCCGTCCTCGACCGGCTCCTCGATCTCGTTGTCATCGCTGCGCTCCGGGAGTGGTTCGACCGACCTGATGCCGATCCGCCGGCCTGGTACACGGCTCTCAGCGATCCGGTCGTGGGTACGGCCATCCAGCTGATGCAGGCCAATCCAGCCCAACCATGGACCGTCTCGTCGATCGCATCGGCGAGCGGCGTGTCACGGGCCGTGATGGCGAAACGATTCACCGAGCTGCTCGACGAGCCGCCGATGACGTTCCTGACGAACTGGCGGATCGACCTCGCCGCAGACCTCCTGCGACAGCCCGACCTCACGCTCGGCGCCGTGGCACAACAGGTCGGCTACAGCACGCCGTTCGCCCTCAGCTCCGCCTTCAAGCGCGTGCGCGGCGTGAGCCCACAGGTCCATCGGGAAACCGTTTCGAGCCGGCTGCCGACGACGTCCTACGCCAACAGCCAGGCGAGCCCACCGCCGAGGGCGACGTAGACGGCCGCCACCGGCAAGGTTCGCCGCAGCACCAGACCCTCCTGTCCGGAGAGGCCGACGGTGGCAGCGGCGGCGACCACGTTGTGCGGGCAGATGATGTTGCCGACCGCAGCGCCGAAGCCCTGCGCACCCAGCAGCGGCAGGACCGGCTGCTGGGTCGCTTCGGCCGTGGCGATCTGGAAGTCGGTGAACAGGATGTTCGAGGCGGTCGCCGAACCGGTGACGAACGTGCCGAGTGCCCCGACGACGGGGGCGAGCAGCGGCCACGCACTCCCCACCCCGGCCGCGCTGGCCGCCAGCTCGTCGGTCATGCCCGACTGCGACATCGTGCGGGCGATCGTCACCATCGCGAGCAGCGCCACGACGACCGGCACGAGACGACGGTTGGTCGTCACGATCGCGGCACGGACATCTCGCCCGGCTGCGTGCTGCACGAGCGCACCGATCGCGAACGCGATCGGCAGCAGCAGGCCGGGGTGGTACAGCGGCCGCACCGACCCCGTGAAGTCGTCGAAGATCTCCCACTCGACCACCACGCCGAACAACGGATCGCGCACCGGCGGCACGAGACGGGTGACCAACACCAGCGCGACGATCGCCAGGTACGGGGCTCCGGCGACGAGGAGCGCTCGAGCCGACGTGGCGCTTGCGTCGCCCGCATCGTGACCGTCGGCGCCGACATCGTCGTCGACGAGGCGCACGGACGGCACCGGGTCGGCGGTGCGTCGTCGCAGGAGGACGACCACCGTCACGAACACGAGGGCGCCGATCAGGGCGCCACCCAGCGTCGGGAGTTCGGGTCCGACGAAGTAGCCGATCAGGAAGTACGGCACGAAATAGGTCACCGCCGCCAGCGCCCCCCATCGCCAAGGAGGTCCCCCTTCGGGCAGGGCCCGCCCGATCAGCACCACCACCACCGCCGTCAGCAACCACCCGACGATGGTGTGGTAGGGCACGGTCGCCCGAGCGAGTTCGGCGGCCGTGAAGTCGCTGGCCGCCACCTGCGCCAGCACCGGCGTACCGACCGCACCGAACGATACCCCGACGGCATGGCCGACCAGCGCTGCGCTCACCGCTTCGACCGGTCGGAAACCGGCAGCGACGAGGAACGGTGCGGCAAGGGCGATCGGTGTTCCGAACCCGGCGGCACCCTCCAGGAAGAGCGAGAAGAACCAGGCGATCAGCAACGCCGCCACACGCGGGTCCGGTGTCAGACGCGACAGCCCGAACTGGAGCACCTCGGTGGCCTTCGTTCGCTGCTGGAGTTCGTAGACGGCAAGCGCCGGAGCGATGATGGCCACCACCGTGAGGGTCACCCACGCAGCCTCGGCGACGAGACCCAGGATCCCGGCCACCGGACCGAACGAGTCGCCGGCGGCACCGAAGTCGAACACGGTGAGCGCAATGATCACCGTTCCGGCCGCCGCCACGAGCCCGGCGCGCACAGCGGACCAACCCGCTCCCACCATGAGCACGAGGACGGCGATGATCGGCGCCGCCGCCAACAGTGTGTCGAGGTTCATCGTGGCGCCGATGATCTCCGATCGACCCGCCCGTCAGTCATCGCCACCGCCATCGATCCCACGGTACCGGTTGGTCCCGAAGCACGGTTCGAAGATCGGGCCCCGGCGTCGCACGGACCCCGGCGGCTGAGGAGGCCGTGCGATACTCCAGGGGTGGATGGGGCGCCGGGAGCGGGGACACGCATCGAGGTGCTCCGGTCACTGTCGGTCTCGATCGACGGACGCCCGGTGGACGTCGGCGGACCGCGGACGCAGGTCGTCCTCGTCACTCTCGCCCACCATCTCGACGAAGTCGTCAGCATCGACACGCTCTTTGCGGCGTTGTGGGACGGCGATCCGCCGAAGACCGCTCGCAACGTGGTCCAGGTGCAGGTCTCGGGCCTGCGGCGCGCTCTCGGCCCGTCGGCCGTGCTCCGGACCCAGGGCGCCGGCTACTTGCTCGCGTCGACCGGTCTGGCCGTCGACGTCGCCGAGTTCGAACAGTTGGCCCACGCTGCCGCCGACCTCCTCACGTCGAACCCGGCCGAATCGGCCGAGGCCGCCGCCGCGGCGTCGCTGCTGTGACACGACACTCCGGTGGCCGCGGCACTCGACATCGAGCCGGTCCGCGCGCGTCTCGAGCACCTCCGTGAACTGCGACTCCGCACGCTGGCGACGCTGCTCGACGCTCGCCTCCAACTCGGCGAGCACCGGGCGTGCTGCGAAGACGCTGCGCTCCTTGCCGACGAGCACCCGTTCCGTGAGGACTTCCGCTCCCTCCATCTGCTCGCCCTCTACCGTTCGGGACGTCAGACCGAAGCGCTGGCTGCGTACCGACGCACCCGCGATCTGCTCGTCGAGGAGTTCGGCGTCGCGCCGGGTCCGGACCTGCGCTCGTTGCATCGCCAGATCCTCCAACAGGACCCCCGGCTCGACCTGTCGGCGTCGCGCGGCGAGACAGCGGCCGGCCCAGCGGCCCGATCGTCGAGCGATGTGGCGCTGCTGACGAACAACCTGAGGACCGAGCCGAACGAGTTCGTGGAGCGCCCCGAGGTCACGACGGTGCTCGACGCGCTGGTCCCCGGTCGACTCGTCACCGTCGTCGGGACTGGCGGCATCGGCAAGAGCCGTTGCGTCGCTGCCGCTGCCCACCGCTGCCTCGGCCCGGAGCCGTCCGTCGACGGAGTGTGGCTCGTCGACCTGGCTCCGTTGCCGGATCGGTCGGGCGCGGTGGCGGCGAGTGTCGCTTCGGCACTCGGGCTGGGCCAGCGCCCGGGGTGCACAGCGACCGAGGACGTCCTCAACTACCTGCGTGACCGCTGCTCGCTCATCGTGCTCGACAACTGCGAACACGTCACTGCGTCGGTCGCTGCGTTCGCCGAGGCCGCCACCGCCGCCTCGCCGACGACGACCCTCCTCGCCGCGAGCCGGACCCGGCTCGGGATTCCGGCCGAAACGGTCGTCACCCTGAACCGGTTGGACGACGATGCCGCCCACCACCTGCTCACAGCACGGATCGCCGAGGCAGGTGCGGGTCCATTCCCCGATGCGGAATGCGCGGCGCTGTGCGAAATGCTCGACAACTACCCACTCGCCATCGAACTGGCCGCCACCCGCACCCGCTCGCTCTCACCGAGCGAGATCGTGGCCCGAATCGGCGACCATCCGGCGTTGCTCGGGCGGGGTGCACCAGCGGGCGGGCACGGTGATCCGGACGTCCGTGACCACACGACGGGCCGTCGATACGCGGACTTGTCGACCGCGCTCGATTGGTCGCTTCGACAGCTGTCCACCAACGCCAGGGACGTGCTCACCAGAGCGACCGTCTTCGTCAGCGGCTTCGATCTGGGCAGCGCCGAGGCGGTCCTCACTGCGTCGCAGGACCGTCCGGGTGACGTGGTCGCAAGTCTCGGGGAGCTGGTCGAGCACCATCTCGTCGTGCGCGACCACAGCGCCGGCCGCTTCCGCATCCTCGAGCCGATCCGCCAGCATCTCCGTGACGGCGAACGGAACGAGGTCCAGGATCGTTACGTCCGCTTCTACGCGGCGTTTGCCGTCGACGCCGCCATCGGGCTGCGAGGACCGGACGAGGCGCAGTGGTGGGACCGTCTACGCGCCGAACTCCCCCACGTCCGTGCCGTGGTCCGGTGGGCCACCGACCACGAGGACGTGGAGCTCCTCGACTCGATCATGGGCGAGATGGCGTTCGCAGTGGCGATCCTCGCGTGCATCGAACCGGGCGAGTGGGCGATCGAGTCACTCCGACAGCTCCGACTCGAGCCGGCTGATGCACCGGGACTCGCTGTCGCCGCTGCCGCTCACCTGGCGCTCCACACCCTCGTCGACGAGTGCGACGCGCTGCTCGATGCCATCGCCGACACCGACGACTTGCGGATGCGCTCCTTCATCGCCGCAGTCAGGTTCATCAGCGAGCCGACCGAAGCACGCTGGATCGAGCAGCTCGAGCAGTCGGCGCCGGTCTACGGCGAACCGCAGTTTCTCGCGCTGGCGAAGATGCGACGGGGCACCCCCGACATGATCGAGGTCGCCGACGCCCTCGGCAACCCGACGCTGCGCGTCTTCGCTCGGTGTTTCCTGTCCGCATCGATGACCAGCGGGACCAGCGACGAGGCGCGCCGGAACAAGGAGGAGCTGTACCGGATCGCCCTGACGTCGAACAACTCGCGCACCATTGCGGAGGGTCAGACCTTCATGGGGCTCCAGCACTGCTACGACGGCGAGGCCGACCGCGCCGGGCCGCTCGCCGCAGAGATGATCGAGCGAATGGTCCGACTTCGGTCGCCGGGCCTCGTCTGGCACGGCGTCGAGGTCATCGCCAACATGCTGGCGATGGTGAGAGTCGACCCGTACGCGTCGGAGATGCTGTGGTCGGCGGTCACCAACTCGGGTTACTCGCCGTACTCGCGGGTGGCCCGTGACCCGACGCTGCCACCATGGGTCGCCGACCAGCTCAGCGACGACGACCGTCGACGTGCAGCTTCCGAGGGCGCCTCGCTCGACTTCGACGGTGCCGCCGTCGCCGCCCGCAAGGCGGCCGAGCGGATGTCGGCTGCCTGACGACGAGTGCGCGAGAGCGATGTCACCGGGCCGGGTCCCGAGATCATCGGGGCCCGGGCGCTCCGGTCGAGGGTCGCCCGATCACAGCGAACGTCACCGCTGCTGCGTGACCGACGTTGAGCGAGTCGACGTCCGGCGAGATCGGTATCCGGACCCGGTGCGTCGTCGCGTCCTTGGTGGTGGTCTCGAGACCGTGGCCCTCGGCGCCCAGCACGATCGCCACCTTGTCGGGAACGACCAGGTCCCAGAGATCGACGGCGTCCACGTCCGGGGTCATCGCCCAGGAGTGGAATCCGTTGGCGTGCAACGTGTCGATGGCTCCCGGCCAGTCGTCGGCTGACGCGCGCGCCACGCGCACGTGCAGGATCTCACCCATGCTGACCCGTACGGTCCGACGCTGGTACGGGTCGTTGCAGGTCGGGCTGATCACCATGCCATCGATGCCGAACGCACGCGCCGCTCGGGCGATCGCACCGACGTTCTGGTCGTCGTTCAGCGCTTCGAGCACCACGAGACGCCGACACGATCGAGCCAGGTCTCCAACGGTGGGCGTCGGCGCACGAAACGCAGAGGCGAGCACGCTGCGATACATGTTGAAGCCCACGATCTCGGCGATCACGTGCTGCTCGGCCACGTAGACCGGCACGCCCGCGAGCTCGGGGCGAGCCATCACCGGGATGAAGCGTTTGAGACGTTTCGGGTGCAGCAGCACCGATCGCAGCCGATGCCCGGAGTCGAGCATCCGTTCGATCGGAACGTACCCCTCACCCATGAAGAACTCGGCGCCTTCCATCTCGGCGCGTACGGCAATGCTGTTCAGCTCTCGATAATCGTCCACCCGTTCATCGGCCGGGTCGAGAATGTACGTCACCCCGTCGACCCCACCGCCGTCATTGCTCATGCAGCAGTATCCAACATCGTCTCCGGCGACTTCGACATCGACGGTCTCGTGGCGCCCTTCGACGACGCGGGGCCGCTGTCCCTGCCGCCTCCGTGCCAGCATGGGGATCGTGAACGCCGCCGACGACTCCGCCGCCCGACTCGAACGAGTGCGTCGCGAGCCGCCGGCGTTTCGTCGGGTCGTGGTGCGTTCGAAGGTGGCGCTCAGCGAGCGCATGGTGCGCGTCGTGCTGGGCGGTGACGAACTCACCGGCTTCGCGATCGAGTCGCCCGCATCGAGTGTTCGCCTCCTGCTGCCACCGGCCGGGCACGACACCATCGAGATGCCGACCTGGACCGGCAACCAGTTCGAGCTCGCCTCGGGAGAGCGAGCACCGATTCGAACCTTCACACCGCGGGCGTTCGACGCCGAGCGGCTCGAGTTGGCCCTCGACGTCGTGCTCCACGAGCGAGGCGCAGCGACCGACTGGGTTCGTCGAGCCGACGTCGGCGACGAGGTCGCCATCTCTGGGCCGGGCCGCAGCGAGGAGCTCGATCCGGCGGCCCGTTCGTTCCTGCTCGCCGGCGACGAGTCGGCGATCCCGGCGATCGGCCAACTGCTCGAAACCATCGACCACGACCACACGGTCGACGTCCACATCGAGATCTCCGATCCCGGTGCCCGCCTCGAACTCCCGGCGCACCCGAGGGCCACCATCACGTGGCACCATGCCGTCGCCGGCGCCGCACCGGGCGAATCCGTCGTCGCAGCGGTCGAAGGTGTCGACGAGTTGCCCGATGCCATCTGGGCCGCCGGCGAAGCCGCCGCAGTATAGCGGCTCCGGACCCATCTGTTCGACGCACGCGCCCTCACCCGGCGGCGTGTCACCGCCCGCGGCTACTGGAAACTGGGTCGATCGGCGACGTGACCCGAGCGCCCTGCGCCGAACGGCACCGAGCGCACTTTCAAGGTTGGTCGCGCTCCTGCCGACACACTTGACGTGAATCCGACCGCCTGCGCAGCCGCGATGATGGCGCTCGTCGTCCTGGCGACAGGTTGCGCAGAGAGTTCCCGGGCCGAGCGCGTCGACACCTGCGTCGAGTCGATCACGTTCGGGGTGTCGGTCGGTGAACCCGCAGCTGCCCAGATGTGGAACACCGCAGGCCGGTCCGACGACGCGCTCCGAGCAGCCTGCGACGACCTCGCGACGAACGATCCCGAACGACTCACCTCGATACTGACCGAGTGGGAATCGACCCTGCGAACGGTCGGCATCGCGATGGCGTCCTCCCCCGAGGCCAACGACACCAGCTGCGATCCGTCGTACCCGGCGATGTGCATTCGCATGAACGAACCCGACCTCGACTGTTCGGATGTCGGAGCGAACGACTTCCCGGTCCAACCGCCTGACAGACACGGTTTCGACACCGATGGCGACGGATTCGGGTGTGTGCCCGGCGCGGACACGGGCTGAGCCTCGCCCTGCCTCGCCGAGGGCCGGCCTTCGAGCACTCCGAACACCGGCACCGGCACCGCTAGTGTAGATCCGCAGTGTCTGACGGGCGACGGCAACTCGACCTTCCGGCGCCCGCGAGAGCGGCGCTCGTCCTCGGGCTCATCTACATCTTCCTGGTCGGGGTCTCCTCGTTGGAGGCCGGCATCCGACTGCTGGGCGAAGACACACAAGAGCAGCTGTTCTCGGCGGCGACCAACCCGATCGCGGCGTTGTGCATCGGCATCTTGGGAACGGTCCTCGTCCAGTCGTCGTCTGCGTCGACGGCGATCATCGTCGGACTCGTCGCATCCGGGGCGCTCACGGTCGACCAGGCCGTCCCCATGGTGATGGGCGCCAACATCGGCACCACCGTGACCAACACGCTGGTGTCGCTCGGCCACATCCGCCAGTCGAACGAGTTCCGCCGCGCGTTCGCGGCGGCGACCGTGCACGACTTCTTCAACGTGCTCGCAGTGATCGTGCTGTTGCCGCTCGAGTTGCTGTTCGGGGTGATCAGCAACATCGCCACCTGGATGAGCGACCGCCTCGTGGGCACCGCCGGCACCGAATGGAACAGCCCGGTGAAGGAGTGGGTCAAGGGACCCGTCGATCTACTCAAGGATTTCTGGGAGGCAGTCGGCACCACCGGCACCATCGAGGGCGTGATGATGGTGCTCGCTGGGCTCGCCATCATCCTCATCGCGCTCACCTTCATCACCCGCAACATGCGCACGCTCGTGGCAGCCCGCGTCGAACGATCGGTCAACGCGATGCTCAGCCGGGGCGGCGGCGGAGTCGCCCTGCTGCTCGGCGTAGTGATCACGATCGCAGTGCAGTCGTCGAGCATCACCACCTCGATCCTCATCCCACTCGCCGGTGCCGGCGTCATCACGCTTCGCAACGCGTACCCGGTGACCCTGGGGGCGAACGTCGGCACAACGATCACGGCACTGTTGGCTGCGCTCGCAGCGTCGAGTCCGGAGGCGCTGACGGTCGCCCTGGCCCACACCACCTTCAACGTGCTCGCAATCCTGCTGCTCTATGTCATCCCACTGCTGCGCGACGTGCCCATCCAGGGTGCCGAACGGCTGGCAGACCTCGCGGTGCAACGCGGGTCGATGGCCGTTGCGTACGTCGCTGTCGTGTTCATCGTGCTACCACTCATCGGAGTGGTAGCTCTCGGTTGAAAGGTTCCCCGATGGTCTTTGCATTCTTCAGAGGTGGTTCGGGCGGGAGCGGACTCGACCACATCCTCACCAAGGCGATCGGCATGCTCGCCGATGCCCGCCACTCGTTCGACCTGGCCACCCTGGCGCTGCTCACGGACGCGGGATCAGGTCCCGTGGCGGACGACGTGCACGCCACCGACGACCGCATCAACATGGCCGAACAGGAACTGCGCAGTGAACTCGTCGTGCACGTTGCGGTGCAGGGCAGCGGCGACATCGGCACGGTGCTCGGGGTCACGCTGATGCTGAAGAAGATCGAGCGCATCGGCGACCAGGCGAAGAACATCCTCGACCTCGCCGAGAACGGGGTCACGCTCGCCGGCAACCCCGAGATCGACGCGATGCTCGCGGAGCGCCAGATGCTCTCGGAGCTGTTCGCGGAGGCCGCCGCGATCCTCGCCGACGCCGACACCCCAGAGACCACCGTGGCCGACTTCTCCGAACGAGTCGACGCAATTCTCGCCGGCTTCCAGGTGAAGATGAACGGTTACATGTCGTCCGACCGACCCGGGCGCGAGGTCGTACCACTGGCGATCTACTACCGCTATCTGCGCCGCATCGTCGCGAACCTTCTCGGCGTGGTCCGCAACTCGGTCGAGCCCGTTCAGAGCGAACGTGTCGGCGACGCCGATGACTGACACGCCAGATCGAACCGCCGGCCGGCTCGACGAAGTCCGTCTCAGCCGTCGAGCCCGACATCGAGGACCTCGTGCACGGCGACGTTCTCTTCGTCGCTCAGCCCGAGGCGATCTCGCAGCGCCGTCAGTTCGGTGAGGTCATCCCCCTCGATCGACAGCGTGTGCAGCACCTCACCGGTCTCGGAGATCTCGATCTCGGTCGACTCGGCCCGGAGCCGCCCGATCCGGTACCGGCGCCGCTTCTTGAGGACGAACACGGCACGAAAACCGGCGTCGGCGCCGAGCGCGGCCACCTCGTCGATCAGGTTGTACTTCTTGCCGCGCTGAGGTCGGTCGAGCCGCAGCCGTTCGAAGATCTCGTCGAAGGGTGACGGAGTGGTTTCCGCAGAGCGGTGACGATCCGACACCCAGTGCTCGAAGCCGTCCTTCGCAGCGACCAGCTGCTTGATCTTCAGGGTGTTGTCGCGGATCTTGACGTTCCACGACGAATCCTCGACCAGGAGATAGCAGTCCTTCACCCGTTCGGTCGTCTGGGCGGTGGCCAGCTTGGCCAGCAGCTTGCGAGCCTGACGGTGCTTGCCCCAGACGCGGTACTCGTAACGTGCCGCCACCGGTTTGGGTGTGGTGCTCTTGCTGCCCATTGGTCTCCTCGACGCGTGTCCTGCGCTGGATCAGCCAATACCCCCGCAGCCAGGATTCCACCCCCAACCGATGCATGCCTGACAGCCGCTGACGTCGACCGCCTTCGAAAAGCAGGCCAGTGCAGTGCCGAACACCCTGGTCGACGCGTCTCGCTTCCGCCCCATGTGGTATCGATGACCGCAAGATGATCGACGAGAAACTCGAACCCGTCCTGGACGACGTGATCCGCCGAAACGCCGGTGAACCCGAGTTCCACCAGGCGGTGCGCGAAGTGCTCGAATCGCTCGGACCGGTGATCGCGAAACACCCCGAGTTCGCCGACCAGAAGATCATCCAACGGATCTGCGAACCCGAGCGTCAGATCATCTTCCGCGTCCCGTGGCGCGACGACCGCGGCGAGGTGCACATCAACCGGGGCATGCGCGTCGAGTTCAACAGCGCTCTCGGGCCGTACAAGGGCGGGCTCCGGTTCCACCCGTCGGTCGATCTCGGCATCATCAAGTTCCTCGGCTTCGAACAGACCTTCAAGAACGCCCTCACCACCATGCCGATCGGCGGCGGCAAGGGCGGCTCCGACTTCGACCCGAAGGGACGGTCGGAGGACGAGGTCATGCGGTTCTGTCAGAGCTTCATGCTCGAGCTCTACCGGCACCTCGGCGAACAGACCGACGTGCCCGCCGGCGACATCGGCGTCGGTGTACGCGAGATCGGCTGGCTGTTCGGCCAGTACAAGCGCATCACCAACCGCTACGAGTCGGGCGTCCTCACCGGCAAGGGCACGGAATGGGGTGGCGCGTTGGTGCGCACCGAAGCGACGGGCTACGGCCTGGTGTTCTTCGCGGAAGAGATGCTGCGATCCCGAGGAACCTCCCTCGACGGCCGTACCACGATCGTGTCGGGATCGGGCAACGTGGCCCTCCACGCCATCGAGAAGGCACAGGCCCGCAACGCCTGCGTGGTGGCCTGCTCGGACTCGTCCGGCTACGTCCACGATCCCCGCGGATTGCAACTCGACGTGCTGAAGGAGATCAAGCTCGAACGCCGCGGAAGGGTGTCGGAGTACGCCGAACGGGTCGGGTCGGCGACGTTCGTACCGAGCGGCAACATCTGGGAGCTCGACGCTCACGTAGCGTTGCCGTGCGCGACTCAGAACGAGCTCACCGGCAGCGATGCCCGGACACTCGGCCGCCACGGCTGCATTGCCGTGGCGGAAGGCGCCAACATGCCGTGCACGCCCGAAGCCGTCGACGTCTTCCGCGAGGCCGGCATTGCTTTCGGGCCCGGCAAGGCGGCCAACGCCGGAGGGGTGGCGACCTCGGCGCTCGAGATGCAACAGAACGCCATCCGCGACTCATGGAGCTTCGACTACACAGAGCAACGCCTGGCCGAGATCATGGCGAGCATCCACCAGCTCTGCGAGGAACACGCCGAGGAGTTCGGAGCACCTGGCAACCTCGTGCACGGCGCCAACATCGCCGGCTTCCAACGAGTCGCCCGCAGCATGGTCGCGCTCGGTCTGATCTGACCCCGACGGCGGCTCAGTAGGAACGCGGGAGACCGAGCACCGACTGCGCGATGTGGTTGCAGGTCATCTCCTGGCTGACCGGGGCCAGGCGTTGCAGCCGTGCCTCACGCCAGTAGCGCTCGACGTGGTACTCCGACGCGTAGCCGAGGCCGCCGAGGGTCTGCAGCGCCTGGTCGGCGGCGAAGAAACTGGCCTCGGCGGCGAGGTACTTCGCCGTGTTCGCCTGCTCGCCGCACTCGAGGTCGTTGTCGTATCGCCACGCTGCTTCGCGCCACACCGCCCCGGCCGCAGTGAGATGCATGTGGGCCTGCGCCAGTGGATGAGCAATCGCCTGGTTGGCGCCGATCGGGCGATCGAACACCACCCGCTCCTTGGCGTAGCCGACCGCCCGTCGCAGAGCCACCTCACCGATGCCGCACGCCATCGCGGCGAGCAGGATCCGCTCCGGGTTGAGACCGTGGAGGATCTGGTGGAAGCCGCGACCGCGTTCACCCACCAGTCGCCATCCCTCCACCGGGAGATCGTCGTACGCCACCTCGCAGGATGCGACGGCGTTGCGGCCGAGCTTGGGAATCGGAGCGATGTCGCAGTACGTCGGGTCGAGGTCGACGAGGAACAGGCTCAGCCCGTCGAAGCGGCGCCGCCGGTCGTCGGGGTCGGGATCGTCGGTGCGGGCGAGCAGCAGGCACACCTCCGACTCCAACGCCTTGGAGGTCCAGATCTTGCGGCCGCGCACCACGAAACCACCCGTACCGTCGTCGATCGCGCGAGTGCTGATGCGAGACGTGTCGGTGCCGGCGTCGGGCTCGGTCACCCCGAACGCCACGTGCAGGTCACCTGCGGCGGCGCGGGGAAGGAACGTCTCCTTCAGCCGGTCGTTGCCGAACTTCACCACCGGGTTGAGCCCGAACATCGTGAGGTGCAGCGCCGAGGACCCGTTCATCGCTGCGCCAGAGGCGGCAACCCGGTTGAGCACGATCGCGCAGTCGCTGATCCCTCGCCCACCACCGCCGTACTGCTCGGGAATCGCCACGCCGAGCCATCCCCCTGCAGCCATCGCCGAATAGAACTCCCACGGGAACTCGTGGAGTCGGTCGCGCTCCGCCCAGTAGGTGTCGTCGAAGTCGGCGCACACCCGGTCGACGGCCGCAGCGATGGCGAGATGGTCGTCGTCGAGGCGGAAGTCCATCCGCCGAGTCTCGCAGCGTCAGACGGCCAGGTCGGGCCGATCGGTGATGATCGCATCGACACCGAGCGCCCGCAGACGCGCCATCTCAACGGGATCGTTGATCGTCCACACGTGGACGGCCACATCTCGCCGGTGGCAGGCATCGACGAGACGGGCATCGACGACCGACACACCGTTCTTCGACGGCGGCAACTGGACCACGTCACCCCACGCCGGCACCGGCAGGCGGAGCCACGCCGACACACGCACCGTCACGATCTCGATCTTCGAGAACGCAGTGCACCAGCCCGACCCCAACGCTCGGCGCAGCCGCCGCTGGCGTCGCCACCCGAATGCAGCCACGCAGACCCTCGCCGACGCGTCGTGCGCGCGCAACACCTCGACTGCCGGACCGACCGTCGCATCGGTCTTCACGTCGATGTTGAAGCAGCACCCGGGAAACTCGGCCAGCGCGTCGTCGAGGAGCACCAGCCCGTCGTCGGTCGGCACGCCGTCGACGCAGTAGCGCAGCGTCGAGAGGCGTTCCCACGAGTGCTCGCCGATCCGGCCGGTACCGGTGGTCGTGTCGTCCAACGTCTCGTCGTGGAAGATCACCACCTTGCCGTCGGCGCTGGCCTGGACGTCGGTCTCGATGTGGTCGGCACCCACCTCCACCAGTCGGCGGAACGCCGCCATCGTGTTGCCGGGCGGGCGGTCGTGGCTGGCGCCGCGGTGGCCCAGCACGTCACTGCGGCCGCTCCGCAGGAACGGATGGGTGATCGCCGTGTCATCATCGCGACGGTTCACGACGATCTCCGCTCGAGGAACGCCGGCTTGGACGGCACGGCCTTGGCGACCACGACCTTGGCGACGTGGGCTGCCAGCAGAGCGAGCCGCCACCGGCCGCCGGCGTCGAGCTGGTCGATGCCGTCTCCCTCGACGACGGCATCACCCTCGTCGGCGAACTCGTGGGTGGCGACCGCGTGCAGGACGGCAGCAATCTCGTCGGCGCCGAGGCCGCTGCGGGCCAGACCCCCTTGCTCGATCCACGACTGGGTGCTCGCCCAGCCGAGCGCGAAGTCGCTGCGCCGGATCGAACGTTCGAGAAAACCGCCGAAGGCCCCGATGAAGTCACCGGCCAACAGATCGGTGACGCCGTCCGCCTGGTCGGTCTGCGGGAGCGGACTGATCATCTCGATGTCGACGTGTTCCTTGCCCTGGAGGTCGGCGACTCGGGCGAACCGCTCGCGCAGTTCGGAGCGACGTTCGTCATTCAGTCCACCGTCGGTCTCGTCAGCGAGCTGATCGACGGCGTCGTCGAGGGCAGCCAGACGACGGTTGACGTCGGCGACACTGCGCACGTCGTCGTGCAGCGCCTGGGTCGGCACCACCGAGATCGCCCGACGCAAGCCGTCGAGCCATGTGCGCGTCGTGGAGCTGTCCGCCCACATCGCGTCGCCCGACGGCCCCGACGACCGAGGATCGACGATCAGGTGCACTCGACGTCCAGATCCCTGACCGGCTCGCCGCCGAGCAGCCACCACGATCCGACCGACCGGTCGGGACTCGACCAGGCCACCGTCGGTGAACCACAGCGCCGACGTGTCCGGCAGATTGTCGATGCCGCGCTGTTCGTACACCTCCCGGTCGCCCTGCCGATCGAGCAGCGACGGCTCGAACGCCAACGGGTGTGCGGCCGATGCCAGGACGGCGTCGAGCAGCGAACTCCCGGGCGCTTCGACCACCTCGGCCCGACCGCCGCCGGGCCGCAGGGTGAATCTCGCCCAATCCGCGTAGGTCAGCGACGACACCTCGCCCGCGTGGGCGGTGACCGGCACCGTGAAGCCGAGCAGGCTGGTCAGGCCCACCTCGAGGTCGACCGGCGACGGGAGCGGATCGTGCACGTCGCACGGGTGGTCCTCGGTGTCGTCGATCATGTCGACGAGATTCTCACGGAGGCGATCCATCTCCAGCGGTGCGCCAGAACCGTGCGAGCGCAGCATGAACATGTCGACGTTGTCGACCCACGCCGAACGCAGCATCAGCGGAGTGTCACGCCCGTTGAGAAGGCAGTGCCCGAACAACATGCCGACGATCGATCCCGCCGACGATCCGCCGATCGCGTCGACGTGTACCGGGCGCCCGTCGCGCCGCACGGTCGTGATCGCCACGGCCAGCGCCGACATGGCGCCCGCCTGGAACGCACCGAGCGAAGCGGATCCGGGGAGGGTCAGCGAGAATCGGATGTCGTCAGCGTCCACGCCCGTTTCGATCCCCACTACGGAGGTGATCGAAACGTCGCCGCACGATGCCGAACGATCGGTCGTTCGAATACCCTTCGTCACGACATCGACGTGCGAGGGGGGAAGCATCATGAGCGACGGACGCGAACACCCGGGGACGCCACCGGTCGAGGATCGGCTGACGCGTTCGGCCTCGGGCTCCACCGCTCCGACGGCGCGAACCTCGCCCCCTGCGAGCGCACCATCGCCGTTCGGGAATCGTCTGTTCGAGGCGCTGTCGCACCCGTGACGGCATCACCGCAGGACCCACCACCACACCCGGACGGCACCGCCAAGCCTGTCGGACGCGACGCGGTCATGGCCGCCCTGGTCGACGCGACGACGGCGCTGATCGTCGAACAGGGGATGACGATGTCGGTGCGCGAGATCGCGCGGCGGGCCGGCGTCAACCACGGCTTGGTCCACACGTACTTCGGGAGCAAGGAGGCGCTGTTGGAGGCCACGTTCCGGGCGATCAACGATCGAGCCGGCGACGAACTCGACGCCGACGGCTTCCCACCAGCCGACCTCGCCTTCCGACGCGACGGCGAGCTCGCCAAGGCGACCGCCCGGGCGTTGCTCGACCTGGCGGACGACCCGTTCCCGTCGCATCCGGTCCTTCCCGCATGGCGTCGGGCGCTTGCGACCACCAACCCCGACTCGACCGACCACGAGCTGAACGAGCGCATCCTGATCGCGACCACCCTGGCGCTCGGGTGGTCGCTGTTCGGTGAACATTTCGGCCGGATCCTCGAGGTCGATCCCGAAGCGCGCCGTTCGATCGAGCAGCGCGTCGTGGAGACGATCGCCGAGATCGGCGGTCTCCCCGACGCCCGGCGGGTTCGACAGCAGCCCGACGAATCCTGACCTGCGACTCGGTCGGCGCGCGGCGTTGCTGCCAGGGTGGCGCTGGCGTTGCAGATGTCACGTCCGGACTTGTGTGGAAGACACCCGATGGGGAAAGACTGTGGGTGTCATGTTCGTACTACACCGTGCAGGCCAGTGGCTCGCCGACCTCTTCGAAGCCTTCGATGACGCCTTGGTGGCGCTCGACGACGACGTCGACGCGTCTGCCGTTGGCTGAGCCGACCGTTCTCGCTCAACGCGCCGGGACCAGGCGGGGAATCGCCACGATCAACGCCCCGGCCACCGACACGGCCACTGCTGCGTACCCCCATGCGACGTCCCAGAACAGCTCGAGACGGAAGTAGTCGCGCAGCCACGGCACCAGGAACACGATCCCGTAACCGGCCGCCATCGCGCCGACGAGACCGAGCTTCCAGGACTGCAGGGGTCGGCTGGTCACCGCCAGCACGACGAGGCCGATCGCCAGCAGGGTGACCGTGGCGAGGGTGCGTGCCTGGTCGAGATCGAGATCGGCGACGTGGAGCGCTGCTTCGTACGCCCCCAGGGTGGCGGCGCCGGCGACCACACCGGCGGGGACCGAGAAGCGGAGAACTCGGCGCAGGAAGCCGGGTCGGACCAGGTCGACTTCGGGGGCGAGTGCCAGGAAGAACCCGGGTACCCCGATGCTGAACGTGCCGATCAAGGTGAGTTGACGCGGGAGGAACGGGAACGGACTGTCGACCAGGCCGACGGAAAACGTGAGCAACACCGCGTACGCCGCCTTGGTGACGAACAGATTCGCAACACGTTCGACGTTGTTGATCACCTTGCGACCCTCGTTCACGACCGTGGGCAGGCTCGAGAACGCATTGTCGGTGAGGACGAGGTCGGCAACCGCTCTGGTCGCCTCGCTGCCCGAACCCATCGAGATGCCGAGGTCGGCGTCCTTGAGCGCCAACACGTCGTTCACCCCGTCACCGGTCATCGCGACGACGTGGCCGCGTGACTGCAAGGCGTGGACCATCGCCTGCTTCTGCTGCGGCTTCACACGACCGAAGACCGTCGCCTCCTCCAGGGTGTCGGCCAACTCGACGAGATCGGTCGGCAGCTCGCGCGCGTCGATCGGCGCACCCGCGACAGCCAGACCGGCCCGTTCGGCAATGGCGGCGACAGTGTCCTGGTTGTCGCCGGAGATGACCTTCAGGGTCACGTCCTGCTCGGCGAAGTAGGCGAGGATCTCGGCTGCGTCGTGGCGGATCTCGTCCTCGAGCTCCACGACCGCGAGCGGGCGCGCCTCGGACGGCAGGCGATCGCCGTCGGGCCCGTCGTCACAGGTCACGAGGGCGAGCAGCCGTTTGCCACCGGCGCTCAACCGCTCGACGAGGACGCGTGACGGGTCGTCGTGAGCGAGCAGGAAGTCGGGGGCGCCGAGGTAGAACCAGCCGTGGTCCACGAAGGACGCGGCCGACCACTTGCGTTCGCTGTCGAACGGCTCGACCTGGTCGACGGTCCACGGCGACGCCGTCCCGACGGCGGCAGCGATCGCCACCATCGTGGCATTCGGCGCCCGGTCGGAGCTCGCCAACGCGACGAGGCCCTCGTTCACCTCGGCGTCGGTGCGCCCGTCGGCCGGGTGCGCAGCGGCGAATGTGATCTCGCCGGTGGTGATCGTGCCCGTCTTGTCGAGACACAGCACGTCGACCCGGGCGAGCACCTCGACGGTCGTCAGCTGCTTGGCCAACGCATTGCGGCGTGCGAGTGCCAGCATCCCGGCCATGAACGACAAGCTCGTCAGCAGCACCAGCCCGTCCGGCACCATGGCGACTGCGGCGGCCACGGTGCCGAGCAGCGCATCCTGCCAGCGGTCCTCGAGGGCCAGCAGTCGGACAAAGAGGAAGATCGATGCCACCGGGATGATCACGGTGAGCCACCGCAGGATCGTGTCGATGCCCCGACGCAGACGCGATTCGACGGCGGTGAACTGCTTCGCCTCCGTGGCGAGCGTGCTCGCGTAGCTGTCGGCGCCCACCGCAGTGGCTCGGAGGCGGCCGTTGCCGGCCACGACGAAGCTGCCGGACAACACCTCGTCGCCGACCTGCTTGGGCACCGGCAGTGATTCGCCGGTCAGCATCGACTCGTCGAGTCGCAATCCGGTCGAGTCGAGTGCCACGCCGTCGACGGCCACCTGGCCACCGAGACGCAGTTCGACCACGTCGTCGAGCACGATGTCGTCCGACGCGATCTCGACCGCGGCGCCGTCCCTGACGACGATCGCCCGGGGCTCGGTGATCACCTGGAGGCGTTGCAGCTCGCGCCGAGCTCGCACCTCCTGCACCACACCGATCACCGAGTTCGAGAGCACGACGCCGACGAACAGACCGTCCTGCGGATTTCCGGACACGAGTACCAGCACGAAGAGCGTGAGCATGATGCCGTTCACGACCGTGAAGACGTTGGCGGCCACGATCTGGCCGAAGGAACGCCCGGGCGGTTCCGGTGCGATGTTGACCTGTCCGGCAGCGACGCGTTCGGCCACCTCCGCCGACGTCAGGCCGATCACATCGGAGGCGTCGACCCGGCCCTGTCCCATCTCCGGTGCAGCGTAAAGCAAATCGGGGAGTCGGGCCCGCCTGCTCATCCAGCTGCTTCACTGGGAGTGTGACCACGACGCCCGACATCTCCGATGACCTGATCGCCTATGTGCGCGACTCGGTGATCGGGCGTGACGACGTGATCGACGGGCCCTATGGCGCGCGACCGATCATCTACGCCGACTACACCGCGTCGGGGCGATCGCTCAGCTTCATCGAGGAGTACATCCGCACCGTGGTCTTGCCGCTGTACGCGAACACCCACACCGAGTCGTCGGGCACCGGGCTGCAGACCACCAGGCTGCGCGAGGAAGCACGGGGCATCATCGGTCGTTGCGTCGGCGCACGCCACGACGAGCATGCTGTGGTGTTCTGTGGCAGCGGCGCCACCCACGCTGTCGCCAAACTGCTCGGTGTGCTGGGGCTCAAGATCCCGTCGCAGCTCGACGATCGCTATCACCTGGTCGACTCGATCCCGGCGGGTGAGCGCCCTGTGGTGTTCATCGGGCCGTACGAGCACCATTCCAACGAACTGCCGTGGCGTGAATCGATCGCCGACGTCGTGATCATCGACGAGGACGCCGACGGCCACGTCAGCCTCGCTCACCTCGAAGACGAGTTGACCCGCCACGCCCACCGCTCGACGCTGATCGGCTCGTTCTCCGCGGCGTCGAACGTCACCGGGATCATCACCGACACCGTCGCGGTCTCGACGTTGCTGCACGAGCACGGCGCGCTGGCGCTGTGGGACTACGCCGCGGCGGCTCCCTACGTGCCGATCGACATGGGCTCCAACGCCGACGGCAACCTCGCCTACAAGGACGCCGTGTTCATCTCGCCGCACAAGCTGATCGGCGGGCCAGGCACACCGGGAGTGCTCGTCGCCCGTCGCGAGCTGTTCACCAACCGGGTCCCCGACGTGCCCGGCGGTGGCACCGTGCGCTACGTCAGCACCGCCGAGCACGACTACCACCCGGAGATCGAGCACCGCGAGGAGGCGGGGACGCCGGCGATCATCGAGTCGATCCGAGCCGGGCTCGTGTTCCAACTCAAAGAGGCTGTCGGCCCCGAGGTGATCGAGGCGAAGGAGTCCGACTTCGTCAGGCGGGCGATCGCCCGATGGGAACAGCACCCGAACATCAACGTGCTCGGCAGCCACGAGGCCGACCGGTTGTCGATCGTCTCGTTCGTGATCCGCCACGATGACCGCTACCTCCATCACAACTATGTGGTGGCACTGCTCAACGACGTGTTCGGCATCCAGTCGCGCGGTGGATGCTCGTGCGCCGGCCCGTACGGCCATCGACTGCTCGGAATCGACCTCGAACGGTCACACGAGTTCCAGCGCGAGATCAGCCGGGGTTGCGAGGGGATCAAGCCAGGGTGGGTGCGGGTGAACTTCAACTACTTCATCGACGACGCCACGTTCGACTACATCGTCGACGCCGTGGCCACCATCGCGTCGCACGGCGCCTCGCTGCTCGGCGAGTACGACTTCGAGCCCGACAGCGGGCTGTGGCACCACCGGCGCGGGTCGCGCGGTCCGTCGATGAGTCTCGACGAGATCACCTACGACACCGGGCGGATGCAGTTCGAGAACCGGCGGCGCAGCGAGCCGGTCGACCTGTCTCGGCACCTGCGGTTCGCTCACGAGTTGTTTCATGCCGGCGGCGACGGCGAGACGGTGGGCCACCCGGTGTCGGCCACGACGCCCGAGACCAACGACGACTTCGAGACCCTGCGCTGGTTTCCGTACGCCACCGACGCGCGCGTCACGTGAGCACGGGCACAGGACACAGGACACAGGACACACTCGACACCGAATCGTCACGAAACCGTCACATAGGGCTAGGCTCCTGGGCCATGCCGGGAAAAGAGCGACTTCGACGAGATGGTGCACGTCGCCGTATCGCGTTGATCGTCATCGCCGCCGGCGTTGCCATCGGATCGTCGACGGGGCCGCTCACCGTTGCGAACGCACAGGATCCGGCCGCTGTTCGAGCCGCCGAGGAGATCCAGGCAGCTCGTGATCGTGCCGATGCCGCCGCCCAGGCGATGTTCGACGCCGAATCGCAACTCGACACACTCGAACTCGAGATCATCGCAGCGGAGCAGGACCTCGCCGAGGTCGAAGCCGAGGCAGCCACGATGCGCAGCAGCCTGCAGCAGGATGCCCAACGCAGCTTCGTGAATTCCGGGACGTCGATGCCGTTGCTGATCGACCTCGACCAGGCGAACGCCGGGATCACCGCGGACCGCCAAGCGTCCGTCGCACGCGGCGCGGCCTCGGTGGAACTCGACGACTTCGATGCCGTGATGAAGGACGTCCGGGCGCAGCGCGCCGAACTCGATCGCCAGCGCGAGGCCACCAGCGCGGCGCGCGAGCAGTTCGAGAACCTGAAGGAGACCGCCGAGGCCGAAGTGGTGACACTCGCCGAGATCGAACGCCAACGCCTCGCCGACGTCGCCGTGCAACGAGAACTCGAACGCCAACGTCAGGCCAGGCTCGCCCAGGAGGCAGCAGCGGCGGCACGCCAGGCGCAACTCACCGCGAACAGCGGCGGTGGCAGCAGTGGCAGCGGCGGTGGTGGCAGTGGTGGCGGCAGTGGCGGCAGTGGCGGCGGCGGCCCAGTCGCTGCCGCTCCGGCACCCTCCGGGTCCTCGTCGTCGGGATCCACCAACGGCGCCGCTCCGGCTCCGGCTCCCGCTCCGGCTCCGGCTCCGGCTCCGACTCCGGCTCCCGTGCCTGCCAGCCCGCCACCGTCGAACGCCGGCGGCATCGTGTGTCCGGTGGCCGGATCGCACTCGTTCGCCGACACGTGGGGGGCACCACGCTCGGGTGGACGAAGCCACGAGGGCGTCGACATGATGGCGCGTCGCGGCACGCCCCTTGTCGCCGTCGAATCCGGCTACGCGCAGTTCAAGACCACCCGCCTCGGTGGCAACTCGGTGTGGGTCAACGGCAACAGTGGCACCCGGTACTTCTACGCCCATCTCAGCGCCTGGGAAGGTTCGAGCCGCAACGTGTCGCAGGGCGAAGTGATCGGCTACGTCGGCGCCACCGGCAACACCTCGGCGAACCACCTCCACTTCGAGGTGCGCCCGGGCGGCCGCGCCGTCAACCCGTACCCTTACGTCCGCGCCGTCTGCTGAGGCCCACCCACGCGGTGCTCACGCCACATCACGTTTGTGTTGCATTTCGGGTGGGGCGGGTCACCCAGAGTGAAACGCAAACGTGGGGTTACTCGGGGCGGTGGCGAGCGAGGGGGACGTCGCCGGTGCCGATGAACCGGCTGGTGTAGGTGGCGATGTTGCCGATGTAGTTCGCCCGTTCGTAGGCAGCGGGGTCGGTGGCTGCATCGCTGGCGACGGCGCCGCGCATCTGGACGACCGAGTCGTACTCGTGCTCGTCCATCCAGTCGCACAACTGCGTCTCGATCGTTCGGAGATGGGAGGTGCCATGATGCAGCAGCGACGACGTCGACATCGCCACGTCGGCCCCGGCCAGGATCAACTTCGCCGCATCGAAACCGGAGTGCACGCCGGTCGACCCCGCGATCGACATCCGCAGGTGCTGTCGCAGGATGCCGATCCAGCGCAACGGCAGGCGGAGTTCCTCGGGCGTGCTGAGAGCGATGCGCGGCGCCACCTCGAGTGTTTCGAGATCGAGATCCGGGGAGTAGAAGCGATTGAACATCACCACGCCGGCGGCTCCGGAACGTTGCAGCCCGACGACGAACGACGACACCGACGAGTAATACGGCGAGATCTTCACCGCTACCGGTACGTCGACCTCCTCGGCCACCAGCGCCACGAGTTCGAGGTGCTCGGCCTCCAACGCTGAACCGTCGACGGCAGGATCGGCGGCGACCGTGTACAGGTTGAGCTCCAACGCGTCGGCGCCGGCACCTTCGAGGAGGCGGGCGTACTTCACCCAGCCACCGATGTTCGCGCCGTTCAGACTGGCGATCACAGGGATGTCGACCGCCATCTTGGCGTTCTCGATCAGCTCGAGGTACGAGTCGATCGCCGAGCCGTAGTCGTCGACCTCGGGGAAGAACGACGTGGCCTCGTTGAAGCTCTCGTCGTGCACGGTGAACAGCCGATCGATCTCGGCGGTCTCGTTCTCGATCTGCTCTTCGAAGATCGACGGCAGCACCACCGCGCCGGCACCTGCCAGTTCGAGTTCGACGAGGCGGTCGAGCTGCCCGGTGAACGGACCCGCCGAGGCCACCAGCGGTGACCGCAGCTGCAGTCCGAGGTAGCTGGTGTGTAGATCAGGCATCGTCGGATCCTCCGTCGCTCGCTTCGTCGGTCATGTCGTCGGTCGACTCGTCCGGCTCGTCGCCGTCGAACACCTCCCGGTGAGGTTCGGGCAACGTCCGTTCCACGCTGGCGAGTTGCTCGTAGTACCGCCAGCGCTCGTCGATGTCCTGCTGGGCGAGATCCAGCAACTCCGCCGAACGATCGGGATCCGATCTCGCCAGCATCGAGAACCTCGCCTCCTTCAGTGCGAAGTCCTTCAACGGGATGCTCGGGGCGCTCGAATCGAGCTGGAACGGGTGCTCGTGTTCCTCGGTGGTCGGCTTGTAGCGGTACAACGGCCAGTAACCCGACTTCACCGCGTCCTTCTGGTGCGACATCGACGTCTCCATGTCGATGCCGTGGGCGATGCACGTCGAGTAGGCGATGATCAGCGACGGACCGTCCCAGGCGTCGGCTTCGGCCAGCGCCTTCACCGTCTGGATGTCGCTGCCGCCGATGGCGATCTGGGCGACATAGACGTTGCCGTAGCGTCGGGCGATCGCGCCGAGGTCCTTCTTGCCGGTCGGCTTGCCGCCCATCGCGAACTTGGCGACCGCTCCGAGTGGCGTTGCCTTCGACGCCTGACCACCGGTGTTGGAGTAGACCTCGGTGTCGAGCACGAGCAGGTTCACGTTGCGGCCGCTGCCGAGCACGTGGTCGACACCGCCGAACCCGATGTCGTAGGCCCAACCGTCACCGCCGACGATCCAGGTGCTGGTGCGCACGAGTTCGTCGGCGATCACACCCAGACGTTGCGCTCGATCGACGATGGCCGGATCGTCCGAGCCGACGAGATCGTCCAGCCGCTCGCGCAACACCGCCACCCGGGTGCGCTGTTCGACGACGCCGTGCTCGGTCGGTGTCGGGTCGGCGAGCAGCGCGCTCGCCAGGTCGGTGCCCACGTGATCGGCCAACTCCTCGACGAGGCGGCGGGCGTCGCGCTGGTGGTGCTCGATGCCGAGACGCATGCCGTACCCGAACTCGGCGTTGTCCTCGAACAGCGAGTTCGACCATGCCGGGCCGAGGCCGTTGCCGTCCTTCGCCCACGGCGTCGTCGGCAGGTTGCCACCGTAGATCGACGAGCAGCCGGTGGCGTTCGCGACCACGAGCCGGTCACCGAAGAGCTGCGTGAGCAGCTTGAGGTATGGCGTCTCGCCACAGCCCGAGCAGGCGCCGGAGAACTCGAACAGCGGCTGCAGCAACTGCGAGTTCTTCACCGAGTCGTGGGTGATCGACGCCCGATCGAGCTCGGGGATCGACGTGAAGAAGTCCCAGCGTTCGCGCTCGGCCACACGATGTTCGGGTGCCGGACGCATGTTGATCGCCTTGCGCTTCACCTGGGTCTTGTCCTTTGCCGGGCACACGTCGACGCAGATACCGCAGCCGGTGCAGTCGTCGGGGGCGACCTGGATGGTCATCTGGTGACCGTCGAGTTCACGAGACCGGAACTTCTTGGTGAGGAACCCGTCGGGCGCGTCGTCGAGAGCGTTGGGCTCGTAGGCCTTCATCCGGATGGTGGCATGCGGGCAGACCACGGCGCACTTGCCGCAATCGATACACAGATCGGGTTCCCAGATCGGGATCTCGATCGCGAGCTTGCGCTTCTCGTACTGGGTGGTGCCGGTCGGGTACGTCCCGTCGATCGGCATCGCCGACACCGGAAGCCGATCGCCCTGGTTGGCGATCATCGTCATGGTGACCCGATCGATGAAGTCGGTCTCGGCGTTCTCGCGCGCCGACTCGAGGATGTCGAGTGTCTCGTCGAGCTCGGTGCTCGACGGCATCGCCGGCGGCGGGGTCACTTCCGCGAGCTCGGCGATCGCCCGATCGACGGCGGCCTCGTTGCGTTCGACGATCAGTCGACCACGCCTGCCGTAGGCGTCGGCGATCGATGTCTTGATCGCGGCGACCGCCCGGTCGAGCTCCATCACGTCGGTGAGCGCGAAGAAGCACGGCTGCATGATCGTGTTGATGCGGCCGGGCATCTTCAACTCGCGGGCGATGCGGGTGGCGTCGATCGTGAAGACGCGCAGCTCACGCTCGTGGATGCGCCGCTGGATCGAGGCCGGCAGGTGCTCCCACAACTCCTCGGCGGGGTATGGCGCATTGAGGAGAAACGTCCCGCGGTGACGGATGTCGGCGAGCACGTCGAAGCGGTCGAGGAGCCCGAACTGGTGGCAGGCGACGAGGTCGGCTTGCTGCACGAGATACGTCGAGCGGATCGGATCGGGTCCGAAACGCAGGTGCGACACCGTCATCGAACCCGACTTCTTCGAGTCGTACACGAAGTAGCCCTGCGCGTGCAGATCGGGTTCGTGGCCGATGATCTTCACCGACGCCTTGTTCGCTCCGACGGTGCCGTCACTCCCGAGCGCATAGAACACCGCCGAACGGCCCGACTGCTCGACGCCGAACGTATCGTCGACGTCGAGGCTCAGATCGGTCACGTCGTCGACGATGCCGACGGTGAACCGACGCTTGGGCGTGTCGAGCGAGAGCTCGTCGAACACCGCCTTGGCCATTGCCGGGGTGAACTCCTTCGAGCCCAACCCGTAGCGCCCCCCGATCGTGTGCACGCCGGAACGGTCGGACTCGGCGAGCACGGTCACCACGTCCTGGAACAGTGGTTCGCCGGCCGAGCCGGGCTCCTTGCACCGGTCGAGCACGGCGATCGATCGCACGGTGTCGGGCAGCGCCGCGAGCAGCTCGTCGATTGGGAACGGACGGAACAGGCGAATCGTCGCGAGCCCGACCTTCTCGCCGTCGGCGACCAGCTTGGCCACCGTCTCGCCGACGGCGCCGGCGCCGGATCCCATCATCACGATGACACGCTCGGCGTCGGGCGCGCCCTCGTAGTCGACGAGGCCGTACCGGCGACCGGTGCGGGCTTCGAGCTCGGCGAACACCTCGGCGACGACGCCGGGCACGGCGTCGTGGAAGCGGTTGCCGGCCTCCCGCGCCTGGAAGAACACATCGGGGTTCTGTGCCGTGCCGCGCACCACCGGCGCGGTCGGGCGCAGACGACGCAGTTTGTGCGCAGCGAGGGCGTCATCGCTGATCAACGCACGCAGATCGTCGTCGGCCAGCAGGTCGACGCGATTGATTTCGTGCGAGGTGCGGAACCCGTCGAAGAAGTGCAGGAACGGGATGCGCGACCGCAGCGTCGCAGCGTGCGACACCGCTGCGAAGTCATGTGCCTCCTGCACGGAACTGGCGCACAGCATGGCGAAGCCGGTCGAGCGGGCGGACATCACGTCGCTGTGGTCGCCGAAGATCGACAGCGCATGCGTGGCGATCGCTCGGGCGGCGACGTGGATCACCGTCGGCGTCAGCTCGCCGGCGATCTTGTACATGTTGGGCAGCATCAGCAGCAGACCCTGTGATGCGGTGAAGGTCGTCCCCATCGCTCCGGTCTGCAACGCTCCGTGCAGCGTGCCGGCCGCCCCGGCTTCCGACTGCAGCTCGACCACCTCGGGAACGGCGCCCCACAGGTTCGTCGAACCGCCCGTCGACCATGCATCGGCCAACTCGCCCATCGTGGACGCCGGCGTGATCGGATAGATCGCCACCACCTCCGACAGCGCGTACGCAACCTTGGCAGCGGCTTCGTTGCCGTCGATGGAGGCTCTGGCAGCCGTTGGCACCCCCAGTGCGGTATCCGCCGAGTCGGTTGTCGAGCGATCGTCGGTGGCCGTGGCGTTCATGGTCACCATCCTTGCGTCCGCAACTCGCCGTGACGACCGCCCAAAGTCCCCAATTCCCGACGTGCTGGCAGGATGGTGCGGTGGATCACGTGCGCCGGAAATCGGAGCGGACCGCTTCGTGAGCTCATCGTTCTCCGTCGACCCCGGTGTGCTGCTGGTGGGCGTGCTGCTGCTCGTCGGGGTGATCGCCAGCGGGTTCACGTCGCGATTCCGTATCCCGAGCCTGCTGCTCTTCCTCGGGCTCGGGATGGCGGTCGCCGACGACGGGCTCGCCTGGATCCGCTTCGACGACGCCGTGCTCGCCCAGAACATCGCCATCGCGGCGCTGGCGGTGATCCTCTTCGATGGCGGCCTCGGCACCGACCCTCGATCGTTCCGTGCGGTCGGCGCCCAGGCCGGCCTCCTGGCGACCGCCGGGGTGACGATCACTGCCGGCGTCGTCGCGCTCGCCGCCTGGGATCTGATGGGGCTCGACGCGACCACGGCCCTGCTGCTCGGCGCGGTGGTCTCCTCGACCGACGCTGCAGCAGTGTTCGCCGCTCTGCGCACCGAGCCGCTGCCGGCTCGCACCAGCCGGCTGCTGGAGCTGGAGTCGGGCCTCAACGACCCGGCGGCGGTGTTGCTCACGGTCGGCATGGTCGAGGTGTGGCGCGCCGACCCGACCGGTTGGGACTGGGCTGGTTACCTCGGCGTCCAGGTGGCGGTCGGGCTGTCGGTGGGCCTCGGTGTCGGCTGGCTCGGCCGGTGGGTGGTCGATCACGTTCGCGGAGGGGCCGCGGCATCGCTCGGTGTGGTGACCCTGGCGATCGCCGCCATCTCCTACGGCGGGGCCGCCGTCCTCGGCGGGTCGGGGCTCCTCGCGGTGTACCTGACGGGAGTCGTGCTCACCGGCTCGCAACGAGCGAGCCGCAGTGTGCTCTATTTCCACGAGGGCCTCGCAGCGACGGCCCAGAGCGTGCTGTTCCTGCTCCTCGGCATTCTGGTGTTCCCGAGCGAGCTGTTCGGTGATCTCGGACTCGCGCTGGTGGTGGTGGCTGCGCTGACCCTGGTGGCACGCCCACTGGCGGTGGCCACGGTGATGCTGTGGTGGCGCACCCCACTGCGACACATGGCGGTGATCTCGTGGGCGGGCCTACGTGGCGCGGTTCCGGTGGTGCTGGCGACGATCCCGTTCACCGCCGGCCACCCCGACGGCGCCGTGATCTTCGATGTCGCGTTCGTCGTGGTGGTGGTGTCGGTGGCTGTGCAGGCTCCCACCATCGGGGCGCTGGCCCGGCGTCTCGGGGTCACGGCCGACGACAGCGTGTTCGTGCGGCGCGAGATCGTGGCGGTCGACGCGCTCGATGCCGATCTCGTCGAGATCACCGTGCCCTCGTCGACTCGGCTGCGTCCGACGACGCTGCGCGACGACCCGCCCCCGGGCGGGGCGCGGGTCGCCGTCATCCACCGCAGCGACGACAGCACGGTGATCCCCAATGGTGCCACCACGCTCGAACCCGGCGACGTTCTGCTGGTCGTCACCCCTCGCACCTGCGATCTCGGGGAACTCGAGGCCTGGAGCCGGTCGTTCCTGGCCATCGACCCGGGTTCGACCTGACGACGCTCAGTCGTTGGGGTTCGTCTCGTTGCCGACCTCACCGGGCTCGTCGCTCTCGAAGCCCTGGTTGTTGCGTTCGTCGGTCTCGGTGTCGACGCCAGGATCGACGTCGTTGTCGAACGGTACGTCAACGTCGGAATCGAGTTCGTCGACGACGGTGTCGGTGGGGCTGTCGTCGTCGTCGTCGCAGGCGGTCGCCCCAAGCGCGAGGATTGCGACCGCTGCCAGTGCCATTCGGGTCGGCGTCCGGGTCGAAGTGCTGGTCGTCGTCATGAGTCAGGCCTACCCCTTCGCCGGAGACGTCAACCAGGCGACCGGTCGATCGGCACGTGTCAACGCACGACGGTCACTCGTCAGTTTCGCTGTCGATCTCCTCGGAGATCGTGTCCGAGATGTCTTCGATCTGATCGTCGACGCCGTCGAGGGGGTTGTCGAGGTCGTCGTCGTTGCCGTCGTCGTCGCTGCACGCCGCGGCGCCGAGCGAGAGCAGGGCGACTGCTGAAGCGGCGACGATTCGACGGGTGATGCTGGTGGCTGGTGTGGTCATGACCGAGCGGCTACCCGCGGGCACAGCCCGGCGAAACGTGGTCGGTGCCGCCGGAGCGGTCTGCCACGTCGACCAGACGTCGCTCGAAGTCGCCGGCCCAGTCCTGTGCCGTCCAGCCCCGCACCGCGTCGGCGCGCCGTCGAGCGAGTGCTCGGCGGGCGTCGACCCCCATCGACGCGGCCTGACGCAGACCGTCGGCCACCGATGACGGGTCGTTGCCGTCGACCAGGACCGAACCGTCGCCCAATTCCTGCGCAGCCCCGGCGCCCGCGCCGAGCACCAGCACCCCACCGTGCGCTTCGTTGAGGATCGAGAACTCCTTGGCCACGAGGTGCATGCCGTCACGGCTCGGCGTCACCAGGGCGATGTCGCCGGCGGCGAGCAGCGCAGCCACGTGTCGTCGATCTCGTCCCTCCGGCACCAGCCGCAACGGTGGTGTCCCGTCCGGGCGCAGCCAGTGCGACGCGACCTCGTGGGCGCGTCGCTCGGCTTCGAGTCGGAGTTGGCGGTACCCCGGAACGTCAGCGCGGGTGGGCGAAGCGATCTGGATGATGTCGACGTCGTCCGGCTGTAGCCAGCCTCGCCGAAAGGCCTGGTCGACCGCGTCGAGTCGCTGGAGGATCGCCTTGGTGTAGTCGAGGCGATCGATCCCGACGACGAGGAGTCGGCGGCCTGCTCGCGAGCGAAATCGTTCGACCAGGGCGTGGGTGGCGCGCTGGTTCACGAGAGCGATCAGCTCGTCCGGGTCGATCGACACCGGCGAGACGAAGCACCGTCTCGACGATTCGTCCGTCGTGCCGACACTCGACGCCACCAGCGTCTGCAGCGATTCTCGGTCGGCGGACGTCTGGACACCCACGAGCGGCGTCGAGGCAAGCGCGACCGCCAGCTCGCCGGCGCAGGGCAGTGCGGCAAGGGTCTCGGCCTCGACCGGTGTGTGGATCGACAGTCCCACGGCCAGGTCGGGTCGGACTCGGGCGATCATCGCCGGAGCGAGGAGCAGGGGGTAGTCGTGGATCCAGATGCGGTCGCCGGGGCTCGCCGTCGTGATGGCGGCATCCGCAAATCGCTGGTTGTACTCGACGTACCCGGCCCACCAGTCGTCGTTCCAACGCATCTGGCCGGCGACGCCGTGGAACGCCGGCCAGAGTGCGGAGTTCGCCAGGCCGGCCACCGCCAGCCGCGCCAGCTCCGGCTCGATCAGCACGCGGTGGATCGGCCCGTGACGCCACGTCGGCGCGACAGCCCTCGGCTCGCCCAGCGTCGCGCTCGAACCGACCCAGTCGACGCCACGACGGCGCCCGTACGCTTCGAGCGCCGTGACCAGGCCACCAGGGGCGCGCACCCACCCCTGCGTCGGCTCCCAGGTCACCGGCAGACGATTCGCCACCACGTGCAGGCGAACGGGACGTGCGGACGTCGTGACGGTGGACATGGCGAGAGCCACCTACCCGTCGGAACAGGTCGTCAACCATGCCATCTGCGGCCGGCGACGGAACGTCGTTCGGGCGGCCGTCACTGCGGCGAGCGTCGCGGGTGCCTCAGTCGTGGAGCATGTCGAGCAGCTCACCGACGGTGTGCTGACCTTCGAGCGGGTGCCGCAGCGGTGTCCGGTCGATGATCTCGTAGTGGTTGCGTCGGCCGATCTTTTCGCGTCGCAGATACCCCGCGTTCTCGAGATCATCGAGGATTCGCTGCACGGCGCCAGGGGTGATGCCGACGACGTAGCTCAGGTCACGCTGACGCAGATCGGGGTCTCGGCTCAGCGCCACCATCACGTGGGCGTGATTGGTGAGGAACGTCCACGACGGCAAGTCCGGTTTCGGTTCGATCAACGTCACTTTCACATCATAGGTATTCGAAGACACCTGTTGCCCGGGGTTCTTTTCAGAGGTGGTGACCGATCCTCGATCAACGCGTGTCGGCATCGGGTCCTCCGTCGTCGTCGCCGTCGGCCGTCAGGGCGAGATGCTCGGCCAGCTCGCGCTCGGCGGCGGCGAGTTCGTCGGTGCGCAGGTGGTTCGACACGGTGGTGCGGTGGGTCGCCCGGAACAACAGGTGCGTGCTGGCCGGCAACGTCAAGAGGAGTGCGACGGCGACGATTGCCAATTCTGCAGCACCCTTGGCGCCCACCTCGATGCCGGCACCGACGGCGACGAGCAGGAACGCGATCGGGCTCGCCTTGCCGGCAGCGTGGAACCGGGCGTACGGGGTGGTGAACGTGAGCAGACCGATGCCTGCGAGCAGCGCCACGAACGCTCCGAGCAGGATGAACACCGAGGCGACGACGTTCATGGTCGACCTGCGGTTTCGATGAAACGGCTGAGGGCGACGGTGGCGGTGAACGCCACGATGGCGATCACGACGAGCACGCCGATGTAGAGCGTCTCGCCGGTTTCTGCCACCCGGGTGCCGATGGCGCCCATCAGTGCGACGAGGGCCGCATCGAGTGAGATCACCCGGTCGGCGAGCGACGGACCGCGCACCAGGCGGATCCCGGCGAGCAGGCCAGCGAGCAGGAAGATGGCGACGGCGATGTCAGCGATCACGAAACGACCTCCGTGACGGGCAGGGCACGACACGCGAGCTCGGCGAGGTGGCGGACGTGCGCTTCGATCTCGGGTGCCTTCTCGGCGTGCAGGACATGGAGGTACAGCCGCCCCGTGTCGCCGTCGCTGTCGATGACGGCGGTGCCGGGCGTGACGGTGATCGCCACCACCAGCATCAGGAAATGGGTGCGCGATTCGGCATTGGTGTCGACGGCGATGATCGCTTCGTCGGTGTAGTCGGTGGGCGTCAGGATCTCCCATGCCACGTGCACCGTCGACACGACGAGATCGACCAGCACGAGCCACACGAAATGCACCAGTGGAACGATCCGCAGCGCGCCGGCGTTGCGGTCGACGCCGGAGAACACGGTGGCAGCAACCGCGATCGAGGTGCCCGACAACACGTTGGCGACCGACACCGATCCCCAGAGGGCACACCATGCCGCCACCAGCAGCGCCAAGGTCAACAGACGTCGCGGGGTCAACAACGCGTGCAGGCTGCTGCCCAGTGACGACCCCCACGACCGACGGTTCATCGCAGCGCCCATCAGTCGCTCGCCTCCAGCACCGGCTCGGCGAGCACGTCGGAGATGTACGGGGTCCGCTCGAGCAGATCGCCGGCGACCTGCTCGCTCATCCGCCAGAGCGGGCCGGCGACCACGGCGACGGCAATCGTGCCGGCCACCGCGGTTGCTGCGGCAGTTTGCATGATCGTGACCGAACGGCGGCTCGACGCCGGCACCGCCGACGGCGTGACCTCGCCCCAGAAGGCACCCAGCCAGATCTTGGTCATCGAGAGCAGCGTCAGGATCGAGCCGATCAGCGACACCGCCACGATGACGTAGGCACCCGAGGCGATGCCCGCGTCGACGAGCGCCAGCTTCGCGACGAACCCCGAGAAGGGTGGTAGGCCGGCGAGAC
>Ga0102938_10000178_pt1 | contig 43900 bp, 40 predicted proteins | sample SalPonR2_B_D2_MG_FD_84516 | JGI IMG/M metagenome (GOLD analysis project Ga0102938, IMG submission 84516) | Salt pond soil microbial communities from South San Francisco under conditions of wetland restoration - Salt Pond MetaG R2_B_D2_MG | ecosystem: Environmental > Aquatic > Marine >...
CACGTCTCTGGACGATCCTGAAGAGGATGGACGCTTGCGGAAGATTCTGCAGATCGGCGCGCTGTGTAACAACGCTTCTCTCGATCAGGAAGAAGAAATTGGTGATCCCACCGAAACCGCCCTGCTGCGTGTCGCTACAGCGGCGGGGGTGCAGCGCAAGGAGCTGCTGGAAAAATATCCTGAAATCCGCGAAGAAGCTTTCAGTGCCGAAACGAAGATGATGGCGACCTTTCACGACCACGAGGGTGAGATTCTGGTGGCTGTCAAGGGGGCACCGGAAAAGGTGCTGGAATGCTGCGCCCGCCTGGCTGGAGACGGCGAGGTTGTTGATCTGTCGCAGGATGAGCGTAACCAATGGGTGGAGCAGAACCGTTCGTTGGCCGAAGAGGGAATGCGGCTGATGGCCATGGCCTATAAAGAGGTTGACAACAAAAGCGATGAACCCTATGCCGATCTGACCCTGTTAGGGTTTGCCGTCCTCCACGATCCGCCCCGTCAGGATGTCCCCGACGCGCTTGAAGAGTGTGCAACAGCCGGAATCCGGGTCATCATGGTCACCGGTGATCATCCGGCCACCGCGCGGGGAATCGCTACCGCAGTCGGTCTTCAAGTGAATGAATCCAACACCCTGACAGGAGATGTTCTCCAGGACACGGACTCACTTTCAGCAGCAGAGCGGGAAAGGATTCTGGGCGCCTCAATCTTTGCACGGGTCACTCCCGAGCAGAAGCTCTCGCTGATCTCACTTTATCGCGACAGGGGAGAGATCGTTGCCATGACAGGGGACGGGGTTAACGATGCACCGGCGCTAAAAAAAGCGGATATCGGCGTGGCAATGGGTAAGCGCGGTACTCAGGTCGCGAAAGAAGCGGCCGACATGGTGCTCAAAGACGACCGCTTTGGTACCATTGTGCTGGCCATCCGCTATGGGCGGGGTATTTTCAACAATATCCGCAATTTTATCTACTATCTTATTTCCGGCAATGTCAGCGAAGTCGCTATCATTACCCTGGCAACAGTGGTGGGGGCACCGCTGCCCTTGCTGCCACTGCAGATCCTCTATATTAATCTGATCAGTGATGTGTTTCCCGCCCTCGCGTTGGGTATGGGTGATGCTCGGTCACAGATCATGCAACAGCCGCCGCGTGATCCTGATGAGCCGGTGCTGACGCGTAATCATTGGCTGGGGATCGGTGGCCACACGCTGGTTTTTTGCATCGCTGTGCTGGGGGCCTTTGCGGTTGCCCTGATGCTGTGGGAACTCCCCCCGGAGCGCGCCGTTACTATCTCGTTTTCTTCACTGGTGCTGGCACGCTTGTGGCACGTCTTTAACATGCGCGACCCTGCAAGTCCGCTGTTACGCAACGAGATCACTACCAACCCCCATGTCTGGGGCGCGATCGCTGTTGGCTTGGGCTTACTCATGGCGGCTATTTATCTGCCGGGCCTCTCAAAGGTTCTCGGCCTGGTTGCCCCGAGCCCCCGGGAATGGCTGTTAATTCTGGCGTCCAGTCTGATTCCCCTGGTAGTCGGGCAGATGGTTAAGCTGCGATCCAAAGTATCGCAATAGGAGTATTGGGGCGTGATCAGGCTAAGAGTGTTTGATTAGGGATCCGACTAAGTGGCTAGTTCGGTCCGATCCTGGTAGCCCACCACAGATGGTGTTCTACAATTTTGGGCATCCGAATTTCCATCATCTGCCTCTTGCCAAAGCCTTCTATGTTGATACACTTTTACCGTCTGTCACTTCTTTATCGAGGGTGCTCGTACGCTGAAAGGGTTTGCCCACCACCTCAAAGAGGAATAAAGGATGTACCGAACGTTTTTTTTACTTTTAATCGCCATTTTGGTTATTGGAGGCATGACCTATTATACCCTGCGGTTTCAGTGGCCTCGGGACCGGGGTCCGAAGATGGTCATTGCTGATGGGGATCTGCAGCGAGGGCGCCTGATGGTCCTTGAATTTGGTTGCTCGGGTTGTCATATTGTTGCCTCCGTTCGTCAAGCTAGGGGGCGCGTCGGTCCTAACCTGGAAAATATCAGGGAGCAGATCTATCTTGCGGGGATATTGCCCAATCAACCGGATAACATGGTTCAGTGGCTCATGAACCCTCGTGAAATATCACCTCAGACAGCCATGCCTGATCTCCATGTGTCTGAGCAGGATGCACGTGACATCGGTGCTTTCCTCTATATGGGAAGCCGGTACCGAATGTCACAGGCAGCAGATAATGCGACACATTAGCCCCCTTAAGCTTCCCGTTTTTATCTGACCGCTGCTTTTCTTCCTCCGCCGCCGGCGCTCCAAGGGGAGGTGGTTATGTCCATGAAAAAACCTGTTAAGAAAACTTGTCATAGCAAAGAAACCGGTCAGCGGAATCAAGGCCTATTATCCGGATTTATATTGCTGATAGCGACCCTGCTGCTGGTAGCCTGCAGCGTTGAGCGTCCGCACTCCATCCTCGATCCGGCTGGTCCGGCAGCCGGCCACATCGCCACCTTGTGGTGGCAGATGTTCTGGGTATATGCCGTCGTTTTTATAGTGACTCTGAGTTTGCTGACCCTGGCGTTACGTTCCCGGCGGCGCGAGGGCTCGCCCATGGGATCACGCTTTGTCTTTGCGGCCGGCGTTGCCATTCCGGCCCTGATTCTGGTGGGAATGCTCATATTAACCCTGCAGACGATGGACAACCTACAAGCCACAGCGGAAGATCTCAACGTAAAAGTAATCAGCCACCACTGGTGGTTTGAGGTCCAATATCCCGAACAGGGGGTAGTGGATGCCAATGAAATTCATGTTCCGGTCGGCAGCATGGTCCGTTTCGAGTTGAGCGCTGCTGGCGTGATTCACAGTTTCTGGGTTCCCCGTCTGGGCGGTAAGCGCGATATGCTGCCGGATTATTATACCGAGCTGTATCTGCAGGCAGACGAACCTGGTGTCTATCACGGCACCTGCACCGAATATTGCGCCGGAGTGCATGCTCTTATGGGTTTTCGCCTGGTGGCCCATGAACCGGAGGATTTTTCCCGCTGGTTGGAGCAGGCTGCGGATCCGCCGCCACCGCCTGTTGAGCCGCAGCTTCAGCGCGGCCAGGAGGTCTTTATGCGCAGTGGTTGTGCTGGATGTCACACCATTAAAGATGTGGCGCCGGGGACATTAGGTCCTGACCTGACCCTGATCGGTGGACGCCGTACTCTGGGAGCCGGAACCCTGGAGAACAGCAGAGGCAATCTGGCCGGCTGGATCGCCAACGCGCAGGCACTCAAGCCGGGGAATGAAATGCCAATGTCCTACCTGGAGCCTGGAGATTTACACGCTCTTGTTGATTATCTGTGGAGCCTGCAATGAAGCCGGATGAACTGACCGAAGAACGCTTCACCCAGACCTGGATGTCGCGTCCCGGCCTGCTTGGTTGGCTTGCCGAGGTCAACAACCGGCCGCTAGGCGTGCGCTATATGATCACTTCGCTGGTGTTTTTTGCGATGGCGGTGGTGATGGCGCTGGTCATGCGCACACAACTTGCCCTGCCGGACAACAATCTGCTCGCCCCCGACACCTACAATGCAATTTTTACCATGCATGGCTCGACCATGCTGTATCTATTTGCCGTACCCTTTGTCGAGGGGTTAGGGCTCTACCTCATCCCTCTGCTGATCGGCGCCCGCGATGTTGCCTTTCCCCGGCTGACCAATTTCGGTTACTGGATGTATCTGTTTGGTGGTCTGATTTTCTTTGCCAGCTTCCTGTTCGGCACCGTGCCGGATGCGGGTTGGACGGCCTACACGCCATTGTCCGGTCCGAAGTATTCAGGTCCCGGCATGGATTTCTGGCTACTGGGTCTGGGATTGCTGGAAATTGCCGGCATTACCGCCGCCATCGAGATCGTGGTCACCATTCTTAAATTCCGCGCCCCGGGAATGGCTCTGGCCAACCTGCCGCTGATTGCCTGGACCTATCTGGTCATCGGTTTCATGATCTTGTTTTCCTTTCCTGTACTGTTGCTTGCAACCCTGCTGCTGGAGTTGGATCGGGCTTTTGGTTTCCAGTTTTTCAATCCCGATATGGGTGGCAGCTCGCTGCTCTGGCAACACCTGTTCTGGTGGTTTGGACACCCTGAGGTGTATATTATTTTTCTGCCTGCGACCGGTGTCATCTCGACGATCATCCCGGTCTTCGCCCGGCGCCGTATTGTGGCTTATCCGCTGATTCTCGCTGCGCTGCTGATTACCGGTTTTGTCAGCTTCGGACTCTGGACCCACCATATGTTTGCTACCGGACTGCCGGAACTGCCGATGCTCTTTTTTACCGCTGCAAGTTTTATGGTTGCGCTGGCTGCGGGAATTCAAATTTTTGCCTGGATTGCCACCCTCTGGGGCAGCCGTCCCCACCTCGGTGTGCCGATGCTCTATATCCTGGCGTTTTTTTATATCTTTATTCAGGGCGGTTTAACCGGGGTGATGGTGGCAACCATGCCCTTCGACTGGCAAACCCATGAAACCACCTTCGTTGTAGCACACTTTCATGATGTGTTGATCGGTGGCGCTGTTCTGCCTTTTCTGGCGGGTCTTCATTATTGGATGCCCAAGATAAGCGGAAGGTTGCCGGGTGAACTCTGGGATCGGGTCGCTGTCGGCATTATTTTTGTCGGCTTCAACCTGACCTTTATCCCCCTCTATGTCGCCGGTCTGTTCGGTATGCGGCCGAATATACACCTATCCGGAAGACATGGGGATCGGAACCTTTAATCTGATTTCGACAACGGGTTCCTACATGCTCGCTATCGGCTTCGCCGTTGCCCTGGCAAGTCTGTTATGGTCCAGCCGCTACGGTCGACCGGCACCCAACGATCCCTGGCAAGGTGGAACCCTGGAGTGGTCTTTGGCCTCACCGCCTCCGTCTTACGGTTTCCGCAGTATTCCGGTGGTCAGAGATCTCTATCCGCTGTGGCCGGTCGCGTCCGGAAAACCTTCTGTTGATCCAGAGGCCGAGGATCACTATACCCGCGAATTGAACCGCGTGGAAGCCGCCATGGATTGTCGACCCGCCGCCTGGCGCGGCACCCTGGTCACCGACGGGATCAACGGCCGCCCCCTCGCGGTTCAATCGCTGCCGGGACCGACGCTGCTGCCTTTCTGGGTGGCAGTTGTTGTCACCCTGGCGACGGTGTTTTTTCTTGCGCAGTACTACCAGGCATCTGCTTTGGCGGCAATGGTTGCTTTGGGCATGTCATTCTGGTGGATCAGTCGTGAGCCGGTCTATGATCGTGAAGAGGCAGATATGCTGGTCACTCGTTTGAGACTGCCTCTGCTGACCACCGGCAAGCTTTCCACCGGTTGGTGTGGATTGGTGGGTTTTCTGGCCGTTTTGTTTACCGTGCTCGCCGCACTGATTTTTTCCTACTTCTATTTACGCCTGTATTCTCAACAGTGGCCGCAAGGCGACATTCCACTGCCGCAACTCGGTTCCGCTGCGCCGATCTTTGCCTTGTTGGCCTGCGCTGGTGTGGCACTGTTGTTCAGCGCTTGGGGATGGCGCCATCAACGCCGCACTATGCTCAGATTGGGCATGACGGCAAGTATATTATTGGCAATCATCTTTTTCTGCGCGCAAATTCGCTCCCTCGCAGCAGAACCTTTTCTTCCCTCAACCAATGCCTACGCTTCAATCTTTTTGACCCTTAACGGATTTGTTCTGTTGTTGACGCTGGTCGGGGTCTGCCTTTTGATCGGTACTCTTGCGAGGGTCATCCGCAAGAAAGACCAGCTCCTGGACACCAGGCTTGTGCTTTGGCTGCAGAATAGTGAAATGTTCTTTTTTTTCAGTGTTTTTTCCGGCTTGTGTGGTTTTCTGATTCTCTATCTTGTACCCCATCTGCTTTAGGAGGAGGGTTTATGCCTGGTGCTGACATAAAGACTTTCGCTCCGCAAGAATGGCGCCGCTGGTTTGCCTTTCTTGGGGGTGGATTCGCCTGGACTTTTCATTTGTTGTCCATTTATGTGGTTGGCGAATTTGGCTGTGTCAGCGGAATGGATCGCAACATCTATGCAGGAATTAGTATGGTGGCCTGGATGATCCTGATACTCAGCGCAGCGGCGCTGAGCATCGCAGTGGCGGCGGCTTTCGTCGGCTATCGAGATAAACTCCACGATAAAGTGCAGGAAATTTTCAGCCCCGAGGATGACGGTGGGCGTTTTCTTTCCAGTTTCGGGTTTTTGCTCAGTAGCTTGTTTGTCCTTATTATCTTTGTCGAAACGCTGCCGGTTTTTGCCTATCTGGATGGGTGTTGACTTGTTTTGTGCCGGTTGCAAAAAACGGAAATAAGTTGCGAGAAAATTGACATGTATCGACTCCATGGTACGATTTAACTTCTAGTGAGTGTTCATCTGGAAACGGTGAATTATCACGAGCTGGATTTCATCCGTGAGCAGAGCGCTTACGGGTGAAAGCAGTAACTTTTCACTGAATGCAGTTTTTCAGGAAAACCCTAACAAAGGAGGAGATTTATGTCAGTTGTCAAGGTTATTGAAGTTCTGGCACAGTCGGACAAAGGCTGGGAGGACGCTACACAAAACGCAATCGATGAAGCGGGCAAATCAGTCAAAAACATCAATTCGATCTACATCAAGGAAATGAAAGCCGAGGTTGTGAACAATAGAATCACTAGCTATCAGATCAATGCTAAAATTTCCTTTCTCATCAATGGTTCTTAAAAGGTCGATTTCAATAAGCTCTGTTGATTAAAATCAAAGTCGTCACTGGTCGTGAGTCCGTCCGGGGCGACTTTTTTTTGGGGTCCAACCTGACCACCTTTTTACTGAAGAAGAATTTTTACAAAATCTTACGTATCTATTACACACCACCGACGCCATTGTGCTGACTATCCTCGTAGAAGTGCTGTTTCTTGGTGCTGCGAGCCTGACGCTGATTGTTGCCGCCGCGATTCCGGTGACTCCGTACCCGAAGATCTCAAATGTTACGGGTATCGAAGTAAATGGGACAGGTGTAGGCGGGTGACGTTACGGCCAGCCGATGTAGGTATCAACTCCATCTAAAAAAAGATCATACTGGCTTTCCATCGCCTCTTTTAACACATTGGCGGGAAATCCTCTGGCGAGGTTGCAGCGTAGTCCGACCCAGCCGATGGCATCGATTGGGCCAAGGCTCATCAAGTAGCCTTTCTCCTGGTAGTGGTAAGAACGCGGCCTGCGTCCGGCGTGCAGATTAACGATATTGTGGGCAACCAGCTTACCTTTACGTATCGCCGCCTGGGCGGTAAGCTGGTTCAGTCCGTTGCCGGCGTAATCGGAACAGTCGCCGGCGCTGAAGATGTCCGGTAGTAAAACCCCTTCGATCTCGATTTGTCCACAGGGATTGGTTGGCAGGCTTACCGGTGCTCTCTTGACACCGGCAAACAATAATGTCGCCGCCGAGTCCAGTTGATATTCTCTGCCATTTCCGCATTCCTTGAGCATAATGCTTGTATCGTTTTGTTCCAGGTATTCAGTCTCCGGCAGATAGGTGATTCCCTCCTGTTGCAACTTACGGACAATATAGCGATGGGCACCTTCGGGCATGAGGGGCAGGGTGCGATGGTTCATATCGATGAGCCGTAAACCGGCAGCAATTTTCTGCCGCCGAATCAGCGCCCTTAATTCGAATAATATCTGCAGCCCGGTGGCGCCGCCACCGATAAATGAAATATCCAGAGGTTGCATGGCAGCACGGGTGCTCCATTCTTCAAGCAAGGCCGGTCCACGTCCTGCCATCAGGTGTTCCAACCCGTAAACATGGCTTCCTTTGGGTGGAACCAGCGCAGCTGCACCCGTGCTGACAATCAACCAGTCAAAATCGAGGTTATAATCTCCCAGCGGAATTTTTTTCTGTTGTTGCCAGTGTTTTAAGGTGTTGTGGTCAATCTGGAGTTGCTGCTGGTGGAAAGTGAATCCAAAACGTTCTGCTAATTGGGCATACGGAACCTTGAAGTCGACAACGGGTGTTGCAAAGGTTTTGTGCAGGTTGGTTATTTTGCAATGATCCTGGTTGGCGTCGATCAGATGCAGTTTCAGCGCCGGGTTTTTTTTTGCCAGACTGATCAGACTTGACAGTCCAGCATAGCCGCCACCGATGACAACTACGTCAGCCATAGTGTGCTCCTTTTTGACCGAGGGATCAATTTCTAGTATCTATCCTCTCAGTGTTGACACGTTTTAAATGTTGAGGTTGTCGGCACCGTCTCCGAGTTGACCCATCTCGGGCAGTTGGATCGGATCACAGCAGTTTTCCGCCAGACGGGCTTTTTGTCCACATTGACCACACTTATAATCAGCCGGCTGAGAAAGACAGGCCACCATCTGCTTGCGCCCCTCAGCAGTCAAGCTACAGAGATGAATATGATGATCTTCAGTATGTTTGCAGAGAAAATTCACTTCGTGTGCCATTTTGGTCTCCTTTGATGTCTAATTATTTTTATAAAATAATACATTATAGTTTTGTCCAAGACAACAAGGGCGACTCTTTTTTTCAAATCGGTAACGCTGGAGACACGCTCAGGCTTTATATCACAGATATTTTTTTGCGGAAGCTCCAGAAAAAAATACCAAACTGCCCCTCTACACAGAATTATAACAGGCTTTGTGGCCGACTTTTTTTCAAGCATAAAAAAATCTGTTATCATGTGAAGTGTAGGTTTATAAATGTCACTGATGTTCAGTTTGGATGGAAGCGAAAACTCATTGCAGATTGTGAAAACTGCTTATTGTGCCATTTTGCCATAAGGAGGTAACTTGCCCTCAGGAAGAGCAACAACATCCGGTGGTTGCCGGTTGCAGCGTTGGTCTGTCTTCGCGCTACTACTCGCGCTGTTAAACCTTTCGGGCTGCGCTATGCGCGGGCAGGAAAACTGGCATGATGTGTCGCCGGATCGCCCGACACCGGTCTCTATCAATCTGGCCGAACAGGCCCGGCAGAACTTCAATCAGGCGCTTGACGCGCAGGGGCTACGGGCCGCAATTGCCACCTATGAGCAGGTTCTGACCGTCAACCCGGGGGACAGCCAGGCTTTAACTGCCCTGAGTACTCAACATATCCTGCTTGGCACCGCCTATACATCAGGGCGCCACGCAAAGTCCCGGCACTTTCTTATTGCCATGGACTATGCTGAACGGGCTATGTACAGCAACCAAGCGTTTCGGGCAGAGGTAGCAACCGGTACCCCACTGTGGGATGCGGTTGATCTGCTTGAGGACGATCAGCTCGAAGCGATGTTTTTCTGGGTGAAAGCATTGCACTATCAGTTCAAGGAGGGGTTGACCCTGGTAGGTAAAATTGTCAACATCCGGTGGATGGAACATAGTCTGAAGGTGCTTGAGCGGATTGTCGAGATTGATCCTGAGTTTGGTGGTGGCGGGGTGGAGTTTGCCATGGCCATCAGCTATGAGGTGCTGCCGAGCCGCTGGGGCGGATCTTCGGAACGCGCCGACGCTTACATGCAGCAGGCCGTTGAGGCGCACCCGGACTGGCTGCTGCCACGCTGGGCGCGCGGCCGTTATTATTATGAGATTCGTGGCGAGCCGGAAAAATCACAGGCGGACCTGGCCTGGGTCGCCAGCCGCAATCCCCGGGATTACGCCGACCCCAGGGCATGGAAGCGATTTTTCCAGGCTGACGCCGGCAGTTCCTTGCACTGATCCGGCGTAAGATCCCATTCAGATCTGTAGCAGTCAATCAGTTTGAAACCTGGATCAGTAGGTCATGCCCGTTTGATAAGGGTAAATAAGATCTATTAGGATTATGTGATAACGGCTGATTGGCTACCAAGGAGTTAAGCGTGGCAAACACATTGACGATAACGAGACCAGACGACTGGCATATCCATTTACGGGATAACGCGATGCTTGCAGCCGTTGTGCCTGTCACCGCCCGCGTTTTCGCCCGCGCCATCGTCATGCCTAACCTGCAACCTCCGGTGGTCACCACGGCCGATGCCGAAGATTATTACCAGCGAATCAAAGCGGCAACTCCTGCGGCCAGTGGCTTTGAACCCCTGATGACGCTGTATCTTACCGACCACACGACGCCGGAGATGATTCACGCCGCGGCAGCGCAGGGTCTGGTGAAGGCATGTAAGCTCTATCCGGCTAATGCGACTACCAATTCGACCCAGGGTGTGACCGACCTGACCGCCCTGAATGACACCTTCGCGGCCATGGTCGACACCGGCTTGTTGCTGCTGGTACACGGCGAGGTCACCGCGAGTGATATCGATATTTTCGATCGCGAAAAAGTCTTTATCGATCAGCAACTGGCACCTATGGTGGCCAGATACCCGCAACTCAAGGTGGTGTTCGAACATATCACCACCAGCGATGCCGTCGAGTTTGTCCTGGCCGGCGGCCCAAATATTGCCGCCACCATGACCCCCCAGCACCTGATGTACAACCGTAATCACCTCCTCGTCGGTGGCATCAAGCCCCACAACTACTGCCTGCCGGTATTGAAGCGCAACACCCATCAACAGGCGCTCCAGGCCGCACTCGCCGGCGGTTCTCCGAAGTTTTTCCTTGGTACCGATTCAGCGCCTCACCTGCAGCAGGCTAAAGAGAACGCCTGCGGCTGTGCCGGTTGTTACAGCGCCCCGGCGGCCCTGGAACTGTATGCCGAGATTTTTGAGCAGCTGGGAATACTGGATAAGCTCGAAGCTTTTGCCGGTTTTAATGGCCCGGATTTTTACGGCCTGCCGCGCAACCCTGACACCATCACCCTGGTGCGCCAACCGTGGCAGGTTCCGACCTCAGTCGATGTGGCCGGGCAACCCATGGTGCCATTCTGTGCCGGTGAGACTCTGCAATGGCAAGTTGTTTAACGATCCCGTTAAGTTGCTGCATCGCAGCCAGTCTTCGCAATCTGTTCCTGCTGTTTGAACCCATCTGCAGAGAGATGATAAAATCGATACAGGTCCATGAATAGGTAACTATTCAGCTGTCATCCTTGTCATAGGATCACTGATCCTGTGCTGAACAGATACCATAAATATTCCCTTCATCGCTGCAGGAGCCTGTGATCATGACCGACAACAACAGATTCCCTCCGGAAAATAATCAGCCTACTGGATATGTTCCCCCGAAGATCTGGACATGGGAAAACGAATCAGGGGGTGCCTTTGCCGGTATTAATCGTCCCACTGCCGGGGCACGTCAAGACAGCGAACTGCCGGTTGGCGAGCATCCCCATCAGCTCTACTCTCTGGCTACCCCGAACGGCATGAAGGCCAGTATCATGTTCGAAGAGTTGCTGGAAGCAGGATTTGCCGGCGCCGAATATGATGCCTGGTTCATCAATATCGGTAAGGGCGATCAGTTCGGCAGTGGTTTTGTGGAAGTGAACCCCAACTCCAAGATACCGGCCCTGGTTGACCGGCAACCCAAACAAGAATCCGGTGCGCCGGCAGAACCTTTACGGGTTTTTGAGAGTGGTTCTATTCTGCTTTATTTGGCGGAAAAGTTTGGCGCGTTGCTACCGCAGGATTTGCGTGGTCGCACTGAAGCCCTCAACTGGCTGATGTGGCAGATGGGTGCAGGGCCGCTGTTAGGAGGGGGGTTTGGTCATTTTTATGTCTATGCCCCGAGCAAGATCGAATATGCTATTGATCGTTTTGTTATGGAGACAAAGCGTCAACTCGATGTTCTTGACCGGCAGCTGGCGAATCATCAATTTATGCTCGGTGATTGCTATACGATTGCGGATATAGTGATCTGGCCCTGGTATGGAAGACTGGCTCTGCATCAGATTTACGGTGATGCGGGAACCTTTTTAGCGGTGGACGAATATCAGCATGTGCAGCGCTGGGCCAGACTGATTGCAGCAAGGCCCGCAGTAAAACGTGGGGTTCTGGTCAATCGTAAGGATGGTTTGCAAGAGCGTCATGCGGCAGGGGATTTTGCGCAGCATATTTTCTGTGAATAGCTCACCATGGAGCCCTTAGGATGATGGACAGTATCGATCGTATTAACGTCATCACCGAAAACGATCAGCTTCTCGAAGTCGATGTCACCAGCTACAACGCAGATGCCATCTGGATCCTGATAGGGAAGGGTGAGCACAGTGTCAAATGCAAGCTGATCCCGAGTCGCAACGAGCTGGCCTATGTCGGCTCGGTCATGGGGCGTGAGTTGATTTATAAACGCAGTGTCAAACAGGTTCGCTTAGATCTTAAACAACAAGGAAGGTAGTGTCCCCTTGTTCATTTTTTGCTATTTGCTGTTAATGTTGTTTGTTGCTGGTATGATCAGGGGGTTTTAAATTCAGGCACCCGAAAACGATATGATAGAGAGCGAGCATATGACCCTGACTGTCAAACTCTATGGGGTATTCCGTATTGGCCGCTTCAAGGAAAAACAGCTTGAGTTTGCTGACGGGGTTTGTATAGATGAGGTGGTGGAGCACTTGCAGTTGAACCGTCAGTTGTTGGGTATTATTCTGATCAATGACAAGCACGCCAATATCACCAGCACGCTGGCCGACGGTGATACCCTGGCATTATTGCCGATCCTTGAGGGCGGTTAGTTTTTTTGAATTGTATTAAAGAGGAGGAAAAGCCGCATGCAGATTCTTACCACTGATCCCGTTAAAGAGCCGTCCAGAATCCTCTACCGTCGTTGTGTCCTGGATCTACAAAGCGGTGAGCAGACATTTAACGACGTGCCCTGTAGCAACCTTGAGGATGTCCTGGGTGGCTTCGGGCGCTCTTTTCAACAGTTGGCAAAACGTCCGCTGGGAGAAGCCTACTGTGATGAAAATCCCCTGATTATCAATACCGGATTGCTGACCGGCAGCACCGCCATGACCGGGATGCGCACCTATTTTTCCGCTTACAGTCCATTGAAGCAATCACTTAAAGGATTGCCGGCGGCGATCTGGTCGGCAGGCAGTGGCAAATTCGGAGCCAAGTTCAAATGGACCGGCCTGGATGAGCTGATCCTTGAGAATCGTTCAGACAAGCCTGTCTACCTGGTGATTCGACCCACGGAACAGGGGCCGCAGATCGACGTGAAGCCGGCGGAGCATCTGTGTGGGCTGACCACTCATGAAAAAATCATGGAGCTGCAGCAGCACTATGAGGATGCCCACTTTGCCGCCATCGGCCCGGCTGGTGAGAATTGGCAGCAGGTGCTTATGGGTTCGATTGCCCTGTCGACAGAAAACCAGTTGCGCAGTGGCGAAGATAAACAGCGCTTTGCCGGACGTGGGGGCATGGGTAGCATGATGGGATACAAGAACGTGCTGGCGCTGGTGGCTCAGGCCCCTGATCAGAAAAAGCCCCTGTCTGAGGCGGTAAAAAAGGTCAACACCAACGTCGTTAAGGGTGGTGGTGCTGCTCGACTGCAACCGATCAAGCGTGGTGGTGGTGGGGGCACCTGGGCCGCCTATGATGTGTTGCAGCCCTTTCATGCGGTACCGGTCAACAATTTTCGCCCCCAGGGCAACGATCTGCCGGAACGAATGCTGCGCGAGAATGTCGACAAAGACTATGATCTGGAATCCTCCGCCTGCTGGCGTTGCGGTATCACCTGTCATAATTATGTCTATGAAAAAAAGCCAGACGGCTCGCGCGGTGAGTTCCTCTCCAAGTTTGACTATGAACCCCTCAACCTGCTCAGCACCAACATCGGCATTCACGATCCCGGCCAGGGTGCGCGACTGATTCAGGCCTGTGACCTGATGGGGATGGATGCCATCAGTTTGGGAGTGACCCTGTCGTATCTGTTGGCGTGGAATGAGCGCCATCCCGACAAGCCTCTATTTGACGGTGTCGGTTTCGGCGATTATGAAAAGATTCGTGAACTGATTTTAGCGACCGGCAAAGGGAGCTGCCCCGACATCGGCAGCGGTTCCATGCGCTTGTCGCAGAAAACCGGAGAAACCGACTACGCCTATCATGTCAAGGGGTTGGAAATTGCCGCCTATCAACCGGAAACCAACCCGGGATACATCTGGGCGATTGCCGGTGGACATATGACGATGGGCACCTACGGCATGCTGATCCGCGAGGGTAAAACCGATTTCGATTCCTGGGTCGATGCCATTACCCGTGACAAACTGCAGATCGTCGGTTTTGATATGATCGGTTTGTGCAAGTTTTTCGATATCACCAAGGGGATTGGGACGCAAATGGTGGTTGATTGTCTGAAGAGCGACTTTAACCTGGAGGTGACTGAAGAAGACCTGCGTGCAGCGGTGCACCGGGCTTTTATCCTGGGGTTGATTATGGAAAAGCAGCAGGGCTATACCGAGGCTGAATATGCCCTGCCGGCCGAGGTGGCTAAGATCCCCAACCCCCATATCAAGATCCCTGATATCAGTAATCTTGCTTATATTGAGCAGCTCAGCCAACGGGTCTGGGCAGTATTCAAGCCGGAGATGGAAACTGTTGCAAAAGAATTGGGGCTTAAGTAGGTAGTTTCTGTGATCTGAAGTTTGCCGGATCTATGATAGACTCTGTACTCATCATCTTGGTAATTGACCGGTGTCGGTCTGGCAGGGATTATTCTGCGACTCAACCATTCGAGGAGGAAAACCCAATGAACATGAAAGACATTAAAGAGATTGCTGTTGATCGCGGAGTGAAGTCAGGAAAGTTGAAAAAAGCCGAACTGGTCAGAGCCATTCAGAAGGCGGAGAATAACCCTGAATGCTTTTCCATCGGTGTCCTGAATCGGTGTGTTGAATACGACTGCCTGTGGCGCGGGGATTGTTGTTAAAATGCCCTTGTTAATAGTAAAACTCTCTCTTGTTGCTGTCCTCCTTGGTGCCCTGATCTCTCCCGGGTTGGCCTTTGAGCCGAAAAAGCCCGGACCGCGCGAGCGTTGCCCGGTCTGTGGGATGTTCGTTGCGCAGTATCCGGAATGGATTGCGACGATTGTTCTAGCAGACGGCCGGCAGATTTTTTTTGACGGAGCTAAGGACATGTTCCGTTATTATTTTGCCCTACCCGAGGGAAAGGTGGCGCGAAAAGATATTGATAGTATGTATGTAACGGAATATTACAGTGCCCGATATGCCCCGGTAGCGGAGGTGTTTTTTGTTTTGGGTACCGATGTATACGGGCCGATGGGGGCCGAGTTGATTCCGGTTCGCGGCAGGCAACATGCAGAAACCTTTATGAAAGACTATAGTGGCAACCGGATTGTGACCTTTGATGAAGTAACAGCAGATATGTTGCCGCCGGATTATCGATGAAGCGCAGTGTTGTCTGCCTGACGTTTCTGTTGGCGGCAGCGGCGCTGCTGTCCAGTCTGCTGCTTTCAGCACATTTGCATGATCAGCGCTATCCGGAAAAATGGCAGGATAAACGTGATCTGGTTGCCGCTGTCGGCATCACTGACCTGTCGTTGAGCAGCGAGGCCCGCTATACCCGCCATGTCACCCAGGCCGACCTGTTTTCCGCTTTTCAGGATTTTCCGGCAGCATTTGAGCATTTCCCCACCGGTTCCATGATTCCGCCACGCCCGTTCGGTTACAGCGGGCGGGTGTCGTTTGAATCCAATCAGCAGGTGCGGCCGTGATCTTTAATTTCAAATTACTTGAATATAGTCTTTCGAGTTTATGGCGGCGCAAAGAAAAAAACATCGCCCTGATAATCGTTTACGCCCTGGTCATCGCGACTTTAGGGTCGGTATTGCTGCTCACCCATGCGCTGAAAATCGAAGCGGTCACAACCCTGACAGCGGCTCCGGAAATTGTCGTGCAACGAACACAAGGGGGGCGGCATGAGCTGATTCCCGTTACTTATGCTGAAACGATTGAGGGATTCCCAGGCGTCGGTAAGGTGATACCGCGGGTCTGGGGCTATTATTACGACTCCCTGGTCAAGGCCAACCTGACCCTGATCGGCATTGAGGGGTATCAGGAGCAGCTCGAATTGCTTGAGGGGCATTTCCCGCAGTCGCCGGATGAGTGCGTTATCGGTTCCGGCGTAGCCGCTGCTTTTGGCCCGCAGATCGGCGACCTGCTGGTGCTGGAGGATAGCAGTAAGCGGCGTTCTGAATTTCGCGTCACAGGTGTCTTTCATGCTGCTTCAAATTTGCTCACCAATGATCTGGTGGTGTTACAGGAGGCGGCCCTGCGTGAATTTTTTGCCATGCCGGATGGCCTTGCTACCGATCTGACCGTGCAGGTGTATAACTCGCGTGAAATCAGTACCATCGCCAAAAAAATTGCCTATTTTCTCCCCGACAGCCGGCCGATTACCCGTGAGGAACTGCTTCACACCTACGATTCCCTGTTTAACTGGCGCAGTGGCATGATGCTGGCGGTATTTGCCTCAGCGTTGATGGCTTTTCTGATTCTCGCCTGGGACCGGGCCACCGGCATCAGTGCTGAGGAAAAACGGGAAATTGGTATTTTAAAAGCCCTCGGTTGGGAAACCTCTCACGTTCTCGGTGCAAAATTACGTGAAGCTCTGTTGATTTCCTTGACCGCTTTTATTGCCGGACTGTTGCTGGCCTGGCTGCACGTGTTTGTGCTCGGAGCCCCCTTGCTGGTGCCGCTGTTAAAAGGCTGGTCGGTGCTCTTTCCGACCTTTGATCTGCCCCGGGTGGTTGACCTCTACCAACTGACGGTGCTGGCCTGTGTGACCATTCTCCCCTATCTGGCCTGTACCCTGATCCCGGCCTGGAAAGCTGCCAGCAGTGATCCCGATGATGTGATGAGGGGCTGACAATGAATGCAGATATCCATAATGGTGGGCCGCTGATCCGTATCGACGAGGTCAGTAAAATCTATCATCATGATAAACCCGATGAAGTTCGGGCCCTGCAGAATATCTCTCTGGAGCTTTTTCCGGGGGAGGTGGTCGCCCTGACCGGACCGAGTGGCTCGGGCAAATCGACCCTGTTGTCCTTGATCGGTTGTATGGCGCGTCCGACGAGTGGCACTATCTACCTTCAGGAACGCCGCATCAGTCGCCTGCCGGAGGCTTTTCTGGCACGGATCCGGCGCGAATCTTTCGGTTTTGTGTTTCAGCAGTACCATCTGCTGCGCGATGTTTCGGTTCTCGATAATCTGATGTTTCCGCTCTACCCGGCCGCGTTGCCCTTCATGGTCATGCGTGAGCGGGCGCTGGCGCTGCTGGAAAAATTTACCTTGTCAAATAAGCAGAAAACCAAAGTCCGTCAACTCTCCGGCGGAGAACAGCAGCGGGTAGCCCTGGCACGCGCGCTGATGGCTGATCCACCAATCATTATTGCCGACGAACCGACAGCTCATCTGGATGCCGAGTTGTCGTCAGAGCTTCTGGGCATTCTGACGGAGCTGCACGCAGAAGGGCGAACCATCATCATCGCCAGCCATGACCCGGTTGTGTATCGGTCACCGCTGATCAGCCGCAGGATTGCTCTGCGTCACGGCAAGCTGGTTGACGAGAATCAGGCAGCAGGGGCAGAGCAGTGATCCTCCATCCGGGTATTCTTGCTCTGTTATTAGGTTCAACCCTGATCCTGCTGATGCTGCTGGTAGCAGGCGGGGTGGCGTTGCGGATACTGCGTTACTGGAATGCCGACAGCGGTTCTGCGACCCAGTTGCAACTGGAACGGCAGACCTGGCTGGTATCGACCCTGCTGAAATACGCCTTTGGCTTTCAGATCATTACCCTGTTCCTCTTTCTTTTTACCCTCGAAGAAATCCATCCCCTGTTTGTCGGTGCCATGTGTGCGACCGGGTCCCTTAACGCTAATCTGGTCGGCTGGCTGGTACTGCTGGTCAAAATCGGATTGGTGTTTGCTGCCGCTTTTTGGCTGGCTATTAATTATCTTGATCAACGCACCGAGGATACGCCGCTGGTACGTTTTAAATATGTGACCTTGCTGCTGCTGATTCCCCTGGTAGCCCTGGATCTGTGGTTGCAGTGGGAATATTTCAGTGGTTTGCGCCCACAGATGATCACCTCCTGTTGCGGCTCCCTGTTTTCTGCCGAAGGCGAGGGCGTCATCAGTACTCTGGCCGGTTTGCCGGTCGAACAGGCGATCCCACTGTTTTTTGCCGTGGTTTTGTTGTACGCCATATTGCTGCTGGCGAGTCTGCGTTGGCGGGCGATGCTGCTGCGGAATCTGTTATTTGTGGTGTCGGTGTTGCTGTTTTTTGTATCCCTGGCGGCGCTCGTGTCGTTTCTTTCCCTGTATATCTACCAGATGCCCAGTCATCAGTGCCCCTTCGATATGCTCCAGGGGCACTATTACTACATTGGTTATCCCATCTATCTCGGGCTGTTTATGGCCACCCTTTTCGCCATGTTACCGGGACTCTGCCGCCCTCTGGCCACAACCCCCAGCCTTGAACGGGAGCTTAAACGAAGTGAACCAACCTGGTTGCGACTGGCGCTGTTCGGGCTGATCCTGTTCCTCGTAACCAGCTGCTGGCAGATGGTGTTCGGCCCGCTGATATTGCTGGGTTATTGAGAATTATTTTTTCAGATTAGCCAGGGCAGCAAAGGGGGAGTGGGACAGGGACGGTTTTGTCGCATTTGATCCCGTGTCCCCATCGCGATCCTCCTGAATGCTGCGGGTGTGCTCATGGTCATGGCAGTAAACGCAGAGCAGTTCCCAGTTGCTGCCATCCGGCGGATTGTTGTCGTGATTGTGATCCTTGTGGTGGACGGTGAGTTCACGAATTTTTTTCCCTTCCAGCTCGCGGGTACAGCGGGCACAGACATGGGGAAAAAGCTTCAGGGCCTGTTCGCGGTAACCCGACTGGCGCTGGCGATGGTCATCACGCAAGGCCTCCAGCCGCTTCTCCAGTTCCTCAGGGCTCAAGGATTTTTTCTGTTTGCTGCTCATCGGTCGCGCTTCTCCTGTCGGTAAAAACAATCAAGCCAATTGTTATGATCTGCATTCGTTTCATGATAGGTACTGCTGACCAATGCCACAAAACTGCTGAGTTCAGCGGCAATGCGCTGGATCAGGTGCTCACGAGCGTTAGCAATCAGTACGCGGTTATATCCTGAGTCCCCCAGTTCCTCGACCAGCTGCAGAGCAATAATACGACTGATGAGCTGACCAAAGGCATTGAGCCGGCGCTGCGACAGGGGCAAGGTCAGATCAATATTCAAGCGGTCCTTAAGATAATCTGCTGCCCGACTGGTCAATTCGAATGAGCTGATAAAGGCTAGCAGGTTGCTCTCTTTTCGGCGTTGCATCAGCTTCTGAATAGCTTCAGCGATCTGGATATAGAGGATATCGTTGGACCCTTCAAAAATCTGGAAAGGGCGGCTGTCAACCAGGGCGCGCCCGGCGATATGATCGAGACGGTAGCCTTTGGCGCCCACCAGTTGCAGCAGTGACTGGGCTGATTCCTGCATCATATCGGTGACAAATGTTTTAACCGCGTTGGCTTCGAGGCCAGCACCGGACAGGTCATTTGTTGTGGCGGCTTTTTTGCTGCTGTTCAGACACATGGCTGCGGCGATGGTGACGTTGGCTTGCAGGGCTGACAGCCGCTGCTGGACCTGGTCGTAGCTGGACAGATTTTTGCCGCCCACCTGGCGCTGTTGGCAATGGGCAACGGCTTCGTCTTCCAGGCGTTGCAAAAAGCCCAAAGCCATGCCGGGGAACTGCATGCGACTGCGGTGGAGCAGGTCGAGCATCATTTTGATGCCGGTGCTGTGGGGTTCAAGCTTCTGCAGTTTCGGTATCTTGACGTCAATGCGGTTACGCCCATAGGGGAGCAGGTAGATCCCGAGATTTTCAAAGTACTCCTCGACGATGATGGTCTGATGCTCCGCCGAGCTATCACAAATAAAGAAATCGACGTCACGTCCGAGTTGACCGGATTCATTTTTGCGGCGCGCGGTCAGCAACCAGTAATCCGCCCAGCCGGTCAGCCCCGCCCAATGTTTAAGACCCTGAAGGTGAAAATGATCGCCCTGCTGCTGGTAATGAGTCTGCATGTGCAGGGCGTCACTGCCGTAGTCAGGTTCGGTGATCATCAGTCCCCCCATCTTCTGCTGGTGAATAAAACCGTCAAAAATGGGTTGCTTGATTGCTTCCTGAGCGTATTTGGCGACCGGTTGCAGGAATAACGCCCAGTTGATGCCGAAACCCAGCGACAGGGGCAGGGATTCGTAACTTGCCGCCGACAGGAGCCTTAAGCCTTCGTGTATATGACCGCCACGGCCGCCATATTGTTGCGGGATAAAGGTCGACAGCGGTTGCGCCGCAAGAATATCGCGTAGGATAAACGGGGGGACGCCGCGTTTGACGCTGAGTTGATCGATGTCACTGCGGACATGCAGCAGGTGCTGCAAGCGTTCTTTAAAACTGGTCAGGAAGGTATTGAAGTCGGTTGCCGGTTGTTGTTCCGAGAAGGATGTCATGAGGACTCCGCTAAGCTGAATGAGCTTCTTGCTATTGATGAGTTTTTGATATTACATGAAAAAAGGGCTCCGACAAAGTAGTCAGAGCCCTTTTTATGGTTAGATGTAGTGATAGTTGAAGATCTTAAGGTTCAATTACAGAGTTGCAGCAACTTTCGACTGTGGTGGTTCTGAGACGATCATCTGTCTACCTCCCTCTGTTGAATGTGTGATTTTAATCTAACACACGCCCCTGTTGGCATTCAAGAGCAGCATGGATATTTTTTAGACGATTGCCTTCATTCCCTGCATCGCCGCTCGCAAGTGTTCGCCTACTTCTTCGATCAGATGGCTGCGGATGTCAGCATTGATGACCACCAGAATCTGGTTGTCGACGTAGTTGTCCTTGAGTTCCAGACCCTTGCCGATCACATCGGTGTCAACGCCGCCCATGAAATCCTTGAGCAATGGCACGCAGGCATGGGAGAAGAGATAGCAGCCGTACTCGGCGGTATCGGAAATAATCCGGTTCATCTCATAAAGCTTTTTACGGGCGATGGTATTGGCAATCAGCGGGGTTTCGTGCAGTGACTCGTAGTAGGCTGATTCCGGTTCAATGCCGGCTGAAACCATGACCTCAAAGGCAAGCTCAACCCCGGCCTTGACCATGGCGACCATCAGAATGCCCTTGTCGTAAAACTCCTGTTCAGAGATCTCGCCGGCGCCTTCGGTTTGTTCGAAGGCGGTTTTGCCGGTTTCTTCGCGCCAGGTCAGCAGCTTTTTATCATCGTTGGCCCAGTCTTCCATCATTGTCCGGGAGAATTCACCGGAAAGGACATCGTCCATGTGTTTTTCAAACAGGGGCTCCAGAATTTCTTTCAATTCTTCAGCCAGGGCAAAGGCCTTGAACTTTGCGGGATTGGAAAGCCTGTCCATCATCAGGGTGATGCCGCCATGCTTGAGAGATTCGGTGATAACCTCCCACCCTTTTTGAATCAGTTTAACCGCGTAGGGGGTGTCAATATCACCCGCGACCATCTTGTCGAAACAGAGCAGGGAACCTGCCTGGAGCATGCCGCAGAGGATGGTCTGCTCACCCATCAGATCGGATTTGACTTCAGCAATAAAAGAGGATTCAAGGACCCCGGCGCGATCACCACCCTGGGCGGAGCACAGAGCTTTGGCGATTTCCAGACCATCGCCGGTGGGATCGTTCTCGCCATGGACGGCAATCAGGGTCGGTACGCCGAAACCGCGCTTGTATTCTTCGCGTACTTCGCTCCCCGGACATTTGGGTGCAACCATGATAACGGTAAGGTCTTCACGGATTTTAGTTCCCTCTTCAACGATATTGAAGCCATGGGCATAGCTGAAGGTCGCCCCTTTTTTCATCAGAGGAACCACGGTGGTAACGACGTCGGTGTGCTGCTTGTCGGGCGCGAGGTTCATGACGATATCGGCAGTCGGCAGCATCTCTTCGTAAGAACCAACTTTAAAGCCGTTGTCGGTCGCGTTTTTCCAAGACTGGCGTTTCTGCTCAATGGCTTCCTTGCGCAAGGTGTAAGAGACATCCAGACCGCTGTCGCGCATGTTCAGTCCCTGATTAAGGCCCTGGGCGCCGCAGCCGACGATGACGATTTTTTGGTCCTTGGCAGCATTGCAGCCATTGGTAAATTCCTCGGCGTCCATGAAGCGGCAGGTGGCAAGCTCCTGAAGTTGACGACGAAACGGCAGTGAATTGAAGTAGTTTTGACCCATGTCTGTTCTCCTGGTACTGTTGGTTGACAAAAATTAACGAACTAATACAGTGATCTTTTATCAAGAGATCGCCGGAATGTAACTCTGACACAATCCGCCACTCTATAACAGATTGCTGTGTTGCGTAAATTGATTTATTGCTGTGACAAATCGAAAGTCGATAGATGGACAGAAAACTATTTCATCATCTCTTGCAGTTGTTCAACAATATGAAACTCCGGCGGGAACTCTCCCGTAGTTTTTTTCGAATAGATGAGGGTGTCATCAACAGAAATTTCAAAGACCCCGCCGCTGGAGGGAATCATTTCTACCTGCACCGGCAGTTTTGCTTCTATTTTGGCCGCCAGACTGGCGGCCCGTGGCCGATAGCCTCAGGAATTGCAATATTCAATGCTGATGTTCATGCTGTTCTCCTTGATGTTTTCGCAAAGAGTATCTTACTTAGATGGTTAAGCAAAAAGCGCCAAATGCTGTGTTCCCGCCATTATCCTTTATCCGAACAGGTTGCCGGTCGTGTCAAGTTGATTGTGGCGCGCATCCTCGGCCGCTTTGCGCAGCAGATCGGCGACCTGTTCCTTGCTGGTGGCAGAAACTTTTTTCAGTAAATCAAAGGGCAGAAAAGTGAAACCATAATCCCGCATGATGTCACTATTGATGACCAACCACAACTGTGCTGTCATTTCGGCATCAGCCAGGGCGCGATGGAACGTTGCTGCCGGATTCAGTTGTTTGTACTGCACCAGGGTCCCCAGTTTGTAATTGGTCGGGTCAGAGTAGATACGTCGTGCCAGTTGGAGGGTGCAGTTGAAGTTTGTCGGGCGTGGTTTGCCGAACAGGGACAGTTCCGCGTCGATAAATTTCTGGTCAAAAGAGGCATTATGGGCCACAAACGGATAGTTGCCGATAAAATCGACGAAATCGGTCATCACGTGACGACTTCCAGGTGCATCCCGAAGCATGCTGTTGGTGATTCCGGTCAGGGACTCAATCTCCCGCGTCACCAGAAAGTCCGGACGGATCAGCTGGTTAAAGCGCTCAATAATCTGGTCTCCGCGCATTTTGACTGCGCCAATTTCGATGACCCGGTCACCTTTTTCAGGTAGCATGCCGGTGGTTTCGACATCGACGACAATGACTGTTTCATATTGATGGGATGCTGGCATTGATCAATACCTCGTTGTGAAAAGGATCCGTTTCATTTTGCTGATTGTTGCTGAAGCGCCGGGATCTTGTCAAACTCACGTGTGCCATTAACGTCGTTTTTTCTCTGATGATGGCAGGTTTTTATTTCGTTACTGGTTTCAACGGGTTATATAAGTATCAAAAAAAGGGCTGATATCATCATGGATTCACCTCGCCAGCGCGGGCGCAGACCGAAAAAATACAGTCAGGCAGCACGTCTGCACGACCTGATCCGCATTCTGGAAATGCGCTACGGGGCGACCGTGGTGGAACTGGTCGAAGAATGTCAGGTCACCCGGCGGACGATTTACCGTGACCTGCAGGCGCTAATGGATGCGGGCTATCCGTTGGTCAGTGAGCGCCAGGCAGATGGTCATGTGGCTTACCGCTTTGTTACTGGTTTCAGCAAAATCCCGCCATTGACCCTGTCTCTGGATGAACTGATGACCCTGTATCTGTGTCGAGGACAGCTGGAATTCCTTCGGGGTACCCCGTTTTCCGAAGATCTCGAGGCAATTTTTGCCCGCCTGCGATCCATGTTGCCGCCCCGCAGCATCGCTCATCTGGAGCGCATTGCTGAGGCCTTTTCTCCGCGCTTTCAGGGTTATAAAGATTATTCGGCGCAGCGTCAGATTCTGGTTGATTTGCGTCAGGCGCTGCTTAAACAGCAATGTTGCCACATCGATTATCGACCGGCACAGCGTTCCAGCCACTCTTACCTGATTGACCCCTACACCCTGCTTTTTTACAATAACGCTCTGTATGTCGGCGCGTACGCCCATAACCGTCAAGATATCAGGCTGTTTGCTGTCGATCGTATTGAGGATGTTACTCTGGAAACACAGCGCTTCGAGGTGCCTGAAAATTATCACCCGGGACAGTTGACCGGCCACGCCTTTGGGCTGATTGACGATGGTCCCGGCTATGAGCTGGAATTGCACTTTGCTGCCCGGATTGCCCACTTGATTCGTGAGCGCATATGGCATCCACACCAGAAGATTGATGAACATCAGGATGGTTCGCTGACCTTGCGTTTTTTCGCCAGTGGCGATAAAGAGATCCTGGCGTGGCTCTACTCCTACGTACCTCATGTCCGCGTCATCAGGCCGGAATCCCTGCGGCGCCAGTTTGTCGAGGGGCTGAAAGCAGCGTTGGTAACGCAATTGAAGGATGAAGGAAGATCATGAGAAAAATTGTTCTCGCATCAACCAGTCCCTATCGGCAGCAACTGCTTAAACAACTGCAGATTCCTTTTGTGACCGCAACCCCCGATTTCACCGAGGTGATCGATCCCCATGTGGCCCCGGCTCTGTTGGTGCGTCATTTGGCCGCTGGTAAAGCTCAAAGTCTGGCCGATCAGTATCCTGATGCGGTGATTATTGGTTCTGATCAGCTATTTGTTGATCAGCGCGGCCGAACCCTGGGTAAAGCCGGTGACGAACACGGAGCTTTTAACCAGTTGCGGCAGATGGCTGGCAGAACTCACTGTTTTTATACCGGCCTGGCACTGCTGGATTGCCGCACGGCGACAATGCAGACAGACCATGCAACATTTTCTGTTACCTTGCGAGAACTCACTGACGAGCAGATTAAAGATTATCTTAAACGTGAACGCCCCTTTGACTGTGCCGGCTCTTTTAAGGTTGAAGGGTTGGGTATCGCGCTGATCGATAAGATGGCCGGGGAGGACTATAATGCTTTGATCGGTCTTCCTCTCATCAAGTTGGTGACCATGCTGGAACAGGTTGGAATTCATGTGTTGAAGAACTCCAGTAAATAGGATTGGAAATAGTTCATTTTTTTATTGATCTGTTTTTTTTTGTTTGATACTATCGAAACTCAAGTATGAACAGCAGCAAGCTGTCAACCGAAAGGGCAAAGCCAGAGCAATCTGGTGACGCAAAGCCACGGATCCCCCAACCAGGGACCGCCGGGTTACCGAAGCGGACGCGACGCTTTCCCGCCCTTTTTTATATAACGGCTGAGAGGCGCCCACTTCGGATGATTGGAGTGGGCGCTTTTTTCGTTCCTCCCACTCCTGTCAACAAGCTGATGACAGCAACAGACGACGCATGACAATTTGTTACTGCTATGTCGCTGGCTACTACTAATCCTGAAAGATTTTGTACAGTTTTTAGAGGTAAAATTTTCTAGTGCACGGCGTTTTCACGCATTCAACAAGCTCCATTGTGTCTGCAGATATTCGTCAATATGGCAGACAAAGGTCCGGAGGTTGCAAATGAAAAAGATGTTAAAACTGTTTATGTCAATTGTTCTGGTGATAGTTCTGACGATGGGAATCGGGTCAGTTGCCTGGGCCAAAACCGTCACTCTAGCCTGGGATCCAAGCCCCAGTACCGTAAGCGGTTATAAGGTTTATTATAAAGCGGGCTCTGACACCTTGTCGCAAACGGGGGAGGATGGGACCGTCGTCGTCGATGTTAGCAATGTGCTGACCTACAGCCTGCCAGATCTCAACGATGCCGTTGATTATTACTTTGCGGTTACGGCCTATGATGGCACTGGCCAGGAAAGTGATTTTTCCAACCACGTCCACAGTCCGGCCGCTGCGGTCAATCAGCCGCCGGTACTAGAACCGATTGGCAACCGTAATGTTCTGGAGGGAGCGCTGCTAAGTTTTGTTGTCAGCGCCGTTGATGCCGATAGTGATGAGCTTACCTTTTCAACCTCTGCCCTGCCTGACGGAGCGCAATTCAGCACTTCTACCCGGACTTTTTCCTGGACGCCAGGGATGAATCAGTCCGGCATTTACCCTGTCACATTTACCGTCAGTGATAATCTGGAAAGCGTCAGTAAAACCATCAATATTACCGTTGTTGATGTCAATCAGCCGCCGGTTCTTGCGTCCATCGGCACTCAAAGTGTTAATGAAGGAGAGGAGCTTGCCTTTACCATTCTGGCGACAGATGCTGACGGCGATCCCTTGACCTATGAAGCAACCAATCGGCCTACCGGCGCCACATTTAATCCTACGACACGCCAGTTTGTCTGGACCGCGGATTATAGTGGCTCGGACAATATCCGAGTCTTCTCAGTGACGTTCAGCGCCAGTGATGGATCTGCCGAAGACTCCGAACTGGTTACCATCAATGTCAACCCAGTCAACCGTCCCCCAGTACTGGAGGCGATTGGGGCCCAGGAGCTTGTGGACGGTGATAATTTTAATCTGATCATCAATGCGACGGATCCTGATGTTGCTCTTGGTCAACATCTTACCTACAGTGTCGATCAAGTTCCTTCAGGGGCGGTATTTGCTCCCTCCACGCGGTCTTTCAGTTGGCTGCCCGGCACATCACAGGTCGGTACCCACAACGTAACCTTTGTCGTCAGTGATGGAAGTTTAAAGGATAGTGAAGTGGTGCCCTTTACCGTTGTTCGTGCCAACGAACCACCGGTGCTTGTGTCCATTGGAGCGCAATCTGTCAACGAAAATGATTTGTTGCAATTCACTATAGCAGCGACCTCAGAAAGTGATAATTTTGATTTCAGCGCTGCCGGCTTGCCGGCGGGTGCATCTTTTGATGCTGCATCAAGAGCCTTCAGCTGGACCCCCAACTATGATCAGGCCGGAAGCTTTACGGTGAGTTTTACGGTGACCGATGGTACCGACTCCGATTCTGAGGCGGTCACCATCACGGTTCATAATTCCAATCGCCCACCGGCGATATCTGGTACACCGGGTACAACTGCCAGTGTTGACAAAACCTATCTGTTTGCCCCCACGGCAAGTGACCCCGATGGTGATGATCTGGATTATTCCATCAGTGGTCAGCCGTTCTGGGCGAGCTTCAATCCGCAGATCGGTGTATTAAGTGGCACGCCTGTTTCTGAGGATATCGGGGTCAGTTCAGATATTATTATCACTGTCAGTGATGGTTCACAGACCGCAGTATTACCGGCTTTTTCCATCGAGGTTGTGGCTGGGACGGATGAATCGGAGCCGAGCTATGTTGATGGCGAAATCGACTCGGATGGGGATGGTATTCCGGACAACCGTGATGGTTTTCCCCTTGACCCGAACCGTACTGAGTGGGTGATTGATGCCAGTGCCGGAACCGGTGGTTATATTGACCCGGCGGATGAGGTGTCTGTTCTTTACGGCGGCACCCAGCGCTTTGAGGTGATTCCGATGGCTGGCTATTACCTTAATGATCTGCGGGTTAATGGCGTGTCGGTGGCGTTGTTGGATCACTATGAGTTTATTGATGTTGTCGCCCATCATACCATTGAAGCGTTATTTTCAGAGATTCCTTCCGGTTTGAGTCAGGATCCCCTGGAAGCAGGGTTAAAAGGTATTGAGCGCGCTGACGGCGGGGACGACAGTAATAACCTGGTAGATGGTAAACCCAAGCTCGATCTTGATTACCGATTCCACGTCATGTTGCGCGACGAGGGTTCGCTGGATCAGTACCGGGTTTTTGCGGTGATCAACGGCTATCGTTATGCTCTGCAGCGTGACGCAGGAACGCTGCAGAGTGGCGCCCGTTTCAGTACGACTAGCAGGCTTGGTCCGGTGTCCTCTCATCGCTACTACTTTGTCGTAGAAGATGCAAGCGGCTCGCAGCTATGGCGCTATCCGGCTACTGGCGATTTGCCTGGTCCGGTTGTTGAGCTCCTGGCTGGGCACAATATGGTTGGACTGGTTGGTAATCTCAACCCTTATGGGTTGACCACAAACCAGACCCTTGGGGTCAGACAGGTTTATCGTTGGTCACCTTCAGAAAAAAAAGATGGCGGCTATGTCATGGTAGACAACGGAGCACCGATAGCATCGGGTGAAGGATATCAATTGCGCCGGGCGACCAGTACTACCTTGCCGGATTTAAGTGCTTACGGCGAAGTGAGTGCTGATGTCTATGAGTTCGAGGTTTTTGCCGGCTGGAACTTGATCGCTAATCCCTACGCAGGCCATGTGCTTCTGGAACAGGTGCGGGTTCGTTCCGGCGATGCTGTGCCGCTGGAATGGCTTGATGCGGCAACGCAAGGTATCGTCGTCGATAGCCTCCATGCTTATCTGGGTGATGACTGGGGTGGTAAGAACGAAATCACCACCGCAGCTGGTACCAATAAGGCGATTCTCGTACCGGGGATCGGCTACTGGATATACGTTAACCCTGTGAATCAGCCGGTTTCGCTGCTGATTCCCAAACCTTCACACTAACAGGAGTTGACGATGAAACGGACACTAAACCTTAGTTACTGGTTATTCACTTTTGCACTGATCTTGTTGTTGACCGCTTGTGAAGGGGGGGGCGGAGGAAGTGACACCAGTTCGGCAACCAGCACGCCGACTACAACCTCTGAACCTACCGCATCAACACTGAGTGGTACCGTGGCAGACGGCTATCTACAGGGGGCGCGGGTATTTCTTGATCGCAATGGTAATCGTGTTTATGACAGTGGTGAGCCGATGACGATGTCCGCTACTGGTGGCGCTTTTACCTTATCAATCAATCCCGGCGAGGAGCAGAGGTACCCGGTTGTCGTCGAGGTCATTGCTGGAGTGACGATCGACGAGGATGACGGACAGCCGGTGGCTAACAGCTATCTGCTGGAAGCACCCGCAGGACGCTGGCAATTTGTCTCGCCTTTGACGTCCCTGGTCAATCTGGAAATGCAGAAAAATCCAACCATGACGCTACTGGGGGCAGAGCGTAAAGTTAAGGAACAGCTCTTCGGAGTTATTGACGAAGTTTCCCTGCTTGATGATTATATCGCCCTCAAATCAGATCCCCAAAAGAACCAAAAAGCTGAACGTAACCATAAGGCGGCGCAGGTGGTTGCTGCGTTGATGGGGAGGTTGCGAAGCGATATTTCAGCTAATCTTGGTGGGCAAATTACAGAAGATCAACAACAGCTGGTTGCCTATCTGGTCAGTGACGAGATTTTACGACGGGGCGATGAAATTGAGGAGGCGCTGAATCAGGATGGAGATTCTGAGCCGACAGCCACGGTTTTGAGTATCACATCTGTGGTTGAAAATCAGATAGATACTGAAGGCCTCAATCTCGAAAGACTCGAGTTGTACGCTCTGAAAATCGAGCAGCTTGAGCTGAACCCTGAAGCTTGGGATATGGAGCCACCAAGCATTCAGCAGCGAAATATTCTTCCCGGGGCGATCGTGTCCATAGATAAGTTGGTGACGGTGGTGTTTGATAAGGAGCTTGACCCACAAACCATCTCGGCAAACGCTGTTTCGCTGCATCGCTCTGATGGTTCCTACGCTTCGGGCGTTGTTGATTATGATGCCGAGTTAAAGCGTTTAAGATTTACGCCAAGCCAGATGTTGTTTGCGTACAGCGATTATAAAGTGGTTGTAAGTGGACAGCTGGCCGATCATTCCGGTAACCAGGTGGGAAAAGATCTGGAATGGCAGTTTTCAACCTCGTTCGGCTTGATGCCGCCGCCTCTGGCAGAGATCGGTGCGGAACTTTGAACCCTTGCGTTTAAACCGGCGGAGACTGGATCACTGTTTACTCTCCGCCGGTTTTATCCTGATCCATGATCAGTTTGCGCTTGATGCGGCGGGTGATAAACCAGACGCTGGCCAGAACCAGTGGAATACTCGCTGCCAGCAGCAGATTTTTGTTGAGTCCCCATTCTTCCAGCGGTAACCCTCCGAACACATAGCCCAACAGACCGACAGCATAGTAGCTGATGGCGGCAATGGATAGTCCTTCAACGGTTTCCTGCAGGCGAAACTGCAGTTTGCTGCGGCGATTCATGGCGGCCAGTTGCAGGCGGTTCTGTTCCTGCAGGGTCAGGTTGGCACGGGTACGCATCAGCACGCTGGCGCGTTCGATACGTTTCGACAGATCATCCATCCACTCTTTGACCGATTCACAGGTGCGTGACGCCGGATTCAGACGGCGGATAATGAATTCTCCCATGGAGAGATGACCCTCGATACGTTGCTCGCTAATCCCCTCCAGGCGATCCCTGACCAGCTGGTGGTAGGCCTTGGTCGCCGAAAAGCGCTGATTGGTTTCGGCGCGATAGGCTTCCAGCGTTGCTTCAATCCTGGTTAGTTTCTCGAGCAGTTCGCGTTCACTGCTGGTTGTTTCTGCGTCAGTGACAACGGTCAGGATGTCTCCCAGTTGCTTGTCCATATCAACGAGTAACGGAGCAATCCTTTTGGCCGGCGGCAAGGCCATTAACGCCAGCAGCCGATAGGTTTCCATGTCGGTCAGGCGGCGTACCAGTTGGCCGAGCTGGGTGTCATTAAGGTGATCATTTTTGACAATAAAACGGGAAAAGCCATCGCCGTGAAGTTTAAAGGCGGTATAGATGCGCGCACTGTCGCTATGGGCGCTGCTGATCATCAGTGGATGCCCTTCAAAATAGCGGGTCAGAGCCTTGTGCTCATAGCTTAGATGTTGTTGATCGACAATCAGATGAAAGGCGGCTATCATCTGCCCCGGCAGTTGCTTCAGCCAGTCAGCCGGCAACAGATCGATCGCCGTGTGAGAAAAAGGGCTGTCAGGGTCAGGCAACGCGCCTTGCATGATGGTTAATGAATAAAATTCGGCGTGGCGCTCCCAATGGATAATGAAGTTGCCGACATTTTCATGATAAGAAACCGAGCCGCTTTTGGGTTGATTGACATCGTAACGCCGGCATAGCTCACAGAGTAAATCAAAGGCCTGCTCCAATTCCTCCTGACGCTCACAACAGGCTGCCAGATGGGTCATCAGTTGTGGCGGTTCGAGAGTGTAAAAGGGGCGGATGTGCAGCTCGTTGTAAAGGGCTTCGCGCTGGGGATGAAAATGGTAATCGACTGTGGGGCAGGCGGGCATGGTTGTTTCCTTGGTTGGATGGCAGCGGCGCTTTGATGAAAATGATCAGCAGGATGAACTGGTTGTGTTAGCCCCGGGTCAGGAATAGGTTTGATTTTCCTGTTCCTGGACGCGGATAAAGGTCGTGCGTTTGGTCAGCTCACGCAGGGCCGAGGCCCCGACATAGGTGCAGGTGGAACGCACCCCGCCAAGGATGTCGCGGATTGTGTCAGCAACCGCACCGCGATAAGGAACTTCAACGGTTTTTCCTTCTGAGGCACGGTATTCCGCCACCCCGCCGATATATTTTTCCATGGCGGTCGTCGAGCTCATGCCGTAAAAGAGTTTGTACTGCTGTCCGTTTCGTTCTACCAGTTCGCCGCCGCTTTCATCGTGGCCGGCAAACATGCCACCGATCATAACAAAATCGGCACCACCACCAAAGGCTTTAGCGACATCCCCGGCGCTGATACAGCCGCCATCGGAAATAATCCGACCGCCGAGGCCGTGGGCAGCGTCAGCACATTCGATCACCGCTGAGAGTTGCGGGTACCCGACCCCGGTTTTAATCCGGGTGGTGCAGACTGATCCGGGGCCGATGCCGACCTTGACAATATCAGCGCCGGAGAGGATCAACTCTTCGACCATCTCTCCGGTGACAACATTACCGGCGGTGATGGTTTTATCAGGAAAGGAGTCGCGGCAGCGGCGGACAAACTCAACAAAGGACTCGGCATAGCCGTTGGCGACATCAATGCAAATGAATTTGAGTTGTGGGTATTGCTCCATAATCTGACGCAGCTGCTCCATGTCCTGGTCGGAGGTGCCGGTGCTGACCATGATATGCTCGACCACAGAGGCCGGCTGCTGGGCCAGAAAGTCTCCCCATTGTCCGGGCTGATAGTGCTTGTGGATAGCGGTGATCAGACCATGACGGGCAAGTTCAGCGGCCAGTTCAAAGGTGCCGACAGTGTCCATGTTGGCGGCAATAATCGGTGTGCCAACCCAACGGTGACGACTGTGGAGAAAAGTGAATTCACGTTCAAGGCTGACCTGGGCGCGACTTTTAATGGTCGAGCGTTTGGGGCGGATTAATACATCCTTGAAGCCGAGCTTGATATCTGTTTCGATGCGCATGATAATTTCCTCGTTGCCGGTTCCAGTAATAAACACTTTCGGCGATAGTATAGCAAGGATGTGCGGATGATGTCTGTTGTAATCTCCTTGATGAATGTGGCAGTCTAACAGCCTGCTCTTCTTAACCCCTAATTGTCTTTTTTCAGGAACAGTCATCCATGGAACATTCCAACTTTGTTCATCTGCATCTGCATAGCCAGTACAGCCTGCTTGACGGGGCGATCAAGCTTGATGAACTGGTTGCCAAAGCCAAAGAGTTTCGCATGCCGGCGGTGGCGGTGACCGATCATGGCAATATGTTTGGTGCTATTGAATTTTACAGCAAGGCGATGGCTGCCGGCATCAAACCGATCCTTGGCTGCGAGGTTTACGTGGCACCGGGGTCGCGTTTTCACAAAACTAACGCCCGTGGCTCGTCCGAGGCTTCCTACCATCTGGTGTTGTTATGCATGAATCTGACCGGCTACCGCAACATCTGTCGCTTGATTTCCGCCGCCTACCGCGAGGGCTTCTACTATAAACCCCGTATCGACTGGGATCTGCTCGCGCAACATAATCAGGGGCTGATCGCTATGTCCGCCTGCCTGGGCGGTGAGCTCCCGACCCTGATCAATCTGAATCAGACCTCAGAAGCCTTCGCCCGTGCCGGCCAGATGGCAGAAATTTTTGATGATGGACGACTTTATCTGGAATTACAGGAGAATTTTCTTCCTGAGCAGAAAAAAGCCAATGCCGGATTAATTTCCCTGGCTGATGAACTGAACCTGCCCCTGGTCGCCACTAATGACTGTCACTATCTGGCCCGTAAAGATGCCTTTGCCCATGAAGTATTGCTGTGTATTCAGACCGGCAAAACCATGGACGACCCGAATCGGATGCGTTTTCCCAATGAGGAGTTTTATCTTAAGTCCGCCGAGGAGATGACCAGCCTTTTCCCTGAGCATCCTGAAGCGCTTGCCAATACTATTCGCATTGCTGAACGCTGCAACCTGGATCTTGACTTTAATACTTATCATTTTCCCCAATACGAAAAGCCCGCTGAACAAACCCTTGACGAGGTTCTTGCAGAGCAGAGTCGGATTGGCCTGCAGGAACGGCTTCAAGAAATTCGCCAGGTGCGCCCGATCACCGATGAGATGGTGCGTACCTATGACGAGCGGTTGCAGGTGGAGCTTGACTGCATCAAGCAGATGGGCTTTCCCGGTTATTTTCTGATTGTCGCCGATTTTATTAACTGGGGTAAGGATAACGGTATCCCGGTTGGCCCGGGCCGGGGCTCGGCGGCGGGCAGTCTGGTGGCTTTTGCTATCCGGATCACCGATATCGATCCGATTCCTTATAACCTGCTGTTTGAGCGTTTTCTGAATCCCGAACGGATATCGATGCCGGATATCGATGTCGATTTCTGTATTTACGGGCGCGAGCGGGTGATCGACTATGTGCGTGAAAAATACGGCGCGGAGAATGTTGCCCAGATCATCACTTTTGGCACCATGCTCGCCAAAGGGGTGCTGCGTGACGTCGGACGGGCGCTGAATATCCCTTATGGTGAAGTTGACAAGATTGCCAAGATGGTGCCAACGGTGCTTGGGATTACCTTAAAGCAGGCGATTGAGCAGGAGCCTCAGTTAAAAACCCTGATTGCTAAGGACACCAAGATCAAGGAGCTGGTCAACATCGCCCTGGCGCTGGAAGGGTTGACACGTCATGCTTCCACCCACGCTGCCGGGGTAGTGGTGACTCCGCGGCCATTACCTGAATATCTGCCCCTCTATGTTGATCCCAAGTCCGGCGGACAGGTGACCCAGTATCCGATGAGCTATGTCGAAAAAATCGGTCTGGTCAAGTTTGACTTTCTCGGGCTGAAAACCCTCACCGTGTTGGAAAACGCGATAAGTCTGGTGCGCGCCGGCAAGGATGAGGCGTTTGATCTCAAGCTGATTCCCGATGATGATAAAAAAACCTTCGAACTGCTCTCCCACGGCGAAACCACCGGGGTTTTTCAGCTCGAATCAAGCGGGATGAAGGAATATCTGGTTAAGCTCAAACCCAGTTGTTTTGAAGATCTGATCGCCATGGTGGCGCTCTATCGTCCCGGGCCCCTGGGTTCGGGGATGGTTGACTCATTTATCAAGCGTAAACACGGTCTGGAAAAGTTTCAGTTTGATTTTTCCCAGCTTGAGCCGATCCTCAAAGATACCTACGGGGTTATCGTCTATCAGGAGCAGGTCATGCTGATTGCCCAGGTTCTCGGCAATTACAGCCTCGGCGCCGCGGATCTGCTGCGCCGAGCCATGGGCAAGAAAAAAGCTGACGAGATGGCCAAACAGAAGAAACAGTTTCTTGCCGGCGCCCTGGAAAACAAGCTTAATACCAAAAAGGCCGAAGCGGTGTTTGATCTGATGGAGAAGTTTGCTGCCTATGGCTTCAATAAATCCCATTCCGCCGCCTACGCCCTGATCGCCTATCAGACCGCCTATCTCAAGGCTCATTATCCGGTCGAATTCATGGCCGCCCTGCTCACTGAAGACATGGAGAACACGGATAAAGTTATCAAGAATATCAGTGAAGTCCGCAGTATGGGCGTTGCGATTCTGCCGCCTGACATTAATGCGTCGGCACGATCCTTCACCGTAGATCATGAAGCCATGCGCTTTGGTCTTGGCGCCGTCAAGGGGGTTGGTTCTGCCGCTCTTGATGCCATCTTTCATGTGCGCAAGGAAAAACCCTTCACCTCTCTGCAGGATTTCTGTGAACGCGTTGATCAGCGCAAGGTCAACAAAAAGGTGGTTGAAGCTCTGATCAAATGTGGTGCCTTTGATTCGCTGGGCGGTAAAAGGTCACAGTTCTTTTCTGCTTTTGAGGAATGCATGGATATCGGCCAGCGTCTGCAGCGTGAGCAGGAGTCGGGGCAGGATTCGCTGTTTGGCAGTAATGAAATTGTTTCTGTCGCCGGCAACGGTTACGGCCAACTGCCGCAGATCGAAGAATGGGATGAGAAAACCCTGCTGAGTCATGAGAAAGAAGCTTTGGGGTTCTACGTGACCGGTCACCCGCTGGCGCGTCACGCTGATGCTATCAAAAGTTTCGCCACCTGTGAAATCAGCGCCCTGACTGAACGGACTGATAAGGAGCAGGTACGCATTTGCGGAGTTGTTTCCGGGGTTAAGGAGTTGGTCACTAAAAAGGGTGACCGGATGGCCTTTGTCACCCTTGAGGATCTCACCGGGTCGCTTGAGCTAGTAGTTTTTCCTGAGGTTTATGCTGCTGGGATGGAGCTGATCAAGGGTGAAGAGCCGATCATCGTCAGCGGCGAACTTGATGTTGGAGAAGAGGCATGTAAGCTGCTCGTCAGTGATATTGCCCTGTTGCGCGAAGTGCGTAAAACCATGGCCAGGCGGGTCCGCATCCGCTTGACGACGCCGGGTCTGCAGGAAACCCAGTTGCGCCAGCTTAAAAGCATTGTCCAGCGTTATCGTGGCGACTGTGATGTGCTGTTGCAGATGGTCATCCCCAATCGCAGTGAAACCTTGATCAAGTTGCCCGCACAGTTGAAGATGGCGGCAGCGGAGGAAGCGATGGCGGAAGTGGAGACGTTGTTCGGTTACAGTGTCATGCATTTCGAATAATTGTGTGGTTTGGCCGCAGGCTTGTGCTTGACCTGGTTCGGTACCCGCTTTATTATCCTTATTTAAGTTTTCCGTCACTCTTTTGTCTGACCCAAAAGACCTATTAAGATCATCCACGGTGATTTAGCATCACCCGTTACAGGGAGATTTGCATGAGTCAGTATCTCGATTTTGAAAAGCCCATCGCCGAACTGCAGAATAAAATCAGTGAGTTGAGGGATTACTCGACTGACAATGTCGATTTTACCAGCGAAATCCAGAAGTTTGAAAAAAAGGCCGAACGCCTGAAAAAAGAGATCTATTCCAACCTGACCCGCTGGCAGCGCACCCAACTGGCGCGGCATGCAGAACGTCCCTATACGTTGGATTATATTGACCGGATTTTTACCGACTGGTTTGAAATCCATGGTGATCGCAACTACCGGGATGATCCGGCACTGATCTGTGGTTTTGCCCGCATTGATGGTCAGCCCTGCTGCGTTATCGGTCATCAGAAAGGCCGCAATACCAAGGAAAAGGTGCATCGCAATTTTGGCATGCCCAACCCTGAAGGCTACCGTAAGGCGCTGCGGGTGATGCAGTTGGCTGAGCAGTTTCGGCTGCCGATTTTCACCTTTGTCGATACCCCTGGGGCATTTCCCGGTATCGGTGCCGAGGAACGTGGTCAGGCGGAAGCGATTGCCAGAAACCTGCGTGAAATGGCGACCCTGACGGTGCCGGTAATTGTAACCGTAACCGGCGAAGGGGGCTCGGGTGGTGCGCTCGCGATTGCCGTGGGGAATCGTGTTTTGATGATGCAGTATTCAGTTTATGCGGTTATTTCTCCCGAAGGATGTGCTGCTATCCTCTGGAATGATGGCAGCAAAGGTCCGCAGGCCGCTGAGGCGCTGAAATTAACGGCGCAGGATGTCGACAGTTTAAAAACGGTGATTGATGACATTGTTCCGGAACCTTCCGGTGGTGCCCATCAGAACCCGGTTGAAGTCGCAGCTACCCTGAAGCAATATCTTTTGAAACATTTGCATGAACTCCTTGAATATTCACCGGAAGGGCTGGTGGAGCAACGCTATCAGCGTTTCCGGGCGATGACCGAGATCGAAGAAGATTGACTTTGAGTAGCGGTAACTTGATGGACTTTGCACGGCGTTTTGCTCTGCTTCTTATGTGCCTGGCCCTGGTTTTTCTGCTTGCTGCCTGTGGTGGTCGCACGGCTCCGGTTGTCAGGGTTATCGATACCCCGGAAGCGCGCGAATTACCGGGCTGGCAACGCCCTTATGAGGTGGATGGCATCCGTTATGTTCCGTTGCGTGATCACCAGGGGTATCGTGAACGTGGCATTGCCAGTTGGTATGGTAAGGAATTCCACGGCCTGAAAACCAGCAACGGTGAGATTTATGACATGTATGGTGTCAGCGCCGCGCACAAAACCCTCCCGATGGGAACGCTGGTCAAAGTGACCCATCTCGGCACGGGCCGGCAGATTGAGATCCGCATCAATGACCGTGGACCCTTTGCCCCCGGGCGGATTATTGATCTCTCCTATGGTGCTGCGCGTCAGTTGGGCACGGTCGATGCGGGGCTGGCTGAGGTCGAAGTTGTCGCTGTTGGTGGTTCTTATGTCCCTCCGTTGCGTACCCTGGCAGCGGTCAATAATAGTTACGCGATTCAGGTTGCTGCCTTTGGCGTGGCGGACAATGCCCACCAGTTGGCTGACCGGATGCGTGAGCGTTTTGGTCATGCCCAGGTGGCAACGGCACTGATCAACGGGCAGGCGGTCCATCGCGTGCGGGTGGGTGATTTTAACACCCTCGAAAGTGCCGAGCAGTTGACCAGCCAGCTTATCGCCGAAGGTTACAGTGGCAGTTTTGTCGTTGTGTTCGAGTAATTGTCCTTTGGGCTACAGCTGTTCAGTAAAGATAAGGGCTCCATGGCTTCCATGGGGCTTTTTTTGTCACTCAGGCAATTGCTCAGACTTTTGTAGTAGGATGTCAGTCAATAGTTTTCCTGATTAGCATTGATCTTCCGCCCACACCCTTCTCCTGGGGGAGAAGGTGGCTAAAAGCCGCATGAGGGGGCATTAAATGCTCAAAACCTCCCCCTCACCCTAGCCCTCTCCCCCGGGGAGATGGGATAGTTGGTATCATCGGAAGATTGGTTATAATCAGCATAGTTTTTAACTCAGGGAGTCAGCATGGAATTGCTTCATCGTCAACCGATGTTGGGTGTCATCGATAGCCTTTCAAGTCGATACCTGCAGGGGAAGGTTAAGGCTCTGCGTACCGCCATGATCAGTCTGCTGTCGGGAGGTCATCTACTGATCGAGGATATCCCGGGTCTGGGTAAAACCAGCCTGGCTTTGGGACTGGCCGCCGCCCTCGGGCTCGACTTCGGGCGCATTCAGTGCACTGGTGATCTGTTGCCGAGTGATATTACCGGGGTTTCCATTTTTAATCGTGAGGAGAACCGTTTTCATTTTGTTAAGGGGCCGATTTTCAATCATCTTCTCCTGGTTGACGAAATCAATCGCACCCTGCCGAAAACCCAGAGTGCCCTGCTTGAGGCGATGGAGGAACGGCGGGTGACCCTTGAAGGGATAACCTACCAGTTGCCGGAACCCTTTATGGTTATCGCGACCCAGAATCCTCTGGATCATGTCGGCACCTTCCCCTTGCCGGAATCCCAGCTCGACCGCTTTTTATTGACCACAGACATTGGTTATCCGCCACCGGCGCTGGAAAAACAGATTATCCGCCAAGGCAGTGTACGCGAGGATCTTGGCCGCATTGAGCCGCTCTTAAGTCGTGAGCAGATCATCGAAACGCGTGAGTTTGTCCGGGAAAAAATTACCCTGCATGAAAAGATTGCAGATTATATCCACGAACTTCTGCAGCGCAGCCGTGATCATGGGGCTTTTTTAAATGGGATTTCAACCCGTGGAGGCATCAGCCTGGCCGCCGCTGCCCGGGCCGAGGCATATCTGCAGGGGCGTTCCTTTGTGGTGCCGGAAGATGTTCAGGTGGTGGCTCTGGCGGTGGTCTCTCATCGCTTGGAACTGCGCCCCGAACAGGATCATCTGAATAAAAAAGAGGTGTTGCGATCGCTACTCAAGGACATACCGGTGCCCGTCGTTTAAGGCTGACCCGTGCCGGTGCTTTTTATATTGCCCTGACCCTGCTCTTCGGTTTTGCCGCGGTCAACACCGGCAACAATCTGCTCTATCTGCTGGTTTCAGCACTGCTTGGTTTTATGGCGGTTACCGGGCTTTGTGGCCACCGTAACCTGCATCGTCTTGAATTATGCCTGCTCCCTTCTGCTGATCTGTTTGCCGCAACGCCTGGAACCTTGAGGCTCCGCATCACTAATCGCCAACGCTATATTCCCGTGTATTTGTTTGAGATCCGCATTGCCGACCACAAGGTCGTGGTGCCGGCGATTGCCGCTTGTAGCAGTGAGGTGGTTGATATCGCCCTGACGATGCCCAAACGTGGCAAGCAGCAGGCCCCGATGATTCATGTCTCTTCCTGCTTTCCGGTCAATTTTTTTGTCCGTTCTTATCAATATTGCCCACCCCGGACCCTCCTGGTTTATCCGCGACCGCTGGCAAGCCCGTTGCCTGTGCATCAAAATTCTCGGCGTAGCGCAAGTGATCTTCAGATTGCCGTGCCCGGTGGTGATGGTGACCTGCGCAGTATTGAAGATTATCGCCCCGGTGATCCCCCCAGGGCGATCCACTGGAAGTTGTCGGCGCGCCATGACAATTTAAAAACCAAACAACTGAACCGCCAGGCGGCAGTGACCACAATGATTGACCTTCAGCAGTTCGATGGCCCCCTGGAAGAACGCCTGGGTCGCTGCACCTATCTGGTCAACCGGTGTTTTCATCAGCACTGTGCTGTCGGCCTTGTTCTTGGCGCCAAGCGTTTTTCTCCGGCAGTAGGACGTACTCAGCAGTTGCGCCTGCTCAAGGAGTTGGCCCTCTATGAGTAATCTCCAGCGATTATTGAACTGGCTTCTGTATGGTGCAGCGCTGCTGGCGATTCTACCGGTTTTGCCTTTTGTTGCGCTATGGGTGCAACTTTTTCTCGGTGCTGGTCTGATTGTCGGTTTATTGCGCTCTCGTATGGAATGGAGCCAGAGGTCCAGCCGTCTGGCAGTGCTGGTCACGAGTGGTGCTGTGGTCGTCAGTGGTCTGCAGTTGACTATGACCGATGTAGCGCTGCCTCTGGTGCAGGTTTTGTGCATCCTGTTGGCGGCACGATTAGCGAGTGAAAAAACGCCGCGCAATATGCTCCAGTCTTTTGTCCTGGCGCTGACGCTACTGGCGGCTTCGTCGCTGCTGACTCTGGATATGATCTATCTGGCCTATCTGGCCCTGATGATTCTGATGTTGAGCGCCGGCCTGGTATTGTTGAGCTTTGTTGATGTTGATCCTGCCATCCGGTTATCTGATCAGGCGTTTAAAGGGTTAACGTTTTTTCTGTTGGCAATTCCGCTGACAACGCTGGTGCTGATGGCCGCTTTTTTCTTTATTCTGCCTCGTACCCCGACCCCGTTGTGGAATATTGTCGGTCAGGAAAGAACTGCCGCTGCCGGCATGAGTGATCAGGTGCGCCCCGGGAGTTTTTCTGATCTGGCCAGCACCGGAGATATCGCTTTTCGTGCTGAAACTGCAGAACTGCCGGCGCAGCTGCTCTACTGGCGCGGCATAGTTCTTGATCAGATCGATGGTCAAATCTGGCGGCGCAGCAATCGTCACCCGGATGAACAGTTCAGAACAGAGGGAGGTGCCGGGCACGAACTGGTCATTTTTGCCGAACCGAAGTCGGATCCTTACCTGGTGACGCTTGATCGCAGTGAGCGTCTGCAGGGGGTATCTCATCGCCCTGAGTCCGATGGTGTTTTTGTTCGCCAGCGGCAGGATTACAAACGTACTAGCTATCGTGCAGTGGGATGGCCGCAGGGGGTTGCCAGCTTAAACGGCTCAGCTGATTTTTATCTTAATGTGCCGGCAACACTCTCCTCACAAGTACGTCAGGCGGCAGCATTCATCAAAGCTGAAACTCTTGGTTTTGCCGAGCGGATAGCGGCACTTGAGAATTTTTTTCTGGAGCAGCGACTCAGCTATTCTGCCGAAGATCTGCCCCGAACAGAAAGTCCAGTGGCCACCTTTTTGTTTGATTCGCGGCGCGGCTACTGCGAACATTTTGCCTCGGCTTTTGCGGTGATGTTGCGCCTGATGGATGTGCCGACACGTCTGGTCGGTGGCTACCTGGGGGGTACCTATAATCGCTTCGGCAAGTTTTATCTGGTGACAGAGGATCGCGCCCATGTCTGGGTGGAGGCCTTAAATGATCAGGGGGAGTGGGTGCGGATCGATCCCAGCCGTCTTGCGGTGAATGCTGATCAAGCTTTTTCTGCTGCAGTGGCTGAGCGTAGCTACCTGCAAAGCGTTACTGACGCCCTTTTTCATTCATGGACCCGGCGCGTCCTTAACTATGATGTTCAGCAACAGTTCCAGTTGTTGCGTGAAAGTTCAGCCAGGCTCGCCCGCTTACGCCAACTCAATTTTTCCCGGTTGACTGGGGTGGTTATGTTCTTGTCACTTGCTTGTGCTGTTACCCTCGTATGGAGGCGGTACTGGGGGACAAAAGACAAGGGCTTGCTGCACTCGTATTTGCGCCAGGTTGCTCGTTGTGCCGGGCTAAAGCGTCTTCCTCCAGCGTTAGGGTTGTATCAGTTGGCCACCTTGAGTGGTCATCCCTTGTGTCAGGAGTTTGCTGAAAGTTATGGTCCTGTCCTTTATGGTGGTAAAGAACTTGATCCAGCCCAGCGCAAGCGATTAAGGGATGTTGTCCATCAGCTTAAAAAAGAGCGATTTGTTATTGAGGTTGCATTGCCGCAGAGCCTTGGTGATAATGGGCGCTCTGAATAATCTTTTATAACAACACTGAAAGGATGTCACCATGCCCTACATAGAGGTCAACGTTACCAAGGGTGCGACCAATGAACAAAAAGCCCAACTCGTTGAGGGAATAACCGATTTGATGGTGAAGGTGATGAATAAAAATCCTTATTCAACCCACGTGGTTATCAAAGAGGTTGAAACGGAGAGTTGGGGGATTTCCGGGAGGTCGGTCAGGCGTCTGCGCGCCGAAGGCAATACCGTCAATATTTCCAAGGTCTGATGGCTGGAGGCTGTATGTCGAATCCTGGTGAATTTCTCCAGGCCTGCGCCGCCGGCAAGATCTGGGTTTATTGTGCCACGTGTCAGGATGCCAAAAATCTTAATCAGGTCGAACATATTGACTGTATAGCTAACGAATCCTACTGGGGGAGCGAGCCCTGGTGGCACGATACACGTGTCTTTGCTTGCCCAGACTGCAGCACGAAGCAGCAATCCCAGATCGAATATCATCCTTGATTGTTTCAAGAGCTAAAGAAACAACAGCCCGCTGCCAGCGGGTTTTTTTTGTTTTTTTTGCAAGCAGGGTACTGCGCTCACAGATTGTTGAAGTTCTGCTGATAGCAGCTAGACTGAAAATCATCATGATTTCTCTTTACATTCTGTAAATCATATATATAATAATCTGCATTAATCGTCTCAATTGAAGTGTTCATTTGCGAAAAAGGAGAGAAACAGGATGGCAAATTACGAATACGATATTATTACCATCGGCGTCGGTCCGGCCGGATTGGTGGTTTCGGCCATGGGTTCAGAGATGGGACTGAAGGTTTGTTCCATAGAGAAGGACAAGGTCGGCGGCGAATGTATGAACGTCGGCTGTATTCCCAGTAAAGCCTTGTTACGTATGGCAAAAACCCGCCATGCGGTAACCAAGTTTCCAGCTATGCAGATGGAAGAAATGCGTGAACCGGAGGTCAAGGATCCTTTTTCTCTGATTCAGGAACAGCTTAAAACTGTGGTCGCCAAGTACGATAAAAAGCTTGGCAAGGTTGATATGGTCAAGGGCGAAGCGCGTTTTGTTGATTCGCACACCGTCGCGGTTGACGGCCGGCAGATCAGCGCCAAGCGGATTTTCATCTGCACCGGTACGCGTCCGGCCAAGCCGCCGATTCCGGGGCTTGATACCATCGATAATCTGCTGACCAACGAAAACCTGTTTCACCTCGAGGCCATGCCCAAAAGTATGCTGATTATCGGTGGTGGTGCCATTGGTGCGGAGATGGCTCAGGCTTTTTCACGTATGGGCTGCCGGACAACGATCGTCCAGATGGATCCCCATCTGCTTCCTTTTACTGATCGCTTTGCCGGTGAATTGCTTGAGGAGTGTTTCAAAAAAGAAGGGATTAGTGTTTACAACAGCCGCATCATCAGTTCCGTGACTAAAAATGACGAAGGCAATGTTGTTCTGACCACTAAAGAAGGTGAAACCCTCGAAGCAGATCGTCTGCTACTTGCTGCCGGGCGGGCACCGGTGATTGATCAACTGGATCTCGAAAAAGCAGGGGTGCAATATACCCCCAAAGGGATACCGGTTAACGCCAACCTGCAGACCAATGTCCCCCATGTGTTTGCCGTGGGTGACTGCAACGGCAATTATCTCTTTTCCCACGCTGCCATGCACCAGGGGATGATTGCCTTGATGAATATTATGCGCCCCTGGCCGTTCAAAAAGGACTTCAAAAAGTATGTTGTGCCCTGGACGGTATTTACCGAACCACAGGTTTCGTCAGTCGGGATGCGCGAAGCCGATCTGGTTGCCGCCGGCATCAAATATGAGGTGATTGAAGCCAAACATGCTGACTATGGTGCGGCGATTGCCGAGCAGGTCACCACCGGGTCGGTGCGGGTGTTGGCAAGTAAATATGGCAAGATCTATGGGGCTTCCGTGATCGGTGAAGGTTCTGCTGAAATGATCAACGAGTGGGCTCTAGCGATCCAGAAGAAAATCCGTCTGGTCGATATCATGTTGTTGCAGCATTCGTTCCCGAGCATGTCATTTATGAACAAAACGATCGGTGAAATGTGGATGATGGGAATGCTGAAGAATGAAACAATGAAGAAGATGATGACGAAGATGCTGGGTGGATAACC
>Ga0102938_10000184_pt1 | contig 42846 bp, 71 predicted proteins | sample SalPonR2_B_D2_MG_FD_84516 | JGI IMG/M metagenome (GOLD analysis project Ga0102938, IMG submission 84516) | Salt pond soil microbial communities from South San Francisco under conditions of wetland restoration - Salt Pond MetaG R2_B_D2_MG | ecosystem: Environmental > Aquatic > Marine >...
ACCATGTCGTCAACACTCTCATCATATTGCTTAACAGTCTTGATCTTGTCCCAGCAGTTGTCGACCTTGTCGCGCAGCGTGGGATGACAAATCACTGTGTTACCACGTCCACGCTTGGTAGCATCTCCAATGTTCGCCGCCGCCATACTTATACGATGCGCAAGATGACTGTCGGGATCAACATGATTCAAGGGAGGTGTTCCCATGCCCCAGAAAATTTCAAACTCTTCCAGCGCCAACACTTCAGCAGCGTACAGGTTGCCGACTTCTGTGTTGAGGTCTTCTCGTGTCAACGTGCCATATTCCAGCTTGATTTCCGCCTTGCCTTTTATGCTGCCGTCCTCTTGGACTTCACCTTCTTTGAGGATTTTACGGCGTTTTTTGATTACCTTGAATTCGCCGTTTTCGTCGAGAGTGTTGACTGGGATAAATGTCATGATGTTCCCTCTTTCATGAGTACAATTTGAGTTCTGAGTGCCCAGATGATAGAGTCCTGCATAATCAGAACACGATACTTGCAGGACCGGTCATGAAATTTCAATTCTGGACTTTTGGTTCCGCAATTGCAGGCAGAGATTGAGGCACTTACAGCAGCAAGATGCAAATCTTCCAATGCTTCATCAGATAGGTCGATTGTCTCTAGCGACATGTTTTTCCACCTCAGTGTTCTTGTCAAGTGTTACTGTTTCGACAACTTCAAACCGTTGGGCAATCTGCTCTAATGGCAAGAAAGTGTCGCAGTCATAGTCACCAGCAATGCGCGTCAAATGAAAAACGTCAATTGAATCAATCAAACGTGCAAATAGATCCGCACCACCGATAATGAACAGTGTATGCTTATGAGCAAGATTTGTCAAGTGTTCTTCAAGATTGTCTGTGAGAATTGTGGCACCAGGCGCTGCATATTCAGGATCTCGTGTCACCACAATGTTCGTTCTGCCTGGCAGTGGGCTAGGCATATCAGTTGCCTCCCATGTCCCTCGGCCCATTACTACCACTGCGCCGCGTGTGAGATCACGAAAGTGGCGTAAATCTAATTCATTGCGAGGCCAAGGCATAACACCATTACGTGCTATGCCTCCTTGACCATCGCAAGCTAAAATTGCTTGGATCATGATGCTTTATTAAGTATGTCCTTAACACGATCATCAACATCACGTTCAACCAAATCATAATCAATTCGAATTTGAAGATCGTTTAGATCTTCGTAGAAGTCGAGTGCTTTAATAAGGTTTTCAAGATCATCGGATTGGCCATGATCTGCTTCACGAAGTGATACCTCGTCAAGAACTACCTGCCTACCGTCTTCTAGAAGACAGGTGATATTCTTGATGAATCTTAGAGGTACAACGTCGATGTTGATTTCAGAAAAAATTCTGTGAAAGTCTCTATCACGCTGATAAATTGCCATGTGGCTTTACGCCTTCTTGTTAGCAGGCTCTTTCTTAGGTGGGGTTTTGCGTGTACGCTTTGGCTTTAGTGATGGGTCAAGTTCGAATGCTTGTTCACGAAGCTCTTTAGCTTGCTTTTCAAACATCTCAGCTTGGCTCACGTAGCTTTGCGCAATTGCAGCATCATCCATTACACCGTCGTCGCCTGACTGTGTAGAAGATCCAGATTCTGGTGTTGGCTCAATTGATTCCGCCATCATATTAGCTTGGCGCGGCGGCATATCAGTGTCGTCCTGTAGAACACGATTTATGTCTGCTTCAGTTGCACCAGTTTTTTGCATCTTCACAATCTTATTTAGCGTATCGAGCCCCAAAACTGTTTGAGAGTCGGGCGTCAGCTCAATATTGCTGGTTGGAAACTTTCGAAGACGGTTGCTTGATACCATCCAGTTTAGTGCCAATACACCAGACCCGAGTCGGCTGCGAGCAAAAACATCATAAATTTCAGGTGATGACTGTGCTGGCTCGCTTTCAATAATGCGCATAATGTCCTGGTGCTCTGCATCAGGAAGTGATTCGGTTTCAAGTATAAGGCAGTTGTCATCATCGATAACATTGCCATTATCGTCGTAAATCTCGCGGAAAACCACGACACAACGACGACCAGTATTTTTGATTCGACCGACATGTTTAAGTTGGGCCATTAGGCTTCTCCTTCTTGAGTTTCAGCTTCAGCTGATACGGCTTGGCGTTGTGCTTGAAACTTGAGAAATGCCTCAAGCTTTCCGTAAGTTGCGCCGACGCTGGTCAACTCATCTGGCTCATATGCGCCACGCTTGATAGCTGCATTGAGCAGGTTTAGGACTACTGCAAGATCGCGTAGTTCCAAATTTGGAATTTGTGGAGCCTCTGCTTCTGGCGCAGAAGCTTCTTTGTTCTGTACTTCGGTGGCTGTATCTTCTGCCATCGGTTTCTTCTCCTGTGGATAGGTTCCACCACTATTGTGGTGTGACAATACAATGTCTGGATTTCGTGCTACGTTTATTTATCACATTAAAGTAGCAGTTTATTCCATGATCATCTTGTATTGTGTAAGATACTGCTCGAGCATCTCTAAATCTTCTTCTTTCTCGAACATCACTTCAACCGTGTCTTTACGGCCGGACAGATTTCGAATATAAACTAGGCCCTTGGTTTCATAAAGGCCTAGCTCTTTTGTGCTCGGATGTGTGTCATTCGGATCGAGCGTGAACACGAGACGATTTTTTTGAAGCTTCTCCATGGATGGACTACCACGAAGAAGCTTGAAGTCATCATCATTGATAACTTTATGACGTACCCACTTCACCTTAGGCAGTCTTTCCACGCTCATAGTAAACAGTCTGGCCAAACGGTGCTTCGGGCTTACCATAAACCGGGTTGATCAGGAATACAGTGTCACAGTAATCAGGATCACCCCAGCTACCGCAAGGCATGCCGTCAGTGAACACGATGAACTGATCAGGCTCGATTTCCTTTTCCTTCATGTAGGTCCAGTTGGCCATGAAATCAGTACCACCGCCGCCTTTGATCTCGTACTCAGTGATCTCACGACCATCGTCATGCGTGAACTCGTCGTAGCCGTAAACACGGGTATCGAACTGCCAGATGCGGATACGATAGTCTTCGTACTGCTCCATGATGCCAGCAACCTCGCTGACAAACTCAGTGAGCATCTGCTGGCTGATAGAGCCACTGGTGTCAATGCAAAGCGCGATGTCGATCATCATGTCGCGGTCCATGCCGGGCAGTACCGCGCCCATGTGCCAACCCTTACGATTAGGACGCATGAACGTGAAGTTGCTCTTGAGCGAGCTCTCAATCTGTGCGCGGATGATTTCACGCCAGTCCATTTCAGGCTCAAGCAGATCCTTGATCATACGCTTGATGTCGCCAGGAACATTACCAGCACCGCTGCTCTGTGCAGCCTGGATAAGAGCGTCTTTCATCTCGTTGCTGAGCTGCTTCTGCTCTTCTTCGCTCATCGGACCCGGCTTACCAGCAAGACCCTTGCCGTCACCGTCTTCGTCGCCTTGACCGGCTCCGGCTCCTTCAACCTCAACACCGTCACCATCACCATCACCATCACCGCCACCAGCAGTCATGTCAATGTGAACGTCGATCAGGTCACCGTCTTCTTCAGGCTTACCACCGTTTTGCTGTTGCTCAAGCAGGTCGTCGTAAACCTCTTCACTGGACCAGCCATCATACTTGTGGTCAAGGAACGGCTTGACGTAGGTGATCACGCGGGCATAGTCTTTGCCCTGGACCATTTCAGTGTCGAGCATGTTGTTGATGATGTAATCGCCAGCGATGTTATAGAGCTTGGGATCACGACCACCACGGCGAATCATATGCTCGTAAATGCAGTGACCAAGCTCATGCCCGACCAGGAATACATTTTCCTTGTCGTCCAGGTTGGCGATGAATGCAGGATTGTAATAGAACTTCTTGCCATCAGTTGCAGCGGTAGGGCACCACTTGCGGTCAGCTGGTGTCAGCGTGAGCCTGAGTGCAAGCTGACCAAAGAACGGGTGCTTGAAGAGCAGACCCATACGTGCCTTGATAAGAGTCTCACGCGCCTGATTCATAACGGCGTCTGTGATCTCCATGGTCATGTATTCTTTGCCTTCGTGGCGTTTCAGGTCTTCATTGGCTTTTTGGGTCATGTCATACCTCTGTTGATTACGTTTCTATGATAAGGTAATATGTGTCGCTTGTCAAGATATACCTGAATGTAACTTGAAGAAAACTTCGTGCTCTTCTTTGTAGAAGATGATGTAGTAGACTTCGGCCGCATCGTCAACTTGGCCCTCTATGTCAGCGCCCATCTGGTAAAACAGTGGGTCAACACCTGCTTCTCGCATTATCCTGATTGCACTGTTGAAGTTGTTGATTCTTACGCGGCCACGGTGGTGTTTCCATGACCAACGCCAACGTGTTACTGTGTCAGGTGATGGGTTGGGCGTACCAAACACTTCTATAAGCGCTTCTTTACTGTATTTACCATCACGACTCATTCATTTCTCCAGGCAAGTTTGAACATCACCAGGTCTTGTTCTTCAAAAAAGCTCACTCTGGGTTCAATAGCAGTCTCAACACGATCTAAGTCTGGTAACCATAGTGTTTCTCGATGTGTCCAATATTCCCAGAAGTAGGGATGTATACCTAGACGATGACATGTCTGGTAAATTTCTTCCTTGATGCCTGGATTGACCACAAGCTCTGACGGCTGGGCATCTTCCAATACCATGTAGTTTGTGGTTGTTTCGTACCAACTCATTTTCCATCTGGCAACGTCAGCCGTTGTTGGTAACTGTGTATTGAAGATTTCACCGAAACGCTCTGTGCAGCCTGGGTATAGTTTTTCCCATTGGCGTAAACGCACATCACTCAAGGCAGAATTCTCCAAGGCATAATTCAGGTATTCAAAGGATTCGATCATATGAAAAGAGTGGGGCCAAAGGGCCCCACTTAGTTGGTAAGCGGTGTCGCTTACGCGGCACGGACCAGGTTGCCGTAACGATCGTAGAACACCTTCCAGTTCTTGATGCGCTTCATGTCGATCTTGATGCCATACTTGATGACCATACGGAAGCTCATCACAACCATCTCAGGCTCGAAGTGATCCATCCAGAAGCCAATGGTGTTGTCGATATACTCCTGGAATTTTTCGTTGTCGATCGAACGTCCGATTTCTTCGTTCTGTGCCTTGAGCTCGTATGCCAGGCTGGTTGCCAGCGAGTACATTGCGCTGATTTCCTTGGTCTTGAGCTCCTTGACCTGGCCCTTGAGGATAAGGGTCGGGTCGGGCAGTAGTGCACTGGTCTTACGGTGTGCAGCAAAGCTGAGCGCCGTACCTTGACCAATGGTGCCGATGATCATGTCAGTGATCTCACCCTCAGTGAAGTCATCCGAGTCTCCAAGGATATCGGAAACGAATGCCCAGCTACGCGGAGTGGGGAACGCATGTTCCGGCGAGCGCGGGTCGAACTTCCAGAGGTCGTTCTTCTTGGCGGTCAGGTAACCAACTACGTCAGCGCTGACACCGTTGTCAGTTGCCCATTCGGCCCAGTCATCGAAGTGAACCTTGACTTCAAAGTGGATGAAGCGGTTGCTGAGCGGCTTGGGCATACGGTAGGTAACGCCCTTGTCGCTTTCACGGTTACCAGCAGCAACCACAGCAACGTTGTCGGGCAGAACGTATTCACCCACGCGGCGGTTGAGAACCAACTGGTATGCAGCGCTCTGCACAGCCGGTGCAGCACCGTTCATTTCGTCCAGGAAGAGCACAACCAGGTCACGCTCAGCATCTTCCGGCTTGGGAAGCAGAGCGGGCGGCGCCCACTTCATGGTGCCTGCGGTTGCGTCGTAGTAGGGAATACCCATGATGTCAGTGGGCTCACACATGCTGAGACGCATGTCGTAAAGCTTGGCGTCCTTGCCCTCGGCCTCCGCGTCCTTCACGATGGACTCAACGACATCGGATTTACCCACACCCGGGGGGCCCCAAATAAACACGGGGCGCTTGCGCTTGACACTGGCGTGCTTGATGTAGCGCTTTGCTTCGCTCAGGCGTACCTGATGCTGGTCAACAATATCTGCCATTTGTATACTCCTGGTCTATGGCTTGCGTTATGTTACCCACTTTACGCGGTAACGGTGGTGATGTCAACCTGTTTTTTCAAGTTGAGCAAGTTTCTCTTCGTCAGTCATCTTATAGGACAGTTTACCCATCTTGGCCATTTCCAAGATGATATAATCAGGGTTTTTAGGATACCAGTCTTGCATGAGGGTGCCGAAAATCACAGGATCGATTTCAACACGGCCTTGCTTGGTGTAACGCAGAATATCCCAGCCTCCGTCTCCACCCATCTTGTATTTGAGCAAAGCCCGCTCGACACGAGTTTTCCAATTGTCAGTTTCAGGCGGCTGGTAACCGACACGGTCAACTATCATTTCGGTCTGCCGAATCCGTTTCCGATTTTCAAGGGCGGCGTTCCGCTGCGCCTGCTCTTCAGCTTCGGCATCAAGCCGCCGCTGAACATATGCAGGCACAGATTTTACAATCTTTTCCATTGGATTTACCTTTTGCGCTTGATTTCAAGAGATTCATAATCAGCATGGTTGAAGTGCTCGAAATAGCCCTTCCATTCATTGACAGAAATCGGTACCCCTTCGAACATCAAAGGTTTGTGATCATAGTCGTAATCAGGAGTGGTTTCAGCATCCAGTGTGACCAGGTCACACAGCCGAGCAGCGCGCTCAGCATCAGTGAATGCCCACAAATGTACTCGCCGGCCTCGCTCGTTACCGAAGCTATCGCCACTATCATAGCTGACATAGACTACGAAGATTCGATCACCTAGACGGGGCTCATGTTCTCCCGGAAACAAACCTACATCTGAATATCCTTCTTCAACAATGTGAGCACCATTGTAATGATAGTCGTGATCTTCCGACCAGCTATAATCCCATTCACCATCGCCACGCTCTTCATCACGGCGGCCGTAGTCACGATAATCAAGATTGAAGTTCATGCCGTTTCCTTCCGTTGTGCTTCTTCTGCGATTTGGCCGTAATACTTGCCTAGCCGAGGAACACCACGACGGTTGGGAGCGCGCCAGTATTCAAGTTGCCAGTCAAGCAGGTCACCGTGCTTGAGAAAATACTTGGCGGTAATGCTGCCGCGGCGAGCATCCGCACCTGTGAAGCCCCGCATGTTGTGGTGACGGGTGTCATTGCTGGCCTGCTCGTCCTCCGTCTGCCGACGGAAAAGGTGAACAAGGGCTTTGCCAACAGCGCGGGTACCAACAGCGTCATCGCGCAGGATCAGTGCAATATATTCGTTGCGGGTCATATTGCTGCGAGCTCTTTCCAGTTCTCGAGGATGTAGACAGCGTTTTCCCGTGCTTCACGGTACGTGGAAACAGGATCGCTGTGGTTGACGAAGCAGCTGGCAATCCACCACTCGCCGTCCGCAAGTTCAATCTTGTAGACGTCGACTTCATTGACTCCGTCAGTAACGACGTAGCTGCCGGGTGCGTGACGGGTTGACTTAATAGCCATTATGCAGGCTCCAGCTTGACATCTGCATACTTGCCTTTGGGCAGAAGAGCCATCTTCTTGATCATCTCACCATAGGTGCCACGAGCAAGTTCTTTGCGCTCATCGCCAGTAAGGTGAGTGAACATGCTAGCATAGGTGACTTTCCACTCGCCACCAGGAAGTGCATCAGTTTTGCAGTTCGGGTTCAGTGCAGCGAGCATTTCGAGGTTGGAAGCCATGTCTTGTCTCCTTTGCTTACAAGACCAATATAGCAAAACGTCTTGGTGATGTCAACCAAAATCAGAACTTTTTACGATGGGATTCGGTTATGACCGCCATTCATGCTCACCCAAGGGCAGTTGATCAAACCCCTGTAGGCCAGCAATGTGTCAATCCTGATTGCAGTATAGGCTTCAAGCGGCAGTTCGAATGTTTCATTCAAAACCGTATGCTGAATCATCATGATGCTGTCACGGTTCTTGATTTTGTCAGCATACAGCCAACGATAATGCCGGACAAAATAACGCAGATATTTTGTCCACTTGGTGGTGCCGAAGACATCATAGTAAAGATCAAGGGCAACCGGATCAACTGGCGGTCCGAACGCCAATAACATGACTGCATCACCCAGCGTTGTGCCGCGTCCAGAAAAGAATCCAGTTCGTTGTGTGTACAGGATGTCGCGAATACTGTGCATTGTCTTAACCTTTATTTTGCATATTCACGGAGATTTTTGATGTACCACTTTTCAACCACCCAACCAAACTCAGTTTCGTCGGTGATGATGTGAACAACAGTTTTGCCAACTTTGGCATAGCGATAGCCATCGCCAGTCCAGATAACGTGGGGGAAAACAATGTTGCGTCCGCCATGTGCAGGCGGAGCGAGAAGCATTTCAGGATTCTCGCTGAACTCGAACCAGTTACCAGTGTCCTTCTCCTGGAACGCACCGCTGATGTTTTCTGCGTGAATCTGGAAAGCCATGTCTGTCTCCGTTGCTACAGTATGAATATAACAAAACGTCTTGGTTTAGTCAACTAAAATCAGAAATAAACGTGAAGATTTTTAGTGCACGAACCACTGCCGTTGAACAACTCTTCGCCGTCCAGCACAAGAGAATCACGTTCATGGCGTTCGATCGTGAACTCATGGTCCAGTTCAACATAAACGTTCAACCCACCACCATAAGTGCTGCGAACATTACTGATTTTGCCATGAAAGGGTTGCTCACGGTAAAACCCAGTGACAGTGCAGCCTTCGCCATTTTGATAAAGATTGTTGAAAAAAGTATTCATTATTATACTTCCGTCAGTTTGATGTTGTGGTTGTGGTCGGGCTCGACCCGAAACTCGCGGCCCTCGACCCGAATCACCTGTCCAAGTTCGACACCAAAAGCAGTCTCTTGACGACGCTCTTCAGCAGTGAGCATACTGCCGTTGCCATATGCCCAAACATTTTCAGGATTGTCTCCATCGCACCCGATGGTGAAACTGCGGATGAACTCGTAACGGTCACGGGGAAAGCTTTTGAGGTAAATCGCAAACGGGGCAGTCCGCGCATACCCTTTGTCGTTGGTCAACTGAATATCCATGGTTGCGGGGATTTCCAGTACCAGCACGGCAGGATATTCGGCGAGGATACTGAGGGTTTCGGTCGACATGTGTATATCTCCTTTGCTTACTTTTATAATATAAGCGAAGTGTCTTGGTTAGTCAAGAGAAAGCCGACCAAAAAGGCCGGCTTTCAATCTTTAGAAATCAGTTAGTTAGTTAGTTGAGTTCGAGATAAATCTCTACCATGTCGCGATCTGTCATTGGTACAGCATGTGCGCCTGCAAATGAATTGTACCACTCACGCGCTTTGCGTAGGGTCTCAGGATCAACACTGTTTTGCGACGGCACTAGGCCTCGGGCAAAATCTTCAAAAGCTTTATCTGGTGTAGACATCGTGTGCTTCTCCTGTCTCACGTTCTTCACGTGTGCTGATATTTATATCTAATATAAGCACTATGCCATACTTCGTCAATGTATTTTTCAAGACCAAGGCGTCAAGAGTCAGGGAAGTTCTTTAGCCAAGATTCGACTGATCCGGCTAGCTTACACATCACGATGTGTTCGTTACTGAAGAGAACAATGGTTTCACGGTTGATGTAAAACGGGGCGTTCATATGCTTGCTGAGTGCGATGATTTCGCCTGCGTAGAAGCCGCGCTCGTGTTTAAATTCTTCATGGTCGAAGAAGATCTTGAGAAGTTGATATCCAGCAGCCCTAAGACGGAGACTATCAGGTTGGTGAAAATAATCGCCTACTTGATAATCGCGACCACCAAATATGGTTTTAATGGTTGCGTCTTCACAGTCTTCAATCTCTTTTCGGAGCCATTGGGTAATCTCCTCCGTCAAGGTCCTCTTCGATTTGTTCTCCTTCGACAAGGTTAATCACCGTAAAATCATCTGTGTTGAACTTAGCGTTCAATCTTTCGCATAAGTTATTTAGTGAGTTTTATAAATAAGTAAGTTATAGGAGTTCTTATGTTTCTTAAAAACAAATATACAAAATGGTATTATCAGATTGTTAATAAAAGATTATCGTCTTCTGTATTAGAAAATGAATATGGTGAAAAACATCACATAATTCCTCGTTCTCTTGGCGGAGATGATTCAAAAAATAACATAATCAAATTAACTGCTAGAGAACATTTTATATGTCACTTGCTTTTAGTTAAAATGGTGTCAAATAAAAATCACAAATATAAAATGGTTAAGGCAGCATTTGGGATGGCCATTATGAACAAAAATAAAATAAATTCTAAGATGTATGAATCATTGAAACATCAATATAGTGAAATAATGAAAAATGATAATCCATCGAAACGACCTGAAATAAGAGAAAAAATTAGTAAAACTCTCAAATCACTTCCGAAACGAAAAACCAATTACAAACATTCAGATGAAACTAAGAAAAAAATATCAGATGCTGTTATTGGTCGAGTGCCATGGAACAAAGGAAGAAAATATGAAGGCGGCGGCATGACTGGGTTGACACATTCTGAAGAAACAAAAGCACTTATTTCGTCGAAGATGCGCGGTCGTAAACTTAGTGAACAACATAAAAAAGCAGTATCCGAATCATTAGTTGGCATCACACGTTCTGAGAATACTAGAAAATTAATGAGCGACGCAAAAAAAGGTAGAGTTCATCCAAGAAAAGTATGCGAGAACTGTGGAGGAGAATACAGTGTAGCCATGTATACAAGATGGCATGGTATCAAATGTAAAAAAGGTTAGAACCAATTATTTTTGTCAGGCCTTTCAATTTTTTGCGCTCCTTCTGCTGAGAATTTTACAACACTAAATTCATTTGTTTTGAATTTCTTGTTTAACCTGTCAGCAAGATTAAAACAATGCGCGGCATTGCTGAAGCTGGTTTTCTTGTACTTGGCTCCAGGGCTGTCTGTAAGGCTGTTGAAGCTTTTGAGATTAACTGGCGACCCTTGAAAGAATACAGCATAGATTGCGTCTGCTTCAAGCACCTGCTCGCTTCGGAAGTTCTTGTCGGTTTGCTCCAACAAAACACGTGGTTTGGGTCGCGCCATGTCATTCTCCATTAAATCTAGCTTTAACTATTTAGCTAGAATGGAGAAAAATTAGATACCGTCTTCGGGATCGTCCAACGTTCCTAAAGCAATGTTTTGGTTGTATACCCAGATGTTCATATCCTGCATGATGATGTCTGATTCATTGACCCATACGAGCTTGACATCACCCATTTGAAACAGCGCTTGTCCGTCAAGATCGTTTAGCAAATTCTCACGCATCTCGTCGATGTCGCGGCCTTTTGCCGACACCCACCTGACAGGTTGCAGAAACTGTGGTGTCTTATCGTCAGCAGTCATGTACTACCTTGAACTCATGGCCACATTTGGGACACTCTACTTCCTTCATTGTGACGTTGCACTCTTTGAGTAGGTCCCGCAGTTCTTTGGCTTCCTTTGCCATACGTTTAAGACTTGCTTTATCTCGTTTAGCTTTAGGCTTTTTGTACTCGGTCTTGATGCGATCAATCAGCTTGTCAAGCTTCTGCTGAAATACACTAGCAAACGCTGTGGTTTTGACTTTGCTCTTGTCTTTACTCATAGTTTCTTTGCTTTCTCTTGATAGCTATCTGTGCGTCGGTGGGTGTCTTGAACGGTCCGATGTATTCGTATTTGCGCAGAGTCGCTAGTTTTGGACAGAGTGCATCCATCCATCCGCCGTTCTCAAAGTTGATGCCGTAGTAACCAGCAGCAAAGTAAACCTTGCTGGTAGGTGTTTTGGTAAAGCAAGGCAGGTTTTCACGTTCTTGTATCTTGAACGTTTCAATCTTGGGCACTGGATAACCGTAGACATGCTCTTGGTGCCAACTGCTGGGTTCAGGCTTACCTTCAAAATCAAAAAACTGGTCAGCATCGTCGCTATCATGAGCGAGCTTTGAACCATCAGTAAAATACTGCACAAACCAGTCGCCATCATTGGATGGACGCATAGTACCAGTCTTGTTGCCGTCAGAATCGTATGTGATCCACAGCTTGTCTGCGATTACTTCAACCGCTCGCTCTTTGGGCATAGCTTGCTCCTAGGTATCTTGAATGGCTGTCAGCCTGCTGGCCGACGCGAACAAGGTCATGAGCACCACAAAATCTCATAAAGTGGATACCTACCTGCTTCTTGTGCTCAGCTTGCACCGCCTCAACGATAGCTTCATCGAGAATAGTTTTGATTTCGTCGGGCTGTGCCGTCAAATCAATCAACGTTTTATTGCGATTGTAATCATCAAGAACTCTATGTTCAACACCTTCATGGTCCGTCCAAGTTTGTAGGAGAAAGTTGTTCCAGTTGTATCCTTTTTTGTGGCGGTCTTCGAATGCCTCGGTCATACCTACTTTATTTTTGGTACCTTTCTTACGTGCACCCGGAAACGCGGAAAAGATGTTGTCACTTGTGTCACCACGGATGCATTTTTCGAATAGAAGCCACTCTGGATCGCCGATTCGCTTTGGCTCGCCGCTCTTCTTATCAACCACGGGTTTACCCCTATCGTTGAAGATCCCTTCCATAGTGATATGTTGGTTGGTGATACCGTTATACTGCGACACTTTAGGGCTGATGAGTTGATAAAAGTCGCTGTCGCTTGAAACAATGACATGTTCGTCGTCAGGGTGTGTCTGAATCCAACGCGCAATGAAGTCATCAGCCTCGCAGCCTTGAGCCTGTAAGACAGTGACATTTGTTTTTTCATGTAAGAAGTCCTTGAATGCATCGAAGGCGGCAAAAAACTGTGTGTCTTCTTCTTGTTGAGCAGGTGTAGCAGCCGCCCTCTGTTCACGCCTCTGGGCCTTATAGGGTGCGTAATAGTCGCGACGCCATGACTTTGAATCGAAGCAGAAGACGACGTGGCCGCCGTCAAAATCTCTCCAACACTTGCTCACGCTGGAGAAGATGATATGCATCGCCATGCCAATCTTCGTTTCGATGTCATCACCACGCACCACATGACGGGCGCGGTGGAAAAGATTCTGGGCATCTACCAAGATGTAGGTCATGGATTTCCTTATAAATATGTTTGCCGCATCAACTTAGGATAACACATGCTTTACTTATATGTCAAGACACACAGAACAACTGGACTGAAATATCTCGGTTACACAAGTCAAGACCCACATACTTACCACGGGAGTGGCGTATATTGGCGCGCGCATCTAGAGAAACACGGTTATGACTACGATACTGAAATTCTTTGCGAATGTCAAGATAAAACTGAGGTACGTGAGCAAGGTTTGTACTATACTGAGCTCTGGGATATCGTTGAGAGCGACGGATGGGCCAACCTCAAAGAAGAGTGTGGTGATGGTGGTCGACAGTCTGCTGAAGTCCGCCAACGTATCGGCGAGGCTGGCAAGGGTCGTGTTCCCTGGAACAAGGGCAAGCAGATATGGACTGAAGAGCAGCGTCGTGAAATTGGGCGCCGCAATATTGAGCGCGGTCCGCAAAGCGCTGACACCATTGCAAAACGTGTAGCCAAGAACACAGGTAAAAGACGTTCGGCAGAGTCCAAAGCAAAAACATCAGCAGCGCTCAAAGGTCGGACATTTTCATCTAAAACAAGACAAAAGATGAGCGAGGCAGCGTTGCAGCGTGGTTTCAACGGCTATGGTTTTGAAAAGGGTTGTATGCCGCACAATGCCAAACAGATTACCATACTTGACGTAAATACAGGCAGAACATTCGAAGTGACTGGACTCAGGACTTGGTGCCGCGAGAACAATATATCATATGGTGGTATATGGAAGGCGTTCAAGGAAGGCCGTGACTTCAAAGGATATAGGAAAGTCGATGCGTGAAAAAGACTTGAAAAAGAACAGTGCCCTCCCGGCCACGAAAAGACCGCCTAAGCCAATAAGTGGTATGACGAAGGCGGTCAGAAATATCAAGGATCACAAAAAGGCTGTGAACCGATCTACTCGAAAATAATTTCTTCAAGCGTCAAATTCAAATCAGCTATGAGTAGCTCGCCGGTCGAAGCTTCGTGAAACTCGCATGATCCTGACATTGGTTCTATGAAGCCAACGTTCTCGATTTGGAGACTGAACGGAACAAAAATGTTGTCTCTGTTCACTCGCTCAGCATTGCCCATTTCTAGCGTCATCAAACTAGCACGAGCGCCAGCACTGATAGCAGCATTGACTACGAGTCGTTCGCATAAGTTTGTTGCTTCGGAAAGCAATGTATCTGTTTCTGAATCAGAAAGCGTTTCTGATTCAGGCTGAATGTCGACAATTGGAGCATCGTCTTTTGGCACTGCAATGCTGAAAACAATTAGCGCAAGAAGAGTGAGTCCAAAATATTTCAAAAACTTTTTCATGAGGTATCCTTATTTGTTTCAATCTAGCATTGATTGTTAGAGATGTCAACATCCCCATGCCATCTTAAATAGCACCGCGTCTTCTTCAGACTGAAATGCAAACTCAAATGCGCTTCGTCCACCTACCCAGGTAAACTCAATTTCATTTTCTTTTAACCATTCTACCGCGATATTGCGTCGTTCAATTTCGCTAACGCGATTATAACCTATCCTGGGATTGTTGTAGACGACAAAATAGTTATAGCCTTGATCTCTTGTATGCTTGATTAGGGTTTCGTCACCCCAGTCTTGCATGCCAGATGGTATTGGTTTAGGAGGGTAAGGTTCAAATCCAGACATCATACGCCCCATGCTAGTTTGAAGAGCAACGCATCTTCTTCAGTACGGAACCGAAACCGCCACAAGACTTCGCCTGCATCCCATATGAAATCAATACCTTGTTCATCACACCATTTCATAGCTGCATTGCGACGTTTGACTGCATTTGGTCGATCAATCAGACCACGCTTAGTTTCAGACATAAAATTATATCGAACCCGATGTTTGTAATCAGGCACATAATATCCTGTTTTGTATTTCATCGGGCCAGTTTAATCATGGTTTCGATTTCCTGTACCTTCTCGCGAGCATCAAAGTATTCTTGTGCATTGTCCCTGGCAAGCGCCTTTAGAACAGTCTTGCGAGCGATAAGCAGGTCAGCTTGCAGATCAGCGATGATTTCCTTGTCGGTCATGGATAGCCTCCAACATCTCATTGGCCATGGTGTATTCTCGATCACGATACACTTGTCTCTCCAATGTGTCAAGATGTTCCAGTATGTCGAAGGTTCCTATGCGGGCGTCGAACCGATCATAGTCAGTGCCGTCCCAGCCATGATAGCGTTGGGTAAAGGTATGCACAATCCGCCAGTGTCTGTGGTCGCTCATTCTGGTTCAATCCCCGCAGCGCCGCGGCAGATATCATTGAACCACATGTCAACAATATCTTCGTCTGTGCGACCGCTATAGCCTGCGTCTGACAGTTTTTCGACAAATTTCTTGTTCCAGTCTAGTTCAAAGAAACCGGTTGTTGGTCGTTCAGGATCTTCAAACTGTACGGAAACGACCTTAACCCAAGGCTCATTATCGATATTGGCCAACGTTTTTTCACGAAGGATTTCGTCCTCGATCTTGCCAGCCCTCCAGCGTTTCCACCATTTAAACATTGTTATTCTCCCAGCCTATTTTTTCCCATGGTACGTCTTTGTCGCCAAAATGTCCGTAGACACAGTTATCTGCATACTTGTGGAAATTGAAAAGGTCAAAGCGGTCGATGATACCCTTGGGTGTGAGGTCAATCTCGTTGCGGATGAATCGTTCGATACTGCGATTATGTCCGTTTGAATCAACATAGATGCTCACTGGCTCTTTGACCCCGATAGCATAGCTGAGCTGGATCTGACACCAGTCAGCCATGTCATCTGCGACAACATTCTTCGCCAGCCAACGAGCGGCGTATGCAGCACTGCGGTCAACCTTTGTGGGGTCTTTGCCGCTGAATGCTCCGCCGCCATGTGGCGCCCAGCCTCCGTAAGTGTCTACAATGATCTTGCGACCTGTTAGTCCTGCGTCTCCATCCGGGCCACCGATTACGAAGTTTCCTGTCGGGTTGATGTGCCATTGCGTATCCCCGTCAAGTAGATCTCTGAACGTTTCGAAAGCGGTTTCCCTGATGGCCGTACGGACTGCATCGATGTTACCACTGGTGTGTTGGTGGCTGCACACCACGCTTGCAATTCTTTTAGGCTTGTTCCCTTCGTATTCGACTGTGACCTGGCTTTTAGCATCTGGAAGGAGAAAGTCATCTCCGGACAGCCTTCTTCCATCCAATTCCTTGAGAAGCTGGTGTGCGAGGTAGATGGGGGTGGGCATAAACTCAGAGTTCTCATTGCTTGCGTAACCGAACATGAGGCCTTGATCTCCTGCTCCAAAGTCATCCGTGCCCAATCCAATATCTGAGGATTGTGAGTGTAGTTCGTTGTATATGCGAAGCGTGGCCCAGTCGAACCCCCCGCCATCTCGATATCCAATAGACCTGGCCGTATCCCGTACGATTTGTTCAACCTCCATTTTGCTGAGATTGAAGTTTTTGACTTCCCCAGCAAGGGTGACCATATTTGTTGTAACGAGAGTTTCGATCGCACAGCGAGTTGTTTCGTCGCCCGCTTCGAGCGCTGCATCGAGTAAAGCATCACTAATTTGATCTGCAACTTTGTCAGGGTGTCCACGGCTTACGCTCTCCGATGTGAATGTGTATGTCATTTGGTTCCTTTTGTTGTAATATAGGTTACAACTTCATTATCAATTTCTTCTTGTAAAAATTTTTGTAACCAGTCACTGGCGGCGGCCATGTCGTACTCAGCTTTTGTTACCCGCGTGAGAACCCGCCACCTTACGTTTTTTCTTTCGGCGCGCTCGTCGTTCTGGGCAATGCTGTTTTTCATACTGGTTGATAGCTTTTTTGAGTTCTTTGATCTTGTCTCGATTATCACATCCACCCACTACGAGCTCTTCTAACCTTGACATAGCTCGGTCATAGTGGGCTTCGGTCTGTATCTTCTTGGGCACGGGGCTTGATCCTGGGTGCGAGTGTATGTGACAATTGCCAATACAATGCGGTACTTCCTTGGTCCGCTTCATAATACTTATCAAGCCAGTCCAAAAATTCGCCCAGTTTTTCTTGAACATCTAGTGGCAGTGGGTTGCTGCCTATTTCAACGTCTTCGCTCATGTGCCCCACGCATTACCAAACAGATCAATGTGCAAGCGAGGTGTAAAACGCCATCCTTGTTCCATTGCTAGATCAGCGACGTCTTGCACACTGAGCTGATATTCTTCACTTCTTCCGCCCAATGGCATCAAGTAGACAGGTACGTCACGTTTAAGAACTTGCTTGTATTCATCAACAGCTTGTCTAACTTCTTCAACGTCCTGGCGATCAGCCACAACAAACTTGAGGTAAAGTTGAACATTAGGCAAGCTAATATACTGACGTGCTATTTCAGGCTGAATAGCTTGCTCCCAAGATTCACCACTGACACTTAGCTTGGGCGAACAACTGAATGTAACATGGAAATGACGATGATAGTTGTCTAGGTAATTATACAGTGGTTCTTTGAGCATTTGTGTGGTATTGGTTTCAAACGTGATGTTTTGCAAATCACGCATCCTTGACTGCTCAAGTAAATCAGGATAGAGATTTTGCCAAGCCAATAGTGGTTCACCACCTGTAAAGATCAGATGAATGTCTTGCCCATTTGGTTGTGTCCAGCGTTGATTAGGTACTTTTTCCAAAAGGCGTTCTGGCAAATCAGCTATTTCAGCTGTTTGATTGAGATGCTTAAACTCAGGATAGATGCTTGCGTAAGTGTCGCAACCTGTGTGCACTAGCGGCAGATCCTCAAACTTCTCAGTCGATTCGTGGACGCCAGCCTGTATCAATTTCTCTACCTCTGGGTTGTATCGTCCCACCTCGAGGCCACGTGGTAGTCCAAATGACTTGCATCTGAAATTACACCCGAACGTCCTAAAAAAAATACTTGGAACACCCACGAACCGACCCTCACCTTGCAGCGAGTAAAAAATTTCTGTATATCGAATTTCACTTACCATATTTATTCAATTAACCCTTTAATTTTTGCCATCGTTATGCCGTCATTGATAAATTCAACCTTAACCAACATATTCTTTTTTTCGTCTGAATTATCTCTTTTTATGAGAAATGATTCTGGTGAAAAGCCTTCTTCATCAATGAGGAATCTAATAGTGGCACGAACAATGTCATCGTAAGTTATGCCTTTGTCTAGAGCATCAACTGGGCTATTTGGCCCACAGTATAGCACCTCGGGATTTTCATCATCCTGGAATCTTATACCGTCAATAACATAATTATCGTCTATCATGACATACTCGCTATGATGCGGTCAGCAGCACGATTCATCAGTTTGGCTTGTTTTTTGCGAGCTGCCTTCAGCTTAACATTGCCAACACGATCTGTAAACAGAATACCTTGCAAATGGTCGTATTCATGTAAAAATACCCTTGCGTCCATGCCGAACAGCACGGCTTCATCAAGCTCTCCAGCTTCGTCTTCCCAACGAACTTTGACCATATCAGGTCGTTTGACCTTGAGATATAATCCAGGATCACTCAGACAGCCCTCGCTCATGAGTACTTGATCTTCGCTGATTTCCATGACCTGTGGATTAAACATGGTAATCATGTCCTGCTGAATCATCTGCACATGCACTGCGGCGTTGAGATTGATCTGATTAGCAGCCAATCCAATACCACGGTATTGTTCCGTGAGTTGTTTCATGTGACGGCTGATCGCCATGCGGTATGCGCTGTTGCCTTCAGGAAATGGAGGCACGGGCGTCTCGAGTGCGTTGTGTGGTACGTATACTAACTGGTGTGCGCTCAAGTCAATTTCTTCACTCATCTTGGTATCCAATGTTCAAGGCATCTTGGTTCATACATGCCCACGCTGCCAACAGCGACTCGATCTCCGTCTTCGACAAGACGTTGTGTTTTGGTTGCTGGCTTGCCTGTGACTGTGCAGATTGCCTGTATCTTTGTAACCTCATCGCTCAGTGCGAGAAGCATTGCGGTAGTTTCAAATGGTACACCGCGGCTGTCTTGATCAAGACCAGCAGCTACCACATTAACACCATCTACTAACATATTGGTGACGACTTCAACTGTCTGTTTGGTGTTCATGAACTGAACTTCGTCCAGGAACACTGTATGGTAATTATATGGCTTAAAGTTGTATTTGTCAAGTGCCTGGTCCCAGTCATCCATGGCAAAACACGGAAAACTCAAGCGGTTATGTGTTTCAATATGGTCTGTGCTGTAACGATTATCGATGTTGGGCTTGAGCACTAACACCTTATTACCACAATGCTGCTCCCATAATATGGTGCGCAGTAGTTCAGATGTCTTGCCTGCATACATTGGGCCGGCAATGGTTCGTAGTTTACCTGTCACGATTGATTTCTTCCCTTAGTCTTTTGATTTCGTCTCGCATATCCTTTTCAAGGTCATGGGTATTTTTCTCGATGGTCGTCATTTTGTCTGCCATATGTTCAAGCAGATCAAAAAGCTCTTCTAGTTTTTGTTCCTTATCATCTTGATTGTTAGGGGTCATTATTTTCCTTAAGCTTGTCCATGAGTTGACATTGTTCAATGAAATCTTGATATTCATTTGCAATCATACTTACTTTGCTGGCTGATTCACGCCAGACACGGGTTACTTCACGATCCATCTGCTCACCAATAGCCTTGAGATCTGGATACTTGTCCTCTAACTCGGAATTTCTTCCAGTCACCCCGAGCATTTGCTCGAGGCGCTGGATACGATCTTCAAGGTTCTCGGAGTCCTTGCTAAGTTGAATTTTCTCCGCATCAAAAACAAGACCAGTGCCTTCAACTTTGAAAACAGCGAGATGGTCATCGATCAATTCAAAATTTGATTTGGCAAAAGTCAGTGAATTAGACCAAATTGGAGTAGTGACAGAACTAATGGTATTCATCTTGGTGCAAATTCCTGTTGTAGCTTGATGTTGTCGAAGAATTCCTTCTTGGTACCGTAGTCGTCGTTGAAACGCCCTTTGAGTACTGTAGTCTGTGTGAGGCTTGAGTGTGCCATGATGCCACGGTTTTCACAGCAACCAGATTGATAAATAATCATATGTATTCCTTTCTTGATAACAAATATACTTCTATCTACTATAATTTGATTGAAAGTGCTAAATCCAAAAATCGAGTAAAACAGCGTAATGACGGATTGCAGTATCATCATATTATTCCTAGATGCTTTGGCGGAGCAGATGATATAACCAACACAGTGTTGCTGACTTATCGTGAGCATCGCATTTGTCATCGTTTACTTATCAACATGACTGAAGGTGAATACAAGTATAAGATGATGTATGCTTATCTTTTATTTGATCCTTCTTACGATACCTCAGGCATGCCGAGTCCACAGATTTATTGTACAAAAGAGTCATATCGCAAAATGGCTAAGACACGCAAAAAGAACGGATCATATAGACTTGGTAAAGACAACAATTTTTCTTCTCCTGAAATAATCAATCAAGTCCGCCAAAGAATGATTACTAACAATCCAATGAAGTCTGCTGACCAGAGAAAGCGTATGAAAGAAAACAATAATAATCCTTATTGCAAACCAGTAGAAGTAAATGGGTTAGCATTTCCTTCTTTAGGGGCGGCCGCCTGCTATTTCAATACCACTCCTTATCTATTGAAAAAGAATTATTCAGTAAAGAGAGATTAGTCACGCGCTAGTTGCTGTTGCAGCTTGATATTATCAAAAAATTCTTTTTTGGTACTTCCGTCTTCTAAGAATCGGCCTTTGAGTACGGTAGTTTGTGTCACAGAACTATGCGCCATTATGCCTCTGTTTTCACAGCAACCATGCCGAGCTGAAATATAAACACCTAGATCTTTGGCGTTTGTTGCTTTGCCAATCTCACGTGCAATGTCGTTTGCAAGTTCTTCTTGCAAGGTGCCGCGTCGAGCGCACCATTGTGCTATACGGGTATATTTGCTGAGACCGATAACCTTGCCGTTGGGGATAACGCCTATATATGCGACACCTGCAACTGGTTGGTGGTGGTGTGAACACATGCTCTTGAGCTCACTACGTACAACCAACATACCGGTGTAAGCTTCTTCACCTTCATTGGGGAATGCTGTTGGATGTGGTCCTGGATCATAACGCCCGCACATGGTTTCTTGAACATACATTTTTGCCAGACGCTTTGGTGTCCCCATGCTGTTTGGATCACGATGTCTGTCGATCAATAGTGCATCCAAAACATTCTCAAAAGCCACAGTAGCTTCTTCGATAAGCGCTTCTTTGTCGCCTTCTTGTAGCACTGCACTGATGTTGTCACCGGCCCAATACCTAATGCCCGCGTCTTCTAGACGCTGTTTTATCTCTTGTGATTTTTTCATAACAGTTTGCCCTTCAATTGCTGGAACCTGTCAGAAGGCTGACCATAGTGTCAGCAGACAGGTAGTTATGTTGTAGAATTTCGCGTTGCTTTGCCATTGCATCGGCATAGACGGTGGGATCTTCTAGTATGCTATTTAGACGATCAACCAGTTGGGGACGATAAACAGTAAAATTTTCCCAGTTTTCTGTCCACTCACTTGGGTACTTGAATTCATCCAAATACATTTCGCTGTAACTGCACCTGTCAGGTACAAGCGGGATGACGTCTAACAAAACGCCTTCCATGATACTTATGCCGAGGTTTTCATGAAGTGAGCAACTGAAGATTACTTTACTTGAGGCCAAGGCGTTATAGTAAGCCGACTTAGTCAGGTCCTGCTTCTTGGTAATCAATACGGAAAAGTCGTTGCTGAGGTCTTCTGCAATCTCAGGTTGCTTGTCCTCGTTGTAACGGTGTGGCCACACCACGTCAAACTGTCGCTCTCCTGTAATGCTCACATCTGCCATTGCCTTGATGATTGCACCATGTGGTTGTCCACTGACAACAGCTTTAGAATGATATTGTGGGTCAATGCCAAGATTGTTTAGGAACATTTCACGATGGAAATGTGTGCCAAAGTAGGTGTAATCAGCAGCATGGAAGAACGATCGTTCTGCATCATGCGGCCATGGCTTTACCATCTTGATCCCGAGGATATCGGTTGGGTCATACGCACCCGCATGTGCGATGCCGTGGATCGTCCAATTTTTTCCAAGTAGGTCACGCATGTATGCGACCTGAAGGATGCAAGGGTTCCAAAAGTCTGTAAAGAGGATGTGAGCGTCATCTGCGACATCACCTTTGCGTAAGTGAGTAACAAAATCCGCGAGCTGTGTTGATTTCCAATAGTTGGTATCCGCGAAATCCAGGAAAGCACCACCGGTAGTTTCACTGCTACGCTGCCGTCCGATAGCGTTGTATACCTTGTAGTTAGTCTCATCCAGTTGTTTTTCCAATAGCTCTGGTATCTCATCATACCACTGTTTCGTGTATCTTCCGTCAAGTGGTTCTAGCGGAAAGATCCAAATGTCACTTGGCATATAGGCTTGCTCCATAATCTGCATTGACGCCAACACGCTCAATGTCTTCTTCTATGCAATTTTCACCGTATTGGATTTCTGTAATACGAACAACATCATCACTGTCGTTCATCAGTTGGTGCCATGTACCAACTGGTATCTCAAGAGTGTCGTGCTTGTTCAATATCCATACATCAGGTGTTATGAGTTGATCGTCATGACTGGCGAAAAGCACTGTTGCTTGTCCTTCAGTAACCATCCAATACTCACTGCGGTAGCGGTGCTTCTGCATACTTAGCTTGGCTCCAGGATTGACTGTGAGCTCTTTGACTTTGGTGCCTGGCCCATCCTGATGTAGATTACGATAATAGCCCCAAGGTCGTTCAGTCCTGGGGCTTTTCCATTCACTCAAGATCCAGCTAGAACTGTTGGCTTTGTTTTCGCCGCCTACACCAAACACAAACTCAACACGATTATTGTCTGCAAATGCATCCATCTCTGGAATATTGCCGCTATTACGATCACCACCATTAGCAAAAACAATCTCAGCATATGGCCATTGTTCAGCAACATAACGAATAGCATCTGTTGCGCTACCATCATCATCGTTGAATGAAAATGCTTCATCAACCATTTTAAGATTGCCTACAATATTAACACGCTCTACGAATGGCATAAACGGACGACCCTTTTTACGCACAAGCCATTCATCACTGTTCACACCCACGTATAGCTTGTCTCCGAGCCGGGCTGCCTCTTCAAACAGTTTGATGTGTCCGCTGTGTAGAGGATCCCAACCTCCGCTCACTATGACAATTCTCATGGATTTTCCTTAGTTGAAGTCAAACAGTGTCTGTACTGTACTGTGGGTGTCTGCATATCCTTTGACAATGCTTTGTTTGTCTAGATAATCTGCTGCGCTATCAATCACATCCATTGGTGTTTCACTTGTAAACACTTTTTCAATGACTTGATTGGTCATCAAAACGTCTGCCTTGGTCCAATGGTCCAGTGTGAGTGTACGTTTACGAGTGCTGGATTTAAGCAGACGATACTCCTGCAAATCCATATCGGTCCACGTAGTGCGTGATAAATCCACAGTCTGATTAACTTGTTGGATGGTTTCGATTGCCTTGTAGACATTGTGCGCCATAACATAGAGGTAGCTGCTAGTGTCCCAGCTGGTTTTGCCCACTTTGTCGATCTTGTTCTTACTGCCTTGTTGTTTCCATAGGCTTGGATCGTTGAGCAACTCTTTGTCTTTGAGTACTTCTTCAAGGTCGAAATCTTCTATAGCATCAACCAGGTGATGATTTTCTTGTGCTTTCTTAGCAGCCCATGCTGACATCAGCGCTTCCATGTCAGGTACGCCGTGCTCATATACACACAGATCTCCGGCTGTGAGACGCTCATAGATAGGACTGTAGTTGGGGAGTGGCAAGTCGCTACCTGCATAACGCTTGTCGTCAACAACAGCGTTTGCACTTGCGACAAACTTCTCATTGTTCAACAAGATGTTGTCGTACTGATAGCCTTTGGTTGCCATGATAAAAGCACTAGCAGCATCATAGCTGACGTCTAGGCTGGGGTTCACAGTCTGTTGCAGCATACGCTTGATTGTGGTGTAATAGCTGGCGTATTCAACACGACTAACACCAAGGAAGTGAAGCCAGTCTTGCTGTCCCTCTTGCATGAGCCCATGGTCACGCATCCAGATCAACAACTTGAGCATCACGACCAAGTTCTTGCTGGTAGATCCTCCAAAGCCGAAACCCTCAAATGGGTAGTCTTTAACTTCGTCAAACCAATGGCGCGCTTCATTGACTGTGCGGCCTTGCATTGAGTTGAGCAGCTTGGTGTTGCCCTTGCGGTGCTTGACAAACCAGTCGTTGTTAAACTTCGAGTATTCAAGACACTGGTCAAAGCTTGTAATACCGTTGCGTGAGCTGTAGGGTTCGCTAGCTGCTAGAGTAGGCACATCAAGCGTCATGCTGTAGTCTGCGGTGTGTTCGAGGTAGTCCAAAATCTTATGGCGCAATGTGTCGTCTGTTTTGAACTTGGGCCAGTCACATTTGAGGATGCCTGTAATGATCTGGAAACCACCACTGTCGCCCAGGATAAAACTGTTCTTGCGATCACGCTGTTGGATCATCTTTTCCTCAACATCACTTTTTGTGATGTCTAGCTGAGCGTGACCCGCTGAATAAAGTCCCCACTTATAGTGGTAGTAACTGTTATCAGGATCGAGGAAGTTGAGTCCCTCAATTCCTCGTTCAAAGCCAGCAGGCACACGAGTCTCTGGGTGCTGTATAGTACCAACATAGAATCCGCTGATGCTGGGCAGAAAGACCGCGTAATCACGGTTGCTAGCTGTTAAGTCGATTGGCGATCTGTTCATGTATTTTCCTTGAATTATCTAATGATTATAGCAGGTTAGAGAGATTCCGTCAAGGATAAAACTCTAACCTGCTATGACATGTTATGCTGCGGCTCCACACCAAGGCTGTGTGAATGTGCCGACGTGGATTTTCAGCTTCTTGGGGCTGCGGTTTGGTGCCATCCTGATGTTGATGTCAAATGTGAATGCGTTATCACGATCTGTGACGTCAACGCTGAAATCGTAGATCATCTTCTCGCGCTGTAGATCGTTAAGGTAAGCAATAAACAACGAGCGCACAGGACGCGGCTTTCCAGGTTCTAGTACACCATCCCAGGGTTCAATGATCTTGAGGAGGTCATACTTGATGTCATTAAGGCTGATTGCCATCTTTATCTTCCTTGTCTTAGGTTAGTGATTGAAAGGTTAGGGTTGCGCCGTTCTCATCGTCTTCACTCACTGTGATTTCTATGTCGCGGCCAGGGTAACGGCTGTGTATTGTTTCGGCAAGGTCTTGCGCGATCATTTCACAGCTCTTGTAATCCAGTTCAAGAGTACCTTCTGCGTATAGCTTCTCCAGCCAACGCTTGAACTGAATAAATTCGATATCGCGATCGTCGTGAAATACTTGGATAGCGACACGAAAATGGAAGATGTGACGATGTGGGTAGCCCAAAAAGCTTACATCATATTCGTCACCTGTTGCAAGGTTAGGATCATCAAGTGCCGCAGGGTACTTGTGAATTCCTTCTTTCTTGAACGTAACCCAGATTTGACTGGATGCCTGCAAGAGCCTGTGTGACATTAGTCGTCCTCGTCAACGATAATAGGCCTGGGGCCTTTTTTCTTTGTCTTGGTTTCGATAATGACTTCTTCAGCATCCTCGTCAGAATCTTCATTGGTATCGGGTTGTTCTGTTTCTGTGTCCAAATGCGCCTTCATAAGCTTGAGCATCTCCCAGAGCTTCCAGTCCATTGTATGCATATATTCCAGCATCTTGGCTTGAAACTCTTCGTTGTTGAGCTCTTCTTCTGTTCGGTCTTCTTCAACTACTCTGATCTTCTTGACCATCTTTTACTCCTTCGCGTTTAGCGACTCTAGCACGTAGCTCACTGCTAGAGAAGCGGTGATCACGCTTGTTAAAATAAAGTTGAATACCACGTTTGCGGCAAATGTCTTTGCCAGTGAAATCCTTGTTGCGGTATTCATCACCAAGGATCCTTACATCAATCTTGAGCATACTCAAGATGTCTTTGAGGTCTTCCTCTGTTTGGTAGGGGATGATCTCGTCAACATACTTGATAGCCTTCAATTGTGTATAACGTTCTACCAGTGTTTGCACTGGTGCATTCTTTTCAGGACGATCAATACTTGGATCGACCTGTAGTGCCACGATCAGCTTGTCACATACACCAGCAGCCTCGCGCAGCATGGCAACATGGCCTGCATGACATAAATCGAACGTAGAAGCGGTTAGCCCAACTTGGTATTGCTTAGTCATTACTTGCTAATCGCCGGCATGATGTAGCTGTAAACGCCGATGCCGCTGTCGACATCGATCTGACAAACACCCTGGTCACTGAAACGGATCACTTTGGTGCCATCCAGCTTGAGGATGCCGAGGAACGCCTGTAGCGGCCAACTCCACTTGGAGCCCAACTCACCGTCAATGTTTTCAGCAAACACACGACGACCAAGGATGCCACCTTCTGCGCTACCAACTTCGATGATCAACTTACCGTCTTCAGTTGATACTGCAAAGCTTGGCTCAATGCCACTGTAGATGCTTGCAACTTCGCTTAGCTGTGCAATACGCTTGGTTGCTGGTTTAATTGTGATGTCCCAGTTAGCGCCGCGGAACGTTGCAACCTTCATGACCTGGTCCAACACTTCTTTACTCATGAAGCGATACTGGTCGCGGTTGCCGTCACCGTCCTTGAAGATTAGTGTGGTTGGCATTTCCTCGCCATTGCGCTCTTTGCGCTCAACCTTAATATCTGCATCGCCATTCTGGTAATTGGACACGCGGGTTAGGCTGCTAAGTAGGCCCAAGTTACCCATACCAAAGTCGCCCATAAACTCAGCCACAGGGTCATGCATCTTTGCTTGCAGGATAACGGTACGGTCAGCGTCCATAGCTGCCAATGTTGTTTCGCTGTCATCGCCACTGACTTTGATGTTCTCGATAATTCCGAGACCACTTGTGTGCTTGACAACGTCTAGTAGTACGTCTTTGATTTCCATAATTGTATGTTCCTTGATTATCCGTTGTAGATCTTTAGGATCTGGCGGCTGTCATTGACAATAACGTTAACCCTGTCCGCCACATAATCAGCGGTTGCCAGACTGTCCTTTCTGAGAATACGCATTGATGTCGCATTATTAGCTTCCAACACAGCGTCAACGTCTATATTGTACAATTCTAGCGCATCTTGTTTGAGTTCATTTGAAATTTTTGTCATTTATTTTCCTCCTAAGTCATTGTAACATAAGGGGTTTTCGTAAGCAACTGATTTTTATGACCATTCTATCTTGAAGAGTATTGCCTTCTCTTCATCATTAATCCGTTCTACTTTCCACGCATATACAAGTGCATCTCCATCAAACACCCAACTTGGTACCAATACCACATCAATGTTATATTCCGATGACATCCATACTATAAAATGTTGTCGATTTGAGCTAATGTTTTTATGGTAATAACTACTGGCATTTTGTACGGCGTTGTGCAGTTTCCAGTCAGAAGTCAAATAAGTCATCGAAAGTCGTCTTTGCTTCAGCTCTGGTAAGATCCCAGTCAAGGGTACCAAGCAGGTTGTTGAGCTTCTTGGTTACGATTTTGTCTTCCATCTCTTCATGGGCAAAGGGCAAGTCCTTGTACCATTGTGGAATACGCTTTTCGTCCGTGGGAATCGCAATGCTGGTCATGTTCATTGGATTCTTCTTGAGCGTACACACGATGGTCTTCATGCCATCCACAATCTCCATGCTGTAGTTGTCATTATACATGTCGCGCAGACGGTTATAGTTGATAGCTGCCATGACGTGTCCAACCCCACACTTGCCAGTCTTACGCCACTGGGCAGTGTATTTGGTCAGATTGTTCACACGCTTGGGAGTGCCTTTCTCCCAGGGCGGCATGTCACGAAATTGCTGTCGGAATTCCTTGATACGGTCAATAACGGATTCTTCACTGGCACCTTCAAGTGTTGTGAGCAAGATTTCCTTGAGGAAGTCTTGCATGTATTCAGGCGTATCCGAACGTTTGATTTCCAAGCCCATGACTTTGAGCTTGCCGGTTTTGTCACCCACATCCATGCGGGTGCCTTCGTCGTCTACAACCAAGATGCCGTAGCGTTTTTTACTGATAAACAGGCCCTTCTGTCCCACGGTCTCACGTGACGATGCAATGATCCGTCCGTAACGCTCTGGACAGTTGTGCGCTCTCCACATGTAGCTGGGATATGTCTCATTGACCTGTTCACCAATAGCATCGTAAAGCTCAATGATGGTATCCTTGTCCCACTTGAATTCACCGCTGGCAATCTGGTCAGCAAACACAGGATAGGCACTAAAATATACGGAGTCAGTATCACCGTAGATGATGCTTTTGCCCACATGATCATACTCGCCCGTGAGCGCTTCATTGGTTGCCGCAGCCATATGACGTGCAATGGTACGTCCAGTTAGTGTGGTACTCTGTCCTAACCTCTGGTCAAAGAAGCGGCAGTGTGGGTTGAGTAGTGCGCCGTACAGGCTGTTAAGGTTGATCTTCTTCACCAGCTGACGCTTGTCCCAGAAAGCAAACTCAGCCTTCTTTTCTGAGTCTCCTTTGAACTCACGTGCCTTGGCCTGCATTTCCTTTCTCTCAGCATACCAACGCTCAAGCAGGCTGGGCACAACACCCTGCTTCTCAAATGTGAAGATCGTGCCGTTGCTAGTAATACACCATGGCTTCCCGCGGTTGAAGATCAAGTCGTAGATTTCAGCGCCGCTGGCACTGAACTGCGCGCCATCCTCGAAGTCAATCCACAGGTCGATCTCACGGTCCTGGTTCATGACCAGTTCGTATTCACGGCAGGCAAACTTGCCTTCCCAATACTTAGCGATTGGATTTTCCTTGTAGCGCTTGACGTACTCTTCAATCTCAGGATCAGTAAGACTGTGCCGCACCTGACCAATAATAGTCTCAGTGCTCATGTTGCAGGCACGGAGGATTGACGGATACAGACTGTTCAAGTCCATGCTGCCGACCCAATCATGCATACCCTTGATTGGATTTGCAACATATGCACCCGCCGCCTGTGTATGTTCTTGACCTCTTGTCTTGTCTGGCACAATCAAACCCAGGCGATGTGCTTCGTTCACAATGGCCTGTTCTGTCTGTGCCACAGCGCCCATGGTAGTCTGTAGCAACACGGTATTGGAATGTGCTAGCAGGTTGGCTTGGTCAATATACTGTAGCTTGTCATCCAGCTTGCGCAGGAGGTCTGTGTCTTGGATGTTGTACTCGATGAACTTGCGGAAGTCATTGTTGTAGAGTTGGTCCAGTGTGCCTTCGTAGTCGATTTTCTTTTCACCCAGTTCATGCTCTGTAATAGCATCAAGGCTGTAGCTGTGCATCACATGATAGGTGTACTTCATGTAGAGTTGCATGTAGTCAAGGTGAACACGTCCAACCAAATCGTAGGTTTCAGCTTCTTTGCCGTAGTTCTCATAGGTGCGCTTCTTGGGCTGTTGTCCCCAGAGGCACAGCTTACGCGCATAGTCTTTGCCAAGCACACGATTGATACGGTTGACAAGATATGGAATATCGAAGCCCTCACTGTTCCAGCCACTGAGTACGTCGACGTCGTCGACAAGTTCGATAAAGGTCTTGAGCAGTTCTTCCTCACTGTCCATGAGGAACACGTCAGTATCAAAGCTATCGCAGATCTCTTGTGCTTCAGCTTCACTCATTCCCTTAGGCTTGATCACGAGACAAACGGTCTTGTTGAGCCAGTTGAGGTGCACACCGATTGCTGTAACAGCATTGAACGGATCTTCAGGCGGAGCGAACCCCAGTGCCTTGTTGAAATCGACCTCAATATCGAAAAAGCCGATATGCAGCTCTGGTACTTGTGCATCTAGATAGTGATCCGCAAGACAGCGAAACACGACGTTCATGTCGCTCTCAAATAGCCGCTTTCCTGCTAGAGCTTTTTTCTCTTTAGCGAATGCTTTGCCGCTAGTTGTCTGGAATCGTGTGAGGGTATCACCAAAGATGCTGGTGAACTTGCCTTTGGGGTCAGGATAGTAGAGAACGTAGCGGGCAGGATATTGCGTGTGAACACGCTCGCCCTTTTCGTTACGTTCAACTACAAAGATTGTGTCACGACTTTTGTCGTGAAGGGCGTCAACGTACAGGGTTCTTCTCCAGGGTTATAGGTTTTGAGTCATCAAATACATGACGGTGTGTTCCATCTCGTCGATGCAGATGACTTCGTGATGATATTTATCCCAGTTCGGACGGTATGAACGGTTTTCCGCTCCAACTTGTTCAAGCCGAAGCTTCTTGGGCATAAGCTTGGTGACACGACAGACAATCAGGCTTGTTTTACTGTTAGGAGCGGCCACGATACTGCCTAGGCGGATTTCTTGCCCGATCTTGTCAAAAACAACTTGTTCTTCTTTGGTCATTTTTCTGATTCTAGCTTTCGCATTGTGTATTCTTCCTGTGAAAACTTCACACAACGACTAGGTTGAGTGCTATGCTCTTGACCTTCGATATCGATGAAATCAAAACCGCCTGGCCAGGAATGAGATGTTACAATTCTACTGATGCAGCCATAGTGTAATGCACCACCATTGCTCGGATCGATTGGAACGTAAATTACCCAATCACCTACAGCAAGGCGACATCCAAATTTATCAGTAATCACGGCCCACTGCAACCAGGATGTCTTCAAGCTCTTCCATGGCTTCGCGCTTGTTTTCAAGGTCAGCTTTGTAAGCGGTACGGATAGCTTTGTTGAGTACGGCTGGCTTGAGATCCATCTCTTCAGCGATTGCTTTGACGGTGTCTTTTAGGCCGTCTTTGAGTGTGTCGACCTCGTTATGGACCTGAATGCCCTCTGTAACGATCTCTTTGAGTTTACGGATTTCTGCTTCGGAAAAAGTCCTGCTCACTGTTATTCTCCATTATATGTGAAAGGCAGCACAATCTCTTGCACTGCCTAATCAATGTAATGGATTTCTTCTATGATGTCAAGCGTTTATTGGCGTGTTTTTACGCTGCAAACCGAGCGTTACGCTCAGCAATCCGTGCTTCACGAGCATCAACCAGCCGCTGGTCAATCACCAGCTTCCAGCGTCCGCCAACCTTCTTGACCTTGCCAACAACATTGTTGTCCCAGAAGGCATCAGTCATCGTTGCCTGCCCGCTCCAGATTGCAACGTCAGCTTCGCCATACCGAGCCAGTTGTGCGTTGTCCTTGGCGTTCGTTACGTAGATGTAACCGCATTCACGGAGGTCAGCCGCCGTGTTTTCGCTCCGCGTCAGGAACGCATCCCAGCGCCCCGTGTTCTCAGCAAAGAAACCAGGAGCCTTGCCCCAAAAGTTGCTGAACAAAACGTTTGCGCCATCAACCGTCTTGACGCGCTTGCTGATTCCCCGGTAATAAATTCCCATGTCGTGTTCCTTTCTGTGTTGCTTACAGTCTTAATATAGCAAAGTGTCTTGGTGATGTCAAGCAGAAACCAGAACTTTTTTTATTCAAGACCGGCGCAGCTCATCAATGGGGAAAGTATCCCAGAGATATGGGGTTTCAGGGGACTCAAGATCAGCTTGAACAGATCTGATTTTCTGCAAAATTGCAGGTTGCAGACAATCACTGAACATGTAATGGCGATAGCTTTCACCACGAATATTCCAGTCAAAATCTTCAGTGTCACGATAATCCTGTTCGTAACGAATAATGTCGTCGGCGGTAATGTCCCAGGGACCAGAATCATTGATTAGATAGAACCAACGTTCGCGGTCAATTACAACATGAACGTAGAAGTTGACATTGACATCAAGCGTATAATCGCTCACTGATAGCCGATATGAAAGAAAAATTGGCATATCAGAAACCAAATTGTGACGTTTTTGCCAAACATCATGTGCCAATTCGGTAACTGCGTGGCTGGCGCGGGCTTCATCTTCAAATCGCATTTGTCGTGTTCCTTTCTGTGTTGCTTACAGTCTTAATATAGCAAAGTGTCTTGGTGATGTCAACCAGAAACCAGAACTTTTTTCACTTTTCCGATGATTTCTTGGCGGTGGGAGGTTTCGCAGTAACCGGTCAATACTGGCATCTCAGTCTCCATCCACTGGAAGAGTGTGGCAAGAACCGCAAGCCCTGCCATATGTGTTGCATTGTAATCAGAACCAGCAGCACTGCGGTCTGCCATGCTGTGAAACGATGCGCCAACACCGTCAACAGCGGGGCGGAGAACCTCGCTATAGAACACCACACGCTCGGCGAGGGTGGCATTGGGGTTAACCACGGCGAAGTATTCCTGCACCGTGACGTCGTAAATTTCTGCCATGAAGGCGTGGTGTCGAACTGTGATCATTTTTTCATCTCAAAAAGAATGTTGATGTAAGATTGCAGGAATTCTTCCCACATCACGAGCGGCGCGATCTCCTTGAACATACGCTGCATTGCCCACACAGGCCATTCATGTTCAATAGCGATCTCGGCCGCGGCACGAGTAGCACTTCGGGCTTCACGCGCTTCGCTGGGACGCTCAGCAGCGTTGTGATAGCTGGCAATGCCAAGTTCATTTGCAAACTCCTGATAACCAGGCAGTGGGCATTCAGAGGTTGCGGGCCAAGGACGGACGGGTTTCATATCAGTCTCCATCACAAACGGTTATTGCAGCAACCGGACCAGACGCACCAAGAAACAGTCCGGCGGTGCCGCACCGCTGCACGGTGAAAACCATGCTACCGATTCCTGCTACAAGGAACAGGAAACCAAGAGCAAAAAACCAACGGGGAATATCCATTACACTGCCTCCACTTTGGTGATACGGCCGTCAAACTCCATGAACAGGGTCTGGAACGGCGCGACGATTTCAGTGCGCTCACCTGCAGGGAACACAGTGTCCTTGAGGACCTCGACAACGTAGCCGGCAAAGCCGTATTCTGCGAGGAAGCCTTTTTCGGTGACGCGGCCAACAACATAGCGCTCTTCGCGGCCAGGGAACGGTTCAAAGTCGTAGCACCTGATGATGTCACCAACTTCTGCGACTGCTTCAAATTTTTGCATGTCTATCTCCTTTGCTTACAATACCAATATAAGCGATGTGTCTTGGTTTGTCAACCGAATTCTAGCTTAAGAAGGGTATAAACTTCAGGATCTATGTTGTTTTCCTCTGCCCAAACCTCAAAGCTACTATAGATTCGGCCATTATACCACCATTGATATTGGGTGTGGTCATCTATAACCACAGTGGATGCAGGTCCATCAGCACGATGCATATGGTTGTATTTGATCCATTTTTCCGAGGTTGGGGTAATCAGTGCCGGACCTCGCACACGATGCATCTGCCCACCCAAAAAGTAGTTTTCAATACCTTTGTCTTTGTTGATAACCGCAGGCCCAAGATGTTCAGGACGGTGCAACTGGTCTTGGTGATACCAGCGCAGTTCTTCACCATGATTGATAATCATGGCTGGCTGGTCGTCAACGCTCTGTCGTAGACCATTGTAATGCGTTTCAACCACATGGTTGCCGTCTTCATTGGTTACGATGACTTCGAGGTCAGAGAGTGATGGTGCAAGTGGCATGCCTTATATTACGACACGCCACTTAGTTTGTCAAACGCGACGTAAATAGCTGGCGTGTACCCAACCATCGGTTCCAATACGCGCCCATGATCCTGAACGTGCTTCGACTTCAACCTTGTCACCACGATTGAGTGTGCCAATAACCTCAAAACGTGTTCCTGGTCCGCCACGCACATTGAGGCGGCTTGCTGTAACCTCGAAATGTTCAGTGTCGTCACCTCGGTCACTGCCAAGGTATTGCTTCATGCGTTTCATTGGAAAAGCAGGACCTGGGTCCGTTTTCCATCCGCGGGTGTCGATTTCTTCGTGACTTACAACGTCGATGATTGGATATGTGTCGATAAGTTCATGTGTAAGATTTGCAACAGCATCAAGTTGCTCTGGTGTATAATTTGGCCAGAAGAATGTTCCCGATCCAACTGTCGGGTGTGGCATCTCAACCATCCCGTGTGGAAAATCTCTCGAAGTTCGTCTGTTTCCGTAAGCATCTTGATAAAGATCTGTTCCAATTCTACGAAGCCAACCAATGTTGACAATCTCAATGCCGATTGAATGATTGTTTAGGCCTGAAAAGCCCATGTAGCTTGATGGTCCAGCATGCCATGCACGAACATTGAATGGAACTAACTGTGTGATGGTTCCGTCAAGATCGACGACAACATGTGCGGACACACGGCTACCGCGCCGCGTCAAAATATTGACTGCTGATTCTGCTGTATAACCAGCTGTATAGTGCTGTACAATAAACCTAGGCGTGATTTGTCCACCAACATTTGGTGATTGAATAAAATCTGCACCTTCTAGGCGGTGATTTCTGATAGTCATCATTGTTCCCTTCAGATAAATGCGTAGATATTTATCTGAAATTGGCTTGCGCTCTCTCGTATAGCGCGAAATCATCCACGTAACGTTCCATGATATTGTCAATATCCTTGCGCTGTGCGATCTCGTTCCGATCAAACGCGCCACGGCTCTTGTTGGCATGTGGTATTTCACCACGAATGCCCAGCTCACGCATCATTTCGTCTAGATGTTCCATGGGCCAAAGCTTGACTTCGACATTCGGATCGTCAAGGAATTGGAAACTTGGACGGAAGATAAAATGTTGATAATACTGGTTACTGGTGAGAAACTCATCAAGGCTGCGGTTTTTCAACCTGCCTTGTGCAACAAAGTTCAAACCACTAACAAACCTATCAAAAGGATGTCTGATCACAGTCCAGTATTCAACTGAGTCTGCACCATCTGGTTGTTTGTCTTTAAGATGATACTGTGCCTTCTTGAGACTCATATGTCCAAGTAAAGCCTGGCCACGCCACTTTTCTCGACCAATGCTCCAACGTGACTGGCATCCAGTTTTGGGAATATCGATAGTGAAGATATTTTGACTGGGCCATAGCATGTGATTATTTATAAAAAAATCCAGTTCGCTTAATGGGCAGATGTCCATCAGCATCGTCAGGATCATGTTGTAGATGATATCCTAACTCGAACATTTGTTGGTGCTCATCTTTAGTCGAATCTGACCAAATTGGTACAATCTCTGTTGCATCCCCGGGAAAGTCAATGCCAGGACGCAGGTGTATTTCAATAATATGTCCGTCGATGAACTCTATGTTGATTCGTGGCACGTTTTCAAACTCTTGAATCCAACCTGGTATGTGAAGTTGGGGAGGTACTATGCGTTGCCATTTAGTAAACCTAAAGAGCTCAACATCGTCAACCTCGCCTTGTGCAGCAAATACAGGCACCAACATATTACCTTGCCACGCATAATCCACAGTGATGTGCGACCCTTGAAAGAATTCACACCAAAACTCTCCTGGGCGCACACTATAGTTGTCGCCTGACTCAAGACGCATACGGCGAGCACCTACGCCCATTCCACTGAGATTATATGTGGGTCTTACTATATAATCGCCTTCATAGGGTATAGCTATACCAGCAGGGCCAGCAATATAGTTCAGTCGCAGCGCTAGGGCTAGTTTGTTGAAGACCCATCTATGTTCTGGATATGCAATCCATGCATCACTGTCATACGTGATGTTAGACAATCTTCTCTCGCATCAGCTGATGGATGCCTTCATCATAGTCACCATAAAGACCTTTGATCATACGTGCTTGTGTACTTTCGTCGGCGTTCGCGAAGTCTGCGCGGAATTCAGTTGCACTGCGCATTGGTGAACCCAATACTTTGAAACTAAAAGTTGGCACAGTAACCACATAACCATGCTGAGAAAGCGGCTTGAGGTCAGCTTGATTCTTCTTGTATGGTTGTAGGTAGCTTGGGCTACCGTCTTTCTTGGGCTTGAAACTGAAGCGTGGATCTTCAGCCATGTCCTTCTCACTTACAGCAAACAACAATGCAGTGCTGTTGGCATCATACTTGCTGACGATTTCATCAGCACGATATGGGTTCTTGACTTGTACAATCTTGTCGCTGGCAACACCAGCAAACATGAACAAGCGCTTCTTTTCCTGGAAGTTGAAAGGACTGCGGGGCGGATCTACTTTGTCGCTAGTAGCCACATAAGCTTCGCCAAATTTGTTGGTAAGCCATTGCCACATCTGCATGTGTCCTATATGAGGCGGCTGATATCTACCGCTCATCAACACGAGTTTCTTGAGCCTGGCGTCCTCACGGATAATGTCTTCAACTAACATTACTTATCAGCCCCTGTCAGCTTGGCGTGTAGGCGGGCCTGAAACTTCTTGAGTTGGTTGCCCAAACGTCCATCCATGTTGTCCTTGGCGATGTTGATTAGATTAGGCAGAGCATTGTGCATGAGATATTCTTTGCTCTCTTTGCTGAGTGGAACACGATATACATTACCAGCTTCAGCTGCTCGCTGCATTTCATCAGCCAACATCTTTTTGCCTTCAGGGCTGTCTTCATCAACAGTGTCGACGTCAACTGCCCAGAGTTCATGAAAGATACGACGAGGAATTCTTGTGTTCCTGACTTTTTCTTTCAGTTCGATCAATCGCATTTAGCAATTCCAATCTCGTCTTGACTTGCAAATCGGCTTGTCTGGGTCTTTGCGGCAGTCAATGTTGTGTTGGTCCATCTGGCCTTTGCTGCGGGCACAATAGCTGGTGCGACGCTTACCACCACCGGGCTGAGCCCGCTTTAGATTGCTACCGTGCTTGCGGTTGTAAGCCTTTCGTTCAGCATCGCTCATACCGCCTTCTTTTTCATTTACTGGTTTTTTATCACAATTAGAGCAATACCAACCGTTTTTAGTATTGACTATTGTGTTTTTACCACATTTACCACATCGTTTACCTTCTTTTTCTGCGGCAGCCGCCTCGTTTGTTACTTGGTGTACTTCATAATCACCAGCTGCTTCACTGTCAGCCCATCGATTGAATGCCTGCTCGTTCCGGAAACGCTTGCGGAATGGTTTGCTGTTCATGCCCTTGACACCCTTGACAACGATGGTTTGGTCGGGATCAAGACCACGTTCATAGCTGGCGCCTTCAAATTGGCGTGGCTTGTGTTCGCCGACTGTGAGCTCAACGTCGCCAGCACTGTATGACTTACCACGTGCGAGCTCTCTAGCTGCATTGGTGAGGTCTAGATCTCTTAGTCCTAGGTTGGCAGATCGTAGTTCACGAGCAAGGTGATGCATTTTGGCACCATCTTGCATCTTGATCTGCTTGACAGCACGGCCACCCTTGCTCACAGTGATCACTTTGCCAAATGATGGCATAGCTTCGTCAACCTTGCGCTGTTCTTTACTTCTTGCTTCTCGTTCTGCTCTACGCTTTTCGGCTCTTTTTCTCTGTGCTTCGATCTCACGCTTGGTTGGTTCTTTTGAACCACCAGCCCAACCATATGCAGTTTTGAATCGGCGTCCTTCTTCAACACCTTCTGACTCAGGAACACAGTTGGGAACCTCTTTGCCGTTCTTCTTTTTCATGCCAAGCTGGCGGTAACCTTTCCAGCATGGATCATCATCTTCAAGCAGACCTTGGTCTGCTTTGTAAAGGATATCGCTAACAATACCTAAGACCTTCTCTTTTACGCCGTAAGGCTTGAGGTCTGGCATAGCGCGCTCGATGCGGTCCATGATTTCGTGTGTTGGCATACGCTTGCCTGAGGCAGTGCTTTCTTTCGCCACTGATCGTGCAATCTTATGTGCTTTCTTGATAGTTGACTTCTTTAGTGGTGGTTTATCGCCGGTTGATTTTTTGGCTTGTGCCATGCCGATTGCATAATCACTGTCTGTTGGTTCGCTTTCACCCATCATTGGTTCTTTGCGAATCCAATATACTAGCTTACCTGCTGGTATTGTTTCATCGCCTTGTGTAGGACGAATTTTATTTTTGAGTTTATGCAAGCGAGGATCACGCCCTTCTTCTGCTGCACCTGAAAACGCAATTGCTTCTTCATAATTACGCCCAAATGATTTGATTTCACCAGCGTCATTCATTGCATATACTGTTCCTAGCATTACCTCCCAGATAGCTGGGCGATGGCCACGGGTTGGTTTACGGCGTGGAGCATCTGGCAACCCAGGGAGGTAATTTTCTGCGATTTCGACGTCGTTCTCTTGCAAGTCCTGAACATGAACGCCATGTTCCTTGGCTGCTTTTTCAGCACTGAAGCCGCGCTTCATCATGCGCTTTGCTTTGTTAATGTTACGCTGACGTGCAGCATTATCACGCTTTACGGCTGCGCTTGCTGTTTCACGCCCGTCTTCTTCTAAGTCACCATCATAGACCATCTTGCCGCCATCTAGCTCATAACGTTTCTGTCCGTTCTTGGTGTCAACCTTACGCACTGTGCCTGTCTTGCGACGCTTGGTCTTGATGTTGCGATACTTGACCTTGTCGCCTACTTCGGCTTCGTTTGTGCTCATCTTGCTGACTTTTTGCGTCATTGGGTCATAAACCCATTCATTGCCATCTATGTCTTTGACTGCTACATTGCGGTCATCAGTCCAGCCAATGCTGCTGATTTGCTTGCTGGCAAACTTACGCTTGATTTGAGGATATACATCATCAAGTGAAAAATCGTTACGAGGATCTTCTCCGTTGATAATATAACGCTGATATAGGTCCCTGAGCTCGTCATTAGTATATGCTATTGTGTTGTACTTTGGTGAAACGGCTTTCTTATACTCACCTGATGCGACCAGTTTCTTAGCAATACGACGCTGTAGCTCACCTATTTCAGGAAAGCCAAGAGCCTTCATCATTTTAGAAATGAGCTTATCACCTAAGTTTGGCTTGTAGTCAGGATCTTTAGCAACTCGTTCAATGAACTCTGGGCTTGTAAGCATTAGCTTAATTTTTATTATACGTGGATCTGTATTTTCGCCATCTATCCTCTTGAATGCCTTCATGCCAGTCCCAAGACCAGCTTCACGAACAAAGTTTAGGAACGCACCACCGCGCTCTCCCCACTTATCTGCCATCGCACTTGGGTCGGCCTCGCCTGCTTTTACAGCGGCCATGTCCTGCTGAAACTCACGATCCGTGTATAGTTTTTGCCCACGTTCACTGCGCTGTTCCTTTTTCTTGAGGAAGTTGTTGATAACATCACGTGGATCACGCCCCTCTGTGGTAGGCGGATGCACTTCCTTGCCAGCGCTCATGACCTTCTTTGCTTTGCTGAGATCACGAACTGTCTGTTGCAACTCCATCTTATAGCTGTGGATGTACTCTTTACCTGATGAAAGTTTTTCTTCGGCATTAGCCAATACTTCATCGATGTCGCCCTGCCATTGTGCAACTACCTCACCACGACTCCAGCCTAGACGCTTGGTATACTGATCGATCATTCTTTTAAGGTGCTGAGGGTTGCTGCCAGGAGTATCTTTGTAATGGAATAGAGTCCAATCAGTGCCCTCTGGGTCTTTAAGTAGGTAGGTTGTGGTTCCTGTTGAAGTATAGCGTCCCTTATCGTCATGCCAGCCCTCCGCGACTTCTCTCTCAGGTGCAAACTCTGGAGAAACAAGGTAGTCGTAATAGTAACGATCACCGTCGCCCACCTGATCAGTAACGTCGTCACGAACACCGATCAGCTTGTCGTCCATGTACAACCCGCCAGTATGTGGATTGAAATGTGCACCTTTCTTTTCAAGGTCGTAAAATGCTCGCTTGTCAACCTTTACAAAACTATTAACATCTTCTTCTACAGGACCATAGCCTTTTGGTGTAACGTCTTTTGTCTTGCGCTTGGTTGTTGCCAAACGTTCAGCACCATCCTTGCCAAGACGCTTTTTGGCGTCAGGTGTCCAATCTCCATCATCCCCCACAAACTTAGCAAGGTGTGGAGGCAGCCCTTCATTCTTCTGGTTTCTGACGTCACGAATCTTCATTACTTCTTTTCCCTTAGTTCACGTAGCATGTTGCGATAAATCATCTTGGCTTTGAGTTGTGATTCATATAGATGAGCCTTCTCACCATCAAGTATGACACCGTAGCCTTTTGCAGTATTCACAAACTCTCGCATCCAAATTGAAACATCTGAGCTGCCAATTTCCCAGACACGGCCGATTGAGTCAGCAACGTCTTGTGCGGCCAAGAACATGTCCTCGCTATGACCGCCTGGACCAATAATGCCGCGCAACTCTGCCCAATGTAGAACATCTTCTGCATGTACTTCTGAACCTTCATCCTCGTCACCATATTCCATAACTTCGGTTTCCATTGACAACATACTGTCTAGTTCACCTCCAACAGCATCAATATCAGCCATCTCGGGTGGGCCCATGACGTCTGCTGTAGCTTCCGCATCTCGTACCCCGCTGTATTCGAGGTAATGCTTGACAGTGTCAATGTAATCTGCTGCTTTGGTGATCTTTGCCTGCACCCATGGCTCGAGGTTGTCTGTGTCCTGGATCATGCGGTGTAGTTCAACGCTGTACTTGGCTAGATCGTATAGCTGACGCTTGGCCATGAAGCCATCGTCATCGACATCGTCAAGAACGCCTTCTGTTAGTTTTGACTCAAACAGCCCGCTTTCTATTTTATTGCGGATTTGCTTAACAAATTTCTTATGGTTTGGATCTCTTGGGTCGATTTTGACAGCATAATACCAAACACCCCCAGGATTTCCTACCTCAATAGTATTGTCATAATGGTCAAATTCATGATAATCATCAGATCTGATCATTGTCATGCTGGTGTTACCAAAAGTCTTTTGAAACCAACGCATAACCTTGTCGTTTGATTCATCACTATAATCTTCTTTGACTTCGTCTTTCTTACCGCTGTGACCTTTGATTGGCTTGCAAATAAGCTTATCATCATCACCCTTACCTAACTTTGAACTAAACTTACGTTTTGCAGAAACCATTGCTTCACCCGCGTCATTTCCTGACACTGTGCCAAGCGTCTCACCACCACGAGTGGTAACATTATACTTTTTTGCTTCCTTCAAGGTAGCAACTGCATTGCCAGCATAGTTTGGCTTGCTGCGGCATTTAGCCTTGGCTTCTTTTTCATCACGTGCCTTGATGGTGCAAGTTGATTCCTTGCCACTTGTGGTCTTATATGTAACCTTGAAAGGCTTGAGTTCACTCGCTTTTGTCATCTTTTTTCTCCATAGCGGGACGACGAATCATCTTGCTTTTCTTTTGCTTTTTACGCTGCCCGCCTTTGTGATAAATGCTAGCGGCAGGATCGCCGCCTCCGAGCCCGGTTGCAACGCCTGCAACGGCTCCGGCAGTGGTTTCGCTTATGATGTCCCTAATACGCATACAGGTATTTATTACTTCAAGCGGTCTGCACGGCGTGTGAGTTCACGGTCAATACGACGCTCCAGCTTTTTGCTTGATGTAACGATTTTTTTCTTCTTGGCTCTTAGTTGTCGTTCTTCTATGGGTGTAAGGCATGCTCGATCATCTAATCCTAAATACGCTTTGGCATCATCTGCTGCTACGGCGTTCATTGGTCCGTATGTTTCGATTAGGTCGTCGTCGGTTAGTCGCTTTTTCATGTCGAGCTCCTTTGATATGATTGACAGCTTCTTGCTTGAGCTGTTCTACTTGTTCACGCTTCAAAAACGGTCGGCTAAACCAATGGCGGAACCATGCTTCGCTGCCAGGTGTGAGCTTTTTGTCACGTTCACTACGCTGGCGTTCGGTTCCAGTAATTGACATATTTTCTTTGATGCTATTTGAGCGTGTAGCCATGAGTCTGATATCTGAGTAGCTTTCGTCCTCGTCATTGAAGGTATTCAACTCATCCGTGATAGCTTGGATCTCACGTTTCAAAGTCACAATTTGATCTTGCCTATCTGCAGACTTTTTTCCACTCATAGATTTGAGACTCTTGAGCATTTTACGAGCTTGAGATAATTGATTGCGAAGCTTTACCTCCTCATCTGTGTAGTCATCGTCATACACAAAGAAACTGCTATCAATATCACCAAACTCATCATAGTCAATATCTGATATAACCACTCGACTTTCGTCTTTGTCGTAATCTGTGTAAATTGCAGTTGCATACACTTCAACTCCAGGATATTGACTCAATCTTTTCCATAGCTTCTGCCCACCAAGAGTTTGCTGATGATCACTCAATAGACTGATGCCGCTTTTTATTGCGGTGGTATACATCTCTAAGCCGATATTTTGATTAGCATATGAACTGTCAACGTATACCAAAGCGACTGAGTAGAGATTTTTCATGTCATATTCAGGGATATCGTTCTTGGCCAAATAAAGCATTGCCATGCCAATTCTATTTTTGTTTTCGTCCTCCACTATCAACAGATATTCACCATCGTTTTGTGGATATTTGCTTTTACCAAACCATAGATTAAATTTGTCATTGATTTTTCCGATAAGCTTTTTTCGAGAAATCTCAACGTCGTCGAACTCGTCTGGCATGTAATTGCGATCAGTAGGAACACCCATTATCCTTGATTCGGCTAGGTCTTCAAGACTGTGACCACCTTCCATGATTGCCACTTCAAGTGGTGTGTAACTGTCATGGATATCCTTGTATGTGGTATGACGGAAGTCCTTGATTAGCTGAAATAGCTGCCGAATAGGCAAGCTACTCTTCATGACAGGCACCACATCATCCTGATTCCATGCTGCTAGCCAGCGATGATGTCCGTCGATGATATAGTTGTCCGCACTGACGATCAGTGGCTTTTTGTCCTTGCCCCGACTGTCGCTAGGTCGCCCTCCAGTTCTCATCATCTTGCGCACACCCTTGTCACTGAATTCGCCC
>Ga0102938_10000185_pt1 | contig 42727 bp, 34 predicted proteins | sample SalPonR2_B_D2_MG_FD_84516 | JGI IMG/M metagenome (GOLD analysis project Ga0102938, IMG submission 84516) | Salt pond soil microbial communities from South San Francisco under conditions of wetland restoration - Salt Pond MetaG R2_B_D2_MG | ecosystem: Environmental > Aquatic > Marine >...
ACGAATATTGCCAGAGCGGTCAGCACCAGAACCGTTGTCATTTATGGTTCTCTAGCCAGGCGATCTTGCGCTCCATTTCGCCCGATTCCAGGCTGTCGGCCGAGCTTTCGAGCAGCGCGTGGGCTTCGAGGTAGTCATCCTCCAGCAGCAGCGTGACCGTCCCGGGTGTGAGCGTGATCGAATTGGCGTAAGTCACTTTTCCCACGGCCGATCCGAGCTTCATGGGCACTTTCACCACGCGCGGGCGCACCAGCCTGTCCGGCCAGAGCGCTGCACGCGAGACCTCGATGTTGGACTTGACGATTTCCCACAGCAGCCATATCCAGTAGATCGGCAGCCGCCAGGAATACAGCACGGGATTGTGCTCGACGCCGACCACGTCCATGCGCCTGGACATCCAGACGACGAACACGACCGAGCCGGCGCCGAGAATATACATCAGCGGCTTGTATACGCCTGACATGCCGAGCCAGAGCAGCGACAGCACGATGGCCAGAGAGAAAAGGTATCGCATGATGGGCGAATACTACCAAAAGGGGGTCGGCGCGGGGTGCAAGGGGACGTCACGTGGACGATTGTTGACGGAACCGCGACCCGCGTCGACTATGCTCCGCGCACCGCAAATCCCGAGAAGTCATGGATTCCTCCAACGACCTGATCTGTCTGTCCTACTGCTCTACCGCGACGTTCGCCAGCGCGCCGCGCGGATACGGCGTGGATCCCGAAGTCACGCGCATCCTGATTCACTCCCGGCGCAACAACAAGCGGCGCGATGTGGGGGGCGTGCTTCATTTCGGCGGCGGCTACTTTTTCCAGTATCTCGAGGGGCCGGCCGACGTGGTCGACGGACTGTACGCCAGGATATGCCGAGATCAGCGGCACCACGACGTGCGGCGGCTGACACGGCGCCCGATCCGAAGCCGCCGGTTCGAAAACTGGTCGATGAAATTCGTGGCCATCGAGCGCATCGTCGGCGAAGTGCTGCGGCGCCACGGAATCGAGGAGTTCGATCCGTATCGATTCACGCCGGCGCTGATAGACGACCTGGTCATGTCGTGCATCCACGGTGACGACGATGCCCCCGATGCCCAGCCCCGGCCGAATCCAGGCCGGGGTTCGGGCTTCTGGGGCAAGCTCTTCGGCCGCGGCTGATCGGGCGCCTGCCGGCCCGCTGAAACGGCCCGGCGCGTCAGCCGACGACCGGAACGCCGATCCAGGCGGTGTGCAGCCAGAAGACGAACGCCAGGTAAATACCCAGCCCGCCGACGACGGCGACAACATCGTTCAGTGCGCTGCGCGGGGCCCGCGGAATGTCGCGTTGCGGACGGCGCTTCATCGAAATCCGGTCGGCGACGGCCCAGGCCAGGAACCCGCCGAACAGCAGAACGTCGGCCAGCGTGCCGTTGACCAGCAGGTGGGCCAGCGCCCATGCCTTGACCGCCACCAGCATCGGGTGACCGAGCGCCTGGCTGATCCGGCCCGGAAGGTAGGTTGCCAGCAGCGCCGGGAACACCGGAAGCATCAGCAGCATCACGATGTGGCGGGTCCAGTCCGGCAGCGTGTAGAGGATGGTCGGATCGAGCCGTGCCTGGCCGTATCCGCGCACGATCAGAACAAGACCGACGATGGCGATCAGCGCATACAGTCCCTTGAACGGCCATTCACCCATGCGGGCGGCCAGCGCATCGCGCGTCGGAAGCGCAACGATGGAAATCGAATGAATGCCGAGAAACAGCACCAGGCCCAGGATCAGTTGAAACATTGTCAATACCTCACAGATAGGGTGAAAACAGCCAGCACAGCGAATCCCGCAGTCGGACCGGCAGGCTGCGACCGTCGACCTCGTCGAGTGTAACGCGCCGGCCGCGCCGTGCCGCTTCCAGGGCGCGCCGGGTCAGGTCGCTGGAGAATTCCCGGCTGAAGACTTCCAGCTGCAGCTCGAAATTCAGTCTGAGCGAGCGTGCATCCCAGTTGGAGGAACCCACGAGCGCATAGCGGTCATCGACCACGAACAGTTTTGTATGCGCGAACGGGGGCGGCTGGTAGAAAACGTCGACGCCCTGGTAGAGGAGCTCCCAGAGCATGTTTCGGGTGGCCCAGTGCACGTAGGGCAGGTTGTTCTTCTCCGGCAGAATCAGCGTGACCCGCACGCCGCGCAGGCTGGCCGCCTGCAGCGCACCGACGATCTCGCGTGGCGGCAGGAAGTAAGGCGTCACGATCACGACGGATTCGCGCGCAGCCGAAATCGTGGCGCTGAGCAGCTGCGTGATCTGGTCCAGGTGATCGTCGGGCCCGTCGGTCATCGTGCGGGTATGCATGGCGCCGGCCGGGCACGCCGAAACAGGCGGCGGCGGTTCCGGCGCGCCGGTCACGAATTCCCAGGTCCGAAGAAACTCGCTTTCCAGCTGGAGCGCGCCGGGCCCGCTCAGCCTGAAATGAATATCTGCGACGGCGTTCTTGCCGGGGTGCTTGCCGAGCACGTGGCGGCTCCCGATATTCAGACCCCCCGTGAAAGCCGTATGCCCGTCGACCACCAGGATCTTGTGGTGATTCCTCAGGTTGATCGACAGCCGCGGCGGCAGCAGGCGCGGCGGCAGGAATACGGCGGTGCGGATGCCGGCCCGCCGCAGGCGACGCGGGGCGCGCGGCCAGCTGTAGGACTGGCCGACGCCGTCGACGACGACGCGCACATCGACGCCGCGACGCTGCGCGGCCGACAGGCGCTCGATGATTGCGTTGCCGACCTCGTCGGTATCGAAGATATAGGTCGCCAGAAATATCGATCGCACAGCCCCGTCGATGGCCTCGAGCATTGCCGGAAAGGTCTGGTCGCCGTTGATCAGGGGTTCGACCGCATTTCCGCCGGTGACCGGGTGCTCGCTCACGCGCGCGCCGATTTGCCCCAGCGGCTGAAGCTCCGGCGGGATCCCGGGGGTATCCGAATTTTCCGGAAGACGACCACGACCGCGCTCGAATCCGACCCGCAGGCCGGGCAGCTCGAGACGTCGGGCGCGTCTGCGGATCCGGTTGATGCCCAGGATGGTGTAGAGCACCGGCCCGGCGACCGGCAGCAGCAGGCACAGCGCGATCCATCCCAGCGCAGCGCGAGAATCGCGCTTGAACATCAGCGCGTGCAGCGCGGCCAGCGGCGAAAGAACCAGGTGAAACAGCGCGGCGATCAGGCTGACGTCCAGAAGCGTCTGCGGCTCGGGCATTAGTAAGTGACGGTCCTGGCCGGGGTCTGCGTCGATGATAGCGCGGCGGGAGTCAGTGGTCGGAAGTCGGAAGTCGGAAGTCGGAAGTCGGAAGTCGGAAGTCGGAAGTCGGAAGTCGGAAGTCGGAAGTCGGAAAAACCTGCCGCGAATCCTCCAGTTCACGTGGGAGCGGGCGCCGGCCGCGATTGGAGCGGATTCGCGGGCGCCGGCGCCGCCTCCCACGCAAGCACTGGCCACTGACTACTGACCGGTGACCACCGATTTTCCGGAAATCGGAAACCGGGGATGCAATCTCGATCGGGTTGCGTTACAATCATATCTTTCTATCCGTATCAAGAGATAAATAAACCAATGAGTGAATACCTGTTTACTTCGGAATCAGTATCGGAAGGCCACCCGGACAAGATGGCCGATCAGATTTCGGATGCCATCCTCGATGAAATCCTGAGACAGGACCCGAACGCGCGCGTGGCGTGCGAGACGTTCCTCAAGACCGGCGCGGTGATCGTCGGCGGTGAAATATCGACCACCGCCTATGTCGAACTCGAAGATCTGATCCGCCAGGTCGTGACCGATATCGGATACAACTCGTCGACCGTCGGATTCGACGGCCAGACCTGCTCGGTGATCAACATGATCGGCAAGCAGTCGCCCGACATCGCCCAGGGCGTGGATCGCCAGACGCCGGAAGACCAGGGCGCGGGCGACCAGGGCCTGATGTTCGGCTATGCGTCGAATGAAACCGATGCGCTGATGCCGGCACCGATTTTCTACGCCCACCGCCTGGTGGAGCGTCATACGCGGCTGCGCAAGCACACCGACAATCCGCTGCCCTGGTTGCGTCCCGATGCCAAGAGCCAGGTCACGCTGCGCTACAAGGACGGCAAACCCGTGGCGATCGACGCAGTCGTCCTGTCCACGCAGCACGACGACGGCGTGGAACTCGACGAAATCCGGGAAGGCGTGCGCGAGCACATCATCAAGCCGGTGTTGCCCGAAGAGTGGTTGCACAACGACACGCTCTATCACATCAACCCGACCGGCAAGTTCGTGATCGGCGGTCCGGTCGGCGATGCCGGGTTGACCGGTCGCAAGATCATCGTCGATACCTACGGCGGCATGGCCCGTCACGGCGGCGGTGCGTTCTCGGGCAAGGACCCGTCCAAGGTTGACCGTTCGGCCACCTACGCCGGGCGCTACGTGGCCAAGAACGTGGTCGCTGCCGGGCTCGCCGACAAGTGCGAGATCCAGGTGAGCTACGCCATCGGGGTGGCACAGCCGACCTCGATTTCGGTCACCACCTTCGGCACCAACAAGATTCCCGAAGAGCAGATCGAAAAACTGGTGCGCGAGCACTTCGACCTGCGTCCCTTCGGCATCCTGAAGATGCTCGACCTGCTGCACCCGATGTACCGCCAGACCTCCACCAACGGCCATTTCGGGCGTATCCCGGAACAGGCATCGGCCAAGGTGATCCGCGACGGCAAGCAGATCGAAGAGCATTTCACGACGTTCAGCTGGGAGAAGACCGACCGCGCCGAGGCGCTGAGGCAGGCAGCTGGGCTTTAACAACTAGAACTGCAGGATGCAGGAGGAAGGATCCAGGAAACAGCCGACGCCCGACCGGTCGATTGCTGCCTCCCGGGTCCTTCATCCTCAATCCTGAATCCTGAATCCTAAATCCTAAATCCTGAACCCTAAATCCGAATACTGAGGTTTTACCAATGAGTGCCAATCCAGAAGACGTAACCAAGGGCGTGCTGTTCGATTCCAGCATCGCTTCGACCGAAAACGACTACCTGATCGCGGATCTTTCGCAGGCCGCCTACGGCCGCAAGGAAATCACGATTGCCGAAACCGAGATGCCGGGCCTGATCCAGACGCGCGAAGAGTACGCGGCCGACAAGCCGCTCAAGGGTGCGCGAATCGCCGGTTCGCTGCACATGACCATTCAGACCGCGGTGTTGATGGAAACCCTGATAGAGCTGGGTGCGGAAGTGCGCTGGGCGTCGTGCAACATCTATTCGACCCAGGATCACGCCGCTGCCGCCATGGTAGAAAAGGGCATTCCGGTGTTCGCCTACAAGGGCGAAAGCCTCACCGAGTACTGGGAATTCACCCATCGCATTTTCCAGTGGCCCGACGGCGAAACCGCCAACATGATTCTCGACGACGGCGGCGACGCGACGCTGCTGCTCGACCTGGGTGCGCAGGCCGAAGAGGATCCGTCGATTCTCGAGAACCCCGAAAGCGAGGAAGAGGCAGCGCTGTTCAAGGCAATCAAGAAGCGTCTCGAATCCAACCCGGGCTGGTATTCGGCCGCGCTGAAGAACATCCGCGGCGTGACCGAGGAAACCACCACCGGCGTGAATCGCCTGTACCGCATGCAGAAGGAAGGCACGCTGAAGTTCCCGGCGATCAACGTCAACGATTCGGTCACCAAGAGCAAGTTCGACAACCTGTACGGCTGTCGCGAGTCGCTGGTCGACGCGATCAAGCGCGCCACCGACGTCATGGTGGCCGGCAAGGTCGCGATCGTCTGCGGCTACGGCGACGTCGGCAAGGGCTCGGCCCAGTCGCTGCGTGCGCTGTCGGCCAACGTCTGGGTGACCGAGATCGATCCGATCTGTGCGCTGCAGGCGGCCATGGAAGGCTATCGCGTGGTCAACATCGAGGACGAAGGCGTCATCGAACAGGCCGATATCATCGTGACTGCCACCGGCAACTACAACGTGATTCGCCACGACCACATGGAGCGCATGAAGGATCAGGCGATCATCTGCAACATCGGTCACTTCGATAACGAAATCGATGTCTCCAGCCTGCGTCAGTACGAGTGGGACAACATCAAGCCGCAGGTCGACCAGATCACGTTCCCGGACGGCAAGCGGATCACGCTGCTGGCCGAAGGTCGCCTGGTCAACCTGGGTTGCGCCACCGGCCATCCCAGCTTCGTGATGTCGAATTCGTTCACCAACCAGACCCTGGCGCAGATCGAACTGTTCAAGTATCCCGAGCGATACAAGAACGAAGTCTTCGTGCTGCCCAAGCACCTGGACGAAAAGGTTGCCCGTCTGCATCTGGCACGGGTGGGCGCTCGCCTGACCGAAATGACGGAAAAGCAGGCCGATTACATCGGTGTCACGGTCCAAGGGCCGTACAAGCCCGAGCACTACCGCTACTAAGCAGAAACGGAATCTCCGGGGCCGGCCGCCGGCCCCGGGCTTTCCGCAGGGATTCGGGAAAACCGCTGCTGTTCACGAGCGGTCGATCTGCACCAGACGTTCGCAGCCTCGCGAACCAGCATGTCCACAACAAAACGAGGCAAACCCCTCCTGATCCCAGCTTTCGAATTCGACGCAAAGGAAGCCATGACAACTCCCCAGTTAAGTTTTGAATTTTTTCCGCCGAAGAACGACGACCAGGTCGAGGTCTTCAAGCGCACGCGAGACCGGCTTGCGGCGTTGAAGCCCGAATACATGTCGGTGACGTTCGGCGCCGGTGGTTCGACCCGTTCCAGGACGCGCGAGACGGTATTCAACATTCAGCGCGAGACCGGCATTCCGGCCGCACCGCATATTTCGTGCATGTCGGAAGACATAGACAGTATCGACGAATTGCTGGATTCCTATCGCGAGTATGGAATCGAGCGCCTGGTGGTGCTGCGCGGAGACCGCCCGTCGGGCGGCGGCAGCGGCATCTTCGACTACGCGACCGATCTCGTGCGTCACATTCGCAAGGGTTACGGCGACCAGTTCAAGATCGAAGTCGGCTGCTATCCCGAGTACCATCCCGAGGCGAAGGCGCCGGAAGAGGATCTCAAGCATTTCAAGGAGAAGGTCGATGCTGGCGCCGACAGCGCCATCACCCAGTATTTCTTCAATGCCGATGCCTACGAACGGTTTCTCGAAGATTGCGCACGTCTGAACATACAGGTGCCGATCGTGCCTGGCATCATGCCGATCACCAATTATTCCCGCCTGGCGCGTTTTTCCAAGATGTGCGGCGCCGATATGCCAACCTGGATATTCAAGCGGGTCAGGGCCTGGGAAGAGCAGGAAGATTTCAAGTCGATTCGCCAGTTCGGGGAAGACGTCGTGACCGACCTGTGCCGCAAGCTGATCGACCTCGGTGCGCCCGGCATCCACTTCTACACGCTCAACCGCGCCCAGGCATCGCTCAAGCTTTGCCGAAACCTGGGGCTTGGCGAGGGCAACGGGGCCGGCGACACACGCGCAGCCTGAGGTCAAGCTAATTGGCACTTTGTAGGAGCCTGCTTGCAGGCGAATGGCTATGGAGCCCCGCTTCTGTTCGCCTGCAAGCAGGCTCCTACAAAAGCTGCCTGCCTCAACCGTATCGAGCCCAAGGTACCCAACGAGCGGGCTTCGTGCGGAGTTGTTCGGAGGTTCCCCGGTCAGGCATCTTCGCGTCTGATCTGGAAGTCGGGCTGGCCGGGGCCGGGCAGCTTGATCTCGATCGGGCTGCAGCAAACCTGGCAGTCCTGAATCAGCCACTGCCCGGCATCGCCGGGCTCGGCTTCGACCTGGTTGCTTTCACCGCACCAGGGGCACTCGAACTCCAGAAAATCGGTCAGCATCGTGTCGTTCCGCGCTACTCGTCCGAGTAGATGCTGATCCGGACGTTTCCGTCGCGATCGATGCTCGCCCGGTACATGCCCGGCGTGTTGAAAGGCATCGCGATATTGCCCTGGGCATCGAGCGCTATCACGCCGCCGTCGCCGCCATCGTCTGCAAGTACGCCGTTGACAACCTGATCGGCGCTTTGGGCCAGCGTTGCGCCGGCGTGCTGCATGCGCGCGCAGATGTTGTAGGCGACCACATGGCGGATGAAATATTCACCGTGTCCGGTGGCCGAAACTGCGCAGCTTCGGTTGTCGGCATAGGTGCCGGCGCCGATGATGGGAGAATCGCCGACGCGACCGAAGCGCTTGTTCGAGGTGCCGCCGGTCGACGTGCCGGCGGCGAGATTCCCGTGGCGATCCAGCGCCACCGTTCCAACGGTAGAAAACCACTCATCCTCCAGCGGCATGACGGAAGCGTCCTGCTGGTTCTCCCGGCTCCTGATGCGCCGCAATTGGTCGACCCTGAAGTCGGTATGAAACCATGATTCCGGCATGAACTCGAGCTTCTGCGCGCGGGCAAAGGTCTCGGCGCCGTCGCCGACCAGCATGACGTGCGGAGAGTGCTCCAGGACCGCGCGCGCGGCCAGGATCGGATGCCTGATGCCGCTCACGCTGGCGACGGCGCCTGCGCCCAGGTCATGCCCTGTCATGATCGATGCATCCATCTCCACCCGGGACTCGCTGGTGAGCACCGCACCGCGGCCGGCATTGAAATTCGGCGCGTCCTCCAGAATGGTGATTGCCGCGGTGACGGCATCGATGGACTTGCCGTCGCGTTCCAGGACGGCGTATCCGGCGCGTATGGCCTCTTCCAGCGCTGCGCGGATGTCACGTTCGCGTTCGGGGCTCAGGCTCTCGCGCGAGATGGTGCCGGCGCCGCCGTGAATCGCGATTGCGATCGGCGAGATCGGCGAGTTCGCAGACTCTTTTTCGGTCTGGCACACGGCGCTCAGCGAAAACGTCAAGAGAGCAATGGCGATCAGTCGGATCGAACAGCGCATCGAAAACTCCGGGTATGAAAGGCGTCGACCACAGTGTATCGGATGAAGTGATTGTTCGGTAAATGCGCATGTTCCGAACCAGCCAGCGGCGTTTCACGAATGTCCGCGCGAATTTCACAGAGGTCGGTATCGAGGTTCACGCGACAGGCGTAGTTTCCACTCCCACGCGCAACGGCATGGGGTCGTTGCGAACAAAACCACAGAGGGTAACGACATGGAAACTTTGCCAACGCTGAGCTTCGGTCAATACAACCTGGTGTTCAACGTCTTCTCGTTGACGCTTGCCGCTTTCGCGGCATCGACCATCTTCTTCTTCATGCAAAGAAGCCGGGTGGCCCCGGAATATCGCACGGCGATCACGATTACGGGCCTGGTTACGTTCATCGCGCTCTATCACTACGTGCAGATCCTGTTCGACTGGAAATCGGCCTATCAACTGGTTGACGGCGCCTACGTGGCTTCCGGTCAGCCGTTCAATGATGCGTATCGTTACGTCGACTGGCTTCTGACCGTTCCGCTGCTGCTTGTCGAACTGCTGCTGGTCATGCGTCTTTCCAGGCAGGAAACCGTCAGCAAGGGATGGCTGCTGGGCGGCCTTGCCGCACTGATGATCATCCTGGGATACCCGGGTGAAGTCAGCGCCGACATGGGTACGCGCTGGTTGTGGTGGAGCCTGTCGATGATCCCGTTCCTGATCATTCTCTACCAGCTGTTCATCGGCCTTGGCGATGCGATCGCACGCCAGCCGGCGTCGGCCCGCGGCCTGGTAAGTGCTGCGCGCTACCTGACCGTCATTGCCTGGCTGTTCTATCCCGTGGTCTTCCTGTTCCCGATGCTCGGACTTACGGGTGCGGGCGCGGAAACTGCAGTTCAGGTCGGCTACTCGATCGCCGATATCGTGGCCAAGGCGGTATTCGGCCTGTTGATCTACACGATCGCAGTCATCAAGACCGATTCCGAAGCCGCCTGAGGCATCGGATGACGGTAGCAACCACAATCGCCCGGCCGCTGGATGCGGCCGGGCGATTCCTGCCGCCACCATGAGCACCCGCAACCTCGAGACCGGTTTCGCCGCTTCAAGCCGGGTGCAGACATCCGGCCGGGGCCTCGAGTTGCGGCAGATTCATCTTCGCATCGGGCTGCTGGTCCTGCTCGCGCTACTGCCGGCCGGCAGCCTCCTCGGCACACTGTCAGTCGAATCCCAACTCGCGTTGGTGGCGCTGCCCATCGCCCTTCTCGGCGTCATGCACGGCGGTCTCGATCCCTGGGTTGGCGATGTCGTGATGCGGGATCGTCTCGGGCATTCACGGCGTCTGCTGTTCGTATTTTCCTACCTGGCCGTCATGGCCATCGTCATTGCCTGCTGGTTGCTTGCGCCGCTGGCGACGCTGGCGGGCTTTCTGTTGATTTCAGTGCTGCACTTCGGCGAGCAGGACGCTTTTGCCTTCGCGGGCAGAAGCGATGCGCTGTCGGTGGCCGTATTCGGTGCCATCCCGGTCCTTGGCCCGGTGGCAGCCCATCCGGTCGAGGTCGCGCTGATTTTCGGCTGGTTGACCGGCATCGAAAAAAGCTTTCTCGCCGAGATATTGAGCTGGCTTGCGCAGCCGTTGATCGCCATCTGGGTCGTGGGCGCCGGAATGCTGGTGGCCCGGATGCATATCGAAGGCGACGCCAGCCGGCGTTTGCAGTTGGCAGGATTGGGCGTCCTGGTCGCCTCGATGCTCCTGTTGCCGCCGCTGATCGCGTTTGCAGCCTACTTCTGCCTGCTGCACAGTTTCGGACACCTGCTCGACATGGCCGCAAGATCGCACGGTCCCTGGCGGGATTGGTCGCCGGGCCAGTGGGCCTCGCGCCTGTGGCCCGCGACGCTGGGTGCACTTGCGCTGGGCATGCTCGGGTGGGTCTTGCTGTCGGGCATCAGTGCGGGCGGCTCGATCGGTCGCGAAGCCCTGGCACAGGTCATTTTCTGCGGCCTGGCGGCATTGACCGTCCCCCATGTGCTCCTGTATGCCGTTTTTCGAGGCGACCCGGAAACCGGCAGAGAGCCGACGCCGGCGTCTCGACACCGGCGATGACCGCCTGAACCCTCGCGCGCCGCGCGAATCTTCTCATTCGGGCATATGCGTCGCAAATCCCGCGCGACGAACACAGAATGTCTTTAATTGCCGGGTCGGGAATGACGACGGGGTACACTACAACGCCGTGGCCCGCCGGGCCCGAGGCTTGTTCGCGCGCCGCATACGGAGCATTCTCCGACGTGCGACCGGCAAGCGGCATTTGTGAAACCCTGCAGGAGATGGGAATTGAGGTTGGGACGTCTTGGAATCCTGTTGATCCTGCTGGTGGCCGGCCTGGTATCTGCCGAAGACACCCTGGAAGAGGCGCCCCTGGCCGAAAGGATTGCCGAGATCGAGCATGCCCACATCCACCAGCCGTGGCAGGTCTCACAGCGGATGATCGAGGCATTGGAGCCGGCCCTGGCGGATGCGTCGACCGAACAGCGTGCCCGGGTCCAGATCATGCAGGCCCGCAACCTGTTCCTTGACGGGCGTTACGAAGAAGGCCTGGAAATGCTCGACAGGGTCCTGATCAAGCCGGTCAGTCCAGTCAGGAGACTGCGGGCGCTCGAGCTGTCGATCAACGCCAACTACCTGATCCACGACTACGAGCGTGCATTCGATCTGCTGGCCCGTGCACTTTCGCTTTTTCCCGATACCGACGATGCCAGCCAGAAAGCCGATGTCCTGACCCTGGTCTCGAGGCTGTATTCCGACGTGGGCGAGCACGGTCTGGCGCTCGAACGAGCCGCTGAAAGCCTTGACATGGCAAAGCGTACCGGGCATCCGCGTACGATCTACAACTCGCTGTATTCGCTGATGCTGGTACAGCGTAATGCCGGTTTCGCGGAATTTGCGCTCGATCGCAGCGGGGAACTGTGGGAGCAAAGCCAGCAGTCGGGCGGGGCGGTGGCCGTCGGCAGTGCCATGACCCTGATCGGAAGCATCTACAACGGGGTTGGACGCAACGAGGAGGCGATCGGCTGGCTCAGGCGCGCGATCGACAAGAACCGGGAAACGGGTTTCCTCAACGGCGAGCTGGAGGCGCGCAAAGAGCTTGGCATCGCGCTGCTGAACATCGGCCGGCGCGAACAGGGATTGCCGATCCTGGAGGCGCTGGTTGATCGGTTCCAGTCGCGCGAGAACTGGCGAAGCCTGATGGAGGTCCACGAGGCGATAGCCGGCACCCACGAACAGGCCGGCCGCTACGACCAGGCGTTGCAGCATCTTGCCCTGTATCGCGATGCGGCGCGGCGGTTCAACGATGAGCAGCGCGCGCGAAGACTTGCCTACGTTCAGGCGGAATTCGAGAACCAGCGACGCAACCAGGAGCTGGAATTGCTGCGCCAGCAGAGCCGCTTGCTGACGATGCGTGAGCAGACCGCCAAGGCGCAGCGGTCGACGCGCCTTCTCGGCACGACGATGCTCGTTCTGATCGGTCTGCTGCTTGTCGGTCTGCTGCTGCGCTTTCGTGCCGATCGGCGCCGCTACCGGAAGCTCTCGGAAATCGACGGTCTCACCCGCGTCTTCAATCACCGCAGATTCCATCACGCCGTGGAGGATTCGCTGGCCGAGAACCGCGCGCATGGCCGGGTCTGTTCGCTTGTGGCGGCCGACGTGGATCTGTTCAAGCAGATCAACGACCGTTACGGTCACCAGGCGGGCGACCAGGTGCTGCGCAGGCTGGGTGCCTTGCTGCTAGAGCAGTTTCCGGCGCCGTGCATTGTCGGCCGCATCGGCGGCGAGGAATTCGCGGTCTTCCTGCCCGGCCACAACCGTCTCCAGGCGCACCAGCGAATCGGTGACTTCCGCGACCGCATCAGGCCGGTCGAATTCAACGGGCATTCGATAGAGGTCACGCTGAGCTTCGGACTGGTCGAGTCGCGCCGCGAATCGCGGCTGGAAAAGCTGCGCGCGCGGGCCGACCACGCCCTCTACCGGGCCAAGCGTGCAGGCCGCAACCAGGTGATCGATGCCGCAGACCTTGCGGCGGCTCACTAAACCCCAACGTTGCTCAGAGGTTACCGGGACGGACCGGGTACAAAAAAGCCCTGCGCAGGGGCAGGGCTTCGGGTGCAATCGGACTGGCGCGGCTTCAGCAGTCGCCGGTGCGCGTTCCGGACATCTCGACGTTCATGGTCATGACGCCCATCGGTGACTCGATGTCGCCGTCGATGTTGCCGCTCATCGAATCGCCGTCGAATTTCATGCTGGCATTCATCGTTACCGAGCCACCGTCGGGGCTGGCGCAGGTCATGGTGTAATCCATTCCGTCGGCCCGCATGTCCTTGTTGCTGAATTCACAGTCGTCGTTGTCTTCGAGAAACGCCTGGCCCTCGGCGATCTTCTCGGCGGTCACGCACTCGCTGGAGGTGTCGGTGCGCGGCGGAATCGGAAACTGTTCGGACTGGATCGTCACGGTACTGGTGGTTTCCCACATCCCGGGATTGATGTTGGGCTCTTCGGCAACGGCGGCGAGGCTGGCAGCCGAAGCGGCAAGCAGGGTCAAAGCGCGATGAAACTTCATTTGATTCTCCTAGGGAAGGATTCGTGGTTGACGGATTACTGATGAGGTGATCAATTCGATTGTCGATTCAATAGTCGATTCAACAGTCGATTCAAGCGGCTGCGGCCGGTAACTGTCCTGCCGATCGGTCCCCGGGTGCGGCAAAGCGGCAAACCCGGGCCCTGCTGCCTCTCGATACTGCTGGTTGCATTAGTAGAATACGTGAATCGGGCTTCGAGTACGACAGATTCAGCCGCCGCCCTCGGAACGTTCGATCTCTTCGGCCTGGCGTTTGGCCGCCTCGGCTACATCCTGCTCGACGTCCCGGGCGCGTTGCAGCGCTTGCTGCTGCGTTTCGAGAACGTTGCTTTCCGAATCATGGCCGGTATCGTCGGTACATGCGCCCAGAAGCATGCCTGCCAGGGCGGCGCCGATCAGGGGAATGGCTTTTTTCATGTCGATCTCCTCGAAGACTCATCGATTCGAGGCAGCCCCCGGTCATCCGGGGAAGCCCCGAACGACGATGCGCGGGACGGGCAGGTCAACCATTCTGCCCTTTCGAATCATTGGCTGCAACCGCGTCGGGTGCGATATCTGGCAGTTCCAGCCCGAGCTTCTTCGCCCGCTGGGTCCACTTGTCGCGGGCCGCCTTGCGCAGGTCTTCGGTAGCGTCGCTTTCGTCGACGATTTCGATGCCAAGCAGCGTTTCGAGCACGTCTTCCATCGTGACCACGCCGGACAGCCCTCCGTACTCGTCGATGACGACCGCGAAATGCTCCTGCTCGGCCAGCAGCTGGCTGAACAGCACCCGCAGTGAAATGAATTCCGGCACGAACAGCACTTCGCGCTTGAGATCACTCAGGCGCAATTCAGGGTTGCCGCGCGCGAGGTTGAGCATGATGTCGGCCTTGAGCACGTAGCCGCTGATGTCCTCGTCGCTTTCGCCGTAGACCGGGTAGCGCGAAAATACCAGTTCGTCGGACTTTTCCATCAATTCGCCCAGCGTTGTGTCGTGCTGGAATTTCTTGACCACCACGCGCGGGGTCATGATGTCCTGGACGCGGATGGCACTGAACCGAATGAGGTTGAGGAAGATGTTGGATTCTTCTTCCTCGAAAACGCCCTCGCGGGTGCCGATCTGCGCCAGTGCGCGAAATTCCTCCCGGCTGACGCTGGGCGCCCGCGCGCCGCGTGCCAGCAAACGGGTCACGAATTTGGACAACGCAACCAGGGGCCACATCACGATGATCAGCACGCGGCAGGTGTATGCGGTGAAGCCCGAAAGCTGTTTCCAGTAGGTTGCACCGATGGTCTTGGGGATGATCTCGGAGAAGACCAGGATGGCCAGCGTGACCAGCGCCGAGGTCACGGTCACCCAGGCGTTGCCGAACACCACCAGCGCCTGGGCGCCGACGCCGGCAGCCCCAAAGGTGTGCGCAATGGTGTTCAGGCTCAGGATCGCCGACAGCGGCCGGTCGATGTCGCGCTTGAGCCGCTTGAGGTGACGTCCGGCCTTGACCTCGCGCTCGTTGAGCACCGCAATGTGCGCCGGGGTGATCGATAGCAGGACCGCCTCGAGAATGGAGCACAGGAACGATACGCCGATGGCGAGGAACAGGTAGAAAACAAGAAGCGTCATGCGAAGTGGCGGTGGCGTCCGGAAAGAATCATTGTAAGCGTTTGCGGTACGTTGCCGGTTGGCGTGGAACGCGGTGTTTCTGCGTAATTGAAAAGAAGTCCCCTCGAAAAGAGCTGTCGATGTCCTCTCGCGATTTCCGACCCCGTCCCCCGCCCCGCGAATGCTGCCGCATTTCGAGGTCCAGGTTTGTCGGCCGCGCCGCGCTTTCGGCCTGCTTCGCGGTCGTCCTTGCGCTGTCTTCGTTGCCGGCCCTGGCGCAGGCGCCCGGGGCTGGCGCCGGGGACGAACTGGACTACGACGCCCTTGCGTCCGCCGTCGATACGCTGCAAAAGCGCCTGGAGCGTCTTCGCGGCGAGATCGACCAGACTCGTTTCGACCCCGACGAACTGGTCTTCGAGCTGAATTTCGACGCCGACGAAATCGTCGAATTCGTGCGCAAGGGTGTCGCATTCCATCCCTACGAAGGCCTGCTTCGCGGCATGCGCGGCACGCTCATGAGCCGCGCCGGCAACAGCCTGGACCAGTCGCTGCTGCTGGCCTACCTTCTCAAGTCGGCCGGTTTCGATGCCAGGATCGTGCGCGGTGAACTCGACGAGGCCGGTGGCGCTTTGGTGCTGGCGCAGATTCGGCGAGCCGAAACGCGGGACGATCTCGGTGGCCTCGGCGAGGCAATCGGCGAAATCTTCGGCCCCGGGGCGCTCAAGCGTGGTTCGACGGTAGACCTGGAAAACAGCTCGCTGGCGCAGAAGTCCGGGCAGGTCGTCGAGCGACTGAGAGGGCAGTTGGCCGAAGCCGGCGTGACGCTCGATGCCGACCCGCTGGCGCAATGGCTGGCCGAGGTGACGGCGACATATTTCTGGGTCGAGCACCGCGCCGGGCCGGGCGATGAATGGCAAACGGTGCATCCGGTGTTCGCCGACGGCGGCGGGCCGACGGTAGAGCCGCTGGAATACATGGCCGATAGCGTTGATGATCGCTACCACCACACGCTGACCGTTGAAGCCTGGATCCGCCAGCGACAGGGCGACACTTTCCGGGATCATCGGCTGATGTCCGCCTGGAAGCGGCCGGCGGCCAACCTGCACGGCATCACGATCAGTTACCGCAACCACCCGGCCTCGATAACGCCGGAGACGCTGGCCAATCTCGACGAAGCGCTGGACGACGACGAGATTCTGACGCCCGTGTTTCGCGGCGCCCCGGCGCCGGGCGCGATGGCGTTCGACCTCAAGGGACAGCTCATCGACCCGATGGCGATGGGGTCGGGTTCGTTCGGTGCCGCAGGCCTGTTCGCCGAGCTGTCGGACAAGATGCAGTCGGCCACCGAGTCGGTCGAGGCGCGTGAGGACGGGCGCCCTGTCTTCGCGCTGGACGCCATGTGGCTTGAATTCACGCTGACCACGCCGTCGGGCCGTGAAACGCGCTATCGCCGCTATCTGCTCGCGCCGGGGGCACACGCCGATTCTCTGATCGACAAGCTCTGGCCGCTTCTCAGCGAGCACGTCTACGTGGTCAACACCGGATCGATGCCGCTCGACTATCTGGCCGATCGATACCTGGCAGCGGCCAGCGAGAGCATGGGAATGTACAAGGCGCTGGCGCACAAGCTGCTTCGTCCCGAGGTCGGTACGCCGATGCCGAATACCGATATTCCGCAGGATTTCGGACCGCTTGCGCTGTACCGGCTGATGGGTCAGTCTCCAGGCGGCGGTGGCGTGATTTCGGTCAGGCACCTGCCGGCAATCGTGGGATTGCGAAACGGTCTGCGCGGCATCGATACGGCGTTCAGCGCCGTCGACGTCGTGGAGAACCGGATGCTGCAGCTCAGGCTTGGCGAAGCGGGTGTCTCGCACGATCCGTCGGCAGCGTTGGCGCGCGGGGTTTGGGAGACCGCCGTCGAGACCCTGCCGGGCCAACTGCGGGCAGCCGGCAACACGGTAACCAACGCCTTCGAAGTGTTCGAGAAAGCGCGCGCGCAGGGCATTGGGCTGCGCGTTGTCGAGCCCGGGAAAACGTTGCCCGAGGCGCTACCGGCCGGGGTGCAGCGAGTGTTGCAGCACGATCTGGACAACGGTTTCGCCGTGGTATTGCCCGAGCAACGGCCCGACGGCGTGACGATGACGGCGTGGTGGCGTATCGATCCCGTCTCCGGCACGACGCTGGGCATGACAGCCGACGGTTACGGCCAGGACGTGGTCGAATACCTCATCGAAGTCACCGGCATCGCGTTCAACATGGTCCAGGCGATCGGCGGACTGATGAAATGCGAGAAGGAAACCGACAACGTGGTCAAGATGTGCTGTCTCGTCGAGGCGCACATTAACAATGTCACCGGCCTCGGCTTCGGGTCGCTGCTGGGCGCCACAGTCGGTACGGCCGGCGCGGCGGTGTTCGATATCGTCAACTACGGCATGCAGGGAGCGACCGGCAAAGGCATCGGCCCCAGTTTCCAGCTGCAGTGCGATCAATTCGCCGGGAGCGGTTTCTGATGACTGCAGACAGGACGCCCATTGCCGCCATGCTGGTTGCCGCGGTCTCGATTGCGCTCAGCCCTTCGGCGCTGGCCGTGACCAACCTGCTCTACGACAGCGAGCCGAACGATGCGCCGCACAGCGCGGTCGACCTTGCGCTCCCGGAAGACGGCAACGTCGTGAGAATCATCGGAGACCTGGTGCCGGGAGACCAGGACGCCTTCCGAATCGTCGTCGACGAGGACGAGGCCGGCAAGCGATTCCACCTGTCGTTGGCGGGCCGATCCGGCGCGCTGACGCAGCTCGACGTGTTCGACTTCACCGCGCTCGCCGACGGGCGCGGGCGCATCCCGGAGACGCTGACCGAGCCGCCGGCCAGGCTGATGAATATCGCGACGCAAGACGCCGCGCTGCCGGCGCGGCGCGATTTCCTGTTGCTCGCCCCGGGCGTTTACGTTTTCGGCGTCAGCCACTCCGGCGGCGAGGGCGCCTACACGGCCGAGTTGACCGAAGTCGACAACCGTGCTCTGGCGGTACTCGACGGCGAACAGGGCACCGAGGCATCGCCCCGGCGCCTTTCGGCGAACGGCTCATCACGGATCTGGACCCAGGGCGAGACCTGGTACAGCGTGGACATCGACGAAAAAGAAGCCGAATCCGCATACGACCTGATCTTCCAGACGGCGCTGGGACGGCCGGTGGAAGTCACGTTGTTCGGACCCGACGGCGCCGAACTCCTGAGCATGCGCGACGACGGCGGAATGCCCGTGGCGCGACCGGGGCTGCGACTGGCCCAGGGCATCTACCGAATCCGCACGCGCCAGGCACAAGCCGGTGCCCAGCTGATTTCGCTGCCGCGCGGCGCCCCGGCGCCCGCCGACGGCCGCGAGGTCGAACCGAACGATTCTCATCCCACGCCCATGGCGTTTGCTGAACCGTTCGCGGGGCGCTTTGACGCCGGCGACACCGACTGGGTCGGGTTCACGGTCGATGAAGCGCGCGCGGCTCACCGCTGGGACTTCGAGATTCGCGGCGGTCCGGAATCAGCCATCGAGGTCTGTCTGGGACGCGACGCCATGCGGCTGCAGCACTGCGTCCGCGGCCGCGACGGGCAGACTGCGATTCGCTCGCTGGGACTGGCTGCCGGTGATTACCGCGTACGGTTGAGCGATCGGGGGCCGGACGGCGCCGAGTGGCAACTGAACTGGATCGACAGGGGCGAGGCCCGGGCCGGTGAGGAACTGGAGCCCAACAACAATCACCAGCATCCGACCGCCCTGCACGAGCGAGGGTTCGGTCGCGGCACCTTCGACGGGAAGGAGACCGATCACTGGCGCTTCGACGTCAGCGGCGAGCCGCAACTGTGGCGGCTACAGTTCCAGGGTGATGACATCCACGAGATTCACCTCAAGACCACCGGCGGCAAGGTCGTGTCCAGCGAGCGGGCCGGCGCCGCGACCCGTGCGCGGCTGGACAACCTGTTCCTGATGCCCGGGCGATACGTGATCGCCGTGAGCGGCAACGCCAGCGATTACATCGTCCGGGCCCAACCGCTGGGACCGCCGCCACCGGGCATGGAGATCGAGCCCAACGACAGCGTCGCCGACGCGCGGCCGATCCGGTTCGGACAGGAATACTTCGGGTTGCTGGCCGAGGAGGGCGACGCCGACGTCTACCGTTTCACGCTGCGCGGCGGTGAACATGTCCGTCTCACTGTGCAGCCGCCGGTCGATGGTGCCTATACCGGTTATCTCAGCGTCGGCGACGACGAGGTTACGGTCAGCGAGATTCGAAACGGCGCCAAGCCGGGCGAGCCGATGGTCTGGGACGCCTTTCTGCCGCCGGCCGACTACTCTCTGCGGTTGAAGCCCTACTCGGTCTCCGATGCCGAGTACACCGTCACGCTGGCGCGCGGCGACTGGCTGGATCTGACCGCCGATCGCGAGCCCAACGGCTCGCGAGGCAAAGCGTCGCCGTTTCCGATCGACGGCCGACTGGTCGGCCGGGTTGGTGCCACGAACGAATCCAGCGACTGGTACCGCCTTCCGAAAGCGGGGGCGGAGACCACCATCGAGTGGCCGGTTCCGAAGGGTTACCGTGTCGAAGTCTTCGATGATGCCGAGCCTGACGAGAATCGCGTGGTCCGCGATCGTGAGGCCGGGGTCGACCGCGTACTACTCGAACCCGGCCGCGAATACGCGCTCGAGGTCTCGGGCAACGCCGAGTACGCGATCGACCTTTCGAGCCTCTCCCCGGATTCCGGGACGGCGCCGCCGCCATCGGTGGAACTGACGCTGGAGGACAGAGCCGTTCAGTCCTACTCGCCCTGGGCTCAGACGCTGCACGGCGAGCTCGTGGTGCGCAATACCGGCGATGCCGCAAGGGACATCGAACTGGAGACCCACCTGACCGACGACCGATGGGGTGTCGAGGGGATTCCGCCGTCGATTTCGCTCGAGGCTGGCGGCGAGCACCGGATCGCGTTCCAGCTGCGCATCCCGTCCGATGCGGTGATGTCGCCGCCGGCGCGCGTCTCGGCGCGCGCACGGGCCGGTTCGGCCGTCGGATCACCGGACTGGGCGTCGGTGCGCGTGGTCGAGTCTGCCGCCCCGGTGCGGCCGGCGTTCCATTGGCACATTGACGAACCGTTGCGCGGTTCATTCAACGCCGCCGCGCTCCGGTTCGGTGCCGAGGCATTGCCCAGCCCCGGATTCGAAGACGACAAGATTGCCGATATCGAACGGCTGTTCGACGGCCTGGCGCGCTATGGGCGTTGGACCGGAACGTCGCTGCGCACGAACAATGACGATCGCGGCCAATGGGGCCAGCCGACCGTGCGTCTGGCCGGCGACGACCCGGTGCCGGTGCGCGGTTTCCTGATCAATCCGCTGTCGTCGCTGGGACCCGATCGCTACCCGGGCATCTTCGAGATCGCAGTTTCCGACGACGGCAGTGATTTCCGCACGGTATTGCGGGACCGGCTGGAGCCCCGGCCGGTGGAGCAGGCGTTCGTGCTCGATGAACCGGTCAGCGCCCGCTACGTGCGTTTCATTCCCGTCACCGCCGCCTACGGCAACGCCCGAAGTTGGGGCACCCTTGGGTTGGGCCAGCTGAAAGTGCTCGCCGAGCCCGGATGGCGACCGGCCGACGAGCCCTTCAATCTCGCCGATCCGGGCAACGGCGGCCACCTGGTCTTCGGCATGCCCTGGGTGCGCGGCAGCGCGGGAAATACCGAAATGCTGATCGCCGACGACAGCGCCGCAGACGGCCGGCTGGGCGAATTCGACGACGCGACGCTGGTCCTGGCGTTCGAGCATTCGCGCGCGGCTCGGGTAGCGCGCGTAGCGATCGATTCCGTCTCCGACCCCGGCGGCCTGGCGGTTGCCGAATCGGTACGCCTGTTGGCCGCCACCGACAGCCCGCTCGGGCCATGGACCGAGGTCGCCGCCGGCGAACTGGACGCCGGTGCCGGCGAGTTCGCGCCCGACCAGCCTGTCTGGGCGCGCTATCTGCGCCTGGTCTTCGCGATGCCTCAAGGCACCAGCAGAATGCTCTGGCCCGATCGGATTGCGGTCTACGAGGCCGACGGTGCCAGCGTACTGGCGGAATGGGGCGATCTTTCTTCGGCCGGGCCCTACGAACACGCCGATCCGCCGACCTGGTCGGGATTCGCCGGTGCGCCCGAGAACGACCGAGCCGAGCGCGCACTGGCGCTGAACGGCGAAGAACCGGCACCGGGCCGGGCATTGCTGGATTCGTATTCGTCCTGGTACCGGCTTGCGGTGCCGGCCGGGCAGAACCACCTGGAACTGACGGTGAGCGGATACCCGACCGTCGAGGGCCGGCCGAAGCTCGTCGATGCGACCGGCAATCCGGTCGAGCTTTATGAACTCGACACGACGCCTGTCGCGCACCGTTGGGAAGCGTTCGTCGAACCCGGCGCCGAATATCTGCTGGAGGTCGATGAGCCGCCGCGCTCGGTGATCTTCAGCTGGGATACGTCCGGCAGCGTCGCGGCCTGGCTTCCGATCATCAGCAAGGCCCTGATGACCTACGCCGAGACGATCAAACCCGGGCGCGACGAAGTCAACCTGCTGCCATTCGGCCGCGGCAGCCCTTTGCTCGACGACTGGGTGGGTCAGCCGTATCCGCTGATGCGGATGCTGGCCGCTTATCCGCAGGAAACCAGTTCCAGCGCTGCCGAGGGCACGCTGGCCGTGGCCGCGCGCGAGATGATCGACCGGCCCGGCAAGAAGGCCGTGCTGCTGCTCACCGACGCGGCGACATCGACATCGCCCGAGCTCTGGCCGGCGCTCGCGGCGGGTCGTCCCCAGGTTTTCGCGATGAAACTGAGTTCTTCGGGCGCGTTCAGTTCCAATCCTCACACCGAGGTCGATTTGATGCAGGATTGGGCCGGCGTGCGCGGCGGTCATTTCGAATACATCACCGGTTTCGGGTCGCTGGCGAGCGGCTTCGAGCGTGCCGTCACGCGGCTGAAGCGGCCGATCGATTTCTCGGTCGCAGCAGCCTTCGACTTCGTAGACGATCCGTCGCCGGCCACAATCGAGGTGAGCTTCGGCGATGGAGACGACGCCGCGACCGGCGCCGTCCTGCGCGGTGCAGTGGAGATCATCCTTGATGCCTCGGGCAGCATGCTCAAGCGCATGGACGGCACGCGCCGCATCGACATCGCCAAGGCGGCGATCCGCGATACCGTTCGTGGCGGTCTTCCCGACGGCGTGCCCCTGGCCCTGCGCGTATACGGCCACCGCGAGGCGGGCAGTTGCCGTACCGATCTGGAGATCTCGCCCGAGCCGCTGGACAAGGATGCGTTTCTGGCCCGCGTCGAGGCTATCGAGGCGATCAACCTGGCCAGGACGCCGATCGCCGATTCGCTAGCGGCCGTGGCCTCCGACCTCGCCGGCGTCGAGGGGCGAAAGCTCGTCGTGCTGCTGACCGATGGCGAGGAGACATGCGAGGGCGATCCGGCCGAGGCCATCCGGAAATTGCAGGAAGCCGGCGTCGATGTACGGGTCAATATCGTCGGGTTCGCGATCGACGACGATACGCTCAAGCGCGAATTCGCGAGCTGGGCCGAATTGGGCGGTGGCAGTTACTTCGATGCCTCCGAAGGCGCTTCCCTGGGCAAGGCGCTGGATACGGCGCTGAAGGTGCCGTTCGTCGTGCTCGACCACAGCGGCGAGGAAGTCGCCCGCGGCCTGGTCGGGGGCGAGCCTGTCGACGTGCCGGCGGGGCGGTACAGCGTGCGCGTTGACACGGCAGAACCCCATATCGAGCGGGATGTGTCGCTGGCGCCGGGCGATTCCCGCGAAATCCGTATCGACTGACCGACGCGGGCCGTCGTCGAGCCGGCCCGTCAGCGGGGGCATGCAAGGTGCGCAGTGGACAGGCATCGAGCACGCTCACCCTGCACGAGTACGGTCAAAGTACACTTCCAGATCTTGATCCGGATCTTCGGAGAATGTTGCATGCGCTTCAAGCGAACCGGTCGTTTCCTCTGGTGCCTGTTTCCCTGTCTGTCCGTACTTTCGGTAGATGCCCAGACCACCGAACTTGAGCCGTTGACGGTCACGGCGACCCGAACGGCGCTGACCCTGCCCGAGGTCTCGGCTGCCGTCACAGTGCTCGAAGGGGAAGACCTCCGGCGCGGCCGGCCCGTCACCAGCCTGGCCGAACTGCTGGACCAGGTACCCGGCCTGTTCGTCCAGAACGCCGGCAACTATGCCCAGGACACGCGCCTGGCGTTGCGCGGCTTCGGTGCGCGGGCCAGCTTCGGCATCCGCGGTGTGGCGATCATCGTGGACGGGATTCCACAGACGCTGCCCGACGGCCAGTCGCAGGTCGACAGCATCGATCTCGACGCGGTCGAGCGCATCGAGGTGCTGCGCGGACCGGCCTCGGCGCTGTACGGGAATGCTGCAGGCGGGGTCATTCGAATCACCACGCGGCGTCCCGGAGAACGGCAATCGGCCAGCGCCAGCCAGACCGTCGGCAGCTACGGGCTGGTCGACACGCGGGCTTCGATCGGCGGCGGCTCAGATCGACTGGGCGTCCGCCTTTCGGCCAGCCGGTTCGAGCAGGACGGATTCCGGCGACATTCGGATGTGCGGCAATACCGGGCCCAGACATCCTTGAGCTGGACGCCGTCGGCACGGACTCGCGTCACCGCCACGGCCGGCTATTTCGAGGCGCCGGAAGAGCAGGATCCCGGCGGGGTTACCGCCGAGCAGGCGCATAGCCGTCCGCGCGACGCACGACCGGCCAACGTGGCGTTCGACGCCGGGGAGTCGCTGGACCAGTGGCGCTTCGGCGCCGGTATCGAGCACGAATTCGGCACCCAGCGAGTCCGCTTCTCGGGTTTCGGTTTTCTGCGCGATTTCGAGAATCGACTGCCGTTCGAAAGCGGCGGCCAGGTGGCATTCGAACGTACCTTCACCGGTCTCGACGGACAGTATGAAATAGACGCCGTCGCCGGCGGAATGGAGCATCGGCTCACCGTCGGCGTCGATTACCGCGACCAGGACGACGACCGGCTGCGCTTCGACAACCTGCAGGGTGTGCGCGGCGACCGGGTGCTGGACCAGAACGAGCGGGTCGAAGCGCTCGGTCTCTATGCCCAGCACCGAATCAGATTGTCGTCCGCCTGGACGCTCCGGGTGGGCCTGCGCTTCGACGAAATCCGGCTGGATGTCAGCGACCGGCTGCTGGTCAACGGCGATGACTCGGGCGGCCGCAGCTGGCGCGAGACCAGCCCCGGGTTGGGATTGGTCTGGGCCGTGAGCGACGGGCTGAGCGTTTACGCCAGCGCCGGTTCGGCATTCCAGACGCCGACGACGACCGAGTTGGCCAACCCAAAAGACCCGGGCGCCGGCGGCGGATTCAATCGTGCGCTGGAGCCGCAGACCGCGCGCAGCTACGAACTGGGCCTGCGCGGCGCGCTCGGCACCCGCGTGAACTACGAAGCCAGCTTTTTCCGCGCGCGCATCGACGACGCCATCACCAGTTTCGAGGTGCCGGAATTTTCCGGCAGCGGGCGCGATTTCTTCCGCAACGCCGGCCGATCGACGCGCAACGGATTCGAAGTGGCAGCTTCGGCGCGGTTGGGGCAAAATTGGCGGCTGCGCGGCGGATACACCTGGTCGGATTTCGAGTTCGACCGGTTCGTGACCCCGGGCGGCGATTTTGGCGGCAACCGGCTGCCGGGCGTGCCGCGTCACCGCGGGTTTGGTTCACTGGACTGGACTGGTCCTGCGGGCCTGTACGCCGGGGCGGACCTGCGCGGCCTCAGCGAAGTGATCGCCGACAATGCGAACACCGCCGCCGCCCCGGAATACTTCACGCTGGACCTGCACCTGGGACGTGATTTCACCGCCGGCGCGCTGGAATTCGGCCTGTCGGCCGGTGTCGCAAACCTGTTCGACGAGCGGTATATCGACAACGTCCGGGTCAACGCGTTCGGCGGCAGGTATTTCGAACCGGCGCCCGGTCGGACATTCCACCTGCGCATCCAGTTGAAGCGTGCGGCCGGCTGAGACCGGCCGCTAGCCGAGGAACTAGCCCAGGAAGATCCTGCCGGCGGGGTAGCGAACGCTGGGCGGGACTCGGGTGGCCATGAAAAGACCCAGCGCCAGCGGCCCGACCCGACCGATGAACATCAGGATGATCACGACCGCGCGCCCGACCGAATCCAGTTGTCCTGTGATGCCGCGCGACAGACCCACGGTACCGAATGCAGACACCGCCTCGAAAAGAAGATCGAGAAACGCCAGCTCGTTGCTCAGCGCCATGACAAAGGTCGCGGCGGCGACCGCGAACGTCGCCAACGACACCAGCGCAAGCACCTTCATGATTTCGGCATGCCCCAGGCTGCGGTGAAACGCGACAGGGTCGGAACGGCGCCTGAGAAACGCGGCCGTGGCGAGCAGCATGACCAGGAACGTGGTGACCTTGATGCCGCCGGCGGTCGACGCGCTGCCGCCGCCGATGAACATCAGCAGGATGAACATCAGCGCCGAACTGTCCTCGATTGCGGCGATATCGACAGTGTTGAAGCCTGCGGTGCGCGTGGTCAGCGCCTGAAAGATGCTGGCCGAAAATCGCGCGACCGGTGACTCGAACTGTCCCAGCGTGGCCGGATTGTCCCACTCGATGATGGCGAAGCTGGCGATAGACCAGGCGGCGAGTGCGGCGGTACCGGCCAGCATCAGACGGGTATGCAGCGAGAATCGCCGCCAGCTGCGATGATAGTAAAGATCGGTAAGCACGCTGAAGCCGATTCCCCCGACCACGATCAACACGGGCATGGCGATATTGATCATGGGGTGGGTCGCCCAGCGGACGAAGCTGTCCGGAAACAGGCCGAAGCCAGCGTTGTTGAAAGCCGAGACGGCATGAAAAACCGATTGCCAGAGGCCCTCGACCCAGCCGAATTCCGGAACGAAGACGAAGGCCAGTGCAATCGTTCCCGCCAGTTCGAACAGCAGCACGACGCGCAGTATCACCATTGCCATCCGAAGCAAATCCGACATCGACGTCTGGTTCAATTCGTTGCGCAGGTAGATTCGCTGTGAGAGCCCGATCGGCAGGCCCAGCATGGAAAGAATCAGTACCGCGAAGGTCACGATGCCCAGGCCGCCGAGCTGAATCAGCAACAGGATCATGGCCTGGCCGAGCAGCGTGAAGTCGCCGCCGGTATCCAGCACAACCAGGCCGGTGACGGTCACGGCGGAAGTGGCGGTGAACAGCGCGTCCGACCAGCCGATGCCGCCATGGGTCGCGGCCGGGAGCATCAGCAGTCCGGTGCCGACGACAATCAGCAGCAGATAGGTCAGCATCAGTACGCCGGATGGCGGCAGGTTGATGGCGCGGCGGCGGAATACGGATAGCAGCCCGGGGCTCATGGATTTATTACAGGCTGTCGCTGAAATCCCGCAACGGATCCCGCTGGCCGAGCAGCAGGAGTTTGTCGTCGGTTTCCAGGACGGTATCGTCGTCTTGTCCAGCCAGGTATTCGGTACCGCGCATGATGCCGACTACCTGGATGTCCTCGTGATCGGCGAGTTTCAGTTTCTTCAGACGTTTGCCCTCGAAATCGTCCGGTATCGAAAGGTCGACCAGGTAGTTGCCATCGCCCAGGCTGAGGTAATCGCGCACCAGCGGATTGTGCAGCATCTGCGCGACGTGCTGGCCGATCTCCTCTTCCGGATGGATGACGCGGGCGGCGCCCAGACGATCCAGGATTCGGTGGTGAGTCGGGTTCATCGCTTTCGCCCAGATGGTCTCCACACCGAGCAGTTTGACGTTCATGGTGCAAAGCACGTTGGATTCGAGATCGTCGCCGATCGCGATCACGGCAACGTCGTACTGGTCCACACCGGCTTCACGCAGCGACTCCTCGTCGCGGACATCGGCGATGACGGCTTCGGAGAGTTCGTCGATCACGTCGTTGACACGTGCTTCGTTGCTGTCGATGCCCAGAACATGGTTGCCGAAACTCACCAGTTGCGTGGCTATGGTGCGGCCGAACATACCCAGGCCGATGACCACGAAATTGTGTTTTTTGCCGCTCATGAGCCGTCTCCTCCGGTCGGTTCGCGCATGACTTTTCCTTTCGATCTCACGGGTCGATGGTAACTGATTGCCGCAGCGGCTGAACCGGCTTGACCGGCGTTGCGCACCGGCGCGATTCGTTGCTCGATTTCGATCCGGAACCGGTTGAGGCATAATGCCTTGAACTTCCTGAAGGGGTCCCCTCATGAACATGGGCAAGGTGGTATTCGGTTTTTTCGTGCTGCTCGCACTGACGCTGAATTTCGGTTTTTTTCTCGGCGACATCGACAACCCGGCGCATCACAATGTCTATGAGCTTTTTGCTGCCCTTGTCGTCGGGCTGGTCGCAACCGTGATGAAGTTCGGCGAGCGCTCCCAGATGGGGGCAGTGTTACTGGCCTCCAGCCTTGTGGTGGATCTGCAGCTGATTGCAGCCGCCATCGTCTGGGCCGCGGCGGTACACATGACGGACCATGGACTTACCCCGATGGTGATGGCCAGTATTGTGTCGCTTTCCGGGGGGGCGCTTCTCGCGAACATGCTGTCGGTGGTGCTCCTCACGCTGGAGACCGCGGGCCTGAGCCGCTGATCTTCGGCGGTCGCATCCTGTGAGGACCGAAGCCCTGCTGTTTCTGTTTTTCCGGCGCATGCGCGCGCCGTTGATCGTGTTGATTTCGGCCTATGCAATCGCGACCGTCGGATTCACGCTGGTCCCGGGTATCGACGATGAGGGGAATCCCTGGCGCATGACGCTGTTCGAGGCCTTCTACGTCGTCAGCTACACCGGCAGTACCATCGGTTTCGGCGAAGTGCCCTACGAGTTCACGCCGGCCCAGCGCATGTGGACGATGGTCAGCATTTACCTGACCGTTATTGCCTGGCTGTTCTCGATCGGCTCGATCATTTCGCTGATGCAGGACCCCATTTATCGCAGCGCGCTTCGGCGCGCCCGGCAGTCGCGCGGCGTACGGGCGATGAGCCGCCCCTTTTTTCTGATCTGCGGCTACGGTGATACCGGACAGATCCTGGTGCGCGCCTTGAGTGCGCGCGGTCACCCGGTCGTGGTCGTCGACAAGAACCGCGACAAGATCGAGACGCTGGAGGTCGAGGACCTGGGCGCTTCGGTGACCTCGTTCAGCATGGACGCGCAAAAGCCCGACAACCTGGTCGAGGCCGGCCTGCGCAACCGGTGGTGTGCCGGTGTGATATCGGTGACCGGAAATGACAAGACCAATCTGAAGGTCGCGATCAGCGCCAAGCTGCTCAATCACAGCGTTGTCGTGCACGCGCGCGCGCGCTCGGATTCGGCTACCGCGAACATGCGTTCGTTCGAGACCGATTACGTGGTCAATCCGGTCGAGGAATACCTTCGCCGACTGGCGCTGGCAATCACCAGGCCGGATCTGTTCCGGCTGTATCACTGGATTTCGTCCGGTCCGGGCGCGCGATTGGCGTCGCCACGTCCGGTGCCTGCGGGCGACTGGATCGTCTGCGGTTTCTCGCAGGCCGGGCGTGCAGTGGCCGAATTGCTCGAGGAACATGGTATGTCGGTCACTGTAATCGATCCCAACCCGGAAGGGCCGGGCCGGCCGTCGGGTACGGTAGCGGGGCGCGGCACCGACGCCGAGACCCTCAGCGAGGCGGGGGTCGAAGCCGCGGCGGGTATCGTGGCGGCGACCAGCGACGATGCCGACAACCTGTCGATCCTGATCACCGCCCGAGAGCTCAATCCGGAGCTGTTCCTGGCCACGCTGGAAAACGGGTATTCGGCACACGCGCTGTTTCGTGCGGCCGAGCCGGATTTCATCGCTCAGCCCAGCCAGGTGATTGCCGGTTACATGCTCTGTCGCGTCAGTTCTTCCCTGGTCGAGCCGTTTCTCTCGGCGATGCTGGCGCGCGACAATGATTTTGCGCGCGACCTGCTGGCGAGGCTGCTGAAACACCAGTCCGGGCATCCGCCGGAGTTCACCGGCGGCCGGATCAGTGCCAAACGCGCGCCGGCGATTGCGCGCGCGCTGGACGCCGGGGTCAGAGTGCCGGTATCGACGCTGTTGCGCGATCCGCAGCAGCGCGACCGAAGGCTTTCGCTGGAGGCAGTCCTGGTGCGCCGGGACGACGGGGATATTCTTTGCCCCGGCGACGACTTCGCACTCGAACTCGGCGATAGAATCCTGCTTGCGGGTCGCAACGGTGCCGCCCTGATCGTGCGCTCAGCGCTCGAGAATGACCGGATTCTCGAATACCTTCTGACCGGCGAGGATCGGCGATACGGGTGGGTCTGGCGGGGAAGGAGTGCAAAGGCTTAGGCGTCTGGCGTGCGCGAGTCTGCGCACTCCTGATTCCGAGCGCTCACGCAGACGACCCCCGGATCAACGTCATCCTCCTTTTCCATTCGAAGAAAGCCGTCCAGTTCTGCGCGGATCTCGCTGAAGGTCGCATGCCTGTGGCCGATGCGCATCTAGAAAGCTGAACCATCGGCGCCTGACCAGGCGGGTGGCAACCGAATCCAGGCGTCTGTGTCCGGTGCATCGAGCAGGCCGATGTTCGCAATCGGTCAGTCGGGCGGGGTGATACCTCTTCGGGTTTCCAGGTAAACGGCGAAGCTTGCCAACCAGTGGCCACCCTCGTAGTGCGCATTGCTCACGCCTGACAGCCCGGCCTCGGCGTGATGCCGGGCAGTCGCCAATAGAGGATCACGCCTTGAATCGCCGGCGGGCAGGGCAGAAGCAATGCCCTCCAGCATCCAGGCGCGGCTGAGATTCAACCCGTCGAGATGGGCCAGCTTGCCGTCGCTGCGGTCGGTGACGCGCGCGACCGGGAGCCAGCCGGATTCACCGATGTTCGGCAGAAAGCCGGTCAGCCACTCGGAAAAACGCTCGCTGGACATGATGCGTCGCATGAAGTCGGCCTCGGCCAGGCAAGGTGACACGAAGTCGTGCCCGGAGGGCTCGTAGCCCAGCGGACAATCTCGATCGTCGGCGTAAAAACGCCGGCCGGCATCGGCCAGCAGTTGCCGGAACTCCGAGTTGCCGACCTGTGCGGCGTAATCCCAGGCCAGGCCGAAGGCAAATGCGGTCTGATCATGCTCGCCGATGCGAATCGGGTAAGCGAGCTTGGGAATCCATTCGGCAAGCCGCTGAACGGCAAGCGATTCCAGAGGTTCCAGCCATTCGCGCCATTGGTCGGCGGGCGATTCGCCCCATTCGTCAAGCTCCGCGATCAATTGCAGCAGCCAGGCCAGGCCATAGGGTCGCTCGAAGCCATCCCGCGCCGGGTCCGCCACGTAAGCAGCCTCGGCCAGAAGATGCTCACGAACGAGATTTCGTCCCAACGCTTCGATCGCGCTGTTTCCGAAGTCGCTGTCGGGGAAACGTCGAGCGAGGCGGGCCAGCAGCCAGTGGCCGTGGACCGCCGAGTGCCAGTCGTAGCACCCGTAGAACGCGGGCGTCAGTTCGCGCGGCGGTCCGACATCGTCGTCGCCGCTCATCACGTGGTGGATCAGATTCGGGTATTCGCGCTCGACGCAGTCAAGCGCCAATTGGGCAAATCTACGAGCGGTGTCGGTGTCCATGGCGTTCAGCCCCCGGCGTTCGGTATCGGCTCGGGCCCCAAGGGCCAGCGTGGTCATTGTCAGTAGAAGCGCGATTTTGATCGTCTGGTACATATGGGTGATCTCCGGTGGCCAGGTCAATGTGAAGTCAGGTCCAGCCGGCGTCAGGTCGTCGCCAGACTATCGGGCCCGAACGCATTCGGCAACAGTTCATCGATGGTGTAGTTGTGGACTTCCCGGCCCGCTTCGTCGACCAGAATCACTCGAGTGTTGCGGCGGGCAAACTCGTGGATGCGCTGACGACAGTCGCCACAGGGCGGGCAGGACGCCTCACCGGTACCCAGGATGTAGATGGCCGCCAGTTCGCGCCGGCCTGAACTGATCATGGCCGAGAGTGCCGATGCCTCGGCGCAGATACTCTTGAAGTGCGCAGTCTCAACGTTGCACCCGGCAAAAGTCTGGCCGTCGGACGAAACGGCAATCGCCGAGACGCCGAATCCGGAATACGGCGCGTAGGCGGCTTCCCGGGTTCGAATCAGGGACTCCAGGATTTCCGGTTCGATGCGGGTCACGATGCTAGTACCGTGACCCATAGATTTCGGAACAACCAGAGCCCCCCGGATATGCCGGGATCAGGCGCAGCGCGCGGGCAATGGCCCAGCCCTTGGCAAGCGCTGCAACGCCGTCCCGGTGCATCCGGGGGGCTCCCTTCGGGCCAGCCGCTGAGCGGCCATCTGCGGCGTTGCGCTGGCTTGAAATGGGGCCTGCCATTCCGGCGCCAGCGCGTCTTGCATCTGAGCGCTCAGCGACTCGCTGGTTGCTTCGAAATCTATGGGTCACGGTACTAAATTCTCGTTTTCGTGTCGGGGCTGCTGCGCATTCATGATGCGGTGGATCAACGGCGGCCGGTCTGTCGGCGCGTCGGTGAGCCTGATCGCGGCCGTCAGCCGGGCCGCGGCACGCCGGGCCTGGTCGTGGCTGCGCGCGTGGATGCGTGCGACGGGCCGGTTGGCGTCGACCCGTTCGCCGATGCCGGCAATGTTTTCCAGGCCCACCGCGAGATCGATCTTGTGATCGCTGCGTGTCCGGCCGCCGCCGAGTTCGACCACGGTCATACCAACCTGGTAGACATCCATTTTCTGGATGAAACCGGGCTCGGGGGGCGTCACGTCCAGCACTACTGGCGCTGCAGGCAGAATCCGGCTGTAGCTATCCAGCAGGTCGTCCGGCCCGCCCAGCGCGGACACCATGGATTGAAACCGCTCCCCCGCATGGCCGGCCTGGAGGCTCCTGTCGAGGGCATCCAGTGCCTCTTCGCGCGCACGGAACAAGCCGCCTGCCAACAGCATTTCGGCTGCCAGTTCCCGGGTCACCTCCAGCAGCCGGCCCTCGCTGTGCTCGCCGCGAAGAATCTCGATGGCTTCGGCGACTTCGAGCGCGTTGCCGGCGTTGCGCGCGAGCACCTGGTTCATGTCGGTAATCAGCGCCGAGGTCGGCGTGCCGGCCGCTGCGGCCACATCGCAGATGGTCTCGGCAAGTTCCTCGCAACGCGATTCGGCGCCCATGACGCTGCCGCTGCCGGTCTTGACGTCCATGACCAGCGCATCGAGGCCGGCGGCGAGTTTTTTCGAGAGGATGGAGGCAACGATCAGCGGCGTGCATTCGACCGTCGCGGTTACGTCGCGCACCGCGTAGAAGCGCCGATCGGCCGGCGCCAGGTCGTCGGTTTGCCCGATGATGGCCACGCCGTCTTTTCTGACGATTCGTGCAAGCCGATCCCGGTCGGGGAAGGGATCATAGCCGGGGATGCTGGCCAGCTTGTCCAGCGTGCCGCCGGTGTGTCCCAGTCCGCGTCCGGAAATCATCGGGACGAAACCGCCGCAGGCGGCCACCCACGGACCCAGGATCAGTGAAACCGAGTCGCCCACGCCGCCGGTGGAGTGCTTGTCCAATACCGGGCCCGGCAAGTCCATGTCGGACCAGCGCATGATCCGACCCGAATCGCGCATGGCCAGCGTAAGCGCCACGCATTCTTCCCGATTCATGCCGTTGAGAAACACCGCCATGGCGAAGGCGCCGAGCTGCTCGTCGGCCACGCTGCCGTCGGTGATGCCGGCAACGAATTCGCGGATTTCATCTTGATCCAGAATGCCGCCGTCGCGTTTTTTTCGGATGATTTCCTGGGGCAGCATCAGCCTGGAACTTCCCCCCACCCAAACCCTCCCCCGCGAGCCGGGGAGGGCTGAACGAATTGGCCGTTCGGCGAATCGAAGAATTCCCCTCCCCTGCTTGCGGGGGAGGGCCAGGATGGGGGCGGCTCGACCGGCATCATTCTCGTTCGAGCTCAGCCAGCAGCGCATCCAGCAATCCTGAGGCGCCGATGCGGAAGGTTGCCGGCGAGACCCAGCCGGGGCCCATGATGTCCTCGGCAATCTGCATGTATTGCCGGGCGTCGGCGAGCGTACGCACGCCGCCGGAAACCTTGAAGCCCACCGGCCGGCCGCTGTCGCGAATGGTCTCCAGCATGATTCGGGCCGCCCCGGGCGTGGCGTTGACCGCGACCTTGCCGGTCGAGGTCTTGAGAAAATCCGCGCCGGCATTGATCGCGATCTCGCTGGCGCGCCGGACGGTATGTCCATCGGGCAGCATTCCGGATTCGAGAATGACCTTGAGTTTTCGCGCGCCGCAAATCGCCTTGCACTCGGCGACCAGATCGGCGCCGACGGCTTCGTCACCGGCCGGCAGCGCGCGCCACGGAAACACCACGTCCACTTCGTCGGCGCCTCGCTCGAGGCCCTGTTCGACCTCGAGCAAAGCCAGGCGGGTTTCGCTGCCGCCATCCGGGAAGTTGGCCACTGTCGCGATTGCGACCCGTTCCGAGAGCCCGCTTTCGTCCAGCGCTTCACGGGCTGCGGAAATAAAGCGCGGATACACGCACACCGCGGCGGGGTGGCCGAAGCTCGTATCGGCACGCTTGCACATGGCCCTCACCGTGCTGTCGTCAGGATCGTCTTCGAGCCGGGTCAGGTCCAGCAATGCCAGGACGGTAGCTGCGATTTGTGCGGTGTCTTCCATAAAGCTGAGTTGTTTGGCCGGATGCACAGCATAGCGAATTTGACGAGCATCGAATGCCGCAGATATTTCGATGCCTCGTCAGGCGGGCTGTCGCGGGAATGCAGCGGATTTGCCGGCTGACGCCCTGTCCGGCCGACAGGCCGGCGCGCATCGGATAGTACAGGTATTTCGATGCCAATTAAAAAGAAAAACCCCGCACGGAGCGGGGTTCTTCATAAAGCTTTCAGTCGGTCGCGATCAGATCGTGACGACGTTCGAAGCCTGCGGGCCCTTGGCGCCGTCGGTCACTTCAAACTCGACCTTCTGACCTTCGGCAAGGCTCTTGAAGCCCGAACCGGTCAGCGCGCTGAAATGCACGAATACATCCTTGCCGCCATCATCCTGCGAGATAAAACCGAAACCCTTCGCATCGTTGAACCATTTCACTGTGCCAGTGGTAGTAGCCATTGTTTCTTTACTCTTTCAATTGGTGTGTAAACCGGGTTGCCGAAATGGCGGTGCCCGATGTGCTGCTGGTGCGCTTTTGACAGCGCGTGAATTCAGGAAATGGAGGAGATTGAAGGGTAGTCTTTAGCGAATACGGTCAAAATCAACCACTGCTGTGTTCTGCAGCTTCCGACACTATACGCCTGTTTGGCCCGAATGGGGGAAATATATATAGAGACTTGTTCAGAGATTCCGCGGTTCCGGGCGTGCGAGAATTCGGTCGATTCTTCTGAACGGGAAAAGTCGCCGGTGGACGAAACGCTTCGATACGAGACCTGGGATGTATTTACCGATCGCCGGTTCGCAGGCAACCCGCTGGCGGTCATTTTCGGTGCCGACGTGCTGTCCGGCGACGCAATGCTGCGAATTACGCGCGAATTCAACTATTCCGAAAGCGTATTTCTGCTGACGCCGCGGGCTGCCGACTGTATTGCCAGGCTTCGCATATTTACACCCGGCGGCGAATTGCCCTTTGCCGGTCATCCCACGGTGGGCGCGGCCGCCGCGATCGCCCGTCAGAGAGGCCAGTCAGATGAAATGGTGCTCGAGTTGCCGGCGGGCCGGTTTCGGGTGCGGGTCGCGGGACAAGGCGATGTCTGGCACGCTGAATTCGAAAATCCCAATCTGCCGGCCGTTCGCGCCGACGGGCCGGACGCGCTGCGCCTCGAAGCCGCGCTGGGTCTTCCCGAGGGTAGTGTCGCGACCGAAAGCCACATGCCCCGGCGCTGCGGCGCGGGGATCGATTTTTTCTATGCTGCCGCACCGCTCGCGGCTGTAAAGGATGCGCGGTTGAACACAGCGGCATGGGATGCCCTGAGTCTGGACGATGCATGCGGGGTTCTCCTTTATGCGCCCGCTGCCCCGGGTTCGGGTGCCGACTGGCACGTGAGGATGTTCGGTCCGCATATCGGCGTCCCGGAGGATCCGGCGACCGGATCGGCTGCCGCCGGACTGCCGGCCCAGCTGATGGCCTCCGGTGAGCTTGCGGACGGCAGCTACGACTGGTGGGTGGAGCAGGGCATCGAGATGGGAAGACCGGCGCGGATCAGGGTTCGGTTCGAAGTCCGGTCGGGCCGGTTCGAATCGTTGGCGATCGGCGGCGACGCTGTCGCGGTCTGCGCCGGTGAAGTCCGCTGGGAGAGTTGATCAGGCGCGCCCGCCGCTCAATTCGGCGGTGCTAATATGTTTTCGCGAAAAGAGGGATTCTGCGACTACATGACAGCGTTCGAAGACTACGCGCCCGACGCGATGCTGCGGGTTGCGTTCTGCAGCGAAGCCAACTTTTCCAGCTGGGCAGATCCCAGGGGGGTTGAACTCGAGATTTCCAGAATCATGTACCCGGCGCCCAGAACGCAGGCGGATAACCTTGTCGGCGGCATTTTCCATTACGGGAATCGCTATTTCCTGCAGTGCCTGGAAGGTCCTCGCGAAGCCGTCGAATCCATATATCGGCGAAACTTCAAAGACGTCAGGCACAAGAATTCCAAGCTGCTGCTCGTCGAATCTATCACCCGGCGGCTGTTCCCGGAAAACAGCATGAATTACGTCAGCATGCGACGGCAACTGCTTGAACTGCTGGACCGGCACGGCGTCGGGGAATTCAACCCTTACCGGATCACGCCGGAAATGCTTGATGAGTTTCTTCAGCTGTATGCCGAGAAGCACCGGTGACGGGGCCGGCCGAACTGGTCGGTTGAATATGCCAGGCAAAGTCCGAACGGATCGGTCCGGGAAAACACAGGGCATGGAATCGTCGAGGGGATGAATGGTGGCTACGGGTGGACTTGAACCACCGACCCCAGCATTATGAGTGCTGTGCTCTAACCAGCTGAGCTACGTAGCCACGAGCAAGCCCGGTATTTTCGATGTTTCCCCGGAAAAAGTCAACGCTGGCGAACGATTTTCATCTCCTGCCCAACCAGCGCTCGGCCAGCAGTCCGTCGGTCGCGATCGCGGGCTTTGCCCCGGTCGCCAGGTCGGCGACCAGTTCGGCCGAACCGCAGGCCTGGGTCCAGCCCATGGCGCCGTGGCCACTGTTGAGGAACAGCCCCCGTAACGGCGTCGGGCCAAGCAGCGGCGGGCCGTCCGGGGTCATCGGGCGCAGACCGGTCCAGGCATTTGGCGCTGAGTTGCGGATCCTGTCAGCCATGTCCGGCAGCAGCTGCACCGCGCCTTCAAGCAGCAGCTGCATGCGCGGGGAGTCTATCGTGCGGTCATAGCCCGCAAATTCGGCCAGCCCTGCGATGCGCAGACGGTTCGGACCGAGGCGTGCAGTGACGAATCGTCGTTTCAAGTCCAGCAGCGGCATGACCGGCGCCGGGTCGTCGGCTTCGATTTCTATCGTGGCCGAATAGCCTTTGACCGGATATATCGGGGCTTTCATGCCCAGTGGGGCGAGCAGGGCGCGCGTGTCGCAACCGGCTGCGACGATGCATGCATCGGCTTCGATATCACCCTGGTCTGTCGCGACCGCGCGGAACCTGCCGGCTTGGCTCAAGATGCCTGCAACGCGAGTGTCGAACAGCGTCTTTGCGCCCAGCGCGGCGGCGCGCTCGGTCACCAGCCGGCTGAAAATGCGCGCGTCGCCGGATTCGTGATTGGTGAAAAGAAGTGAACCATGGATTTCATCGGCGACCGGCGACAGCGCAGGTTCCAGCGACACCAGCTCGTCCCGGCCAATGGTGCGAAGCTCGATCTCGGGATCGTCGATCCTGCGCCGCAGTTCGGCCGCCTGCTCGAGTTCTTCGGCGCTGTAGTAGAGCTCCAGCGATCCGCGTGTGACCTGCTGATAGTCCAGGGCGTGCCGCTCGCGCAGTGCCACCATGCACTTTTTCGCATACATGGCCAGGCGAACGCAGTGACGGGCGTTGACGTAGTAGCGCCGCGCACTGGAATGGCGCAGGAAATGAAATCCCCAGCGCGCCAGGCCGGGCAGGGCAGTGGGATTTACCCGCCAGGGCTGATCCTTGCGCAGCATGGCCGGCAGCAGCTTGTAGGCGCTGCCCGGCGGGTTCCAGGGTTCGGCGTGGGCCGGCGTGATGCCGCTGCCGTTGGCCTTGCTGGTGCCGGCGGCCGGCTCGCCGGACCGCTCGATGAGCGTGACGTCCAGCCCGCGTTCGACAAGCGAAAGCGCAGTGGTTGAGCCGATGACGCCCGCGCCGATGACGATGATATGCATGGTGTGAAATGTATCAGACGGCGGCGTTTGCCGCGTCAAGCCGACGCAATTCAGCGCGCAGGACTCTCGAATCCATTGAGGAACAGTTCGTCGGACTCGATTACCTGGACCAGGCAGCCGGCGTCATCCAGTTCAGCCGACATCTCCCGGATGCTGCAGTCGCTGAACTGCTGTATTCCATTGATGCTCGGGTTCATGATGCCCTCGAAAGTTTCGTCGGCACATGCCCCCAGTTGGCCTTCGCCTTCCTGCCCGTCATGGGGGGCGTTGAAGTTGTGCCCGACCTCGTGGGCGAACACCAGCGCGGTGGTGGTTTCAGTGTTCAGGTCTTCGTCGACACCATAACCGAAAGACTGATTGCAAAGCACGCCAAGATAGGCAATGCCGGCAGTGCCGCCCTGGGGCCTGCCGTCGGTAAACAAATGAGCCACGCCCAGGAATGGAACGTCGCTACCCGCACCGGTCGTCATGAAAGCCCGGAACTGGTTCAACAGTTCCGAGGCGCCGGTCGCGGTCAGGGTTCCATTGGACGAAAGAATTTCGTGATGCCACAGCGTGATCCCGACACCAAGTTGGCTGGTGTAGATGCCGTCGATGAAATTGATGCGGCCGGCCACGACGGAGGCGGCGCTGCTGCCGTGCCGGGTCGTGAACTGGACATCACTGACGATGGTCACGGGCATGGCCAGCATGGGCGTGCCCTGAAGGCTCGCAACTTCGCGCAAGTGGCCGATGAAATCCGCGTAGCCGGTCCGGCCGCGGCTTGTTTCGGACCTCACGAGGGGCTCGACGCCGCCGTGGTCGATCAGCGCGTCGAATTCAAGGTCGGAGAACCGAAAGACAATGGTCCGGTCGCCAGGTACTCCGGCTGCCCGTAGCGCAGGAAACCCGCCGGCGCGGTCGACGAGGTACAGTTCACTGCCGTCGAAGAAGCCGCCGCTGAATCGGCCGTCGATCCGGTTGAGCCGAACCCACGAACCGGGAATGCCGTCGAGCGTACCTTTCAGAAACGAGTCTTCGGCGGGAATGCGGCTGCGCTGCCGGTTCGGCAGTGAAGCCAGAAGGCTGGTATTACGGCTCAATCCCAGCCCGAACCTGCGGCCGAATGCCTGGATGTTCAGTCGTGTCGGTACCGGACCGCGTTCGGACTGGATCTCCAGGACCTCGAATGCTGCGAGCGAAATCTGCTCTGCGCTGGTCGCCCGGCCGGCGATGCACGCAAGCAGAAGGAAAAGCAAGGTCTTTCCGGGGTTCATTGTGTGGCTGCCCTGACTGCTACAGCGGGTCAGTGTAGAGAGTTGACGGCTGCAGTTCTCTGATCCACTTCACAATTCGGACATTGCCTCCGCAATTTACGAGTGGACGCGCCAGGGTCGATGTCAGTTCGAGGCGTTCAGGCCGGCAAGATGACCCGGCGTCGCGCCCTGCGGGAGAAATCCGAAGCGGGCCGGTCGGGGAAGGCCCCGTCCGGCGCCAAAGTCGAGGCCCTGGATCAGGCCGGCATCGGCCGGCCGAACTCCTGCTCGAACCGGTTTCGGATCGACTGCGGGTCGATGTCGAAGCCCTGCGGCGCGGCATGTGCGATCTTGATCGAGCCCATGAGAGAGCCCAGGCACGCCGCGTCGGCCGGCTTCCAGCCCTTCTCCAGCCCGAACAGAAGCCCTGCGCGGTAGGCGTCGCCGCACCCCGTCGGATCGGCGATTCGATCGGGCTTGACAGCCGGAATGCGTTCCTCGCCGTCGGGCGTGATCAATTCGGAACCTTCGCCGCCGTGCGTGATGATCAGTCCCTGCTTCAGGCCGCTCAGGGCTTCGCCCCGGTTCCAACCGGTCTTGTTGGCGATCATTTCCCATTCGTAGGAATTGACCGTCAACCAATCGGCATCGGCGATCATGGTCTTGAGTTCGTCGCCGGAAAACATCGGCAGTCCCTGGCCCGGGTCGAATACGTGCGGGATGCCGGCGGCCTTGAATTGTTCGGCGTGATCGAGCATGGCCTGCTTGCCGTCGGGCGATACGATGCCGTATCCGATGCTGCCGTCGGTCGGTATCTTGTTGCGATGATTTTCGTTCATCGCGCCTGGATGGAAGGCGGTGATCTGGTTGTCGTCCAGGTCGGTGGTGATATAGGCCTGGGCGGTGAAGTGGTCGTTGTCGCGGATGACGAACCGCTGGTCGATGTCAAGTTCGTCCAGGCGGTCCGAATAACGATCGAAGTCGGCGCCGCCTGCTGCCATCGGTAACGGGTCGCCGCCGAGTTTCTTCAGGCTGTAGGCGATATTGCCGGCACAGCCGCCGAAGTTCCGGCGCATTTCCGGCACCAGAAAGGCGACGTTGAGCATGTGGGTCTTCTCGGGAAGGATGTGATCCTTGAAGCGTTCCGGAAAAACCATGATGTTGTCGTAGGCCAGCGAGCCACAGATCAGAATTGACATAATTAGCTTGGTTTCGGGTCAGCCGATCAGTATACGGTATCGTCGGAAGCGGCGCAGGTGCGCCCGGCATCGGCAAGCCCGCAAGGCTTGCCGATGCCTTGAGAGGGCTCCTCTCATTCACCTTCCGCAATGTTGGTTATGAGCGCGCGAATATCGTCGAACACATGCTTTTGACCTTGTTCTTTACTGCAGGTATATGCGAAAACCCCGATGATTGACGCGACCGCCTGTTTGGTTGCAATGAAGAAACCCGACCGTGTAAACTAGATGTTTAGCCTTGGAAAAATTCGGATTTCGCAGCTTCGTGCTGACCCAACAGTCAAAGCAAGCGATTTCCATATCGGGCTGCAAAAGAGGATTTCACTTCTTCCGGGCTTCATGCGATGATTGCCCGGTCCGGGAGTGGGAATCGAACGGACAAGGATTTTTACGCCGAAAATTCGAGCAGTAACCGGGTTGTACGGCCATACACGCAAAATTCAAACAGAAGATCTAACGGGTATGAATAAATTGACTATGAAAGCAGACTGCATGCTGGCCATCCTGGTGGCCTCATCGTTTCTGGCGTCGGGATTCGCCGCGCCGGCGCATGGGCAGGCAGTCGAGCCTGCGCTGGAAGCAAGCCAGCAGGCCGCGCAGGGAACGCGCGAGTCGCAGGAAGACATCGATGAAATCGATGCTCGAATTCAGGAGCTGCTGGGCAGTTATCGCGCCAATCTGAGACAGCTCGAGCAACTGAATCGTTACAACGCTTCCCAGGAGCGCCAGGCCGAGGCCCAGCGCCAGGAAATGGAGTCGTTGACCGAAGACATCAATAATATTGCGAGCCTTCAGCGCGCAGTCCTGCCGCTGATGCAAGATATGGTCGATGCGCTGGACCGTCTGGTGCAGGCCGATATTCCATTCCTGGTCGACGAGCGCCGCTCGCGGATCGAGCGGCTGACGCGACTGATGGACGACCCATCGGCCTCGCCGGCGCAACGCTATCGCCTGCTCATCGAGGCTTACCAGATCGAATCCGAATACGGCCGTACCATCGAGGCCTATCGCAGCGACATCGAAGCCGGGGAGCGCTTGTACGAAGATGTGGACGTTCTGCGAATCGGTCGCCTGGTGCAGATCTTCAAGACCGACGACGATCAGGTTCTTAAGCGCTACGACAACGAATCCGGCGCCTGGGTTGATCTGGACAAGTCCTTCATGGGAGATGTCAAGACGGCCATGCGGGTGGCGCGCGAGCAGATTCCGCCTGAACTGCTCTACATCCCGGTAACGGCACCCGAGACTGCGGATGAGGGCTGAGACAATGACTGCAACGCTGAAAATGCATCTCACCAACCGAATCAGAAGCGGGAGCTACACCATGCGCAATCGGTCGATAGGCCTTCAATCTGCTCTGGCTGCAGTGGCGCTATTATTCTGCGCTCTGGCAACGGCGCAGCAACAGCCACAATCGCTGGACGAAGTCGTGCGCGCCATGCAGCAGGAGCGCCAGGCCGTGGCCGAGGCCAACCGTGAGCGCGAGGAGCGCTTTCGTCGCCAGGAAACCAACCGCGAGCAGGAGTTGCGCCGGATCCGTAACCAGGTCGAGGAGGCTGAAGCCGAAGCAAGCCGGCTCGAGGATCTGCGCAATCGGCTGGATCGTGAGTTGACGGAATTGCGCGATCAACTCGCCGAACGCCAGGGCGAATTCGGCGAATTGTTCGGCGTGGCCCGTGCTGCTGCCGCGGACCTCAACGAGCAGCTCAACAATTCGCTGATTTCAACTCAGTATCCGAATCGTGGAGAAGATCTCGACGAGATGGCCCAGTCGGATTCGCTCCCGACCATCGAGCAGCTGGAAGGTCTCTGGTTCACGTTCCTGCAGGAAATGACAGCGCAGGGCAATGTGGCGCGTTTCCAGGCCGATGTCGTTCGAAACGACAATTCTTCCTCCGCGGAGACGGTAGTGCGCATCGGTCCGTTCACCGCGTTCGGCGATCAGGGTTACCTGGTCTTCAACGACGATACGCTGCGTTACCTGGCGCGCCAGCCCGGCGGCGGCGCGGTTGCAGCCGCGCGTCGCGTGATGAATCACAGTGGCCCCGGCGTCGTTCGGGGCATGATCGATCCCTCACTCGGCAGCTTGTTGGGCCTGGTGACTCAGACGCCGACCCTGCGCGAACGGATTGATCAGGGTGGCGCGATCGGTTATGCGATCATCGTCGTCGCTGCGTTCGGCATTCTGCTGGCCGTCTTTCGCTGGCTGATGCTTGCGCTGACTTCGATGAAGGTCCGGCGCCAGATGGGCAAGCACGAACCCAACGATTCGAATCCGCTGGGCCGCATCCAGGCTGCCTATGAAGAGCACAAGAGCGAAGGTTTGGAAACGCTTCAGCTGCACCTGGACGATGCGGTGCTCAAGGAGCTCCCGCCGCTCGAGCGCGGCCTGAACCTGGTCAAGGTGCTGGCAGCCGTCGCGCCGCTGATGGGCCTGCTCGGCACCGTGATCGGAATGATCGTGACTTTCCAGGCGATCACGCTGTTCGGTACCGGCGATCCCAAGCTGATGGCTGGCGGTATCTCGCAGGCTCTGATTACAACGGTGCTCGGCCTGATTGCGGCGGTGCCGCTGCTGATTCTGCATGCGTTCGCGTCGTCGACCTCGCGCCGCCTCGGCCAGATTCTCGAAGAGCAATCGACGAGCCTCGTTGCCGACGCCGAGAAATCAAACCGCTGATGCATGTGCATTCGAGGATAATCTACCGTGCTTGAACTGCTGAATCCGGTCAACGCCTGGGCGGCTATTCAGGGCTTCCTCGAAGCAGGAGGCCCTGTGGTGACCGTGCTCCTGTGCAGCACTGCGCTGATGTGGGTTCTGATCAGCGAGCGCATTTTGTACGTGGTTTTTTCCGGCCCCCGCC